>Ga0207851_100198_pt1 | contig 41309 bp, 41 predicted proteins | sample A23E3SouthBayCA_FD_187747 | JGI IMG/M metagenome (GOLD analysis project Ga0207851, IMG submission 187747) | Aerobic enrichment media microbial communities from Eden Landing Ponds, California, USA - A23 E3 (SPAdes) | ecosystem: Environmental > Aquatic > Marine > Unclassified | place: Emeryville... | reverse complement strand
CATCCTCGCCCTCGACGTCTGGGAGCACTCCTACTACTACGACTACGGCCCCGACCGCGGCAGCTTCGTCGACGCCTTCTTCGAGGTCGTCGACTGGGAGGAGCCCGCCAGCCGGTACGCTGACCTCGTCGAGACGTTCGAGTAGGTCCCCCGCCCTCTGACCGCCCGCCCACTTCAGCGGCCCGACCGGTCGGCCGTTTCACACGCCCGGTCGTCGGCCCGGAACGACGCACTATTCGCCCGGCGAGTGCCCGCAACGACCTCCGTCGAGGACCGTGCGGGCAGTCACCTTTACCGTGTTCTCCGTCGAAGTTGCACGTATGGCGCAAACAGACGAGACTGACGTGGTTCGACTGGCGATACTGGTTCTGGCGGCGGTCGTCCTGCTGCCGATGCTCGCGATGGCGCTGTTCGTCCCGATGATGGGGATGACCGGCTGGATGGGCACCCACACCACGATGGGAACCGGGTCCGGAGTGTGGCTGCTGATGCCCCTGTTCTGGATACTCGTCCTCGTCGGCCTGGGGTACCTCGCGTACCGCGCAGTCGGCGGCCAGGGCAACGGCCAGGACCGGGCACTGGAAGAACTCCGCGAAGCGTACGCGCGCGGCGAACTCTCCAGCGAGGAGTTCGACGAGCGACGCGAGAAACTCCGCCAGAACTGACGGCAGGGAGAGCTGACCCCGGAGCTATCGGCGATTCTTCGGCGGCTTCCCGGACGCCTTCGTCGCTCGCATGGCGAACGGGGACAGAAGCCCCCCGACCAGGGCGCCCGCGAACGCCAGCACCCCGATGTCCGACGTGGTCAGGACACCTCCGCCGCCACCGCCGCCGCCGCTATTCGACGCGCTGTCGCCGCTTCCGACGACGACTGCGCCCTTCATCCCCATCGACTGGTGGGGCGTGCAGTAGTACTTCGAGACGCCCGCTTCTTCGAACGTGTGGGAGAACGTGAACCCCTCCTCGTTCGTCAGTTCGCTCTCGTAGCCCCCGTCGTCGGCGACGACGTTGTGCGAGCCCGCGACCCACTCCCAGGTCACCGTCGTTCCCGGGTCGACCTGGATTGCCGCCGGGCCGAAGCCGAAGGCGCCGCCGTTGGCCTCGGCACCGACCTCGACGGTTACCTCGCTGCTGCCCGTCTCGTCGACCACGCCGTCGAAGTTTCCGACGTTCTCGAACCAGCCGTCGAAGTCCACGTCCGCCGCGCCGCCGTCCGACCCAGCGTCGTCGCCAGACTGGCCGGAGCTGGACCCGCCGACATCGACGTCCCCGACGACGATTGCGCCTTTCATCCCCATCGACTGGTGGGGCGTACAGTAGTACTTCGAGACGCCCTCCGCCTCGAACGTGTGGGAGAACGTGAACCCCTCCTCGTTCGTCAGCTCACTCTCGTAGGTTCCGTCGTCGGCGACGACGTTGTGCGAGCCCGCGACCCACTCCCAGGTCACCGTCGTCCCGGGGTCGACACGGACTGCTGCGGGACCGTAGCCGAAGGCTCCGCCGTTGGCTTCGGCACCGACCTCGACGGTCACCTCGCTGCTGCCCGTCTCGTCGACCACGCGGTCGAAGTTCGAGGTGTTTTCGAACCACGACTCGAGGCCGGCGTCCTGCGCGAACGCCGCGCCCGTGAACGCCGTCCCGGTCGCCGCAGCGGCGCCGGCGGCGGCAGTTGTCTTCAGTACGCTACGTCTCGTTGCGGTGGGGGAGTCGGAGTCTGTCATGTGATTGAATGGTGGGTGTGCCGGGGGAGAACTGCAGTGGCGTACTCAGGCTTCGTAGCCAGCGTACTCCATCAGTTTCCCGAAGATGTCCGTGTCCATGGCCTCCTTGTAGACCACGCCGGTGAGCATCCCGCCGGGGTAGAACGACCCGTTCATCACGTGGTTGACCTTGTGGCAGTGCATCAGGTAGATGCCGGGTTCGGCGTCCGCCTCGAACTCGATGGTGTGGCGTTCCGCGGGCGCGATGTCCGTGATGTCCATCTCGTGCTGGGCGGCCTCCGGAATCTGCCCGCCGTCCTTCTCGATCCGCCGGAACCGATGGTTGTGGATGTGCAGCGGGTGGTTCATGTAGCCGTTGTTGCAGTAGTGGACGCGGACGGTGTCGCCCTGCTCGACAATGATCGGGGAGCCGTCCTCGGGGTGGAGGGTGCGCGGTGCCGACTTCCCGTTGATGGTGAAGATGTCCGGGTTCCGGCTGCGGGGGCTGTAGTCGACGTTCTCGCCGGCCATCTTGCGGTTGAGCCGGGAGTCCCAGTCCTTGACCGTCATGAAGTACTCCTTGTCTGCGGGCTCGTAGCCCTCGGGGTCGACGCGGAAGATGCCGTACATCCCCATGTCGATGTGCCGGTGGGTCTGGTAGTGGCAGTGGTAGACGTGTGTACCGGGCACGTTGGCGGGAATCGTGTACGTGTGTTTCTCGCCGGGGTCGACGCGGATGCCCGTGGTCGTCGGGACGCCGTCATCCTTCCAGGCTTTCCGCGTGCCGTGGAAGTGCAGCGTGTGCGGGCGCTTCCCCCCGGTGTTGTCCAGTGTCACTTCGACGTCCTCGCCCTCCTTCGTGCGGACGATCGGGCCGGGGACGCTGGGGGCGCCGTCGCCCGCCTGGAACGCCCACACGCGCGGTAGCTGGATCGGGCCACCCATGGTGTCCACGGGGTGGACGTCGTGGACTGCGGGCGTGCTCTTCAGCGTTACTTCGCCGCCCTGTTCGGTCGCGTCGACGATCTCGGGCGGGCTGGTCTTCGGGAGGTCGGACTGCACGTCGCGTTGCTGCTCGGTGTTCGCTATCGTCTCCGTCGCAGAGGGAGTGTCGCCGGCGGGCGCGGTGCAGCCAGCGAGCGCGACGGCGCTCGTGCCACCAGTCGCTGCGAGAAATTCGCGCCGCGAGATACCGGTTCCAGGTGCGCCAATACGGTCGGTCATGAATACAGTTCCCCGTAACGGGCACCTACTAAAGCGCCGCTCGCTCGTTCCCGACCCCGGGGAACGGTTCCCACCGCGCGGGAATCCCGGGAATATGTTCGGCCGTCCGGCTACGGCCGTCGCGGCCGGACCCACAGAGCATGCAGAAAAACAAGCCCGCAGACCGGCGCGTCGACCACTCCGACCCGGACACCCGGCTCCGCGGCCCCTTCGAGGCCACCGCAGACGCGGACGCCAGCGAAGTCCTCGACGTGCTCACCGACCCGCTGTGTCGACGCGTACTCGGGTGCGCGCGCACGGCGGTGACCGCCCGCGACGTCTCGGACGCCACAGACCTCTCGATGTCCACGACGTACCGGAAACTCGAGGTACTGACCGAGGCCGGGCTCCTCGAAACGCAGACCGAGCTCCGCGAGGACGGCTACCACACGACGCGATACCGCGCCACCCTCGACGAGGCCACCATCCGCCTCGGCGACGACGACGAACTCCACGTCTCCCTGCAGCGCACCACGGACGACACCGCCTGACGTCCTGTACGCCGTCGCTAACCGTGAGAACAGTCGCCGAAACACCCCGCGTTTAATCGCCGGCCAATTCGCTGGCCTGTCGCTCCGGGAGCGGGCCGTCGTAGCCCTCCGGCACGTACTCGCACAGCGGGTCGCTGCCCATCGGGTCACCAGTCTCGGCGTAGGCGCGCGACCGACTGCCGCCACAGACCTGTCGGAACTCGCAGGCGCCGCACTTCCCGGTGAGTTCGTCCTTGCGGCGCAGCGTCTCGAAGAGGTCGCTGTCGCGGTAGAGGTCCACGATGGAGTCGTCGGCGACGTTGCCGGCGGACTCCGGGAGGAACCCTGACGGGTAGACGTCGCCCGTGTGGCTGACGAACGCGAACCCGTCGCCGGCCGTGATTCCGCCGCGGCGCCGCGGGCCGCCGTCGCCGTCCCGCGACTGCGCCCGCTGGGCCTGCACGCGCCGGAAGTGGGGCGCTTCAGTGGTCTTCACGCCGAAGTCCTCCTCGCGGCTGACCTCGTCGAGGAACCCCATCACGCGTTCGGCGCGCTCGGGCGACACGGGCTCAAGCACGCGGCCGCGGCCGACCGGAACCAGGAAGAAGACGCTCCAGAGGACCGCGTCGAGCTCCCGCACGAGGTCACGGATGGCCGGCAAGTCGTCGACGGTCTGCGCGCACACCGTCGTGTTGACTTGCAGCGGCACACCCGCCTCGCGGGCGTCTCGAGCGGCCCGCACAGTCTGCTCAAAGCTACCGGCTTCCCCACGGAACGAGTCGTGCGACCCGGGGGTCGCACCGTCTATGCTGACAGCCAACTGTTTCACGCCAGCGTCCGCGAGCGCGCGGACGGCTCCGGTGGACAGCGACCGCGTGCCGCTCGGCGTGACGGTCATCCGGAGCCCGATGTCCGTGCCATAGTCGACAAACTCGACTGTGTCCTCGCGGGCCAACGGGTCACCGCCCGACAGCACGACGAGCTGTCCGTCGCCGAAGCGACGGACGTCGTCGAGCAGCGCTTTCCCCTGGGCGGTGCTCAGCTCGTCGGGGTGGCGGTCGGGCGTCGCGTCGGCCCGACAGTGTTCGCACGCGAGTTCACACGCCTGCGTCACTTCCCATATGAGCACGAACGGGCGCTCGTCGGTGTCTACTGGCGTCATCGTTGCAGTGTGAGGCGGCGGGCAGGTGACAGGTTTGTCTCTCGACGGAGAGTGCCGCCTCACTCCACGGTTCGCGGGCCAGTACTTTGTTCGATACCCCGGTTCCCAGTCTGCGGGAACGGACTTGGAGGCATTTGAGCGACTAACGGCTAGCCGGGGGTATGGCGAGAGACGACCGAACCCGGGTCGAGGACGCGCCGCGGTCGGCGACCGGCCGCGAGTGGGAGGTGTTCGTGCGGGAGGCCGCCGGCGACCCACTGAAACACGTGGGCAGCGTCACCGCGGCGAACGCCGAAACCGCCCACGAGCACGCGAGCCAGCTGTTCGACTGGGCGGCTCGCGACGTCTGGCTGTGTCCGGCCGACGAGACCCGTCGGTACACCACGCACTCGCTGGGTGAGGACCACGAGGACGGCTCGAAGACCACGAGCCGTGACGCAGAACCCGCCGACTCCGAGGTCACGAGCCAGGACGTAGTATCAACTGATTCGGGGGGTGAGTCCGCGTGATCTCGGTCAGCAAACTGCTCTGCGGGCTGGACGCCGAGAGCGACGGCCTGCGCTACGACGCCGCCGCCGACTCCTCGCGCGAACAGATCACCGACGAACTGCAGCAGCGGCCGGTCGTCGTCTGGAACGTCACCAAGCAGTGCAACCTCTACTGCTCGCACTGCTACGCGGCCGCCGACACAGACACCGCGCCCGGCGAGCTCTCCACTGCGGAGGGGAAGGCGCTGCTGGACGACCTCGCAGCGTTCGGCATCCCGGTGGTCCTGTTCTCCGGCGGCGAACCGCTCGTGCGCGACGACCTGGAGGAACTAGTCGCGTACGCCGCGGACGCCGACATCCGGCCCGTGCTCTCGACGAACGGCACGCTGCTCACCGAGGAGCGCGCAAGCGCGCTCCGCGACGCAGGTCTGAAGTACGCCGGCGTCTCGGTTGACGGCCTCCCGGAGCGCAACGACGCGTTCCGCGGCCAGGACGGCGCGTTCGACGCCGCCGTCCGCGGCATCGAGAACAGCCTCGACGCCGGCCTCAAGACCGGGCTGCGGTACACCATCACCGAAGCGAACGCGCCCGACCTGCCGGACGTCGTCGACCTCCTCCACGACGTGGGCGTCGACCGCTTCTGCTTCTACCACCTCGACTACGGCGGCCGCGGCGCCGACATCAGCGATATCGACCTCAGCCCCGCGGACACCCGGGAGGCGGTGCGGACGGTCTGCGACCTCACCCGCGAGTACCACGCGCAGGGCGACGAAATCGAGACGCTGCTCGTCGGGAACTACGCGGACGCCGGGTTCCTCGTGGAGTACGCCGGCGAGGAACTCGGCGACGACCAGGCCGACCGCATCCACCGCTACCTGGAAGCGAACGGTGGCGACCCGACCGGCGAGCGCATCGCGGACGTCGACTACCAGGGGAACGTCCACCTGACGCAGTTCTGGCAGGGCTACTCGCTGGGGAACGTCCGCGACCGCCCGTTCAGCGAACTCTGGACGGACGACGCCAACCCGCTGCTGCGCGGCCTGCGCGACCGCGACGACCGACTCACCGGTCGCTGTGCGGACTGCCGGTACCAGTCCATCTGCCGGGGCGGATCGCGGCTCCGCGCGCTCAGCGCGGGCGGCCCGTTCGACCCGGACCCGAAGTGCTACCTCACGGACGCAGAGCGGCGCCCCGACACGAAGACCGTGGACGACGCGGCCGCTGACTGAGCAGTCTCGAGCACTTTTCTGCGGACCGAGGGGCAGCCACAACGCGTCGTCTCCGCAGCGTCGCCCGTTCGTGCCGTTGTGCCGAAACCGACATGAATTCCCCCCGCGAGTGTTGCGAACGTCTAATGGTCAGCGTCCCGAGCGTGTACGTCGACTACGAAGTGAGCGTCGCCTACCTCGGGACAGTACTCAAGTACATCGGCGTCGCACCACTGTTCCCGCTCGTCCTCTCGCTGTACTACGGGGAGGACCCGCTCCCGTTCGCGGCGGCGATGCTCGTGATGGCCGGCGGCGGCCTCCTCCTCGAACAGGTCCCCCACGAGGCCGAACTGGGCAACCGGGAGGCGTTCCTCCTGGTGAGCCTCTCGTGGCTGGTGGTTCCGCTTGCGGGAACCGTACCGTACCTCGTCGCGGACACGGGCACCGTCGCCGACCCCGTGAACGCCCTCTTCGAGAGCATGAGCGGGTTCACGACGACGGGAGCGACCGTGCTCGGCGAGATATCCGTCGCGGAGCACGGCCACGCGATGCTGATGTGGCGACAACTCACACAGTGGCTCGGCGGCATGGGCATCCTCGTCCTCATGGTCGCCATCCTGCCGAAGTTGTCCGTCGGCGGCGCCCAGGTCATCAACCAGGAAGCCCCCGGACTCTCCCTCGACAAGTTGACGCCGCGCATCCAGAAGACCGCTCGCGTGCTGTGGACCATCTACGCCGGGTTGACCGTCGTCACCGCTGTGGTCTACTACGCGCTCCATCAGGCCGGCGTCGCTCCGAACATGGACCTGTACAACGCAGTGGCCCACGCGCTCACGACGATGCCGACCGGCGGGTTCTCGCCGAAGGCACGGAGCATCGAGGCGTTCGCGCCCGCCATCCAGTGGGCGATGCTACCGTTCATGCTCGTCGCGGGGACGAACTTTGCGCTGTTCTGGTACGTGTCCCGAGGGGAGTGGCGGCGACTCACGCACAACTCCGAGTTCCGGTCGTACCTCCTGGCAGTCCTCGGCTTCGGTGCCGTCGTCTCAGCGGTGCTCTACCTCGGCGTCGGCCTCGGCGCGACCCCGGAGAACGTGGACGTGATTCCGGGCAACGTCGAGAACGCGCTCCGACAGGGGCTGTTCCAGGTGGTCGCCATCGTGACCACGACCGGGTACGCCAGCATGGACGTCAACGCCTGGGACGCGTCCGCGCAGACGATACTGCTGTTCGCGTACTTCCTCGGCGGGTCGGCGGGGTCGGCGGCTGGGTCCATCAAGATCGTGCGCTGGGTCATCGTCAAGCGGGCCGTCAGCCGGTCGCTGTTCACGTCGATACACCCTGAAGCGGTGCGTCCGATCCGTCTGGAGGACGAGGCCGTCGACGAGAAGGCGATCCGTGACGTGTTCGCGTTCGTGTTGCTGTTCCTGGGGCTGTTCGCCGTGTCGACGATGGTCCTCTACCTCGATAGCTTCCGCTCCCCGGCGGTGACGTTGAACGGGCTGGACGCGATGAGCGTCGCCATCGCGACGCTCGGGAACGTCGGCCCCGGGTTCGGCGTCGTCGGCCCGATGAACAGCTTCCTGGCGTTCACCGACACCGCGAAGCTCTACATGGTCTTCCTGATGTGGATCGGTCGCCTGGAGGTGCTGTCGGTACTGGTCATCCTGACGCCGGCGTTCTGGCAGCGCTGAGTGTTCGCGCGGGAACGTTCTGGAAACGCTGAGTGCTCGCGCGGGAATCTGTACGACACTCGTCGAGAGAAAGGAGTTCAAATCCAGCACACCAGGGTCGTCGCTCCAGGAGGGCTGCGTTTCGTTCACGGGTCCCCAGGGTCCGGGTCAGACGCGCGTTATGTAGACCCTCCACTCGTCGGACCCGATCTGTTCGGCCTCGTACGCGAATCCGCGCTCCTCGAGGACGTCGTACAGCGGCTCCGGTTCGAAGCTGTTGACAAGAACCAGCGTGTCCTCCCCGCCGAGCTCGTCCAGTGCCGCGACGATGTCGTCGAACGGCGCACCGTCGACCTCCCGCGCGTCGAGGTGCGCGTCAGCGTCGGCGTTAGTTGCCATACTTGCTAGTTCGTCAGTCACGTGCCAAGCGGTTTCCCCGAAAATGTTCGTACGGCGTCGGAGCGACGGCCGCCCGGAGCCCGAACCCCAGTCCCTACGGGAGTGCGCGCTGGAGACTTTCGACCGATTTCACGCCGAAGAACCCGACGACTGCGGCGATGAACGCCGATTCGGCGCCGCCGGCAGCGAACCCGACTGCGGTGGCGGCGGCGACGACGGCGGCCTGCACGGTGCGTGCGCTCGCGATGTGTTCGTGTGTCGCGCTCATCGTCAGAAGGGGGCGTCCCCGGGGTCAGGGCGGTCAGTCGTCGCGGGCGATTCGTCTGGACTGCCAGCCACCTCGTCGTCCGGGTCGGGCAGTTCGCCGGTCTCCCGGTACTCGGTTTCCAGCTCCTCGAGTTCGTCGTTGATGGCGCTGCTGCGCTGGTGCATGTCGGCCACGCGAACGCGGACGAGGTCGTAGTCGTGGCGGTCGCTGAGGCCGTTCCACGCGCGGAACGACCCGATGGTGAGCGTGTGGCTCTGCGGGCAGAACGGCGTCGTCGGCGTGAACTCAGCGCGCAACACGTCCGGGTCGTCGGCGTCCACGGCGTACCGGTAGCCGGCCTCCCGGTGGCGGGTGTCGAGGTTGAGGTCCGCGAGGTTGTACCCGAAGGTCATGTCGTAGACGCCGCGCTCCTCGAAGAGGTCGCGAGTGGTCTCGTGGAACGCGACGTGGTCGTCCCCCTCGAGGACGTCGTGGCCGGCGAGGAACGCGCCGGGCGTCGGGTTGACGTCGGGGTCGAACTCGCCGGCCGGCGCGAGCGCGTCGTCTGACTGTGAGCCGAGGCCGAACATACCTGACCGAACGCGTCACGAACCGCTATGCGTGGCCCCGAACGTGTTCGGGAGCGGCTCTGAGTTGGACAGCGGAGTGCCGCTCGGGGCGCAACGAAAGCAGAAAGGAATGAGGGACGCAACGAGAGCAGGAATGAGGAGCGCAACCCGGACCGCGTGAACGACCGAACCGGGCGGAGGAGTGTCCCTCGCTACTCGCCGGGGTCGGGGTCGAAGATGTCGTCGTCCGGTTCGCCGCTGACCTCGATTTCCGCGAGCAGCCCCTTCCGTGCGACGCGACTGAGCGCGTGGTCGACGAGTTTGACGGTCTCCGGGAGCGGCGTGTCCATCTCGCCGATCATGCAGCTTCCCGGCGGCACCTTCATCGTCTGGACGTACTCCTCCGGCGTCCCGAGCGCGCCGTCGCGGTGCGCGGTCGTCCAGACGTTCCCGATCGGGTGGAAGTTCGAGGAGTAGTTCGGGCCACCCATCACCATGTAGACCCGGACTCGCTCCCCGGTCTCGGCCGCCATGCGGCCGTAGCGGTCCGGCACGAACGGGTACTTCGCGCCGTTGAAGAGGACATATGTCGCGTCCTCGTCGGCCATCGCCTGCATGTCGAAGCCGTGGTGTCCCTCCTCGCCGACGTCCTTGTCAGTGTAGAGTTCGTGCTGGCCGAGGTAGAACTCCCGGTCGACGTCCGGGAGGCCGTCCTCGGGTTCCACGAGAATCATCCCGAACATGCCACTGGAGATGTGGTAGTCGAGGTTCGGGACGGCGCAGTGGTAGATGTACGCGCCCGGGTACATCGCGGTGAAGTCCACGTCGTTGGACTCGCCGGGCGAGACGTTCGTTGCCGGCGCGCCGCCGCCCGTGCCGTAGACGGCATGGAAGTCGACGTTGTGCGGCATCGAGTTGCCGTCGTCGCTGTGCAGCGTGAACGAGATGGTGTCCCCGCGCCGCACCCTGACCATCGGCCCGGGAATCCGGCCGTCGAAGGTCATGAAGTCGAACGTGACTCCGGGTTCGATTTCGGCGGTCACTTCCTTGGCCGTGAATTCGACCTCGTGGTGTTTCGGGCTGGACCAGTCCACGGGGTCCGGCACGTCCGCGGGGTCGGCCGCGACGCGTTCGACGTCCTCGCGCTGTGGCTGCGGTGCCTGGTTCTCCTCGACGGTTTCCGTCGCTGGGCTCTCACCAGCGGGGGCCGAACAGCCTGCGACGGCGGCAGTTCCACCGATACCGAGACTCTGCAGCACGCGGCGACGTGTGGTGTCAAACATGGGTGGTAGCCTCTACAGTCGGACGTTCCGGGCAGCCCCCCTTGAACCGAGCCAGCAATTCCCGAGTTCCGACGAACTGCCGGAACATGTTCTCGGCGGGGTTTTTCAGTAATCCCGGGGAACTACCGATCGTAGGCGAACATGTTCGGGGAACCCCTCACTCGTGCGAGGCCCGAACTTCCGAGTATGGCATCAGTATCTCACGACGACGTCGAAGCGGTAACCGACGGCGTCCACGAGAACTCCTGGTCGGCGAACCTCGAGCAACCCGAGCACGCCGAGGACCGCTCCCTCCTGGTCGCACAGGCTGTCGACGCCGTCGAACACACCGCGCCGGGCTACCACGTGAACCTCGTGACCCACGGCGACCACGGCCACCCGGAAACGTACCTCTTCGAGGAACTCGCGGACGCCTTCGACGACGTGGACTGGGAGTACGTCGAGCAGTGCGGCTGTGGCGGCCACGTCACCCGCGTGCACGTCGAATAGTAACTATATTCCGTTACTACACAACAGTTTTGTAACCCCGGATAGTTGACTCCCCACATGGACCGGCGGCGGTACCTCCAGGCCCTGGGCGTCGGCGGCGTGTTCTCGCTGGCCGGATGCCTCGGGGGGTCGACCGACTCACAGACAGCGACTGCTGGCGGCCAACTCACGCTCGCCTCCGGAACGACCGCCCACGACAGCGGACTGCTCGACGACGTCGTGCCCGGGTTCGAGGACGCGTTCGGCGCGTCCGTCAGGACTGTCGCCCGCGGAACCAGCGGCGCCCTCCAGACCGCACGCGACGGCGACTGCGACGTCGTCCTCGTGCACGCGCGTCCGCTCGAAGACGAGTTTCTCCGCGACGGCGACGGCGTCAACAGGCGCGCGCTGATGGTCAACGACTTCCTGGTGGTCGGCCCGCCCGACGACCCGGCGGGCGCCGCAGGCGCCGACCCGAAGTCCGCGTTCGCCGCCATCGCGGACAGCGAGTCGACGTTCCTCTCCCGGGGCGACGGCTCCGGGACACACGTCCGTGAGCGCCGCATCTGGACCGAAGCCGGCATCGAGCCCGGCGGGTCCTGGTACCGGGAGACCGGACAGGGGATGGGGAACACGCTCGTCGCAGCGAGCGAGACCGGCGCGTACACCCTCACCGACCGCGGCGCGTTCTACAACACCGAGGCAGACAGGCTGGCGGGGCACGTCGACCGCGGACTCGAGGACCCGCCGGCGCTACTCCGCAACGAGTACGCCGTCATTCCGACGAACCCCGCTCGCCACGACGCGGCGTACGCGCTGGCGATGGCGTTCGTCGGCTACCTCACTGGACAAGCACAGTCCCGCATCGCGGCGTTCCGGGTGGACGGCGAGCAGGTCTACCGGCCGGTCGCCGACAGCGACGCGCCGGACTTCGGCCAGTACGTACCCAGCGACTGGGAACGCTGAGAGGACCGCTACGGGACCGCGGGTCTCGACGTCGGCCGGCGTCAGTCCGCGTTCTCCGTGTGGGTGCGGAACCGTTCCGGGAGGACGCGGCCGTGTCGGTAGACGACACCGACGAGATTCGCGGTGAACACGACGAGTCCGGCCGCGAGGAGCACGCCGCCCGCGACGACGACGCCGTCCGGGAGGACGCCGGCGCGCGCGAGCAGCAGCGTCACGGTTCCGAACGCGACGAGCGCGCCGTCGGCGGCGGCGAGCCGGTCGCTGTAGAGGTCGTCGATCATCGGGACCTGCTCGAACCCGAGGCGGTCGCTGTACCGGTGCACCCAGACGATGAACGGGACGACGTGGTACAGCGAGCCCATGACGACGAACCCGACGACGCCGACGAACAGGAGGTGGACGGCGGTCGGCGGCCCGAACAGCGACGTCCGCGCGAGCGGGTCCGAGAGCCACGCGTTCGCGGCGAGCGGCGCCCACGCGGCGAGTGCGACGGCGACGACCGCGTACCGGCTGAGCATCGGCGTCCGCTCGACCCGTCCCTCGTGGAGTTTCCTGGCGAGCAGGACGGCGAACGCGAGCGCACCGACCGCCATCAGGAGGCCGCCTGCGGTCGCCAGCGTCGCGGCGCCGAGGAGGCGACCAGTCGCGAGCGCGACCACGCCGACGGGGTAGCCGTACTCGACGTGCACGAGGTGCCGTTCGCGCCCGTGGATTTCGGTCTGAGTGAACATCGTCGCGAGCTGGTAGAGCGCGCCGAAGACGGTGCCGAGAATCGCGCCGAACACCGCCAGCGTCGCGTGCGCACCGACGACTTCGGGCCGGGAGATGCCGGCGAACGGAAGGATTTGCGTCGAGAAGTCGAACGCCAGGAGGAAGCCCAGTGCGGCGAGCACGACGAAGCACGCGAGCGCGAACGCGAAGTGCGCTTCCGTGGCGTCCAGGCGATCGAGGGTGGCCAGGGTCCGCGCGAGGTTGTACGCGAACACCCAGATGCCGGCGACGAGAATGCCGCCGAAGCCGTGAATCCAGTGGATGCTCGTCGCGAGGAACGCGGCGGCGAGACCGCCCACGCCGACGGCGACCAGCGCGAGCGCGGCGTTGGCGAGTCGCCGCGAGTGGAGCGCGGTGTTTGACCACACTGGGACGAACTGCGTCATCGCGCCCATGATGGTGAGACACACCCAGCCGGCGAGCAGGAGGTGGACGTGTGCGAGGCGGGCGAACCCGGGCGCGACGTCGAACGCGCCCGCGAGGCCGACGCCCCCGCCGGCGAGGAGGAACGCGAACCCGACGAGGAAGTACCGCAGCGGCACCGTCATCGGCGGTTGCTTGTCTGTCGCGAGTCCGGCAGGCACGGCGCTCATGGGTGAACTGTCGCGGCTCGGCGGCCTGCGAGTTCTCCCGAACGTGTTCGGTTCATCCTGGGCCTGGGCGGCGAGGGACGGTCGCCATCGGGCGATCTCAGACCAGTTCCTTGTCGGCGAACTGCGGGAGGTTGGTGGCGAACTGCTTGATCGCCGTCTCCTCGGCGCGGTGCAGCGTCTCGCTGAGCGTGGACTTCGCGGTATCGAGGTCGGCGGCGAGGTCCGTGAGCGTGCACTCGCGGGGCGTGTCGTAGTAGCCGGACTCGATGGCCGTCGACAGCAGTTCCTGCTGGCGGGGCGTCAGCAGGCGCTCGGAGTCCCCGGACTCGTAGAGGTAGCCGACCTCGAAGTCCATGCCGAACGCGTCCAGCTGGTCGCGGAGCGCGGACAGTTTGGCGTGGGGCGCGACCACTTCGAGGGAGGCGTCCCCGTCGACGATCTCCAGGGGCGGTTCCAGCGGGAGCCCGGCTTCCTGGAGCGACCACAGCAGGAGCGGTTCGCTGGTCTCGAACTGTACGAGCACGCTGTCGTCGTCGCGTTCCAGCGGGTCCATGCCCACGACCTCGTCGTCGCGGTCCATGTCGCGAAGCACCTCGACGACGTCCGGACCGGTGAGTTCGAGGAGGGCGACGCCGCTGTCGTCGTCCGGGAACGCCGCCAGCACGCGGAACAGCGTGTCCGGGTATCGCGAGGAGATTTCGGAGATCCAGACTGACGACGGCAGGTCGATGGTGAGTTGCGCGCGGGCCATTCGAAGATGTTCGGACCTACGACCCGGAGCACCAAGAGCTCTTCCCGAACATATTCGCCCGAACCTGTTCGGGGGAACGTACGGCCCGCGTCGCCCCCTCGTTCCACACATGGCCACGGCTACCGACTGGGATTCGGTCCTCACTGACACGCCCGTACCGCTGGACCGCGACCGGGAACTCCTCGACGTCCGGAATCTCGGCCCGCCGAACCCGCTCGCTGAAACTCTCGAGACGCTCCCCGACCTCCCGGACAGCACCGTGCTCGTACAGGTGAACGACCGCGCCCCGCAGCACCTCTACCCGAAACTCGACGACCGCGGCTACGACTACGCCACCGTCGAGGCGGACGACGCCGTCGTGACCGGTATCTGGCGACCGCTGGACTGACCCTCGGGACCTCACGGATTCAGGTCGGGCTCTGTCGGCCGGACACGTCGGTCGGGCGGAGTTCGAACCACGCGGCGTCCAGGTCGGCGCCCGCCGCGTCGAAGACGCTCATCCCGATGGGCGTCGCCTGGTCGACGTACGCCGCCCGCTTCTCCTCGCACGGAACCGGCACTTCTTCGAGCACGCCGTCGAAGACGACGCTCGTCCAGTCGTCCGGGTCCGTGACGTCGTACGCGACCAGCGTCGCCGGCGTCTGGTCGTCCAGTTCGGCCCACTTCTCGCTGTCGGGGTGTGAGAGGAACTGGAAGAGACACCGGCCGGTGTCGGAGTCGAAGCCGAACGAGACGGGGAGCGACGTCGGCGCGTCCCCGTGGAGTGTGAGCACGCCGTCCCCGCGGGACTGCAGGAACGCGGCGACTGACTCGTCGCTCATCTCGACGTCCGGCCGGGACGCACTGAGGTCCAGGGGCATTGCTACGCGACCGTAGCTGGCCGCAACGTTTACGCGGATTCGTCGTTCCTGCGAACTGGGAAGACGCCCGGCCGGCGGCCGACACGGCCCGCTCGCGGACCGAGTTAACAACTCCGGCACCATTCTTTATTACAATCTGGGCAGTTTCGACCGGGTTCCTAACAGCCGAATTAATAACACGTGGTCTCATAGCCCCCTCACGATGAGTGACTCCGCGCCGTCCGCCGACGACGAGGCGCGCGGCGACCCCGCGCAGTTGACCGCTCGGCTCTCGGTCCCCGAGATGGACTGCCCGTCCTGCGCCGGGAAAGTCGAACACGCGCTGGACGGCGTCGACGGCGTCGTCGACGTCGACACCCAACCGACCACTGGCCGCACCGTCGTCACCTACGACACCGAGGTCACCGACGAAGCGGCCCTCGCCGCCGCAGTCGAATCGGCGGGCTACGAGGTCACCGGGCGGTCGGGCGAGGGCGACGGCGAGGACGGTGAACCCGAGGCGCCGTCGTCCGTCTGGACGAGCACGAGAGCGCTGAAGACGTGGGCGAGCGCCGCCCTCGTCGCTGCGGGGTTCCTCGCCGAGTTCCTCCTCCCGGGGCTCAACGCGACCGTCGGATCGATTCTCGGCACGGACGTCCTGCTCGCGGACGCGTTCTTCCTGGTCGGCATCGTCGTCGCCGGCCAGCCCATCGTCCGCGGCGGCTACTACTCGCTGAAGGCGCTGAACCTCGACATCGACCTCCTGATGTCCGTCGCCATCCTCGGCGCCGTCACCGCCAGCGTCGCGTTCGGCGAGCGACTCTACTTCGAAGCCGCGACGCTCGCCGTGCTGTTCAGCGTCTCCGAACTCCTGGAGACGTACTCGATGGACCGCGCGCGCAACTCCCTCCAGGAACTGATGGACCTCTCGCCCGACGAAGCGACGGTCCGTCGTGACGGCCAGGAGGTCACTGTCCCGATCGAGGACGTCCGCGTCGGCGACCTTGTCGTCGTGCGACCCGGCGAGAAGATCCCGATGGACGGCGTCGTCGTCGACGGCGAAAGCGCGGTCAAACAGGCCCCCATCACGGGTGAGAGCGTCCCCGTCGACAAGACCAGCGGCGACGAGGTGTACGCGGGCACCATCAACGAGGCCGGCTACCTCGAAGTCGAGGTGAGCGCCGAAGCCACGGAGAACACGCTCGCGCGCATCGTCGAGTTGGTCGAGGACGCGCAGGCGAACCAGACCGACCGCGAGCAGTTCGTCGAGCGCTTCGCCGCCTACTACACGCCGGTCGTCGTCGGCGCCGGCGTCCTCGTCGGCGTCGTCCCGCCGCTGTTTTTCGGCGGTGCGTGGCCCACGTGGATTCTCCGCGGCCTGACGTTGTTCGTCCTCGCGTGTCCGTGCGCGTTCGTCATCTCGACGCCGGTCTCCGTCGTCTCCGGCGTCACGAGCGCCGCGAAGAACGGCGTGCTCGTGAAGGGCGGCAACCATCTCGAGGCGATGGGGGACGTCCAAGCCGTCGCGTTCGACAAGACGGGCACGCTCACGAAGGGCGAACTCACGGTCACCGACGTCGTCCCGGTCGGGGACAACACCGAGACCGACGTGCTGCGGTCCGCCCGCGGCCTCGAATCACGGAGCGAACACCCCATCGGGGACGCCATCGTCGACGCCGCCGCGGCCCGCGACGTCGACGCGCGCAGCGTCTCGGACTTCGAGAGCGTTACGGGCAAGGGCGTCACCGCAGACCTCGACGGCACCACGCACTACGCCGGGAAACCCGGCTTCTTCGAGGAACTCGGATTCGACCTCTCGCACGTCCACGCCGCCACGGACGGCGGCGTCGTCACCCAGAAGAGCCGCGACCTCTGCGAGCGCAACGACTGCCTGGACCTCCTCGAGGACCTCGTACCGGACCTGCAGTCCGAGGGGAAGACGGTCGTCCTCGTCGGCACCGAAGACGACCTCGAGGGCGTGATTGCCGTCGCGGACGAGGTCCGGCCGGAGGCGCGCGCGGCCGTCCAGCGACTCCGCGACCTCGGCGTCGACCGCACGGTGATGCTCACGGGCGACAACGAGCGCACCGCCGCAGCGATCGCCGAGCAGGTGGGCGTCGACGACTACCGCGCGCAACTGCTGCCCGAGCAGAAGGTCGAAGCCGTCCAGGAACTCACCGCCGAGCGCGACGCCGTCGCGATGGTCGGCGACGGGGTCAACGACGCGCCCGCGCTCGCGACCGCGACGGTCGGCGTCGCGATGGGCGCGGCCGGCACCGACACCGCGCTGGAAACCGCGGACATCGCGCTCATGGGCGACGACCTGACGCGGCTCCCGTACCTCTACGACCTGTCGCACCGCGCGAACGGCGTCATCCGCCAGAACATCTGGGCGAGCCTCGGCGCGAAAGCCGCCCTCGCCGCTGGCGTCCCGCTCGGACTCGTTCCGATCTGGCTGGCGGTCCTCGTCGGCGACGCCGGGATGACAACTGCCGTCACGGGGAACGCGATGCGGCTGTCGAGAGTGACACCCGACCCTGACGGCGAGACGGACGAGTAGTCTGGACGCCCGGGCAGCCGTACTCGCCGAGGACTGTCTCGGAGCGCTACTTCACGCGGTCGGCGAACTGCTCGCGGACTTTCGACACTTTCGGCGCGACGTTCACCGAGCAGTACGCCTGGTTCGGGTGTTTCTCGAAGTAATCCTGGTGTTTGTCCTCGGCCCGGTAGAACGTGTCCAGGGGCTCGATTTCGGTGACGATGTCGTCGTCGAACGCATCCTGTGCTTCGAGTTCGTCGACGAACGCCTCGACGCGCTCGCGCTGGTCGTCGTCGTGATAGAGGACGATCGAGCGGTACTGCTCGCCGACGTCCGGGCCCTCGCGGTTCAGCGTCGTCGGGTCGTGGACCGTGAAGAACACCTCCAGGAGGTCCTCGTAGGAGACCACCTCGGGGTCGTATTCCACCTGGACGACTTCGGCGTGCCCCGTCGTGCCGTTACAGACCGCTCGGTAGGACGGGTCTTCGACGGTGCCGCCGGCGTACCCGGAGGTGACGTCCGTGACGCCGGCGAGTTGCTCGAACGCCGCCTCGACACACCAGAAACACCCGCCGCCGAACGTCGCTGTCGCGGTCGCTGCCATAGCCATTCGTTGGGGACGACGGCAGTTAACAGCGCCGACCCCGGAAGCGACAGTGGGCGCGGCCCGCGAGTCCGCAATCGGAAGTCGGGTTCGGGCGGCTGCCCAGCAGCACGTTCGTGGCGGCGGACAGTTCGTAATCGGGCGCGGTCAGCGCTGGCGTCGGTCACGCCACCGACGACCTGCGACGCGCCCTTGCCTATTGAATCATCCATCGTATCGTTCGGGCATACACTGGGGGCGCTTCGGATTCGTGCGTGAAGCGACGATAGTGCTTTGTGAATTGAAGCGCGACGGGGTAATATGACCGACCTCGACGAGACCGACCGTCGCATCCTCGAACTGCTCGCGGCCGACGGCCGACGCCCCTACAGCGACATCGCCGACGACGTGGGGCTGTCCGCGCCGGCGGTGTCCGACCGCGTCGCCGCGCTGGAAGCCAGCGGCGTCGTCGAACGGTTCACCGTGGACATCGACCGGTCGCGACTCCGCGAGGGCGCCCACGTTCTCGTTGACCTGTCCGTGCCGCCGGGGAACGTCGACGAAGTTCGAGAGAGCGTCGGCGCCGCCGACGCCGTCGAACACGTGTTCGTGACCGCCAGCGGCGACGTCACCTGCTCGGCTCGCTTGCCCATCGAGGACGTCCGCGCGTGGGTCGGGGACGTCGTCGGCACTGACGCAATCACGGACTTCGACGTGACGCTGCTGGAGTCCGCGGACTGGCGGCCGAGCGTCGGCGGCGCGGAGTTCGCGCTGGCCTGCGACGAGTGCGGCAACACGGTCACCAGCGAGGGCGAGACGGCGCGCATCGGCGGCAGCCGCTACCACTTCTGTTGCTCGTCCTGCCAGGCGCGCTTCGAGGAGCGCTACGAGCGACTCGACGCGGACGCCTGAGATGCACCGCGACGCGTTCGTCACGCGGTCGCTGGTGCTGTTCGGGCTGGTGGCCGCGAGTTTCGTCGTGCTCGGGTTCAGTCGACTCGTGCTCCCGTACCGGGTCGCTCGCCTGCTCGCGGCGCCGTTGTTGTTCGCCAGCGCGGTGCTGGCCGTCTTCCTCCTCGCCCAGGCCGTGCTGGTGGCCGTCGGCCTCCGAGCGTTCGAGTGACAGGACGCCCGACCGATTGTGCCCGCTCCGCGGTCGAGGCAACGACGCCGACTACACCCTCCGAACGATATAGGTGGCGGGAACGCGAACCACTGAGTGAATGAGCGACGCGCCCGACGGCCCCGACACGCGACGCGCCCTCCTCGCGGTAGTCTGTGTCCTCGGCCTCGTCGTCGCATCGACGGCGGCGCCAGCGCTCGCGAACCAGGCGCCGCTCGGCGGGCTGGATTCGCCGCCCCGGCCGAGCGACGTCCCCGACTTCGTCCGGAACCTCCCGGGCGTCGAACAGCTCATCGGCGACGCCGACCCCAGGACGGACCTGGAGTTCGGGACGTCCGCGTTCGGCGCGCTGACGCCCGGCGACTCCACCGACGTCGGGGGTGCGGTGTCACCCGAACAGCAGCGCGACGCGAAATCGCCCCACTTCGTCGCGGAGACGTCCAACTCGACGTACTGGCGGACCGGCGCGTACACGACGTACACGGGGTCGGGGTGGACTCGGGAGAACGTCAACCGCGTGCAGCCGCCGCGGCCGCCGCACAGTCGACCGACGCACTGGGCCAGCGTCACCCTCCGGAAGACGGCGACGAACCTCCCGACGCCGTGGCGGCCGGTCGACCTGAACCTCGAGTGCGGCGAGGAGATCGCCTGCAACCAGGAGTTGTCGTTGACGCCGACGTCGGACATCGAGTCGTCGCCGCCGATGAAGGCGGGTGCGACCTACCGCGTGCAGAGCGTCGAACCGGTCGACGACCCCGCAGTTCTGCGCGACGTCCGCGTCGCGGGCAGCGTCGTGTCCACGGAGTACAACACGGTGGAGACGACGGACCGCGTCCGCGAGCTGGCTGCCGAGGTGACCAGCGACGCGGACAACCGCTACGACGCCGCGAAGGCCGTCGAAAGCTACCTGGAGTCCGAGAAGACGTACTCGCTGACCGACGTCCCCGAACCCGGTGAGACCATCGCCGACCAGTTCCTCTTCGAGCAGTCAGCGGGCTACTGCGAGTACTTCGCGACGACGATGACCGTGATGCTGCGCGCACAGGACGTCCCGGCCCGGTACGTCGTCGGCTACCAGGGCGGCGAGCGCGTCGGCCCGGACCGCTACCTCGTGCGCGGCGCGAACGCACACGCCTGGGTGGAAGTGTACTTCGAGGACGTCGGCTGGGTGCGCTTCGACCCGACGCCGAGTGACGCCCGCTCGGACGCCCGCTCGGACCTGCACGACAACGACCCGGACTTCCGGGTGTCGCTGAACCGGTCTGCGGTACCCGGCGAGGACGTCACGGCGAACGTGACGACGGCCGGCCTGCCGGCACGTGACGTCACCGTCGTCGTGAACGGTGACTCCGTGGGGTCGACCAACGCCGCGGGCGAAGTGGCGTTCACAGTGCCGTACACCGAGGAGTTGAACGTCACAGTGCTGCCGACCAACGACACCGCTACGGCGGCGTTGACCCCCGAGAACGCGTCATCCGACGGTTCCGGCGTGAGGTCCGACCCCATTGCAACTGGGGTTCCCGAGTCGAGTGCCGCCTACGGCGTCCCGCCGCCCGCGTTCGGCGTTGCGGGCGCGACTGGCGGTGGCGCGTCGTTCGCCCAGCAGTCCGACGACGAGAACGGCACGACCCAGCAGTTCGACGTGCGGTCGGACGTCCGGTTCTCCTTCGACGGTGACGTGGAACCCGGCGTCGAGCGGACGCTGTCGGTCACAGTCGCGGGCAAGCCGTTCGCGGACGCGGCGGTGAGCATCGCGGGCGTCGACCAGGGACGGACCGACGAGAACGGCACCATCGCGGTCCGGATTCCGGCCGACGCCAGCGGCGTCATCGACGTGACGGCGAAGCGTGCGGACCTCAGCGAGACGACGACGTACCCGGTCGACGACCTCTCGGTCTCGGTGTCGCCGTCGCTGCTCGCGCCGCTGCCCGGCGTCGACGCGACCGCGCACGTGACCGCGGGCGGGGAACCAATCGCGGACGCGGCAGTCAGCGTCGCGGGCGATCACATCGGGACGACGGACGCCGACGGGACCGTTCGCTTCGAGATGCCGTTGGCGCGCGTGCCGGCTGTGGCTGCGGAGGCCAGCGGCAAGCAGGCGGCGACGCACGTCGGCTGGGTCCTTCCTTCGGCCGCTATCGTCGTGTTGCTCGTGCTCGCCGCGCTCGGCGGACTCGTGACAGCCGCCCGACGCCGGGGGGTCACACTGGACGCGATCCTGGCCGGCGTCGTCGCACTCGCGAACGAGGCGGTCGCGGCGCTCGTCCGGGCGCTGGTCGGCGTCGCCGACGCGCTCGACGAACTCGCGACCGAGTTCCGGGCGGCCGCCGAAGACGGCTGGCGCGGCGTGCTCGCCTGGCTGGCGTCACTTCCGGGACGGCTCAGACTGCCCAGAGTCAGCGCTGTCGTCGCGTCGGCCGTCGCCGCCGCCCGGTCAGCAACGGCGGCCGATTCGACGCCCGAGCCAGTACCGAGCGGGCAAACGGCCGCCGCGGACAGCGACTCCGGACGACTCCGGGGAGTCTGGCAGCGCTTCGTGGGCGTGGTCGGCGTCGAGCGCTGGGAGACGAAGACCCCGGGAGAAGTGGCTCGCGAGGCGGTCCGGCGCGGCTTCCCGGAGCGACCAGTGTACGCGGTCACGAACGCATTCAGGGACGCCGCGTACGGCGGCCGGTCGGCCTCCTCGCGACTCGAACGCGCGCGGCGGGCGCTGGCGTCCCTGCGGGAGACGGACTCGACCGACGAGGGTGGTGAAAAGTGACTGACGCACGCCGCACAGTCCTGGCGGCGGTCGGCGTCGCTGGCATGGCCGTCGCCGCCGGCGTAGCCCTCGGCCTCGTGCCGGACTCCCTGCTCACCGCGGCGGACTCGCTGGACGCGACGCTCGCCACGGGCCTGCTCGGCGCCGCACTCCTCGGGTACGCGCTCCGGCGGCGCCGGTCCGCCACTGCCACGGAGAGCCCGCGGCTGGCGCACTCGACGTCGGGTGCAGAGCCAGCCGACCCCGGTGAGGCGGTCGACGACGCCCTGGCGTGGATTGCCGACAGCGGGAGCGCCGCAGCGACGCAGGGCGCTCGCTCCGGCGTCCGCGCCGCCGTCCGCGAGACCGCGGTTCGCGCGTACGCCAGCGAGCACGGCGTCGACGAAAAGCGCGCGGCCGATGCTGTGGCCGCGGGCGAGTGGACCGACGACCGCGTGGCGGCGGCGTTCCTCGGCGACGAACGGGCGCCACACTACCCGCTTCGCGAACGCCTCCGCGGGTGGGTACAACCCGAGCACGCGTTCGAGCGGCGTGCAACGAAGGCTGCCGACGCCGCCCACGCGCTCGCCACGGACGCGACGTCACCATCGGGAGGACCGAGCGCGCAAACCGAGCGAGCGCAGGTGTCGCAATGACCGGACACTCGCGGTTCACGGGCGGGCTGCTGGCGACGCTCGCGCTCGCCGGCGCAGGCGTCGCGAGCGGTCGACCGACACTCTTCGTCGCAGCGATTGTTCCGCTGGTGTTCGTGTTGTACGGCGCCGTGTCCGTGCCGAGCGGCGACGAATCGCTGCGCGTGACGCGGTCGTTCTCGACGGACTCGCCACTCCCGGGCGACCGGGTCACCGTGACGCTAGCGGTCGAGAATTGCGGCGACAGCGCGCTCCCCGACGTGCGCGTCGTCGACGGCGTCCCCGCGGACGTACGCGTCGTCGAAGGGACGCCCGACGCGGCGCTGGCGCTCACGGACGGCGGCACGGCGACCGTCGAGTACACGGTGGTTGCGGACCGCGGCCAGTTCCCCTTCGACCCGGTGACTGCGCGGGTTCGCGGGACGAGCGCCGCCGCGCCGCGGACGCTGGAGGTGCCAGCCGACGGCGCGACGCAACTGGACTGCCGCGTCGCCGTCGCGGACATCCCGCTCCGCCGCCAGACCACCGCGCACGCGGGGACGCTCCCGACTGACGCGGGCGGTCCCGGCATCGAGTTCCACTCGACGCGGGACTACCAGCGCGGCGACCCGGCGAGTCGCATCAACTGGCGGCGGTACGCGAAGACCGGCGACCTCTCCACCGTGAACTACCGGGAGCGCCGCGCGGCCGCCGTCGTGCTCGCCGTGGACGCCCGCGCGGAGAGCGACGTGGCCGCGCGCTCCGACACGCCGTCGGGCGCGTCGCTGTCGGCGTACGCCGCTGCGCAGGCGGTCGAACCCCTGGAGGGGTCGGGCCACCAGGTCGGACTCGCAGTGTTCGGCGTCGAGGACCCCGCGACGGGGACGAACCCCGCGTGGGTCGCACCAGGGACCGGTGACGCCCACCACGCCCGCATTGCCACCGTCCTAGACGCTGCCGTCGACGGCCCGACTGACCCCGAGCACGGCGGTGAGACGGAGGCGGACGAAACCACGGAGCCAGAAACCGCGGACGCACCGCTTGCGACCGCGGACGGCGGGAGTTGGCTGGACGGAACCGGTGGGACTGACGGCGCAGGGCAGACCGGCGACGCACAAGAGAACACCGACCCCCGACAGAACGGCGACTCGGCGACGGACGACGGCTCGAAGAGTGGCAAGCGCGCCGCCAGCGTACCGACCAGTGACGCGCTCGTCGGCCGGTTCCTCGAACGCATCGACCCCGGAACGCAGGTGGTCGTGTGCTCGCCGGCGCTCGACGACTTCCCGGCTGCGCTGGCGCGGCGGCTGGCCGCAGACAGCCACCGGGTCACCGCCGTCTCCCCGGACGTCACAGCGACGGACACGCCGGGGCGGACGCTGGTCGCCGCGGACCGCGCGCTCGCGCTCTCGGATCTCCGCGCGGTCGACGCCCGCGTGGTCGACTGGGCGCCGGACGAATCGCTCGCGAGCGCCGTCTCTCGCGCGAAGACAGCCGTCGAGGAGGGGAGTCGATGAGCACGACCGCAGTCCGCCGGCCGACGGCAATCGCCGGCGTCGTGATGCTGGCTGTCGTCGCGTTCGCCGTCAACGACGCCAGCGCAACGTACGGGACGCTCGCGTTCCTCGCCGCGGGCGGCGGCGGGATTCTCGCGGTCTCCACCGGCCTCGCGACCCGAGACGAACCGCTCGCAGTGTTCCTCGCGTCGGTGCTCGCGCCCGCCGGCGGCGCGGCCGTGCTCGCGGCCGCTGCGTTCTCTGTCGCCGACTTCCCGCTGCTGAACGGCATCCTCGACCCGCTCGTGCTCGTCGGGGTCTCGCTGGCCGGGTTCGGGGCGGTGGCGGCGTTCTCGGGCGGGGTCGGCGGCGGCGCCGTCGGGCGGGCGTTCTCCGTCGTAATCGCGACCACGGCGCTCCCGTTCGTCGCGACGGTCGCTGCGCTCTTCGGCGCACTCGATGCCGGAGGCGGCGTCCTCGGCCGGCTCCTGGAACTCGGGGCCGTTCTCGGCCATTTGCTCGTCACGCCGACCGGCGACGCAATCGACGTCGTGTTGTTCTTCGTGCTGGTCGCCGCGGCGTCGCGGGCGCTCGCCAGCGGGGTCGACGCCGCGCCGGTCGTGGAACTGGCGCCACGCCACCGCCGCGAGGACGCCGCACGCGCGACACGATACGTCGTCGCCGCCAGCCTCTCCATCTGGCGGCTGTTCGCGCTCGGTTGGGCGTTCGCGTTCGTCGCGTTCCTCACCGGGTTCGCGCGCACCGCCGTCACGCGAGTGCCCGACGTCGTCGTCTCATTCGTCGGGGGACTTGCGTCGTCCGGCCCGCTTCGCCTGCTCCTGCTCGGGACCATCGCAGTCTCCGTACTCGTCGTCGTCACCCTGCGCGCGGCACGACTGGTGACCGGCGACCACCGCCAGAGCCTGCGGCGGGTCGCACCGACGGCGGGCGGCGGCGTGCTCTCCGTCGTGGTCGGAATCGTGTTCGCCGGCCAGGTCGTGGGAGCGGTCAAGCAGTCGCTCCCGGAGCAAGCCCGCCCCGGCTTCCAGAGCGTCGTGTCGACGCTCGGCGAACCCGCGCTCGCGCTCGCCGGCCTGCTCGCGCCGCTCGCGGGGCTCGCCGCGCTCCTGTTGCTGTTCGCGGGGCTCGGCCGCCTGCGCGCGGTCCCACAGCGCGGCGCGCCCGCCGCCGTCGCCGCCGCGGGCCTCGTGCTCGCCGCGGCGGTCGCGGGCATCCAGAACGCGTCCCCCGGCTTCGTGTTCGGCCTCGTCGCCGCGGGCATGGTCGTCTGGGACGTCGGCGAGTACGGCGTCGGCCTCGCCGCGGAACTCGAGCGGCGCGCGCCAACGGCGCGAGCGGAACTCGTGCACGTCGCCGCGACGGTGGCTGTCGGCGTCGTTGCGTACTACGCGGCGCTGTTCGTGGACGGGTACGCGCGCGGCTTCGGGGTGCCGTCGACGACGGCAGCGCTCGTCGCGCTCGTGGCCGCAGCCGTCGGGCTCGCGGCGCTGGTCGGCGCGCTCGCGGAGTGACGACCGCGCTCGGTGGTCCCTGTCGGCGCAGGGTTCTTGTCGCCGCGCGCGAACCGTCGTGTGTGCTCGAACTCTACGTCCAGCCGCTGTGCCCGTACTGTAGGAAGGTCGAGCGCGCGCTCGCGGACCTTGGCCTCGACTACGAGACCCACCGCGTCTCCTTCTTCAAGTTCCGGCGCAGCGAAGTGCGGGCCGTCAGCGGCCAGTCGCAGGTGCCGGTGCTCGTCGATCCCGAGCACGGCGTCGAGGGCATGTGCGAGAGCGACGACATCGTCGAGTACCTCTACGAGACGTACGGGCAACGGGACGAGGCGTCGACGGCGGCTGCGTGAGCTACGAGACTGCGGGCACCTGCACGCGGTCGAGTACGTCCCGCACGACGTCCTCGGGATCGACGCCCTCCACGGTCGCTTCCCCGGTGAGAACGATGCGGTGGACGAGCACGGGCATCGCCACCTGCTTGACGTCGTCCGGCGCGACGTAGTCGCGTCCGTTGACCACGGCGCGGGCGCGTGCGACCTCGAACAGCCGCTGCGTGCCCCGGGGGCTGACGCCGACGTCGACGCGGCGGTCCTCGCGGGTCGCGCGCCCGACGTCAACGACGTAATCGCGGACGCCGTCGCTGACGGCGACGGTCTCTGGGACCTGCTGGAGCGCCGCGAGCGCGCCGTCGGGCACGACCTGCGATATCTCGGGTGTGGCCGTCTGGCGGTCGGCGCGTCGGTCGATGAGTTCGCGCTCGCCCGCGCGGTCCGGGTAGCCGATACCGGCTTTCACGGCGAAGCGGTCGCGCTGGGCTTCCGGCAATCGGAACGTCCCCTCCTGCTCGACGGGGTTCTGGGTCGCGATGACGAAGAACGGGTCGGGCAACTGGTGGGTTTCGCCGTCCACGCTCACCTGGCCTTCCTCCATCGCTTCCAGGAGCGCGGCCTGCGTCTTGGGCGGCGCGCGGTTGATTTCGTCCGCGAGCACGACGTTCGCGAACACGGGGCCGGGGTTGAAATCGAAGGACTCTGTGCGGGCGTCGTAGACGTGCGAGCCGGTGATGTCCGCGGGGAGGAGGTCGGGTGTGAACTGCACGCGCGTGAATTCGAGACCGAGCGCGTCCGCGAGACTGCGCGCGGTCAGCGTCTTCCCGGTGCCGGGAACGTCTTCGAGGAGGACGTGGCCGCGGGCGAGCGCCCCCGAGAGGATGGTCTCGAGGAACGCCCGGTCGGTGACGACGGCTTCGCCGACCGCGTCGATCACGTCGGTGCACGTTTGGGCGGCTGTGTCGACGTCCATTCACGCGAGTCGTCGCCGCGACGACTCTTGTAGCTGTCGCCTGTGGCGGTCTGCAGCGGTCGCGCTCCCGGGAACGTCTAGGCCGCGACTCGAGCACCCGGTCAGTCCAGGCACTTTCGCATGGCGACGTGCGGAATGCCCGCTTCATCGAACTGGTCGCCCTCGCGCTCGTAGCCGCGGCGGTCGTAGAACCGCGCGGCCGGCAGCTGGGCGTGCAAGTAGAGTTCGTCGTAGTGCTTGCGGGCGGCGTCCTCCAAGGCGTCCATCAGCGCGTCCCCCCAGCCCTCGCCGCGGCGGGCCTCGAGGACCGCGACGCGCTCGACTTTCCCGACGCCGGCCTCGTACTCGCGGAGGCGAGCGGCACCGACGGGGTCGCCGTCCTCGTCGTACGCCACGAAGTGCATCGCATCGTCCTCGTGTTCGTCGACTTCCAGGTCCTCGGGGACGCCCTGTTCGTCCACGAACACCGCGTAGCGGACGCTCAGGGCGTCCTCGTAGCGCTGCTCCGTATCGGCGCGCACGACGGACATATCCGACGGAAGCGCGCGCAGCGGGAAAACCCCTACTCTCCGCTGTCGTCGACGGGCACGACGCTCTCCGTGAACTCCGACAGCAGCGTCGACAGCATCGACGCGAACCCGGTGCCGCGACTCCAGAACGCGGCCTCGGCGCCGTCGTCGCCCAGCACGCTCACGAGGACGGCGTCGCCGTCCACCATGACGACGCGCTCGGCGCCGACGTCGGGGAACGGCTGGTCGACCTCGGGGACGGGCGGTCGCTCGACGTGGACGGCGCGTGCGCCGCACTCCTCCGCCACCGCGACGACGTCCTCGTCCTCGCTCAGCACGGTGACGTCCACGCCGCGGTCGACCGCCGCCGCCAGCGCGTCCCGGATCTGGGGGGTCACGTCCTCGCTCCCGTAGACGGCGCGCTCCTCGGCGGACGCGAGCAGTTCGGCCGCCCGCGCGGCGACGTTATCGGCCCCGCGGACGGTCCAAATGGACTCGCTCTCCTCCGTGGCGGCGTACTCCGCCTCGACGGACTCCAGGTAGTCGAAGGCGGCGTCGCTCTCCGACCGCAGCTGCCGATAGAGGCGCTCGCGGGCCTCCTCGACGTCGACGGGCCGGTACCGGGTCGGGTTCGACTGCTCGACGTCCACGAGGCCGCGGTCCTCGAGGTCATCCGCGGCGCCGTACACCTGCGACCGCGGCACCTCCGCGAGGTCCGCGACTTCGCTGGCGGTGCCGGTGCCGAGCTTCTGGAGCGCGACGAACACCCGCGACTCGTAGGTGGTGAGGCCGAGGCGCTTGAGCGCCGCGACGGCTTCCTCGTCGTTCATTCTCCCCCCGGACGCCGGCGCGCCCACTCCTTGACGACGCGGTCGTACTCGTCGACGGTGAGGTCGCCGTCGGTCAGCGCCGCGCTGGCTTCCGCGAGGTCGTCGTCTGTCACGTCGGCCTGCGCGAACACGCGCTCGAAGATGTCGGCGACGACGTCCACAGTGTCCGCACCGCCGACGGCGCGTTCCGTGCCGCCGTCGAGGAGGCGCCCGTCGACGCTGACCTCGGTGCCGTCGGGCGCCGTCTCAGAGACGTCGACGTCGTAGGTCACCGTTGGGGCTTCGCCGTCGAGACGCCACGCGACGTACAGCGTGTCGTCGTCGACGACCGCGTCCACGGGTTCGGGGGACGCCTCGAGGTTCGAGACGGTGCCGCCGCGAACCGTCTCGGAGAGCGCGACGCGACCGTCCTGCGCCGGCACCTCGACCGTCGCGGTGACCGTCCCACCTGGCTGGACGAGGTCGCGGTCGAGCGACCGCGTCGCCTCGTCGACCGACGCCGAGTTGGCGGCCACCGCCGTGCCGCCGGTCTGGTTCGACGCCGCGTCGGCAGCTTCGCCGTCGTGTCCGCCCGGGTTCGACGGTTTCGCAGCCGAATCCGCGTTGCTCCCCTGCGGAACCGCCGAGGCCGCCGGGACGTCACCGCCCTCGGCGTTCTCAGCGTCGTCGGCGTCGTCCTCGTCGTCCTCGTCGACGAAGTCGCTGGCCGTCCAGTCGGGGCCGAAGTACTTCGTCCAGACGACCAGGAGCGTCGGCAACACCAGCACGGCCGCGAGGAACGCGTAGATGATGGTGAGGCCGGTGATGATCCCGAACTGCTGGAGCGGCGGCAGGATGGCGAACGCGAGCACGCCGAACCCGCCGACGGTGGTCGCGGCGCTCCCGAGGAGCGCGCCACCGGTGCCGGTGGTCGCGGTGTGCATCGCCTCCCACACCGTGTCGCTGCGTTCCAGTTCCTGCATGTAGCGCTCGCTGACGTGGATGCTGTACGCCACCCCGAGCCCGACAGTGAGGCTCGTAATCATCCCCGTGAGGACGTTGAAGGGGATGTCCATCACCCACATCGTCCCGAGAATCCAGGCGACGCTTAACACGACCGGCAGCAGGGTGACCGCGCCCAGCGTCGCGCTCCCGTCAGTGATGCGGTAGGTGAACATCAGGAACGCGAACACGGAGACGAGCGTGATGAGCAGGCTCTGGATGACGGTCTCCAGCAGCTGGTCCTGAACGATCTTGTTCAGGATGGCGCTGCCCGTGGCCGTGGCCTCGACGCCGTCGCCGGACGCTGCGTCGGCGACGTCGCGCATCTGTGTCGTAATCGCGTCGCCGGACGCGCCGCCGTCGACGGACACGACCAGGCGGAGCGCTTCGACCGTGCCGTCGTCGGTCCGGTAGACGTACTCGCCGGCGCGGTCCGGCGCCACGTCGAAGAACGCGTCGTACACTGCTTCGACGTCCCGGTCGGGGACGCCGTCGCCGTCAGTGTCCGCAGCGGTGAACGTCGCGTTGAACGACTCGTTGGTCGCGGCGGTCTGCCGCATCGCGGCCAGCGGCCCGTCGATCGCGGGCTCGTCGTTCGAGAGAATCTTCGTGACGTCCTTCTCGGCGGCGGTGTCGCGGGCCGCCTGCACGCGTTCGAGCGTGCCGTCACCCCGCACGTCGCCCTCGAGGAGAATCTGTGCCTGCGAGTCTTCACGCACGAACCGGTCGTTGACGTACCGTAGGTTGTCCTTCGCGTTGTACGTGCCGGGTGCGAACGGCTCCGGCAGGTCTTTCATCCACTGGTCGGGGTCCTCGGCGAGGAAGTCCTCCTGGTCGAACGACGTGTCGACCTGGGTCGCGCCGTACGCGCCCGACGCGGTCACCAGCAGCGTCAACACGAGCACGACGACCGGCGCCTTCCGTGCCGCCGTCGACCCGACGGACAGCACCTGGCTGAACCGGCCGCCGCCCGTACCGAACGCGCGCTTCCGGCGGTTCCAGCCGTAGCCCTCGAGGAACGAGTCCAGTTCCACCTTGATCGCGGGAATCAGGACGCCGAACACGAGCAGCGCGGCGACGATACCGAAACTGGAGACGATGCCGAACTCCCGGATCGGCGGCACCGGACTGGAGAGGTTCGACAGGAACCCGATGACCGTGGTCGCGGTCACCCACACGAGCGCGATCCCGACGCCCGACAGCGCGACACGCATCGAGCCCCGGGAGTCACTGGGCCGGTCGTCGTGGTCGGCCGCGGTCAGGCGCTCCTCCCTGTGGCGCATGAAGATGTGGATCGCGTAGTCGATAGACAGGCCGATGAGCAACACGGGCACCGCGATGAAGATCTGGTTGAAGGCGATGTCCGCCCAGCCCATGAAGCCGAACGTCCACGCCAGCACCGCGCCGATGCCGAACAGCCCGAGGAGGATGTCCAGCACGTCGCGGTACGCGACGGCCAGCGCCACCAGCACGAACAGAATCGCCAGCGGCCCGACGATGAGCAGGCTGTCGGTCATCGACGCGTTGATCTCGTCGGTGATGATGCCGCCGCCGAACACGAGGTAGTCCTGCTGGCGGTCCTCGCCGAGGGACTGCATCGCGAGTTGCGCGTCGACGATGCTGTCGTCGGTGACCTGACCGCCGCCGGGGATCTCGCTGTCGGTTTGCTGGGTCACCACGAGCATCGTCGCTTCGGCCGTCGTCGAGCCGGGTTCGTAGCTGGACGGCATCAGTCCGAACACCGAGCGGCCGCTCTCGCCGCCGTTCCCGCCTGCGCGGTCGGTGGAGAGCACGGTCCCGACGAGGTCCTCGACCTCGGACTCGTTCAGCGACCGGAGCGCTTCGAGTTGCTCGTCGAGGGTGGCGTCGCTGGCGTTCTCGAACGCCGCGCGCTGGGTCTCGATTTCGCCGCCGAGTTCGCGGAGTTGCTCGGCCTGCGCTTCAAGGTCGTCGGAACGCTCGTCGAGCGCCTGGAACTCGTCGGCGAGCACGCCGCGCGTCCCGAGCCGGTACGCGGCCTCGACCTCGGACTCGCTGGTCGCGCTCCGGAGGTCGCTGGCGGCCTGTTCGAACGTCGCGTAGTGGCTGTCACCGACTTCCACCGTCGAGTTCGCGCGCACCCGCTCGAAGGCGGCTTCCACGCTCGCGTCCGGGTTCTCGCGGAGGTGCGTCAGCTCGCCGCGGAGCAGGTTCACGGTCTGGTTGAGTTCGTCGCTGCGCGCCGCGATTGCGCGACGCTCCGATTGCACCGACTGGTTCAGCGCTTCGAACTCCTGGACGGTCGCCTCCAGTTCGCGGCCGCGTTCCTGCTGGATGGACCCGATGGCGACGACGTTCGCCACGCCGGTGATCGAGTTCTCGTCGCTGAGCGTGTCGTTGACCGTCTGGTTGTCGTACAGCGCCCGTTCGTACTCCAGGGTCTCGACCAGCGACCCCTTCGAGAGGATGTTGCCGTCGCGAACGACGATCTGTGCGGTCGTGGTGTTATCGTCGCCGGCCTGGAAGTTCTGGTCGATGTAGTCGAGTTTCTCCGACTCGTCGCTCTCGGACTGGAACTGGTCCAGCGACGAGGACTGCTCGACCATCGGCGCGCCGGCGCCGACGATCACCGTCAACACGAGCATGGCGGCGATAGCCGCCTTGCTGTGTTTCGTGACGAACCCTGCGAGTGCGCCGATTCTACTCACAGCTGACACCCCGTGGTTTCTGTTGGTAGGAACATACTGACAATCTTGCTTGCCTCGGATTCAGGGGTAGATTCGTATAAAGCCAGCGATAGGAGCGGGCAGCGCAGTGTCCCCTCACCACCCCCATCCGCTCCCTCCGACCCACCCCCGTCCGCGCCCTCCAACTCAACCCCTCCGCCTCACATCCTCACCTCCGGGTATCGGGTCACTCGCGGGCCCATGGCGACACAGTCAAAACAGAACGAGGACGTCCGCCGGACGTCAGTCCAGACGCTCGGCGTACTCGTAGTCCGCGGGATAGGCCGTCGGTGCGGCGTCGTCGATGGTGATTCGCCAGCCGTCCAGGGTCGCCGGCTCGTCGATGGCCTCGCGCAGCGTCGCCCGGACGTCGTCCACGTCGACGCCGTAGTAGTCGCCCGGCACGCCGTCGAGATACTGGAGCGCCGTCCGGAACAGGCTCCGCATGCCGTCGTCGTTCCCGGACTGTCCTCGGTCTCCCGTGGCGGTCTGGGCGTCGCCCTCGTAGTGCTTGAGGGCGCCCGCGGCCACCTGCACCATCCCGTGGAGGAACGCCGACTCCGTCGTGCCGCTGCCGTAGTTGTACCACTCGTCCTCGAAGCAGTCGTGGGACTCGTGGAACTCGCCGCTGTTGAACAGGCGCGCGCCGTGCTCCGTCGCGCGGCGCAGCGTCGCGTGCTCCCACACCCGTCGGTCCGCGAGCCAGCCAGTCGGGTTCCCGAGCGGCGGTGCGACGCTCGCGTCGCGCGTGTGCTCGTCCATCACGTGCTAATTGCGGTTCCCGGGCCGTAACCCCGTCGGTCGGCGAGTTGGAGCGCCAGCCACTTCGCCACTGCCAGATGACTGCGACGCCACCGACACCCGCAACGACAACCCCTTTCAATACAGGGCCGCTACAGAACGCCAATGCGAGTCGAACAGTTAGGCGGCGGCGAGCCCGAGGTTGCCGTCGTCGGGAGCGTCCACGGCGACGAACCCTGTGGCGCACACGCCGTCGACCGGCTCCTCAACGAGGACCCGGACGTCGTCGAACCCGTGAAACTCGTCGTGGCGAACGAGCGCGCGCTCGACGCCGGCGTCCGGTACGTCGACGCCGACCTCAACCGGTCCATCGGCGAAGCCATCCCCGAGAACGCCCACGAGCGAGCGCTCGCCCGGCGTCTCGCCGACGAAATCCAGGGCTGTACGGTGCTGTCGCTGCACTCCACGCAGTCCCACGCCGACCCGTTCGCCATCACCTCGGGGCTTGACGACGAGGTCGCCAGCGTCGTCCGCGCGCTCCCCGTGGTCGCGGTCGTGGACACCCCAGAGTTCGGCGAAGGTCGCCTGTTCGCGTCGGACGCCGACATCGTAGAGGCAGAAGCCGGCCTCCAGGGCACGGACACCGCCGCGGAGAACGCCTACCGCCTCGCCCGCGAGTTCCTCACTGCCGTCGGCGCGCTCCCCGGGGACGCCGTTGAGCGCGAAGTCCCCGTTTTCGAGATGGGCGACGCGATTCCGAAACCGCCCGCCGACGAGTACGAGGTGTTCGTCGAGAACTTCGAGCGCGTGGAGGCCGGCGAGACGTTCGCCGCGGCGGACGGCGAGGAACTCGTCGCCGACGACCCCTTCTGGCCCGTGTTGCTGTCGCCGTACGGCTACCCGGGCCAGTTCGGCTACCGCGGCGAACGCCGGGGAGTCCTCGGCGACGTCGAAGCGACGCTGTAAGCACCGCGTCGACCAGCCGAGTTACTCCACGACGGTGAACGTGTACGCTCCGGTAACGGTCTCGTCGGTGTGGCCGTCAGTCACCTCGAAGTGGAGTTCGTACTCCCCTGGCAGCCACTCGTCGGAGGGAATCACCCGGTCGGCGACGTAGTACGTGTCGAGGTCGGTCTCGGGGTCGAACATGTTCGAGAGCGGGATGTCCGCCTGCGACCAGATGTCGCCCTCCGGACCCGTCAGCGTCTCGAAAATCGAGAGGTCGGTAGTGAGCGCGTTCGACGTTTCCTCGTACGCGAACCCCTGGATCTCGTAGTAGTACCAGACGGTCTCGGTTGGCTCGTACTCGGGCGGAGACCGCTCGTCGTAGTCCCGGTACCCTCGTGCCTCAGACTCCGTGAACGCGAACTCGCCGAAGCCGAAGTCGCCGGTCGTGTACTCGAGCCCCGACTCGACCTCGAACTCGATCGACTCCGTGGCCGTATTGCCGGCGACGGTGTCGGTGACTTCCAGTTCGAGGGTGTGCGTTCCCGCCTCGAACTCCGTGGGCGGGGAGTAATTGACCGAGAGGAAGACCGTCGAGAGGTCCGAACCCTCCGGTATCGTCCTGCTGGCTGTGTCCTCGACGGTACCCAGGTTCTCGCCGTCCGGGTCGGTGACGCTGACCGAGAAGTCGTACTCGAACCGGATTTCGCCCTCGCCGGCGGATTCGGTGCCGACCGTCGAGGGTTCGAAGTAGACCCAGATGACGTCTCCCGGTTCGTAGGTGTCCTCCGGTTGTTCGGTGTACTGCTGGTAGCCAGCCGGCGCCTCCGCACAGAGGACCGGGTTCTGGATCTCGAACGTGGTGGGTTGTGCCGCGGTGGTCGTCGTCGGTGCGGTCGTCGTCTCGGTTTCCTCGGATGGACCGCCACCGTCACCGGTGCAGCCCGCCAGTGCGGCCATCGCGCCAGTTCCAGTGACCAAAAGCGAGCGCCTTGTTAGCGGCCTCATATGCATAAATTTACAGATTTAGGTCATAAACCGCCGCTATGATTCTAAGATTCTTGAAAGCGATGCCGCGAAAGCCGCCCCGATTCATCCGGACCGTCAATACCTTGGAATCTTGATATATTCTTGTCGTGCCGCCTCGAAAGCCCTGCGCTAACTGGTAGCACCGCGGCAGTGCCGACTGGAACAGAACCGGCGCGTGGTCCGGCTTACTCTTCGCTGGGCTCGAACTCCACGAGCGTCAGGTCCCGGTTCAGCGCGCAGTAGTCGTGGGGCGGGTCCCCGAGAATCTCCTGGATCTGATACTCTTCGTCGAACTCCGCGCCGGCGGGCTCGCAGTACTCGTGGCTCGGGCACTCCGTGTGCGGGCACGGCCCCGCGAGTTTGCCCTTGCTCCCCGCGTACGCGCCCTTCGACGGCACGTTCGCCTTCACGGGCGCGGGCTCGACGTCCACGGCGACGACGCCCTCGTCGTGAACCGCGCAATCCAGCACCTGGCCGCCCTCCCGGACCTTACTGACCTCGTATCGGACGCCTACCTCGAGGTTCAGACACTGCTGCCGGTACGGACACCCCGCACAGTCCGACGACTCGCCCCGGTAGACGAACTCCGTGCCGGGTTCGGCGAGCCGCGACCCCAGCAGCGTGATGCTCATGTCCGGTCGTTCGAAGCGCGTCCGGTTAAGCGTCCCGCCAGCAGGATTCGATTGACCGTTTTGTGCTGAGGGGAAAGCAGTCCACGACGCGTTCCAAGATCCCTCGGTCTCGTCAACCACCGTCTCGGAGAGGCGGGGACGCACCTGCTAGCGGTTCGTTTCTCACAATCGCTGGAAACGCGGGTCACCCATCACGACGGAGAGCCGCGCGCTGTCCACTGGTGGTTCTGGCAGTTCCGTCATATTTTCCAGTCGTGGTGCGAGATACGCTGCGCGAACGCAGCGTCTCGAATCCGTAGGCACGCGATTGGCCGAATTGTAATGATGTTCATGCCCGAGTGCGGACGGATTCCACTTCGAGGTGGTTGCGACGCGACGCCACCGTTCGTTGAGGCGATTCTGGCGAATCCATCCGCTGCAGTTAGCGGCTCAGTGTCTGGTCACGCCGCTATTCTGCGCTGTCCGAACGCGACCGTCTCACGCCTGCGAGGACGATTCGTTCACCAGTCGAACGCCCTTCGCGCCCGCTTCTGCAACAAACCGACGTGAAGCCCCGTCAGCACTCACCCCTATCGAGACGCACGAGCACGCCGCTCCGTTCTCAATCATCGCGCGACGGGAAAACAGCCTGTCAGTAGAATCATCATCGTGTGAGCCGATAACAACGTATGGGTACCGAGATGCACCAGCAATGGGAATACAAGGCACTCGAACCGCCGAAAGGATTGACCAAGCGAGAGGCGGTCGATCCGACAGCGGAACTCAACCGCCTCGGTGCAGAGGGCTGGGAACTCACAGAGAGTATCAGTTACGACGGCGGCGGCACGAAACTACTGCTGTTCAAACGCCCGGTCTCCCATGAGTGACCTCTCGACCGACAACACGCTACGTGAGCGGACGGACGTCAACAAGTACTGGTTCTGGTTGCTGCTCGGGGCCAACCGGTGGGTCGTCGCCGGTGGGCTCGCTTTCCTGCTCTTCCTCGTGTTCATGATATGGGGCGTGATGAAGCCGGTGTCGTTGCACTCGACCATGCAGTCGAGCGACATGGTCGAGACGGTATTCGCCGGTCTCGTCGGCGCGATCATTACGGGAACGACGCTCGTCGTCACGATCAATCAGCTCGTCCTCTCCCAGGAAATCGGTTCGCTCGGGAGCCAGCGTAATCGGATGGACGTGACGATGGATTTCCGCCAGAACACCGACACCCTCCTCGGGATGATGACGCCCGCCGACCCTGCGGCCTACCTCCACGCGCTCATCGAAACGAGCGAACAGCGAGCAAAGACGCTGCGAGACACACTCTCCGAGACTGAAAACCAGGAGCTCTACGAGAAGGTCGACGAGTACGTCACCGACCTGTTGGAGAACGCCGACCACGCACTCGACCACCTCGAAGACAGCGATTTCGGCACCTTCGACGTCCTGTCGCCCGCCCTCGACTACAACTACGATCAGAAGATGCACGACGTTCGCCGGCTCGGGATGGAGTACGACGACTCCCTCACCGACGAGGAACGAAGCGCGTTCAGAACGTTGCTCGAAGCGCTCACGATGTACGGGCCAGTCCGCGAGTACATCAAGGACCTCTACATCCAGTGGGCGCTGGTGAAACTCTCGCGAGCCATCCTGTACGCCGCAGTGATTTCACTCACCGTCGCTGGGGGGATGGTCGTCTTCGTCGACCCGACAACGTTCCCCGGCACGTTCCTCGGCATCGAGAGCGTTCTCTGGGTTGTTAGCGCCGCGTTCGCCGTCTCAGCGCTGCCATTTCTCCTGTTCACATCCTACATCCTGCGGCTCGCGACGCTCGCCAAACAGACGCTCTCGATGGGGCCGCTCATGCTGAGCTAACCGCCTCCCGGATTCAACCGCGTTCTACGCAGACCGCCCACGTAGTCCGCGACGGGCGTTCGGAAAGATTTCGTGTCACGCCCCAGTCAGGGCGTCGAGTTCGTCCAGGTAGCCCTCGCGGGGAATCTGGTAGGCGCCGCGGTAGTCGACGTCGCCGGCGGCGAAGCGCTCGGCGAGGTCGCGTGCGCCGTCCTCGGCGGCCTCGCGGGTCTCAAACCCCGCGTCGGCGCTCTTCACGCGGACCTCGGGTTCGAGGCGCAGCGACACGAACCACCCCGACGGGTTCGACCCGGCGCGGCGCTTGCGCTCGGTGGGCGGGCGCTGGGTGACCCGAATCGTCGGGAGGCAGGGCGCGGGGAACTGCTGGGTGTCGAAGACGTCGGGCCGGTAGACGAGAATCGTCGTGCCTTCGTCGTCGTTCCACACCCGCCAGCCGTCCGGGAGGTCGCGCTCGCTCATACCGGAGTGTACGCCCGGGCGACGTAAGGGGTGACGGTTCAGGCCCGGTGCTCGCAGTTCCGGCGTGTGACAACTGACGACCACCGGCTCCCCTATCGGTGAAAGTGAAACGGCGTCTGACGAATCGCTGACGTGGCGATTGCGGCCGCGTGACGCCTCTATTCGAGCGTTCGCCGTCCTGCACTCGCAAGTTTCACTTTCACTGTGCACCTGCCGGTGGCTTATCCGGCGTGTCGATTTGGTCTCGCGTATGACCGCACCAGACGCGCTGCCCGACCTCGACCCGGGCGTGACGCTCCTGCACAGCAGCGACCGCGGCACGGTCGCGGCGCTCGCGCTCGCCGCGCTGGACGACCGCGACGGGCCCGCGCGGTGGGTGGACGCCCGCAACCACGCGTCGACGTTCGCGCTCTCGGAGGCCGGCCGCACCCACTGCGTGCTCGACCGCGTTCGGGTCGCGCGAGCGTTCACCGCTCACCAGCACCACGCGCTCGTCCGGCAGCTCGTCGCGGACGCGCGCCGCCCCACGGGCCTCGTCGTCGCGCCCGTCGTCGACGACCTCTACGAGGACGACGACCTGCTCGCACAGGAGGCCGACCGGCTCCGGGAGGCCACGCTGTCGACGCTCGCGGCGCTGGCGGACGCCCGCGACCTCCCGGTGCTCGTGACCGCCAGCGACCCGGCCGCAGTCGCCGACTACGCCGACAGGGAAATCGACGTCGAGGACACGCGCTTCGGGCCGCGGTTCGACGCCGGCGACGACGAGACGACGGCGTACTGGACGCGCGGCGGCTGGCAGACGACGATTCCCTACTGGGTCGACCTCGTCGGCAGCGTCGCGGAGCCGGCGCCCGTCGCCCACCCGGAGGTGCCGGTCTGATGGGGCGCACGAACCCGACGTACCGCAACCACCTCGACGCCTACGAGCAGCGCTGCCAGGCGTTCCGACGGGCGCTGCGCCGCGAGTACAAGGACGACTTCGACCGGCTGTTCGAGCGCGCCCGCGACCACGCCCACGCCGCCGGCCACTTGAACTCGACGGACCCGGAGCGCGCGGCCATCCTCTCGATGCTGCTCGCACAGGAGGCCGAACTTCGGGAACTCCGCGAGCAACTGGACTGATGGCGTACGCGTTCGACTTCACCACTGACGGCGTGACGGTCTGGCACGCCCGCGAGGACGGAGACGTGGCCGTCGAACGCGACACCGGGTACGCGCCGACCGTGCACGTGCACGCCGACGATGGCCCCCTGAACGCGCTCGCGGACCGCCTCGCCGGCGACCCGAAAGTCGCTGGCCTGCGGTGGACCGACCAGCGCCTCGACCTGCACGCCGACGATGCTACCGAGGTGCTGGCCGTCGACGTCGAGCGCGTCGCGGAGGTCCGCACGCTCGCCCGCGAAATCCGCGTCGAACACGAGGCCGACCGCGCGCCCGGCACGTACCGGCTGTTCGACGTGGACTTCTCGCCGGGGTTCCGGTACTGCGTCGAGACCGACACGGACCCGACGCCCGCCCGCGAGCTGCGGACGCTCGCGGTGCGGACGACCGACCGCGCGCTCGCCGCCGGCGACCTCACGAGCCTCCGCATCGACGGCGAACGCGTCGAGGGGAGCGAGGCCGCCGTGCTGCGCACGGTCGCGACCAGAATCGACCGCACGGACCCGGACGTACTCGTCGTGAGCCACGGCGGCCTGCTCGAACTGGCCGCCGACCGGGCAGCCGACCTCGGCGTCGACTTCCGGTGGGGTCGCGAAGCGGGCGTCGACGCGACACCAGTCGGCGACACGGCTGCCGGGGACGTCCCGGACCCGAGCGTCACCCAGCTCTCGGGCGCGAACACGTACGTGAGCTACGGCCGCACCGGCCACTCGCCGGCCCGCTACACGGTCACGGGACGAGCCATCCTCGACGAGTCCAACAGCTTCCTCTGGGGGCAGTCCGGGCTCGCGGGCCTCAGGTACCTCGTCGAGCGCTCGTGGAAACCCATCGAGGAAGCCGGCTGGGCGAGCATCGGGAACGTCCTCACCGCGATGCAGACCCGACGAGCCCGCCAGCGGGGCGTGCTCGTCCCGTGGAACAAGTGGGAGCCGGAGGCGTTCAAGGACGCGCGCACGCTGCACGCCGCGGACCGCGGCGGCACGACGCTCGCGCCGGAGGTCGGCCGCCACCGCGACGTCTACGAGATCGACTTCGCGTCGCTGTACCCGACCATCATCCGCGAGTACAACGTCAGCCCGGACACCGTGCGCTGCGACTGCCACCCCGACCGCGAGGACGTCCCGGAACTCGGATACAACGTCTGCCCCGACCGCGGCTTCCTCCCGGACGTGCTCGGCCCGCTGCTGGACGACCGCGAGGAGATCAAGCGCGACCTCGAAACGGCGTCCGGCGACGAGCGCGCCCGCCTCGAAGCGCAGTCGTCGGCGATCAAGTGGGTGCTCGTGTCGTGTTTCGGCTACCAGGGCTACCGGAACAGCAAGTTCGGGCGCATCGAGTGCCACGAAGCCATCAACGCGTACGCCCGGGACGTCCTCCTGCGCGCGAAAGACGCGCTCGAGCAAGCGGGCTGGCACGTCGCCCACGGCATCGTGGACAGCCTCTGGGTGTCGCCGGCCGACGACCCCGAACCGCTGGACGCCGTCTGCGACCGCATCACGGCCGACGCCGGCGTCCGCCTCGAGCGCGAGGCGCGCTACGACTGGGTGTGTTTCGTGCCGCGCAGCGACGGCCGGGGTGGCTCGCTCACGACGTACTTCGGGAAGGTCGCGGGCGAAGACGAGTACAAGCTCCGCGGCGTCGAGGCCCGCCAGCGGTCGACGCCCGCGTTCGTCGCCGACTGCCAGCGCGCGTGGCTGCGCGTCCTCGACCGCGCCGGCGACCCGGACGCCGCGGGCGCAAGCGGTGCGAGCGCGGTAGTCGACGCCCTCGACCGCGACCTGCAGACGCTGCACGGCGGCGACGTCCCGCCGGCAGACCTCGCGGCGACGCGGCGCGTCTCCAAGCCCCGCGGCGAGTACAGCCACGAGACGCGCGCGGTCGCGGCCCGCCACCGCTACGACGCCCACGGCATCGACCGCCACCCCGGGCAGAGCGTCGAATACGTGGTCGTCGACGACGACGCCGACGGCCGCCAGCGCGTCCGGCTACCGTTCGAGGACGGCGCAACTGACTACGACCCCGCTCACTACGCCGACCGCCTGCTGCGGGCCGCCGAAACCGTGGTGTCGCCGTTCGGCTGGGACAGGTCGCGCATCGAGCGCGAGCTCCGGTCGACGCGGGACGCCACGCTGTCGTCGTTCTAGAGGAGCGCGGCCGCCACCGCGGCGACGCCGAGCGCTGCGACGACGACGCCGAAACCGACCTGTCGGCGCGCTCTCGACCGGAGGCGGTCGGCCTTCGCGTCGAGGTCGCCGGTCGCGACGACCAGCTGCGTCGCCGGCGTGCCGCGCAGGACGAGGCCGTCGCCGGCCTCGGCGAGTTCGCCGCGAACGACGAGCTCGTCGCCGTCCCGTACCGTCGTCCACTGGTAGCGGTCGGGGCTCGTGGTCTCCCCGCCGACGCTGACGCTGGCTTCGACGTTCGAGAGGACGCCGCCGTCGCCGGCCAGCCCGACCCGTTCGAGGACGCGGTTGAGGAAGTTCAGTTCGCCGAGCGGCACGTCGCGCTCGGGGTCGCCGAAGTAGAGCGGGTCGGCGTCGAAGGGGTCGGGTGGGTCGCCGAGTTCGTCGGCGAGCGCGTCGGTCAGCCAGTCGCCGTCGACGCGGACGCGCTCCCAGTCCTCGCGGACCGAGAACGCGCCGACAGCGAGGCCGCCGTCGACGGTCTGCCAGCGGCTCGGCCCC
>Ga0207851_100196_pt1 | contig 42199 bp, 42 predicted proteins | sample A23E3SouthBayCA_FD_187747 | JGI IMG/M metagenome (GOLD analysis project Ga0207851, IMG submission 187747) | Aerobic enrichment media microbial communities from Eden Landing Ponds, California, USA - A23 E3 (SPAdes) | ecosystem: Environmental > Aquatic > Marine > Unclassified | place: Emeryville... | reverse complement strand
CCAGCAGATCGACCTGTCGATCAAGGACGTCAACGACCACCAGCGCAAGGACAAGATCCAGGAGTGGAAAAACGAGCAGAAGGCCGACAACTGGATGCTGCTCGCGTTCGGCGACGACATCCCCGACGAGAAATACGCCGCCATCGCGAACGAGTTCCTCGCCGCCTTCGGCTCGATGTACGACGGCTTCGAGCAGGCGGCCATCCACGGCGCGGAGGCGCTCGAGGACACCGACCTCGACGACGACGAGGTCGACGCCATCGTAGACACCGCCCGCGAGAACGTGTCGGTCCCCTACGTCAACGTCACCGGCTACGTCTCCCTGGAGTGTCCCACCGAGGCCGGCGTCGACGTGATCAAAGAGTCACTCCAGGCCGCCGAGGGCAACGGCGAAGTGCCCGAAGAGGTCGAACTCGACGTGACCTACGTCGGCTCGCCGGAGTACCGCATCCAGGTCCGCGCGCCCGACTACAAGACCGCCGAGTCACAGCTCGAAGAGAGCGCGGCGCGCGCGACGGCGTACGTCGGCGACCACGGCGGCACCGGTAACTTCCACCGCGAGCGCCACGAAGAGACCGAGTGAGCCGCCCGCGACGGCTGTTCGCCGGCACGTTCCAGCCATGAAATCCGACATTCTCGTCTGTTCGGCCTGGCGCGACGAACACGAGCGGCCGCGCTACACGCTCGCCGAGACCTGTCCGGACTGCGGCGCCGACGCCGTCAACTCCGCGCCGGCGCCGTTCGGTCCCGAGGACCCGCACGGGGAGTATCGACGCGCACTTAAGGAGCGGCGCCGCGAATAGGCCGTATGGACGAATTCGAGCGCGAGCAGTTTTCGGAGCCGGAACTCGATGACCCGGTCCTCGTCGAGGGGCTCCCCGGCGTCGGGCACGTGGGGAAACTCGCCGCCGAACACCTCCTCGAAGAGATGGAGAGCGAACTCGTCGAGCGCGTCCACTCGACGCACTTCCCGCCCCAGGTCAGCGTCGAGGACGGCCGCACGGAACTGGCCGGCGCCGAGTTCCACGCCGTCGTCCCCGACGAGGGCCAGGACATGCTCGTCCTCACCGGCGACCACCAGGCCCAGGACAACCAGGGCCACTACGGCCTGACGAACACCTTCCTCGACGTGGCCTCCGACCACGGCGTCGAGCGCCTCTACGCCCTCGGCGGCGTCCCGACGGGCGAACTCATCGAGGAGTACAGCGTCCTCGGCGCCGCCACCACCGACGACCTGGTCGAAGACCTGAAAGACCTCGACGTCGAGTTCCGCGAGGACGAACCCGCCGGCGGCATCGTCGGCGTCAGCGGCCTCCTGCTCGGTCTCGGCGAGCGCCGCGGCTTCGACGCCGCCTGCCTGATGGGCGAGACCAGCGGCTACCTCGTCGACCCCAAGAGCGCGCAGGCCGTCCTCGAAATCCTGCAGGACTCCATCGGCTTCTCCGTCGACTACGCCTCGCTGGAGGAGCGCGCCGACGAGATGGAGGAGGTCGTCCGGAAAATTCAGGAGATGGAGCAGGGTACGCCGACGCCTTCCGACGAGGACCTGCGGTACATCGGCTGAGCGGCGGACCGGAGTTTCTCCTCGACCGTTCCCGAGTCTTTGATAGTCACCCACTCCCTACGACCGACCGTGACGCACGCGGGTCTGTTCGGGATGCCGGAGTGGCTGTTCGTCGGCCTGGGGATCGGGATCGGCGTGAGCGTCCTCGCCGCGGGCCTGTTCGCCGTCGCCGACCGCCGCTATCCGAGCCCCGTCCAGTCCGGCACCGGTCGCGGCGGCGACACCCGCCGCCGGGCGGAACTCCGGGACTACCTCGACGCCATCGGCGAGTCCTACGCCGAGGACCACCCCGTCGAGGGCCAGCCCGTCGCCTTCTATCTCCCCGAGCGCGACGTGGCGATCACCTTCGACGCGCGGGCGTTCTACCGCATCGAGCGCGCCGGCACCCGCGCCGTCCTCGTCGAACACGAGATGCCCGGCGCGCAACTGGGCCAGCGACTCCCCTTCGAGGTGCCCGAGGTCGACTTCGGGACCGACGGGGACGCCGACTCGAACTTCAGCGGCGCCGCTCGCGACCCCGCGGCCGCGGCGTTCGCCGAACTGGGCGTCTCGGCCGGGGCAACTCTCGAAGAGGTGAAATCGGCCTATCGCCGTCGAGTCAAGGAGACCCACCCCGACCAGGGCGGCGACGAGGACGAGTTCAAGCGCGTCCGCGAGGCCTACACGACGGCGAAGAAACACGCCGGCTGATCGACGCCGGCGGAGCGGTCGTCCACTCCTGTGACCGGACCGGCCGGGAACGGACCGGATCCGACGTAGCGGCGTGTAATTCCCCGGTCCGAAGGTATAACCCGGTACATCCCCGCATGAGAGGCATGGTCACGTTCACCGACCGGGAGCGTCGCTCGTTCGCCAGGAACGGGTTTCTGACGCGCGAGGACGTCCTCCCGGCGGGGCTGGTCGACGACGCCCGCCGGGCGGTCGTCGACGCGATCGACACGGACCCCGACGACCCCGAACAGGTCGTCGGCAACGGCTACAACGTCGCCGCCGAAGGTATCGACGAGGACCCGCTCGACGAGATCGTCGACGCGCTGGTCCCCGTGGTCGACGCGCTGGTGGGCGAGGGGACGATCGAACATCCGGGCGGCGGGATGCAGGTCGCGCTCAACTTTCCCGACGCCGACGCCACCGACGAGGTCCACGGGCCCAAGTCGGCAGAGGGCCACCTCGACGGCTACGCCTGCTTCGACGAGAACCCCGAGGTCCACGCCTTCAGCGTCGGCGCGACCGTCTACCTCGACGACGTCCCGCCGCGGACCGGCGGCTTCACCGTCTGGCCCGGCACCCACCGCGTCGCCGCGAAGTACTTCGAGGACCACGCGCTCGAGGCCCTCGGCGGCAAGCCGAACAACGCCAAACTCCCCGCGATGGGCGACGAACCCGGCGAGTGGGATTACTCGCAACGCTACCACGACCAGGCAGACCCCTACGAGGTCAGCGGCGACGCCGGCACCGTCGTCCTCTGGCACTCACGCCTGCTCCACTGCGCCGGCATCAACACCGGCGAACGCATCCGGATGGCCGCGATCAAGCGCTTCCAGCGCGAGGGCGAAGAAGAGACCGTCCGCGACGCCGCCCCCAACCTCTTCAAGTACTGGCCGGCGATGGAGGGCGTCCCGCTCGTCGCCGGCGGCGACCCGGTCGCCTCGAAACGCGACTGGCTGTAGCTCACTTCCAGTCGCGACTGGCTGTAGCTTGTCGTCCCAGTTTCTCGCGGAACCGAACGTTCGCGGAGACGAACGCTCGAAAAACGGAATCAGTCAGCGACCGCGACGCGAGTTCTCGATCGTGACGCGAGTCGTCGCTCGGCAGCAGTGACGCCGCGTCTTACTCGTCGTCTTCGTCCTCGTCGTCGACGTCCTCGAAGTCGGCGTCGACGTACTCCTCGCCCTGCCCGCCAGCGGCACCGCCGGGACCGGCACCGGCGCCCGCAGCGCCGCCCGGACCGGCCGCACCGCCGGGGCCAGCGCCCGCAGCGCCGCCCGGACCGGCCGCGCCCGCACCGCCCGCGGCGCCGGCGGCTTCCTGCTGGTACATCTGCTTGCCGATCTCCTGGAGCTCCTCCGAGAGGGCCTCGGTGACCTCCTCGTAGTCCTCCGTCGTCGCGTCCTCGTCTTCGAGCACTTCCTGCACGTCCTCGATGCGCTCCTCGATGTCGGCGACGAGGTCGTCGTCGACCTCCTCCTCGTTCTCCTCGATGAGGGTCTCCGCGCGCTGGATGGAACTCTCGGCCTCGTTGCGGGCCTCGATGCGCTCGCGGCGCTTCTGGTCTTCCTCGGCGTGTTCCTCGGCTTCCTCCTGCATCTCCTCGATCTGCTCGTCGGAGAGGCCGGCGCCGCCCTCGATGGTGATGTCCTCCTTGTTGCCCGAGCCCTTGTCCTCGGCCTCGACGTTGACGATGCCGTTCTCGTCGATGGCGAAGGTGACCTCGATCTGCGGGGTTCCGGCGGGCGCGGGCGGGATGCCCGAGAGGGCGAACTCGCCGAGGAGTTCGTTCTCCTGGGCGATCTCTCGCTCGCCCTGGAAGACGCGGATCTGGACCTGCGTCTGGTTCGCCGCCGCGGTGGTGAACACCTTCGACTCCTCGGTCGGGATGGTGGTGTTCTTCTCGATGAGGCGCTCGAAGAGGCCGCCCTTGACCTCGACGCCGAGCGAGAGCGGCGTCACGTCGAGCAGGACGATGTCGTCGACGTCGCCGGAGAGGACGCCGCCCTGGATGGCCGCGCCGAGCGCGACGGCCTCGTCGGGGTTGACGTTTTTCTTCGGCGCCTGCCCGGTCAGCTCCTCGACTTTCTCCTGGACCTGGGGCATCCGGGTCGACCCGCCGACGAGGATGACCTCGTCGATGTCGCCCTTGCCGTAGCCGGCGTCTTCGAGGGCCTGCTCCGTCGGGCCGACCGTGCGGTCGAGCAGGTCGGACGTGAGCGACTCGAACTTCGCGCGGGTGATCGTCGCCTCGAGGTCCTTCGGGCCGTCGTCGTCCGCGGCGATGAACGGCAGCGTGACGGTCGTCTCCTTGCGCGAGGAGAGTTCGTGTTTGGCCTCCTCGGCGGCGTCTTTCAGCCGCTGGAGGGCCTGGCGGTCCTCGCGAAGGTCGATGCCGTGTTCGTCCTCGAAGTCGTCGGCGAGGTAGTCGAGGATCGCCTCGTCCCAGTCGTCGCCCCCGAGGTCGTTGTCACCGTTGGTGGCGACGACCTCGTAGACGCCCCCGCCCAGGTCGAGGATGGAGACGTCGAAGGTCCCGCCCCCGAGGTCGTAGACGAGCACAGTTTGATCGGACTCGTCGTCGAGGCCGTAGGCCATCGCGGCCGCGGTCGGTTCGTTGACGATGCGCTCGACCTCGAAGCCGGCGACCTCGCCGGCGTCTTTGGTCGCCTGGCGCTGGCTGTCCGAGAAGTAGGCCGGGACGGTGATGACGGCCTTCTCGATCTCGTCGCCGAGGTACTCCTCGGCGTCGCGTTTGATCTTCTGGAGGATCATCGCCGAGACCTGCTCGGGCGTGTACTCCTCGCCGTCGAGTTCGACCGTGTAACCGTCCTCACCCATGTGACGCTTGATCGACTGGATCGTCTCGTCGGGGTTCTGGACGGCCTGGTTCTTCGCGGGCTTGCCGACGAGGCGCTCGCCGTCGGCAAAGGCGACCACGGAGGGCGTGGTGCGCTCGCCTTCGCTGTTGACGATGATCTCGGGGTCGCCTCCTTCCATGACCGCGAACGCGCTGTTCGTGGTCCCGAGGTCGATACCGAGAATCTTGTTGCTAGCCATCTTACCCCCACATAACCGGTTCGGCCGGTTAAAAGTTGCTAGACGGAGCGAGCGGACACCCGCGCGTACGGCCCTCTACCCGCCGTTCTGACCCATCGATCGACGGCGAGCGGGCAGTTATAAGAAGACCACAAACAGAGCGTTTCGTGACCGGTTTCGAGGGGGGATCGCGCTACGTGCTCAGGCGCCGCCGTCGCTGACGGTCACCTGCGCGGTCTGGAGGACCTTCTCGGCCATCACGTAGCCGGGGCGGTGGACGTCGGCGACGGTGTCCGCGGGCTGGTCGCTCTCGACGCGCATCAGCACCTCGTGGGTGTGCGGGTCGACCTCGTCGCCGGGTTCGGGGTGGACCACGTCGACGTCCTCCTCTTCGAGGACGCGGTCGAAGCCCTTGAGCGTGGACTCGACGCCGCCGCGCAGGTCCTCGACGTCTGCGTCGTCCTGGTCGAGCGCCCGGACGAGGTTGTCGCGCACGTCGAGCAGGCGCTCGACGAGGTCCTCGGTCGCGCGGGCTTTCTCCTGTTCGCGCCGCTTCTCCATGCGCTTCTTGTAGTTCTGGAAGTCGGCCTGCTTGCGCTTGAGCTTCGAGGTGAGCTCGTCGAGTTCCGCCTCGCGTGCGTCGAGGTGCTCTTCGAGGGCGTCGACGCGCGTCCGCAGCGCCGCGAGCTCGCGGGCGACGGATTCGGGGTCGGACTCGGCGACGCGGTCGACCAGCGCGTCGTCGACCTCCCCGTCGAGGTCGTCCTCGAAGGCCTCGTCGGGGTCGAAGTCGTCGCCGACCTCGACGTCCGCGAGCGGGTCCGCGGCCCCGTTCTCGCGCTCCTCGGCGGCGCCGGTCTCGCCGCCGGCGTCGGCGTCCTCGTGTGCCGTCTCGCCGTCCGCGGCGTCCTGCTCGGTCATACCCGATCCGAGTCGCCGCTCGGACAAAAGGATTGAGAATCCGACCGGCCGCGCCCCGACGGTCGCGGCACGGCCGCGACGGGGTCCGCGGCGCGACCGCGACGACGGGCGGTCAGAGCAGACAGCCGGTTACAGTACCAGCGAAACGATCGCCAGCACGAGAAAGACCAAGATCAGTAGCTTCGCGACGCGGAAGCTTATCCCCGCCACGCCTCTGAACCCGACGACGGCCGCGATGATCGCCAGCACGAAAAACACGAGCGCGTACTGCAAGAATCCACCCGAGAACGGCTGGAGCGGGGGAAGCGCCGTCATCTCCCTCGCCCCCGGTCGCCGGCGCTGTCGTGGCCACAGTCTCCTGTGCGGCTGTGGGCGACGGCCCCGTCCGTCCGCTCGGTTCTGTCGGCGCCGGCGGCCGCCGTGTACTCGTTCGTTCGGTTCGCTGCCTGAGTTCCCGTACGGTTGCGTACCATACGTATCGGACGGGCGGCCTCTGGAAAGTTACTCGCACCACAAGATCGAGTAGTTCGGAATAGGAGCCGCCTAATGGGCGGAACTCGTCGTTAGCGGACCCATAGCTATTCCAGCGGCGTCCGAGACGCCGAGGAACAGAATGGGGAGACCGCTGGAGGAAAACCGGGCGCGAGGCCGGTACCGACGCGGGCGGACCGATGGCTGACCGGCCATCGACGCTCCGCGGCGGGGCCCGTCGCGTGGTGGCACACGCCAGGGAGACGGACGCCGCGTTCACGGCCGCGGCAGTCACGTACTACGTGCAGGTGTCGCTGATCCCTCTCGCGATCCTCGCGTTCGTCGCCGTCTCGACCCTGGCCGGCGACCGGCTGGCGCTGGAGGCGGTCGAGTCCGTCGGCGACGTGCTCTCTTCGACCGGAGAGCGACTGCTCCGCGAGGCGATCACTCGCGGCGCGGGCAGGGCCGAGGCGAGCGTCGGTGGCCTCGCCGTGTTCCTCTGGGGGACCCTCCGGCTCTTCCGCGCGCTCGAGTCCGCCTTCGCGGCCGTCTATCCGAGCGACGAGTCGATGGTCAGCAGGTGGCGCGACATCGCCGTCGCCGCGCTGGCAGTGCCGGTCGCGCTCGTCGCCGCCGCCGGGGGCGGCCTCGCGCTGCAGTACGTCGGCCCGTCGCTCCCGGCGCCGGCGCGGGCGGCCCTGCTCGTCGCGGCGCTTTCGGCGGTGTTGCTCCCGGTCTACCGCGTGTTGCCGACCGTCGAGGTCCCGGTCACCGAGGCGCTCCCGGGCGCCGTCCTCACCGCCGGCGGGCTGGTGGTGCTCCGGGTCGGCTTCGAAGTCTACCTCGCGGTCGCGGGCGGCGCGTCGCTGTACGGCGCGCTCGGCGCGGTCGTCGTCGTCGTGACCTGGCTCTACTTCGCGAGTCTCCTGCTGGTCGGCGGGGCGGTTCTAAACGTCGTCCTCGCCGGGCGAGACGAAGCGTAGTACCTTCGATCCGCGGACCGGGGGCTACTCGACCGACCGGGGACCGCGATCGCTCGACGAGCAGTCGAACACCGTCACGACCGCGCCGTCGTCGGTGCCCCGGACCGTGACGCGGTAGCCGGCATACCGGAAGCGGACGGTGAGTTCCGCGGTGGCCGGTGATCTGCCGAAGTGAGCATCGAGCGCGTCGGGCTCGACGGCGTCGTGGAGCGGCGGGAGCGCCATCGATTCGGTCCCGGCCGCGTCCGCGACGGCGTAGGTCACCGCGACGCTGACCGGGAGGTCGTCGGGAACCTCGAGCGTCGCGTCGAGCGTGCCCTCGCACGGGCGAACCGGAGGCGAGTCGGTCATCTGGACGGGGCGCGTCCCGGCCGAGAAGTCGGGTCCGGGCCGTCGGGTCCGGCCGCGGAGCGAGCGAGCGCCGCCGACAGCTCGTCGAGGCGAGCGAGCAAGTCCCGTCCGAGCGAGCCGGCACCGGTCGCCGCGACTTCGCGGGCGCCGCGGTCGTAGTCGACGAGACCGGCTGCGGCCAGTTTGGGGAGGTGGACGTGATACAGCGAGACCGACAGCGCCGACGGTCCCGACCGGCCGGACTCGGCGGACCGGTCGCCGGTTCGGATCGCGGCCGCGAGTCCGTCGACGGAGAAGGTGTCTCCGGAGTCGGCCAGCACCCGGAGGGCGTTCCGTCGGTCGTCGTCCCCGAGCGCCTCCAGCAGCGCGTCGGTGCCGGAGCGGTCGGAGAGAGTCTGCGGTGGCATACGTCTGACCGGAGGACCGCTCCGAAAAAGTGGATTGTGACGGAACCGTCGAAAGGTCCGGCCGCGACGGGGCGGGAACGACGAGCCCCGGTCGGTTCGGGTCACGGGACCGCTGCGGGTCCCCGGATCGGGGTCAGGCGACCCGCTCGACGGCCGACCGCGTCGCCGGTGTCAGCGAGGCGAGCACGGTCCGACCGGTCTCCTCGCGCTCGACGAGGCCGTCCTCGTCGAGGCGCTGGAGGTGGTGGGAGGCCGTGCTCGCCGCGATGTCGAGCTCCGCCGCGAGGTCGCTGACCGACACCGGTTCGGTCCGGTAGACCCCGCGGAGCACGTCGCGCCGCGCGTCGTCGCGGAGCGCCGCTGTCAGCGTGAGCGCGTCGCCGTCGGCGGCGATACGCTGCTCGACCGGGAAGAGACACCGGCGACCGCGGAGCTTGTGCCCCTCGACGAGCCCCTCGCGCTCGAGGATCCGGTAGTGGTACCGGACGGTCGACCGGGACGCGTCGATCCGGTCGGCCACCGCCGAGAGGGAGACGCCGGGTTCGCTCTCGACCGCCGCGTAGAGGCGGTCCCGCGTCTCGTGGGTGAGCGGGTCGGACCCGTCCCAGCGACTGTACCCGACGACCGCGACGACCGGAACGCCCGGTCCGTCGGGTCCGAGCGTGGTCGCGACGAGCGTGACGCTCGAACCGTCAGACCCGAGCGCGGACGCGGCGACCCCCTCGAGCCGGTCGAGGTGATCCGAGTCGAGGGAGTCCGCCGCGTCGGAGACGTTCACTGCGGGAACCGACGACGTCGGTAGTGCAGTCGTCGCGTCGTCGCCAGTGACTCGTGACGCCGCATCCGTATCGGCCGCTGTCGCCGCCGAGGCTGGCGGGAGCGCGACGAGTGTGACCGTGACTGCGACGACCGCCATGACCGCGAGTGTCAGCTCCCTGGTTCCAGTCATCTGTAATCCGCGACGAGCAGTCGCACTCGTCGCACGGTGTCGTTCGCCACCAAGGGTATCAAGGCTTTCGCGAGGAACATCTCGGATGAGTGCGAGTTCGTTGCGGAGCCCGTGCGAGTCCGTTCCCGTCGCTGTGCGGATCCATCCCCATCCCCGTCCCCGTCCCGCGCCCGGGATCGCTTCCGCGCCCGCGCCCCCGGAGTTGCCGACCGCGGGGCCCGATACCGTTAACAGGTGCCGCCACGGACCCGCACGCATGCTCCGGTTCGCCTACGAGGAGGGGACGATCCGGGTCGACGGCGGCGCCGGCCTCGAGCTCCCGCACGTCGAGTCGGACGCCCGCTCGAAGACCCGACGCGCGCCGGCGCACCGCTACGCGGCCCTGCTGAGCGCCCTCGACGAGCGCGGCCGCGACTACGAGGACCGCGTCCTCGACCTGCCCGACCTCGACCTCTCGTCGGCCTACGAACTCCGCGAGTACCAGCGGGAAGCCCTCGACGCCTGGACGACGGCCGACCGCCGGGGCGTCCTGGAACTCCCGACCGGCAGCGGCAAGACGGTCATCGGCATCGCTGCCATCGAGGCCCTCGGAACGCCCGCGCTGGTCGTCGTGCCGACCATCGATCTGCTCGAGCAGTGGCGCCGCGAACTCGAGGCGGAGTTCGGCAGCGGCGCGGGCGAGGGCACCGGCGACGCGGGCGGCGGAGGCGTCGAGATCGGACAACTGGGCGGCGGCGAGCAGCGGCTCGGGGACCTGACCGTCTCGACGTACGACTCGGCGTATCTGCGCGCCGACGAGATCGGCGACCGCTTCGGCCTCGTCGTCTTCGACGAGGTCCACCACCTCGGCGGCGAGGGCTACCGCGAGATCGCTCGCCTCCTCGCCGCGCCCGCTCGCCTCGGCCTCACCGCGACGTTCGAGCGCCAGGACGGCGCCCACGAGGCGGTCGAGGAGCTCGTCGGTCCGCTCGTCCACCGCGTCGCCGTCGACGACCTCGCCGGCGAGCACCTCGCGGACTACGACATCAAGCGCGTCGAGGTGGCCCTGACCGACGCGGAGCGCGCGGTCTACGAGCGCCACCAGGAGACGTTCACCGACTACCTCGCCAGTTCGGGGATCCAGCTGCGCAGCGGCAGCGACTATCAGGAACTCGTCAAGCGCTCGGGCACCGACCCGCGGGCCAGGGAGGCGCTGCTCGCCAAGCAGCGCGCCCGCGAGGTGATGATGAACGCCGACCGAAAGGTCGAGCGCCTGGCGGACATTCTCGACCGGCATGGCGAGGACAGAGTCATCATCTTCACCGCCCACACAGACCTGGTCTACCGGCTCTCGGAGCGGTTTCTGATCCCGGCGATCACGCACGAGACCGGCGCGAGCGAGCGCCGGGAGATCCTGGAGCGGTTCCGGACGGGCGAGTACTCGCGGGTCGTGACGGCGAACGTCCTCGACGAAGGCGTCGACGTGCCCGACGCCAACGTCGCGGTCGTGCTGTCAGGGTCCGGGAGCGAACGGGAGTTCACCCAGCGACTCGGTCGGGTCCTCCGTCCGAAGGCCGACGGTGGCCGCGCGCTGCTGTACGAGATCGTCAGCGAGGAGACCGCCGAGGAACGGGTCGCGCGGCGACGGCGATAGGCCGGGAAACGGACCGCTCGGCGACTGACTCGCGACGGCGCTGCCCGCTACGGCCCGTCGGTCCCGCTCGGAGTCGCTATCGCGCGCTAGCTCGGTGTCGAACCGCCGGGGGTCGACGTACCGGCGGTCAGCGACACGGAGACGTTCGGCGGCGCGTCGGGGTCGTAGTCGACGGGAAAGGAGAACGGGAGCGACTGCTCGCGGCCGGTCGAGACCTGCACCGACTTGGACCGCTCGTAGGTCTCGTCGTCGGCCTCGACGACGACGAGGACCCGGCCGCTCCGCTCCCGGGTCGACTCGTTGCGGACCGTCACCGAGACCACCAGATCGCCGTCGTCGTCGCTCGAGAGACCGAAGCCGCCGGTCTCGAGCCGCGAGGCCGGCGTGGGCGTCGGCGTCGGCGTCTCGGTCCGGGTGGGCGTCTCCTCGGTCGGGCTCGGGGTCGGGCCGCCGGGGCGACGGGTGGCGACCCCGTCCGGGATCGTGATACCGTCCCCGCCGTCGCTCGGGGGCGTCGGCGGGTCGAACTCGTCGTCGTTGCCGCCGGGGACCTCCGTAATATCCCGTTCGGTGGCCGTGACCGGCAACGCCGGCGCCGTGGCCGGGACCTCCTGATTGTTGGTACAGCCCGCGCCCACCACCCCGGCCGTCAGCGCCGCGAGAGACCGCACGAACGTCCGCCGATTCATACCCGTCACCGCGGCGTGGGTCGCCAAGTATCTTCCCGTCTCCGGCGCGACCGACCGGGCCGGGGGTGGCCCGCTCTCCTCGCGTCGAGCGTCCGTCTCCTCACTCCCCGGAGCCGTCGAACCGGGCGTAGGGACTCTGGTGCGTGTTGCGGATCAGGTCCTCGTCGGAGACGCGCAGCCCGAGTTCGTCGAGTTCCTCGCCGATCCGGGTGAGGTCGTCGCCGTCGGCGCCGATGGCCTGCACGAGGACGTTCTCCTCGCCTTTCATCACTTCCTGGACCCCGACGACGCCGGGCACGTCGGCGGCCGCCTTCGCGAGGTCCTCGCGGTCGGGGATCGGCGCCGTACAGACGATCAGCGTGATCAGCTGGTGGCCCGCCGCCTCGTAGTCCACGTCGGCGTGGTAGCCGCGGATCACCCCGTCCGTCTCGAGGCGCTGGATGCGGTTCCGAACGGTGCTCGCCGAGACGTCGAGCGTCGCCGCGATGTCGCTCGAAGACGTGTGCCGGGCCTCTCCCTGCAGCATGTAGAGGATGCGCCTGTCCAGTTCGTCGAGCTCTCTGAACGCCATCTGGTCCGCCGTTCGGGCAGGCCACGGATAAGCGTGGCTCACGACTGCCGTCGATACGGAAATGATCGGCCGTTTCGTTATCGGACTGATTAGGTGATATATAAACTATCGGACGGACCGCCACTTACTAATGTGTCGTGGCGGAAAACACAGTACCTGAAATGAACACAGCGGAGATCGGCATTCGACTCGTCGCAGGGACAGCGCTCATCCTCGCGAACGGCTTTTTCGTCGCCATCGAGTTCGCGCTCACGCGGGCGCGACAGTTCACGCGAGAGGAGTTCGTGGGCGACGGGAACGCCGCGCTCGAACGCGCCTGGGAGATGACCCAGAACCTGGAGATCTACCTCACGACCTGCCAGGTGGGGATCACCGCCTCGAGCATCGCGGTCGGTATCGTCGCCGAGCCGGCGCTGGCGGCCATCTTCGAGCCGCTGTTCGCCGAGTCAGCGCTCGCGGGCATCGGCGCCGGGGCGCTCATCGCCTTCCTGATCATCAACCTCGTCCACCTGACCCACGGCGAGCAGACGCCGACCTACCTCGGCGTCGAGCGCTCGCGGATGGTGTGTCGGTACGGCGCGCAACCGCTGTACTGGTTCAACTGGGCGATCTCGCCGCTCATCTCGCTCGGGGACACCGTCGCCAAGTGGACGCTGGGCCTGTTCGGCATCGAGATGACCGGCGCGTGGCTCGAGACCGAAGAGCAGGTGATCGAGTCGCGAGCCGACCTCCGGAACGAGCTCGGGACCGTCCTCGAGAAGGGCGACCTGCCCGAGGACCGCCGCGACGAGGTCATGAACGCGCTGCAGATCGGCGAGCGGACGGTCGCCGAAGAGATGGTTCCCCCCGAGGAGGTCGTCGCGCTCTCGACGACGGTCGACATCGAGGAGAACTTCCGGCGGATGGCCGCGGACCCGCACACGCGATACCCGCTGGTCGGTGACGACCTCACTGAGTTCGAGGGGATCGTCTACTTCCCGGTGCTGGAGGGGCACCGCGAGGACCTGGAGAGCGGCGAACTGACCCTCGGAGACCTGGCGGCGCCGCCGATGACGATGTCGCCTGACGCGTCGGTGAGCGACGCGATCGACCAGTTCCAGACGGAGAACCAGGAACTCGCGCTGGTGATAGAGGACGGGGAGGTCGCCGGGATGATCACGGTCACGGACCTCCTGGAGTCGGTCATCGGGGACATCGAGGACCCGCTCGACCGGGAGGAACTCGCGCCGGCACAGGACTGAGCGGTCGCGGCCGGCTCCCAGATATCGATCGAGTGCTACCACCAGGGCGAGCGCCCGGTCTGTCCCCGTCGCTCTTATGCCGGTCGCCGGCCGATACCCGGGCGTGCTGACGAAGGACCTGTTGCGAGTGTCGCGCGCCGGCGGGGGATATCACCCGCAGTTCACCGACCCCGCCGACAGCGACCTCGCGGCCCGCGTCCTCGGTGTCTATCAGGGCCACGTCGACCACTCGCGCGCCGACCTCGACGAGGCGCTCGAATCGCTGGAGCGCGAGTCCGACGACTTCAAACTCGTCCGCGGGTTCGCGAAGCTGGTCGAGCGGGACGCGACCTTCGAGACGCGCGCGGCCGTCGAACCCGAACGCGCCCGAGCAGCGGCTTTCGAGGCCGCCGAATCGGTCGGCGTCGTCACCGAGGGCGAGCGCGACGAGGCGCTCGCGCGGGCCGGCGAGCGCCTGGACGCCGACCCCGCTGCAGTCGCCGAGTCGCTGTACGCCGACCTCGAATCGCGGCAGGTCCTCGCCGCGGTCGACCCGCGGTGGACGCCCGACGAACTGCGAGCGCAGTACGACCTCTCGCTGGCCCAGACGGCGCTGTTCGACGCCACCGAAGTGCGGGTGCGCTCGTCGGACCCGAAGGCGCTCGTCTCGGCCGTCAAGCGGTTGCGACTGATGTACGAGATATCGAAAACGGAATCGGGCCGCGAAGTCGTCGTGACCGGGCCGACGACGCTCTTTCGCCGGACCCGGCGCTACGGCACGCGCTTCGCGCGCCTCCTGCGAACGGTCGCGAAAGCCGACGAGTGGCGACTCGAGGCGACCGTCGACGACCGCGGTACGGAGCGGACGATGACCCTCTCGGACGCCGACGTGTCGGTCCCGGGCGTCGAGCCCGTCACCGACGTGAGCTACGACAGCGGCGTCGAGGCCGACTTCGCGACCCGCTTCGAGTCGCTCGGTCTCGACTGGGACCTGACGCGCGAGCCCGAACCGCTGGAAGCCGGCGCCAGCGTCGCAATCCCCGACTTCGCCTTCGACTACCGCCACGCCGACTTCCGCGTGTTCTTCGAGATCATGGGCTTCTGGACGCCGGAGTACGTCGCGAAGAAGCTCTCGCAACTGGACGAACTCGAGGACGTGGAACTGCTCGTCGCGGTCGACGAGAGCCTCGGCGTCGGCGAGGCGATCGAGGCCCGCGACCACCGCGCTATCCCCTACTCGGGGACCGTGCGCGTCAAGGACATCCGCGACGCCCTCCGACGCTACGAGGACGAACTCGTCGCCGAGAGCGCGGCCGCGCTCCCGGACGAACTCGTGCCGGAGGCCGACGTGACCACGTTCGAGGCGCTGGCCGCCGACCACGGCGTCAGCGAGAGCGCCGTCGAGGACAAATCCTTCCCCGGGCACGAGCGCGTGGGACGGACGCTCGTCCGTCCGGCGGTGCTCGACGACCTGGCCGACCGGATCGAGGCCGGAACGGATCTCGCCGCGGCCGAGGAGGTCCTCGACGACGCCGGGGTCGACGACGCGAGCGCGGTGCTGTCCAGACTCGGCTATCGCGTCGAGTGGGAGGGGCTCGGCGGCGGGACGGTCCGCGAGCGCGACGAGTGAGCGCGGGCGGCGCGTGGACGCCGACGCGCCTCGACACGGACCGCGTCAGCAGTCCGCGGAGCCGTCAGCAGTCGGTGCCCGCTTTCACGGGGACGAGCGTCGCCCTCGCCGTTCGCTCGGCGACGAGCGTGTTGCCGTGGCGCACGCGGACGGTCGCGTCGACCCACTCCTGGGGTGCCGAGGGCTCGTCGACGACGTACGTAAAGGAGAGCGCGACGGTCCGGCGCTGACCGGGCGAGAGCGTGACCTGCGTCGTCTCGGACTGCTGGCGGACGGACGCGCGGACGGTGACGCCGGTGTCCCAGAGTTGCGGGTTGGCGAGGCTGAAGCCGTCGCGTTCGACGGTCGTGGTGACGACGACCGTCCTGACGACCACGTCCTCGCAGTTCGCGGTCGCGTTCGTCGGCGTCTGCCCCGTCGCGTCGACGGCGGCGACGCTCAGGCCGGCGTCGCCGTAGGCCGTCCCGATCAGGACCCCGACCGAGAGGACGGCCGCGACCAGCAGGAGTGCGAACGCGGCCCGACGCGCCCAGGCCATACCCCTCTCTCTCGCGAGAAGCGTGTTAAGCGTTGTCTCGGGTCGGCGGTGTCGAAGACGGACCGTCCGCGGTACCGGGGAATCCGTCGACGGGGAGCGGCGCGAGCGGCGAAGCGGACGGGACGTTACGGCTGGCGCTCCGAGAGTCGCCCGCCCGCGAAGCCGCCGAGCGCGCCGAGCCCGGAGCCGTACGCCGCGACGACCAGCACGACGAGGAGCATCGCCGTGGCGACGAGGATGCCGAAGTCACCCTCGTCGACGGTGGCGAGTCCGTTGTAGAGTCCGACGGTGACGAACAGGAGGATCGCGATTCCCGGGATCATCGCCATGAGCCCGGAGACGCCGCCGACGCTTATCGACCGCCCCGTCTCGTCGCCCTCGAGATAGCCCGCGAGGCCGCCGCCCACGACGGGTGAGAGCGGGATGAACGAGAGGACGGTCGTGGCGATCGCACCGAGGACGGCGGAGGACAGGTAGCTCCCCGCGGACTCGCCGTCTTCGACGGCGCCGCGAGCGCGGTGGCGAACGGCGACGAAGACCGCCGCGAACAGCGCGAGTCCGGCACCCGTCACGAGGAGGCCGATCCCGGTCCAGTCGACGACTTCGACGGTGAACTCGAGCATCTGCGCCTCCGTGAGCTCGCGCTCGAAGACGATCACGGTGATCTCTCCGGCTTCGATGTCCTCGCGGATCATCTCGCGGTCGACGACGAACGTGAGCGCGGTCCCGCCGACTAGCAGCGCCAGTCCGACCACCGCGATGGCGAACCCGGCGATCCAGTCGACGAACTCCGGGAACGGGTGCCCGAGCGCAGGTGTCGGCTCGTCGCCACCGACCGCCGATTCCGATGTCTCCATGCTTGAACAGTCTCCGCAGAGACACTTGGTACTACCCCAGAGTCGGGCGCGGCAGAACGGCTGCGGGAGCGAGCGGTCGGCGAAACAGCGTCCCCGGCCGAGTGTCACAGCTCCCGCCGCCGCCCCTTCGGCACCTGCGAGCGGAGTTCGCCGTGGACGTAGAGGGCGACCCCGAGCGGTTCGGGTTCGCCCGCGAGTTCGTGGGCGACGATCAGATATCCCCAGTCGCCGTCCCACTCGAGTTCCTGGTCCTCGCCTGCCACGAACGTCTCGGCGCGCTCGCGCGAGAGAGTGACGACGTTGCGGTCGGCCGCGCCGCCGAAGCGCTGGACCGCCTCCAGCGTCGGCTTCCAGTGCTCGCGCCGCGTCCGCAGGACGGCCATCCCGAGCCCCTCGATATCGACCGGCGAGGCGACCTCGTCGGCGAACGCCCAGATCTTGCCCGAACCCCGTTCCCAGAAGGTGTGGTCGGCGAAGGTTTCGGGGGGAATTCCGAAGCGCTCGTCCCACCACTCCAGGACTTCGGTGCGCGTGGGTCGCCCCTCCACGACGCGCTCCTCGGCCGTCGCGGGCAGGCGGTCGAAGCGCTGACCGACGTTCTCGACCGCGTCGTCGGACGCTGTCCCGCCGCCGGTCTCGGGCGCGTCGTCCGCGTCGGTCTCGGGTGCGTCGTCCGCGTCGGAGTCGCTCATCGGGCGGTCACCTCCAGTTTCGCGCAGAAAAAGCCGCCCGTGTCGTTGTGGTGGGGGTAGATCCGCTTTGCCTTCTCGACGCTCGCGTCGTAGGTCTCGCCCTGCCACTCGGTGACCCCCGGGACGGAGTCGAGCGGGATATCGAAGTCGACGAGTTCGCAGGGCTCCTCGGCGAGCGCGTGGTCGAGGACGGCTTCGTTCTCCTCGGGCGCGAAGGTACACGTCGAGTAGACGACGGTGCCGCCCTCGCGGGTGACCTGGACCGCCCGGCGGAGCACGCCCTTCTGTAGCCCCGAGATCCCGCGGACGTGGTCAAGCGTCCACTCGTCCAGCGTATCGGGGTTCTTCCGGATCGTCCCCTCGCACGAACAGGGCACGTCCACGAGGGCACGGTCGTAGGGCTCCCCCTCGACTCCCTCGTCTGTCCCGGGGGCGCGGAAGGGCTTGAGCGAGTGGTTGCGCGCGTCCTCGTGGGTGACGGCGACGTTCGTGACGCCGAGGCGTTCGGCGTTCGAGCGCAGCGCGGAGATCCGCCCGAGGTTGTTGTCGGTCGCCACGAGGAGGCCGGAGTCGTCCATCAGCGCCGCGAGCTGGGTGGTCTTGCTCCCGGGCGCGGCGCAGGCGTCCCAGACTCGCTCGCCGGGCCGGGGGTCGACGACGAGCGCGGGCAGCGCCGAGACCTCCTCCTGGCCGTGGAGCCAGCCGTGGACGTACGGCCAGTTCGTCCCGGGGTCGCCGCCGGGGAGCGCGAACAGGCCGTCGTGCCACCCGCGCGACTCGACGGCGAGGTCGGTCTCGGCGAGCGCCGCGCGCGCCCGCTCGACGGTCGTCTTGATCGTGTTGACCCGGACGACCGACGGGAGCGGGCGCTCGCAGGCGGCGCGGAAGGCCTCGTAGTCGTCGATCAGCGACTCGTAGCGCTCCAGCACGTCCATAGCCCCCGTTTCCCGCCGACCGTGTTAACCCCCTCGGCTCGCCCGCCGCCTCGTGGCGTTTCGGCCCGTTCCGCCGTCCGGTTTAAGCCGCTGGCGCGAGGACTGCGAGGTATGGCAGACGTTCAGGTCCACCGCGACGAGATCGCGCTCGAGTCGCCGACGCTGGTCGAGGGGCTGCCCGGCGTCGGCCTCGTCGGCAAGATAGCCGCGGACCACCTCGTGGACGCGCTCGAGATGACCCACTACGCCTCGTGTCACTGCGACGGCCTCCCCGAGATCGCCGTCTTCGAGGAGAGCGCCCGCGAGTACCGGCCGCCCGTCAGGCTCTACGCCGACGAGTCCCGCGACCTGCTCGTGCTCCAGAGCGACGTGCCGGTCTCGCCGAGCGCGGCCGACCAGTTCGCCGGCTGTCTCACCGGCTGGCTCGCCGACCGCGACGCGACGCCGCTGTACCTCTCGGGCCTGCCCACCGAGAAAGACGGCGTCCCCGAACTCTCCGGCATCGCCTGCGGCGACGCCGGCGGCATCCTCGACGAGCACGGCATCCCCGCGCCCGCGGAGGGCGGCGTCGTCAGCGGCCCGACCGGCGCGCTCCTCTATCAGGCCGACCGCAGCGACCTCGACGCCGTCGGCCTGGTGGTCGAGTCGAGCAAGAACTTCCCCGACCCCGAGGCCGCTCGCGTGCTCCTCGTGGACGGGATCGAACCCATCGCCGACATCGACGTCGACACCGACAGGCTCGTCGACCAGGCCGAGGAGATCAGCCAGGCCCGCGAGGACCTCGCCCGACGGATGGAAACCGCCCAGGACGAGAGCAGCAAGGCCCAGCCGATGGGCATGTATCAGTAACGGCGTCGCGCAGCCGAGAACTCCCCGGACTTTTCACGTCACGGGCGAAAGGCGAACCCGATGGCAGTCGTAGCGACGGCAGCGACGCTCGCGGTCGGTGCGGTCTTCGGGCTGGCGCTCGCCGCGCCGCCCGGACCGATGAACGCGGTCATCGCCGAGGAGAGCGTCCTGCGCGGGTGGTTGGCCGGCTTCACCGCGGGGCTGGGTGCCATGAGCGCCGACTTCCTCTTTTTCCTCCTCTCGCTCGCGGGCGTGGCGGCCGTCCTCCGCGACGCCCCCACCGTCCGCGCCGTCATGGTCGGCCTCGGCGGGCTGATCATGCTCTACTTCGCCTCCGGCGCCGTTCGCGAGGCGCTGTCGGCTCGGGCCGCCGAAGACGACGCGGCGGACGGAGAGAACGCGAGCGGGTTTATCGAGAGCGAGTCGGTCGAGGGGCTCCCCGACGGTCGCGGCTTCCGGAAGGCGTTCGTGCTGGCGCTGACGAACCCCTACCAGATCCTCTTCTGGGTGACGGTGGGCGTCGGCCTGCTCGAACCGGGGACGGTCGACGTGTTCTCGCACCTGCCGGGCGGTGGCGGCGGGCTCGCGGGCACCCTCCTCGTCCGCACCGGGAGCGCCACCCTGCTCGCGGGGCTGTTCGGCGGCATCGGCGTCTGGATCGTCGGGTTCCCGGCGTTGCTCGTCGGCGTCGGCCGTCGCGTCGACGCGTTCGCGCCGGCGGTCGCGGCCGTCTCGGCGCTCGTCCTCGCGGGCTTCGGCGCGACCTTCTGCTGGACGGCGGCGACGATGCTGCTGGGGTGACGGACCCGGCCGGTAGTGGCGGGGGCGTCAGTCGTTCTCGTCGAGGCGGCTCGTCACGTCGTCGATGCTCTCGTCGCCGTCGATGTCCGAGACCTCGGTCTCGAGCCACTCCTTGAACCAGCGGACGCGCTTGAGGCGGCGGTGGACAATGCCCTCGGCGGTGTCGCTCTCGACGCGGTCGGCGGCGTCGCGGCCGCGCTCGAGGACGCGTCCGACCATCTCCGCGGAGTCGATGTGCGTGCGCGACTCGTAGCCCATCCGGAGGAGCATCAGGGCGGTGCCGTTGGCGCCCACCTTGTCCAGCAGGTCGGCCTCGATGAGACACCGCGTCTCGAGCGAGAGGTCCGACAGGTCGCCCTGGTAGGAGTGGTCGCGCACCGCGGCGCAGACCTCGTCGACGAACGACGCGGGGTAGTCGCCGTGGCTCTCCAGGTACTCCCGGGCGATCCGGGCGCCCTCCTCGGCGTGGAGGTCCTGGTCGACCTCGAGTTTCGCGATGTCGTGGAAGAGCGCGGCGACGCGGGTCACGTCGATGTTGGCGCCCTCCTCGCGGGCGATTTCCTCGGCGAGGTCGACCACGTTGAGGATGTGGTTGAAGCGGTACTCGGCGGAGTGCCAGGGGTACCACCGCATCCGTCCGCCGTCGTCCTCGCTCTCGACGCTGGCTGCCAGGTAGTCGTGGACGAAGGCCTGCATCTCCTCGAACGCCTCGTCCGAGACGGGCGACTCCCTAATCTCGACGCCCACGGAACCACCTCCGAAACGGAAACGTTGTAGTCATCTTGTTACGTCGAAAGGCGCGTTCGACTCTTAGGCGTTACGACAACTGTCCGCACACCGTGACGCCGCCGAACCCGCACCGACGCCCGCCGCGAGCCGTGAACTCCCCAGTCGCAGTCGTGCCAGTCATCGACTCCTTCGTGGGAACCAGTGACGGTCCTTCGTCTCGGGGGTCGACGGGCCTTCGTCTCAGCGGTCGGCGGTCGAGAGGGGGCTCCCGCGAGCGACTGTGTGGTTCGGACGCTCGGAAGCGGGATCGAGAAACGAACGTCACGTCGATCCGGGAGTGACTGTGGGTTTTATTGGCACGGACCGCGATTCGCCGATCATGCAAACTCGGAACGCCAGACCGGCGGACAGGCCGGCGATCAGGGACGTAGCGCGGCGGTCGCTGGAGCGGTCGTACTCGCTTTCCCCGCAGGCGATCACGACCGCCGTCGAGAAGTGGTACGACGAGGGCGAACTGGCCGACCGGTTCGGCGACCCCTCGCGGCTCTTCCTCGTGAGCGAGCGCGACGACCAGATCGTGGCGTTTTCCGAGAGCGTCCACTCGGAATCGGGCGACGAGGCGACGCTCCTCTGGCTCCACGTCGACCCCGCCTACCGGGGCGAAGGGATCGCGACCGAACTGTTCGACGTGACCGTCGACCGGCTCCACGAGGAGGGGTTCGAGCACGTCTACGGTCGCGTGCTCGACGACAACACCGACGGCAACGCCTTCTACGAGTCCCGCGGGCTCGAGAAGGTCGGCGAGGACACCGTCGAGATCGGCGAGCGGACCTACGTCGAGAACGTCTGGACGCTCCACGAGAGCTCCGGTCTCGAGGCCATCGAGAACGGCGACGGCGAGACCGTCTTCGTCGACTACACCGAGTCCGACACCGGCTCGGCCGGTCACTTCTACACCGTCTACAGCGACGAGGAGAAATCGTCCCAGTACGGCTACTTCTGCGCGAACTGCGACAACCTCGCGAACGCGATGGACTCGATGGGTCGCATCGAGTGCAACCACTGCGGGAACACCCGCAAGCCCAGCCGCTGGGACGCCGCCTATCTCTGATCCGGGCGGTGACCCGGCGACGGCGCCGGTGAGTGTCGGGAGACTGAAGTCCGGGGAGGGCGAGTCGTCGCCAATGGAGACGCGCCACCGCGTCGTCGTCGGCGACGCGCGCGACCTCGCCGCCCCCGACGACAGCGTGGAACTGGTCGTCACGTCGCCGCCGTACCCCATGATCGAGATGTGGGACGACGCCTTCGCCGAACAGTCGCCCGCGGCCGGTGAAGCCCTCGACGCCGGCGACGGCCAGCGGGCCTACGAGGCCATGCACGCGGTCCTCGACGAGGTGTGGGCCGAGGTCGAACGCGTCCTCGTCGACGGGGGGATCGCCTGCGTCAACGTCGGCGACGCGACGCGGTCCGTGGGCGACAGCTTCCGGGTCTACCCCAACCACGCCCGCGTCCTCTCGGCGTTCGCGTCGCTGGGCCTCGACCCGCTTCCGGACGTGCTCTGGCGCAAGCCGACCAACAGCGCGGCGAAGTTCATGGGCTCGGGGATGGTCCCGCCGAACGCCTACGTGACCCTCGAACACGAGTACGTCCTGGTCTTCCGCAACGGCGGCGACTCGCGGTCGTTCGAACCCGGCGCGGACCGCCGCTACGAGGCCGCCTACTTCTGGGAGGAGCGCAACCGCTGGTTCTCGGACGTCTGGACCGAGGTACGGGGGGACCTCCAGGCGCTCGACCACGGCGAGTTGCGAGCGCGCTCGGCCGCTTACCCCTTCGCGATCCCCTACCGCCTGATCAACATGTACTCCGCCTACGGCGACACCGTTCTCGATCCGTTCTGGGGGACCGGCACCACCTCGCTCGCCGCGATGGTCGCCGGCCGGGACTCGGTGGGCGTCGAGCGCCAGCCCGAGTTCGTCGACGTCTTCGACGAACAGGTCGCGGACGTCCCCGACCTCTCCGAGTCGGTCGCGCGACGGCGCCTCGACCGACACCGCGAGTTCGTCGCCGAGCGCGCGGCCGACGGCGACGAGCTGGCCTACGAGGCCGCCCACTACGACTTCCCCGTCCGGACGAAACAGGAGCGCGAGATCCGCCTCCACGCCGTCGAGAGCGTCGAGTCGACCGACGAGGGCTACCGGGTGATCCACCGGCCGGTGTCGGGCGACGACCCCGCCTGACCGCGCGCCTGGTAGCCTGACCGTCCGACGGGTCGCAGATCGACCGAACCGACGGGTCGCAGACCGACCGAACCGACGCCGACCGCCCCCGATCCTAAACGATTAGGCTCACCCTCTACGTGGTCGTCAGTCGTCCCCTGTATCAGGATGAAGAAGACGGACTCCAGCCTATCTCTGGTTCTGGGGCAGGTTCGAGAGCAGCTTCGGAGGGTCGGCAGCACGGAGCGGTCGACCGAACACCGTGAAGCGACCGAATCGGACGGCGAGACAGCCGACACGGAGAGCGACGCGAGCGAAACCGGAGACGGGTCGGTCGAACCCCGGGACCCGGTGGGCGGAACGACGGGGGTTCCCCGCGAGGAAGTCGAGCGGTTGCGACGGAACGGTCGCGATACCGATGCGGAGATCGTCGAACTCGTCGCGGAGAGCGGCGGGAAGATCCCCCAGAAACGCATCGTCGAGGGCGTGGCGCTGTCCGAATCGACGGTGAGCAGGCGACTCACCGACATGGAGCGGTCCGGGCTGGTCGAGCGGCTCACCGTCGGTCGGGAGAACCTCGTCTACCTCCCCGGCACCCTCCCGACCGACGCCGGGGACTGACCGGCCGTCACGCTCACTCCGAGCCGGTCGACTCGAGGTCCGAGAACTCCCGGAAGACAGTCGCCAGCAGTTTCCGCTCCGCGGTCCGCAGGTGCTGGTGGAAGGTCGGCGGCGAGACGTCGAGCGAGTCGGCGACCTCCTCGCCGGAGCTGTCGCGCGGCCACTCGAAAAAGCCCGAGAAGTACGCGGACTCGAGGGCCGACCGCTGTTTCTCCGTCAGGCTCTCGAGCGACGCCCGGCTCGTCGCTCCCGCGGAGCCGCCCGAGCGCGTGACGTGTCGCTGCGCGATGACGGTCGTCTCGGGGTAGCTCTCGCGGATGGCGTCGACGACCCGACCGACGTCCGCGCTGGGCGGGAGGTGGACAGTCATGCGGTAATCGCCGTCCGAGATGCGCGCGGATTCGACGCGGCCGCCGGAGGACGCGGCCGCCGCGATCGCCGGCGGTTCGGTGAGCCGCAGTTCGAACCGGCGGTCGCCCTCGCGCTCGTCGAGGACTTTCAGCGAGTCGAAATGCGAGAGGCCATCGACGAGGGCCTGGAGCGTCTCGAACGCGTCGGTCGTGACCGTCCCGTACATCAGGTACACCCCGTCGCCCGAGGCCGGGACCGTCCGCTCGAAGCGGATCTCCCCGTCCGCCGACTGCTGGATGCCCAGCGTATCGAGGACGTCCTCGATCTTGAGGCGTACCTCGACGACCTCCTCGCTCATCAGCGCCCGCTTTCGCTCGATCGCGTTGATCGCGTGACCCACCACCTCGCCGACTCGACCGACCACCGTTCGCTCGTCCGTCTCGAACGCGTCCGGCCGCTCCGAGTAGACCGTCAACACGCCGTAGAGCGTCTCCTCGTGCTCGATGGGGATCGCGGCCGCGGACCGGTAGCCGTACCGCTCGGCGTGCTCGCGGCGCCGCCCGTCGACCGGGTCCGCGCGGACGCGCTGGGCGACCTGGACCTCGCCGGTGCGGATCGCCTCCCAGACCGGACCGGGGTCGGCGTCGCCGTCGGCCGTTCGGATCTCGGTCGCGTCGAAGCCGTCCGGCGCGCCCGCAGCGGCCCGCAGCGCGACCGTCTCGTGGTCCCGCGCCACGTCGCCGATCCACGCGAACGCGTACGATTCGGACGCCGCGAGTTGCTCGCAGACGAACCGCTCGATCTCCTCGCGGGAGGAGGCCTCGATCGCGACGTGGGAGATCTCGTGGACCAGTTCGTTCAGGTCGTTGAGCGTGGCCAGCTGGTCTCGCTGGCGCTGGAGCGCTCGCTCGTTCGCCTTTCGCTCGATCGCGTGATGGACCGACCGCACGAGCGTGTCCGCGCCGATCTCGTCTTTGACGAGGTACTCCTCGGCGCCGCTCCTGAGCGCCTCGATCCCGAGTTTCCGTTCGCTGAGTCCCGTGAGCACGACGACCGGCACGGTCTCGGCCCGCTCTCGAAACGCCTCGACGGTGTCGAGCCCCTTGCTGTCGGGGAGGTTCAGGTCCAGCAAGACGACGTCGACGGGCCCCGCCTCGAACCGTTCGAGGCCGTCCGCGAGGCGCGTCTCGTGGACGATCGTCGGTCCCGTACGAGTTTTACCCCCGGTCTCGCCGGTCGAGCCGTCGTTCGCGCTCTCTCCGGCAGAGGCATCCTCCGCCACCCCCTCGATGCGAGTCGGTACCCCAGCCGTCGGCCCGTCGGGCACCGCCCCGCCCGCGGCGGTCCGTTCCGAGAGTTCCCCGACCTCGGCGAAGACCTCCCGGATGTACCGCGCGTCCCCGGGGTTGTCCTCGACCAGCAGGATGTCGATCGGACCGTCCCCTCGCTCGGCGCTCATCGGGCGCCACCTCGCTTCGGCAGCGTCACGTAAAACGTGGACCCTTCGCCCGGTTCGGACTCGACGCGGATGTCGCCGTCGTGGCGCTCGGCTATCTTCCGGCACAGGGCGAGGCCGACGCCGGTTCCGTCGTACTCCTCGTGGGTGTGGAGCCGCTGGAACACCTCGAAGATGCCCTCCTGCAGGTCCGGGTCCATACCGATCCCGTCGTCCGCGACGCTGAACACCCACTCGCCGGCGCGCTCCTCGCACTCGATTTCGACCTCCGGCGGCCCCTCGCCGCTGTACTTGATGGCGTTCGAAACGAGGTTCTGGAAGAGCTGTTCGAGCTGGTTCCGGTCGGCGACGACCGTCGGGAGCGACCCGAGCTCGATCTCGGCGTCGCTCTCGTCGATCTGGACCTGCAGGTTCCGCAGCACCGTCTCGAGGACCGCCTCGCAGTCCGTCGGCTCGAACGGGTCGGACTCCGTCCCGACGCGGGAGTACGCGAGGAGGTCGTCGATCATGTCTCGCATCCGCTCGGCCCCGTCGACGGCGAAGTCGATGAAGTCGGTCGCGTCCCCGTCGAGGTCGTCGCCGTAGCGCTTCTCGAGCAGCTGGAGGTAGTTCGAGATCATCCGCAGCGGCTCCTGGAGGTCGTGGGAGGCGATGTAGGCGAACTGCTCGAGGCGCTCGTTGGACTCCTCGAGTTCGGTCACCAGTTCCTCCAGTTCGGACCGGTACCTGTCGCGCTGGATCGCCTCCGCGAGGACGTTCGAGACGGCCCCGACGAACGCGACGTCCTCCTCGGTGAACGACCGCTGCTCGGTGTCGTGGACGCCGAGGATCCCCCAGGGGTCGTCGCGGGACCCGATGATCGTGCTGATGCCGCTCTCCACGCCGTGGGACGTGAGCAGGTCCGGACCGGAAAAGCGGGTCTCGTTCGCGAGGTCGTCGACGACGACCGGCTCCTCCGCCTCGAGCGTGTACGACGTCTGCGACTCCGCTTCGACCGCCGAGACGCTCGCCGACCCGACGAGCTCCTCGTCCCAGCCGACGCCCTCGCGCAGGCGCAGTTCCATCCCCCGGTCGTCGAGGTCGAGCACCTTGCAGTACTCGGTGTCGAGCGCCGCGGAGACGAGGCGGACCGTCCGCTCGAAGAGGTCGTCGAGGTCGGTGTTTTCGAGCGCGTGTCGGCCGAGTTCGGAGACGACCTCCTGCTGGTGGGCGCGCGTCTCGAGCTCCCGTTCGTACTCCTTGCGGTCGGTGACGTCGCGGACCACGCCCACCCGGCCCAGCCTCCCCTCGACGGCGAACCGCGTGAAGCGGCTCTCGACCGTGATCGTCTCGTCGGCCGCCGTGTGGATCTCCTCTTCGAACTCCGGTATCGACTCCGCCTCGCCCTCGGTCGTCCGGCGCCCCCGTTCGTCTAACGTCTCGAACTTCTCGCCGAACACCATCGAGGCGTGGCTGCCGATCAGGTCCCCACGGTCGTACCGCGTCATCGACTCGAAGGCGTCGTTGACGCGCCGGAACCGGTCTTCGTCGTCCAGCACGTAGACGCCGTCGCGCACCGTCTCGACGATGCGCTTGTACTCGGCGAGACCCCGCTCGTGTTCGAGGCGGTCGAAGGCGGCCTCGGCGCTGGCCCCGAGCAACTCGATGAGCCGCCGCCGCGACTCGTCGAACGCGCCGGCCTCCCGCGACCCGCAGATGAGGACGCCGTGGTCGCCCATCGGAACGAAGATACCCGAGCGCATGTCGATCTGTTCCGGGTCGGCGCGGCTGTACGGCGACTTGTGGATGTCGTCGTACAGTCGCGTCTCCCCCTCGGTGAAGACGTACCCCGTGAGCGTGCTGTCGTCGGCAGGGACGCGCGGCAGGGCCTGATCGAGGAACTCCTCGTCCGTCGACGCCACCGCCGGATAGAGGTCGTCGGTCTCGGGGTCGTGGCGATAGACGCCGACGCCGGGGACCTCAAGCACGTCCCGCGCCGCCTCGACGATCGTCTGATTGATCTCCGCCTCCGACTCCGACCGCAGGAACTCCCGCGCGGTGTCGTTGAGCGTCCGGAGTCGCTCCTCGTAGCGCTCGCGCTGGCTCACGTCGCGGACGACGCCGACGCGCTCGAACCTGTCGCCGTCGTCCGGGAGCAGCGCGAACGTGGCCTCGGCCGGGACCCGCTCGTCGTCTGCCGTTCTCACGTCGGCCTGGACCTTGGCGGCCTCCCGCTCGCCCCGCACCAGTTCCCCCTCCAGGTCACTGGCCGTCTCGACGGTCTCCTCGTCGACGACGCTGGAGACGTGCTTCCCGATGAGGGCCGCCCGCGAGTAGCCCGTCAGCTCCGCGTACGCTTCGTTGACCATCGTGAACCGGCCGTCGTTGTCGACGGTGTAGACGCCGTCCTGTACCGTCTCGAAGACGGTCTCGTATCGCTCGAGTTCGCGCTCGCGCTCTATCCGGTCGCTGACGTCCCGGAAGTAGACCGACAGCCCCGTCTCCGACGGGTACGCGTTCACCTCCGCCCAGAAACCAAGCGACTCGAAGTAGTGTTCGAAGCTAACCGGGTCGCCGGCGTCCATCGCCTCTCCGAATCGCTCCCGGACCTCGCCGTCGGCCACGTCGGGGAACGCCGTCCCGAAGCGCTCGCCGAGCAGTTCGGCCTCCGAGCGCTGGAGGAGGGTCGCCGCGTGGTCGTTGACGTACGTGAACCGGAACTCCTCGTCCAGCGCGCAGAACCCGTCGGTCACGCGCTCGAACACCTCGTCGAGTTCCGCCTCGAGTTCGTCACGACGGCGCCCGAGCCGACGGGCCTGCTCTCGCACCTTCGTGATGTCGCTGGCGACTGCGATGACCCGCTCCGGCGGGGTCTCTTCCCCCAGCGGGACGACGTTCATCGATATCCACACCCGCTCGTCCGGGAGGTCCACCTGTCCGACCCACCCGGACACGGGCTCGCCCGTCTCGAACGTCTGCACGTACGGCCGCTCCTCGGGGGGAACGAGCTCTCCGTCCTCGTCGTAGAGATCGCGGGCGCCGACCGACGCGGCCTCGGCCGTGTCGAACCCGAGGCGGTCGCGAGCGCGCTCGTTCATCCGTTCGACCTCGCCGTCGCGGTCGAAGACGAGAACGCTCAGCGGCACCGCCTCGAAGATCCGCTCGACAAAATCGCGCTCCCGTCTGAGCGCGCTCTCGGTCCGCTTTCGAGACACCAGCCCGCGGAGTTCGACGGCGACCGACTCGACCGCCTCGACGAGCCGTTCGGTGACCGTTCTCGTCTCCGTCGCGGCGAACAGCAAGACCGCCGTGACCTCGTCGGCGTCGTCGGTGACGACTGGCACGCAGACCGCCGCGTCGAGTTCGGCCCCGGGCGTCGGGAGCGTCCGTCGGAACTCGTCGTCGGTCGCCGATACGTCCGTCACCCACTCGGACTCGCCCGACTCCCAGACGCGGCCGACGAGCCCCTCGCCGCGAGCCACGGTAGCCGCCGCCGTCGCCTCGGCGAACGGTTCGAGCCCGTCCGACCCGGTCCACGTGGTCGACGATCGCTCGATGCACTCCTCGGTGGGGAACCACGCTTCGCCGAACTCCCAGTCGGTCACCTCGCACACGTCGCCGATGACGTCGCCGAGCCCCTCACGGACCGAGTCCGCCCGGATGATCGACCGGCTGACCGCGTGTTGCAGTCGGTGTTCCTGCTCCGCGTGTTTCCGGTCGGTCATGTCGCGAGTGACCTTCGTGAACCCACGGAGGTCGCCGTCGTCGTCGCGGACGGCCGTGATCACGACGTTCGCCCAGAACTCGGTCCCGTCCTCGCGGACCCGCCACCCCTCGTCCTCGACTCGGCCCTCCCGCTCGGCCGCCGCGAGGTTTCGAGCCGGCACGCCCGCTTCGACGTCGTCGTCGGTGTAGAACGCGGAGAAGTGCTCGCCGCGGACCTCGCTCTCGGCGTAGCCCTTGATCCGCTCCGCGCCGCGATTCCAGCTGGTGACGTGGCCGCCGGCGTCGAGCGTGAAGATGGCGTAGTCGTCGACCTCGCGGACGAACTCGTCGAACTGCACCCGCTTGGACTGCTCGTCGCCGTCGCTCGACGCCGCCTCGGCGTCGACGGGTCGCCACCAGACGCGGCTGTGCGCGCCCACCTTCTTCGTCGCGAGGTCGCCCCGCTCGGCCAACTGTTCGAGTTTCCGATGCGCCGTCCGTCGCGCACACCCCAACCGCTCGGCGGCCTCCGAAGCGGTGAGCGGTGCGTGCGACCGTTCCGATTCCGAAAAGACCGCGAGTGTGTCCGCCAGCGTGACGCTCGGTTCCGGCCCCGGTGTTCCCATAGCCGGTAGTCGAGACTACGGAGCATAAACCTGTCCCACAACGGCCCGGATACGAGAGAACCGACGGCTGTTCGGCCCCGGGCCGGCCCGGAGTCGCTCGGGCTGAACCCGCGCAGGTGGGCCGGAGTGCAAGATTGTCGGGGGTATAAGTGACGACTCGTCTAATTGCAAGACGACAATGGTACGGGGCGAGCGGCCTATCGATATCCTTCTCGTCGAGGACAATCCCGGCGACGTTCGACTCACCGAGGAGGCCTTCGAGGAGGCCCGCGTCAGCAACGAGATCCACGCCGTCACGCGCGGCAAGGAGGCGCTGGCGTACCTCCGCCGGGAAGGCAACTATCAGAACGTCGACCGCCCCGACATCGTGTTGCTGGACCTGAATCTCCCCGGCCTGAACGGGATCGACGTGCTCGAGACGATCAAAGACGACCCGGAACTGCGCGGGATCCCCGTGATCATCCTGACGAGTTCGACGGCCGAGGAGGACGTCGTCCAGGGATACGAGAAACACGCGAACGCCTACCTCACCAAGCCCGTCGACGCCGACGAGTTCGTCGACATCGCTCGCACTATCGGCGAGTTCTGGATCCAGATGGTCGAACTGCCGCCCCGGAACGAGTGAGACGGGGCTCTCGGCCGTTGCCGCGTCTGTTTCTCGCAGAAGTAGTCCCGGGCGGATTCGAACCGCCGTCGAGGGCTATCTTCAGAGAAATGTCATGACATGTCCCTTCCAAAGGCCCTTATGATTGGCCACTACACCACGGGACTGCACTCGGACGTAAACGGCGATTTCATAATAGCGTTACTCTTGGGAGTCGAACGGCGGAGTGATCTCGATATTCCCGTATTCAGCGTTTCGGTGGCACGTGGGACAGAGAGAGATGAGGTTGTCAAGAGTATGAGCTTCCTGCGGATCGTCGAATGTTTTGAGTGGTACGATATGATGAACGTCTGGATTCCGCCCGATTTCATCTGACACTTTGCCACAATATTGACACCGATAGTCGTCTCGTTGCAGTGCCTCGCGTCGGACAGACCACCATTTCCCGGTATAGGATCGACTCCCTTCGAGCCACTGATGGTGGTCTTTTCCACTTCTGTTTTCAGACATCCAGTCCGCGAGACACTCCCGTGAACAGAATCGGCCCGCCCCGTACTGACGTTCGGATGCCAGAACCACCATCTCACACTCGCAGTAATCACACGCTCGTTCGACCCGTTCGATGTCGTGTACCTCCGCGTAATGCTCTCCGAGAAATTCGTCGGCTTCAGCGACACACTCCGGGCAATAGACCCCTTTCTTGTCGGACGGGTAGTACTTGAATTCGCCACCGCATCGCTCGCAGGTCGTCCGCTCTTTCGCATCCTTCCAGTTGCCGTTGTGTTCCCCGGCGTTGGGATCACAATCGTCACAGTAGTCGCGCCTCGCCTCCGGGTCGTAGAACTCTATTCCACAACCTTTGCACGTCCGGTTCGGTAGCGGGTCGTCGTGGACTTTCGTGTGATGCTGGCGCATTCCCCGCTCAGTCGACAGAGACTCCCCACAACTCGGACAGTCCATGACTGACGCTGCGCCCTAATGTGATTTAAACGATAGTCTACCGAAGTGAAAGTGAAGTCAGTCGTCGGCGCTGACGGGCACTTCGAGCAGGGCGCAGACGTCGTCTTCGGCGTCGAAGCAGTCCGGGCACTGCGGTTCCCGGTCGATGATCGTGTCGAGGCGGTCGGCGACCGTCTCGTCGATGACGCTCTCGAGCTGGCGGGCCTCGGCGCGGAACTCCTCGACTTCGAGCACTTCGACGAGGAAGCGCTCGATGATGCAGTAGTTCTGGAGCGCCTCGCTCGCGCGGACGATCCCCTCGTCGGTGAGGGTGACGCCCTTGTACTTCTCGTGTTCGGCCAGGCCCTGGTCTTCGAGCTTGCCGATCATCTCGTTGGCGCTCGCGGGGCTGACCTCGAGCATGTCGGCGATGGCACCGGTCGAGGCGGGGCCGTTCTCGGTCTCCTGTACCAGGTAGATGGCTTTCAGGTACTGGTCTGCGGTGTTCACTGTGATCCCTCCGGTCGCCCGCTCGCACGGCGCGCGGTCGGTCGGCGTGCGCTCGATCGGTGGCTGGTCGGTCGGCTCGCGGTCGGTCGGCGCGTCGGCTGGTCGGCTGTCATCGGTTCGCCTCCATGAGTTTCGTGACCTCCTCGACGCCGTCGGCCTCCTCCTCGCGGATGGCGCGCAGCGTCTCGAGGACGCGCTCGCGGTCGACGGCGAAGTCCACGTCCGAGGCCTCGACGGCCTCGATGAGGTCGTCGTAGAACTTGTAGGCGGTCTCCTCGTTGCAGAGCTGGTCGTAGAGGACGCCGTCGAAGTCGCGCTCGACCTCGTACTGGGCCTCGACGAGCGTCTCGATCTCCTCGAACGGAACGGTCTCGGCGTCGAGTTCGTCGATGAGGTCCTCGAGACGGGCGCGGTGGTCGGCGGACTCCGCGGAGGCCTCGGCGAGCATCTCGCGGACGTCCGCGTCGAGGTCGGCCTCCGAGAGTTCGGCGTGTTTCGCCGCCCGGGCCTCGACGACTTCCTCCAGCACGACGCCGATCTGCAGAAGCCGGGCCAGCTGGTGGTCCGACCCGACGGGGACGGTGAGGCTCACGCTCGCCCCCCGCGTTCGCCGCTCGTGACTCGATTCATGCGCGACTCTCGGAGAGGCGGGGACGTAAGTCCTTCCCTCGGCCGCTCGCCGTCTGAGGCTCGTGAGTGGCCAGCGTGTGACCTACCCGGGACCAGACCCCCGGTCCATCCCCTGGCGGCCGCCACGGCCGTCCCTATCGCTCTCGTCGCGACCGCTACGCCATCGCAGGCCGAGCACGTAGGCGACGACGAGCGCGAGGCCGGCCCCGACGCCCAGCGCCGAGTCGACGAGGAGGTGGTACTGACTCGCGTGGGCCGAGTGGCCCACGGCGATGGCGAAGGCTGTACCGAGCGCCAGTCCGTACGAGTCCATGCGTTACGATCCGAGAGGCGCGACTGCGTATTTAAATCGAGTGTGCGTTTTCAGCGCGCAGGAATCCGGCTCGAACTCGTTCGCCGAAGAGAGAGAGGTCGGAGCGACCGAAGAGATGCCGGAACGTTACTCTCGCAGACGCGCGGCGACGAGGTCGGCCACGTCGTCGCGGAGTTCGTCGACGGCGACCTCTTCGAGGACGGGCACGAAGAAGCCCTCGACGAGCATGTTCTTCGCGCGCTCCTCGTCGACGCCGCGGGAGGTCATGTAGAAGAGGTCCTCCGCGTCGACCTGTCCGACCGTCGCGGAGTGGGAGGCCTCGGTGTCGTGGTTGTTGATGATGAGCTTCGGGGAGGCGTCGGCCTCGCTGTCCTCCGAGAGCATCAGCGTGTTCTCGCGCTGGTAGGAGCTGGTCGACCACGCGTCGCGGCCGACGTCCTGGACGCCCTCGTAGACCGAGCGGGCCTCGTCGTCGAGGACGCCGCGAGTCACGAGGTCGGCCGTGGTGTTCTCGGCCTCGTGCCAGACGCGGCTGTTGATGTCGAAGTGCTGGTCGTCGTGGCCGAAGAAGGCTCCGACGATCTGACTCTCCGAGCTCTCGCCGAGCAGTCGCGTCTCGACGCTGGTTTTGGTGAGTCGCGAGCCGATGTTGCCCTCGATCCAGTCGACCGAGCCGTACGTGTCGGCGTGGCCGCGCTTGACCGAGAAGTTGTAGGTGTCCTCGGCGAGGTTCTGCAAGGCGCCGTACTGGACGCTCGCGTTCTCGCCGGCGACGACCTCGACGACGCCCGAGTAGTACTGGTCGCCCTCCACGTCGGCGCCGGTGCTCTGGCGTTCGAGGATGGTGGCCGAAGACGACTCCTCGGCGATCACGAGGGTGTAGTTGAACAGCGAGCGGCTGTTCATCGTCGTCCGGATCTTCACGTCCTCGGCGGCGACGCCTTCGGGGACGTAGACGAGCGTCCCGGCGCTAAAGAGCGCCGTCGACAGCGCCGTCAGGAAGTCTCGCTGGGGGTCGACGACGCTGCCGAAGTGCTCCTCGATCAGGTCGCCGTGCTCGGCGAGCGCCTCGCTCCAGGAGAGTACGTCGGCGCCCTCGGCCTCGACGCGGTCTTTCTCCTGGGCCCACTCGAGGGGGTCCACGAGCGTCTCGTAGTCGAGGTCGGTGAGGTTCGTCCAGTGACGCGGGCCGGGCGTCGTGATGACGTCCGGCATGTCGAGGTCGTCGAGCGCGTCGAGCGCGTCCAGCCGCGTCTCGAGGAGCCACTCGGGCTCGTCGAGTTCGTCGCTGATCTCCTGTACCTGCTTCTCCGTGAGGTTCGCGTGTACCTGCGTACTCATGATAGCCACCGGGGGTTACCCGAGCGAGCCCTCCATCTCGAGTTCGATGAGGCGGTTGAGCTCGACCGCGTACTCGATGGGCAGTTCCTCGGTGATCGGCTCGATGAAGCCCGCGACGATCATCTGCTTTGCGTCGTCGTCGTCCAGCCCGCGGCTCTGGAGGTAGAACACGTCCTCGTCGCCGATCTTGCCGACGGTTGCCTCGTGGGCCACGTCGACCTTGTTCTCCTGGATCTCCATGTACGGCATCGTGTCCGACGTGGACTCGTTGTCGAACATCAGCGCGTCACACTCGACGGACGTGGAGGCGTTCTCCGCGCCGTCGGCCATGTGGACGAGGCCGCGGTAGTTCGTGCGGCCGCCGTCCTTGGCGATGGACTTCGACTCGATGGTCGACTTCGTGTCGGGCGCGTTGTGGTAGACCTTCGCGCCGGTGTCGATGTCCTGGCCCTCGCCCGCGAAGGCGATGGTGATGTGGTTGTCCGTCGCGCCGGGGCCCTTGAGGATGGTCGAGGGGTAGAGCATCGTGGCCTTCGAGCCCATCGAGCCCGAGACCCACTCCATCGTCCCGTCGGCCTCGCAGATGGCGCGTTTGGTGTTGAGGTTGTAGGTGTTTTTCGACCAGTTCTGCACCGTGGAGTACTGGACGTGCGCGTTCTCGCCGACGAACACCTCGACGCCCCCGCTGTGGAGGTTGAAGGCGGAGTACTTCGGCGCGGAACAGCCCTCGATGTAGTGGACCTCCGAGCCCTCCTCGGCGATGATGAGCGTGTGCTCGAACTGGCCCATCCCCTCGGAGTTCATCCGGAAGTACGCCTGGACCGGCATGTCGACCGTCGTGTCCTCGGGGACGTAGACGAAGGACCCGCCCGACCAGATGGCGCCGTGGAGCGCGGCGAACTTGTTGTCGCTCGGGGGGACGCACTTCGTCATGAAGTGCTCCTTGACGATCTCCTCGTGCTCCTGGACGGCCTTGTCCATGTCGCAGAAGATGACGCCTTTCTCCTCCCAGCGCTCCTGCATGTTCTGGTAGACGATTTCTGACTCGTACTGGGCGCCGACGCCCGACAGGGCGTTTTTCTCGGCCTCGGGGATGCCCAGCTTGTCGAAGGTGTCCTGGATCTCCTCGGGGAGGTCCTCCCAGTCCTCGGCGCCGCCGCGCTTGTCGATGTCGGGTCGGATGTACGGGACGATCTCGTCGATGTCGACCTCGGAGAGGTCGGGCTGGCCCGGCCAGTCGGTCGGCATCGGCATCTCCTGGAACTGGCGCAGGGCGCGGAGCCGGCGCTCCAGCATCCACTCGGGTTCGTCCTTGTCCTCGGAGATCAGCCGCACCGTCTCCTCGGTGAGGCCTTTCTCGGTCTCGAAGGCCGACGACTCCTCTTTCTTGAACTCGAAGCGGGCCTCCGTGTCCGTCTCCTTGAGGTGGTCTTGGTCTGAGCTCATGTGTTGGTGTGTCCTTTGGGTTCGACGGTTATCAGGCTGTGCACGTCAGGCCGCCTCGTAGACTTCCTCGCGGACCCAGTCGTACCCCTCGTCTTCGAGGGTCTCGGCCAGTTCCGCGCCGCCGGATTTCGCGATCTCGCCGTCGATCATCACGTGGACGTGGTCCGGCTCGACGTAGTCGAGGATCCGCTGGTAGTGGGTGATCTGCAGGATGCCCGCGCCCTGCTCGTCACGGAGCGCGTTGATACCGTGGGAGACGTCCTGCAGGCGGTCGATGTCCAGCCCGGAGTCGATCTCGTCGAGCACGGCGATCGAGGGCTCCAGGATAGCGGCCTGAAGGACCTCGTTCTGCTTTTTCTCCCCGCCCGAGAAGCCCGCGTTGAGGTAGCGGTTCGCGAACTTCTCGTCCATGTCGAGTTGCTCCATCTTCTCCTGGAGGAGCTGCTGGAACTCGGCGACGCCGACCTCGCCCTCGTCGGCCGGCCCTTCCATCGGCGAGGTGTCGTAGCCCTCGTCCTCGGCCTCCTCGTCCTCGGCCTCGTCGTCGTCCTCGAAGAGCTCCTCGCGCTCCTCGAGCTTGGCGTTCAGCGCCGTCCGGAGGAAGTTCACCATCGTGACGCCCTCGATCTCCGCGGGGTACTGGAAGCCCAGGAAGATCCCGAGGGCGGCGCGCTCGTTGGGTTCGAGGTCGAGCAGGTCCCACGTCCGGAGGTCCTCGGGCGCGTCGACGCCCTCGAACTCGTCTTCCTCGATGTGGAGGAAGACGTTCCCGCCCGTCACCTCGTAGGCGGGGTGGCCGGCGATGACCTTCGCCAGCGTGGATTTCCCGCTGCCGTTGGGGCCCATCAGCGCGTGGATCTCGCCCGACGCGACTTCGAGATGCACGCCCTCGAGGATCTGCTCGCCGCCCTCCTCTGCGACTTTCGCCTGCAGGTTGTCTATTTCGAGTACTGCCATGTGTTTCGGTCGTCCTAAAACAGGGCCGTGACGCTGATAATAGTTTCGAGTTTCCACGACGGACTTTTGCGAAACGGAAACCGAATTTAGGAGTTCGACAAGCCGCTGGAGCCGGTTCCGCGGCAGCAGGTGCGCGCCAGGCCTACATGAAACTGCCGAGTCCGGTCTGTTCCTGCCCGCTTTTGACCTCTTCCCAGGAGACGTCGAGCGCTTCGAGGATGCGCGCGATGGGACCTTTCAGCGTCTTGTCGAGCATCTTGTCCCAGTCGACCTCGAACTCCTCCGGGATCTGGTCCTCGTACTCGAAGCAGATCACGTCGGGGTCGCGCTTGAACTCGCCGTACAGAACGTCCTCGGCCGGGTCGAGGTCCATCTCGTCCTCGACGCGCCGGAAGAAGGAGGGGTGGACCTTCTTCAGGTACAGGCGCTTGGGCTTCGACCCGTTCCCGAAGTTCGTCCCCAGCAGGAGGTTGGCGTACTTCGCGCCGCGGACCTGCGCGGTGTCGGTGTCGTAGTTGTCCAGTTTCTTCCCGATGCCGCCCGGGATGCCGATGTCCTCGAGCGCGACCGCCCCCTCCTCGTCGAAGTCCTCGATGACGCCGTGGACGTAGTCTTTGACCGTCTCGATGTCTTCCCCGTGGACGATCATCTCGATGACCTCGAGCTGGACCTCCTTCGTGATCGGCGCGATGTCCGAGCGCTGGTACTCGAAGCCCGTGATGTCGATGTCGTCGACGTCTTTCCCCTCTTTCCAGACGATGTGACCCGCGTAGCGTTTCTTCTTGCCCGCCTGGAAGAAGCGCCGATAGAGCTTCTCGAACTCGATCTGGAAGCGGTGCTCGTCGGCGTCGAGTTCCTCGCGCGCGAACTCGTCGTAGGAGCCGTTGATCCGCTCTTCGAGTTCGAACGACCGCTCGATGACCTCGTCGGTCGAATTATCCCCAGATAGGCTTATCATAACGCTGTCAGTATCTCCGTACACCACGTCGTATCCGAACTCGCTGACGATCTCCTGGGTGTAGTTGATGACCTCGCGGCCGGTCGCGGTGACCGCCGCCGCGCTGTCCTTGTCGTAGAGGCGGAAGCGATCCCAGCCCGAAACCCCGTATAAACTATTCATCACAACCTTGACACTTGCTTGCTGTCGGTCGTACCTTTCGTACGCTTCAGACCCAGGTTCGTGCGAGTTCCGCAGTTCCTTCTTCTCTTCGCGTTCTGTCAGGAGTTCGTCGATCATCTCCCGCATCATGCCGGCGGGTTCGGTGCGGAAGTGCTGACCGGTGGGGGTGCGATAGGTGTCGCCGTCGTACTCGTCGGGGTCGACCTTGGTCTCGGGCGAGGCGTTGGTCGTCCACATGCACATCGGGTACAGCGACTTCAGGTCCAGCACGCTCACGTTCTCGCGGACGCCGGTGATCGGTTCGAAGACGGCGCCGCCCTCGAACTCCTCGCCGGACTCGACGGTGCCCTTCGAGGGGAGCGCGAAGTCGCCGTGGGCCTTGTGCAGGACGTACATGTCGACGGCGTCGCCAGCGGTCGGGGCGTCCTCGAGTTTGCAGCCGACGAAGGAGGCGATCTCGCGGAAGAAGGCGACGATGTCCTGTTTGCGGTCGAGTTCGACGCACAGCTCCACGTCCCGGAGGTTGTACTCCAGCAGGCGCTCGGGGTCGTCCTCCCAGAGGTCGCCGATGTCTCCGGGGTAGCGCTCCTTCCCGACGCCCAGTTCGACCTCGCCGACGGCGTCGAGCCGGTAGGACTCCAGTTCGGAGAACTGCGTGGCCTTGTACGCCCGCAGGAGGTCGAAGACGACGCGGCCCTTGACGTCGGGGCCGTTCCAGTCCGACCGCCAGACCTCGTCGACGCGCGAGAGTCGATCGATATCGAGGTCGTAGTCGTGGTGGGGCCCCTGCAACTCCTCCATCCGGTCGAGCAGATAGGGGGCGTCGAAGTCGGCGAAGTTCCACCCGGTGAGGACGTCCGCGTCGGTCGCTTCGATGTAATCGGCGAAGGCGGCCAGCATCGCCTCCTCCTCTTCGAAGACGCGCACGTCGGCCTCGAAGTCGTCCTCGATGGGGTCGTAGGCCTCCAGGGCGGCGGGGCCGTCGACGCCGGCGGGCGACTGGTAGAGCCAGGTGACGTACTCGTCGTCGTAGGAGTCGTGCGAGGTGAGACAGACGATGGTCTGCTCGCCGTCCTCGGGGAAGCCGTTGCGGTCGTCGACCTCGATGTCGAACGTGTTGACCCGGGGGTCCACGGTCGCGTCGACGGCCTCGACCTCCTGGTGCGGGACGCGAATGTTGCCGTCGTCGAGCCGGCGCTCGGGTACGCGGACGCCGCTTTCGATGTCCTTGTCGATGAGCAGGCGATTGGGGAAGAGGATGTCCGCCTCGTAGTGGTCGAACTCGTCGCGGATCTGTCCCACGTCGCGGGGCGTCTGACCGAATATCTTGACCAGACGCTCGCCGCGGATGGACTCGTAGGGCTCGCCGTCGGCGTCGGTCTCCTCGTAGCCGGTCAAGCGGTCGTACGTCGCGATCCGCTCGTCGTCGACGTTCTCGGCGGGCGCGTAGAAATAGGGTTCGAAATCGTAGACCTCGACGTGTTCGAGGGGCGGGTGGCCGTCGGCGGCGCCATCGCCCTCGACGCGGCGGCCGAAGACGTGGACGACGGGGAACTCGTCGTCGCCGCGACCTTCGACGGTGTAGTCGACCTGCGTGACCGACAGCGTAACGGCGCCGTCGGCCTCGGGAAAGCGTACGGACTCGGCGTCGACGACGGTAGCCGCGCCGCCGCCGTTGCCGGCGACGTGTTCGGCCTCGTCGGCGGGCCGCGTCGCCTCGCCGTCGTCGCCCACGAACCCGCCTAGCTCGGTCTGACCCATGTTGCGACTCCCTTGACCGGCCCCGACTAAAACCCCGACGGTCGACCGGTCCGCGGCCCCAGAGACCCGCCCGAGCGAAGGTCACCGTCAGTGTTGACGCAGACGGAAAGTATTTGGTAAGTTGTAGCATACCTGCCTGCAGAGCCATGACGGACCACCCCAGCGGTCGAAGCGAGGCAAAGGGTCGTGACAGTCGCGACGCCGTGGCCGTGCGAGCGGCGCCGGAGGACACCGAGGGGGTCGCCGCCACAGACGCCTACGAAGTCGACGACGGCGTGGTTCTATTTGATATAGATAACCCCCTCGCGTGGGTCGAGGCCGACGCCGTCGTCGCGCTCTCTCGGATGGCCTGAGCGGTCCCGCCGCGGGAACGGAGCGGAACCGCGATACCTTTTTGTCGGCGTCGCCAACCGAGAGTCGTGTTCGGCGACGAGCGCGGGGAGGACGAGGAAGCCGACGACGAGGTCTACAACGACCTCTCGAAGGAACCCGACGAGCTAGAGCCCTCGCTCGGTCCCGACCTGCCGGAGGTCGAACTCCCCGAAATCACCGAGACGAAAAAGGAGATGCCGACCCCCGGCGAGGACATCGACCGGGACACCTACAGCCTGTTCTGGCGGCTGGTGCTGGTCATCGACGTGGCCCTCTTCGCCGTCGCCGTCGGCCCGATGTTCATCTACTTCGAGAACGACTGGAGCATCGGTCTGCCCCTCTTCCTCCTCGGCCTCGCCTCCTTCGGCTACGCCGTCTCCGAGTACCGCTCGCACCAGGCCAGCAAGGCCGCCGAGCGGGAAGCGGAGGCGGGACCGACGGCAGCCACTGGCGATGACGAATCGACCGACGGATAGCCGACCGCAACCGCTAACCTGCAACGACGCAATTTCCATCCATGCGCACGGTCCGTGACGAAGACGGGACGGTTTACGTTCTCCGGAAGGAGTCCGGCGAGTCGTCGCTGGTCGAAGACCCGGAGACCGGCGAGCGGCGCCACCTCCCGAACGAGGAACTCGAGCCCGTCGACGGCGAGTCGCCGCTGGCGACCGCCAGCCGCGCCGTCCCCGAGGCGGTCCGGGCCGTCGTGACCGCGACACACGACGAGCGAGCGCTCGGGCTCTTGCTGGAGATCGACGCTCGCGGCCCGGTCGACGTGCGCTCGCTCATGGGGTACGACCTCTGCGAGAGCGACCTGCACGGCCTGCTCGCCGAGTTCCGGGCGGCCGGACTGGTCGTCGAGACCGACGTGGCGGGCGCTCGCGGCTACGAGACGACCGAACTGGCGAGCACCGGCCTGGACGCCCTCGTCGCGGAGCGGTGACTCTCACCGCGAGCGCCCGCTCTCGCTGCGAGCGGCGGTCCTGGCCCGCGCAGGCGGAAGGCGAATACCGTTCGAGTCCGTAGTGGACGTATGGACCAGCTGGCACCGTCGAACGTCCCCACCTACGAGACGAAAGCGGAGGGGCAGTCGCTGTGGGAGCGCTGTGCCGATCGGGGACTGCCGGTCGTCGCCGTCCGGCGGGGCGAGCGCGGCTACATCGTCCGCTACGACCTCCAGCACCTCGACAGCGAGCTGACCGAGCGGGCGCTCCGCGACCTCCGGTCGCACGTCCGGTCGCTGCGGTCGTACACGGTCGGGATCGACCCGCTCTCGGAGACGGAGGGCGTCGGCGGCGAGACGGGCCACGTCGCCGGCGAGCTCCACGCGGACACCGAAGACGGCGCGAGACGGCTCGCCTCGCACGTCTCGGCGTTCGTCTTCGACGACGACAATCTGACCTGATTCGAGACGCCCCCGCCGCGAACCAGACCTGTTGGCAAGATTCCTTTTTGAGGGTGCGACCCCATGTCACGGTATGGGCATCGCTCGCCACGGACGCGGACCGGCGGCACAGGTGCGCGCGCTGGTCTCGCAGGTCCACCCCGTGTTCATGCTGCCGCCGCTGGCGGCGTCGCTGTTCGGCGCGATCCTGGCCGGCAAGCTCGACCCCGCTCTGTCGGGCGCTTCCGGACCCGCGGGCACGTTCGACCCCGTCCTGGCGGGCCTACACGTCGTCGCCGCCTTCTTCGCGCTCTACACCGCTCACGTCACCGACGGCTACGTCGACTTCTACGTCCGCGACGAGGACGACGACCACCCGCTGACCGAGCGCGGCTGTCATCTCGCCCGCGGCGGCGCCACCGTCGGCTTCTTCGCCTGCCTCCTCGCCATCGGCGTCGCTGTGAGTCCGGTGGCCGCGCTCCTGACGCTGCCCGGCTGGCTCATCGGCGTCGCTCACGCCCCGATTCTCGACACCAACCCCGTGACCGCCACCGCGGGCTACCCGACCGGCATCGCGTTCGCGCTCGTCGGCGGCTATTACGTGCAGGCGACGGCGCTTTCGCCGACAGTACTCGCGCTCGCCGGCGTCTTCCTCCTCGTCCTCTCGGGGATCAAGGTGATCGACGACGCGAAAGACTACGAGTACGACCGCTCCATCGAGAAGCGGACCGCGGCCGTGGCGATGGGTCCCGGGGCGGCCTACCGCGCGGCCTACGCCCTCATGGCTACAGGCATGGTCGCAGTGGTCGCCCTCGCGGCGGGCCTCGACGGCGTGCCGCCGGGCGCTGCCGCCGCGCCAGTCGTCTTCGCGGCCGTCGCCCTCGTCGCCCGCCGCGCCGGTCCGGCCCTCGCGACGAAACTGCTCATCCGCGGCTCGTACCTCTTTCTCGCCGTCCTCGTGGCCGCGGTCTGGTTCCGGCCGCTGAGTTGAGCGGCCGCGGGACCCGGTGGATGCGACCCGACGCCGCCCCCGAGCGACGGCGGTCGTGTCGAATGGGAACATTGATTGACTGTCGTGTCACGAGTCGAACGCATGAGTCCGACCATGGGGGAGGTCGCGCTGCTCGTCGTCGTGGGGGCGCTCGCGGTGACGGCGGGCTGTCAGGGCGCCTCGACGGACGGGGGAACCGCGACGCTGACGGACCGCCCGGCCGCCACATCGACGGCGGGCCCGACGGTGACACCATCCACCGAGACAGTGACGCCAGCCGAGACAGTGACGCCGACCGAGACAGTGACGCCAACCGAGACAGTGACGCCAACCGAGACAG
>Ga0207851_100193_pt1 | contig 42730 bp, 66 predicted proteins | sample A23E3SouthBayCA_FD_187747 | JGI IMG/M metagenome (GOLD analysis project Ga0207851, IMG submission 187747) | Aerobic enrichment media microbial communities from Eden Landing Ponds, California, USA - A23 E3 (SPAdes) | ecosystem: Environmental > Aquatic > Marine > Unclassified | place: Emeryville... | reverse complement strand
GGATGTGGTCTGAGATAGTGGGCTGTTGGGGCGTGTCCCTCTGTCTGACTCTCTCCAGTCGGCAGTTGGATTTCCTCTGTGGTAGTTTGTTGCTCTGTACTTAGCGTCTGGACGTGCTGCTCAGGGAGCGGGTGATCCTGGCTGCCGAGGCCGCCCACGATCTCCTGACTCGAGTCGGAGACGCGCACGAAGACGTCGTCGGCGTCCACGCGGTAGACGGGCCACTGGCCGTTCGACGACTTGCTCGTGTTGCCAGCTGCCGGCAGGTCACTCCACGTCGCTACCTCTTCGACAACCTCGATGCCGAGATCCGCGAAATTCTCGTTGAGCGGTACGTGCCAGTCGTCAGTGCCCTCCGCGGGCTGATTGTAATCAGGCATTAGCGTGTTCCTCCGTAACCGTATTCGCCGTATCCTTGCGTGCCGTACTCCGACTCCAACGCCGTCGTCGTTGGCGGATCGCCTCCGCCACCACCGGGATTACCGCCGCCGCCATCACCGTCGTCGGGTGTCGTCGGCTCACTCGTCGAGGATTGGGACGTCGTCGACTGCCTCGTGGTCGCTGAAGTAGTGGACGTCGCGTCTTCAGTGGTCGATTCTGTCGCCGAGGTGTCGGTCCGGGTGGTGGCCGTGGCTGTTGTCGCCACCGCCGCTGTCGTCGCCGTGGTCGTGGCCGTAGCGGTTGGGGTGCCGCCGTAGCCGTACGTGGTCTGGGTGGAGGCCTCGTTGTTGTCTGGGTTGGCATTCGTTGAGTTCGTGTTGCAGCCGGCGAGGACGGCAGTAAGGGAGGACACCGTGAGGATATAGGACCTCCGAGACAAGTCGACCATACACGGCTTTGACAGGACACCGCGTTAATAGTTACGTCACTATGACTAGAATGTATAGGAAACAAAACGTCACACAACTCCACTACCGAGCGCCGCCTCCACTTCACTGCGATCCGCGAACGCACTCCGGTACGCCAACGGGACGACACTCAGCGACAGTACTCGATGGCCACTGATTGGTCGTGACAAGTCCTCGCCGCCGACCACAAGCGCCCAGACAGCGTCCGCGTCCTGCACGCTACTGCCCGGGACCACATCGACGACTAACGAGGAGACGGACGTCGACGCTGGGAGGCGTTCCTCGTACCGGGTGCGGCCGCGAGTGTCGTAGATTTCGGTCGTCGCCAGCGCCGCGTCCCGAATGACCGTCAACAGCTCATCGTACGCGTCGCCGTAGCCGCCCTCACCGTAGCCGCCCTCACCGTAGTCATAGTAGCCGGACGTTCGAAACACGAACTCGAGCGAGGACTGCTCGCCCCACGTCCAGCTGGGGACTTCCGCGCCGCGCTTCCAGTCCGCCTCGATGTCGGCGATGGTCCACGTGATGCTCATCGTTATTGGAGCTCCGCCTGCTTCGCCTGGTCACTCACCGTCGTCTTCACGCGGTCATCGATCACGGCGAACAGCTCGCCGTTGTCGCCCATCCGAAGCTCGCCCGACAACTTGATTTCATCCGGCAGCGACTCCCCACGGCCGCCCGCGGGATCGCTCGCAAACCGGCCGCGGGGCACACTCGCACTGGCCGCAGCCGTGCCCGCTGACGCCGCCGTAGCAGGCCCGCTGCCGCCGAGCGGGTTGTCCGCGATGTCGAACTTGATCGTGTCCCCGCCAATCGTTTGCTTGCCGAGCGGCCCGAGGTCGATGGTCTGCTCGGGGAGGACGAACGAGAAGTCGTTCGGCACCGCCTTGTTGATCGCGTTCGTGATTGCCTCACCGATCCGAGTGCCGAAGTCCGTCAGGGCTTGCAGCGTCTCGCTCGGCAGCTCCCCGATGGCGTCCATTATTTCGCCAAGGACGTCGATGCTGCCGCTGATCGCGTCCATAATCGTGTCGCCGAGCTCGCTCGCCGCGACGCGGAACGCTGCCTCCTGTTGCTTCGAGATCCCCAGCGCTCGCAGGAGAACGTCGACGGGGTTCTCGATGGCTGCCTCGAGGGCGTCAGCGAACAGATTCCCAAGCGTGCTGCCGGCATCCAGGAAGGGTTGTGCAGCCATCGACGCAAGTTCCTTGAGCTGAGTTAGGAGCTTGTCCAGCGGGAAGCCGTTCCCGAGCTTTTTCTGGAGTTCACTGAACGCGAGCGCGAGTCCGGACACCAGCGCGATGACACCACCGGCGCCGGACAGGACTGCGCCGAGGCGAAGCAGGACAGCGGCGATGATGCTGTTCCGGAGGCTACTATTCAGCGTGTTGAAGCCGCCAGCGGCATCTCCGAGCACGCCCGCGATGTCGGCGAACGCGGTGACGATCGGGTTCATGTCGCGCGCGAACTCGAGGAACTGTCGAAGGTTCTGCTTCGTGAAGACGTTGCGGAAGAACTCCGACAATGCTGGCAGCGTCTCGTTCAGAATGATCGTGCCGAGTTCGTTCAGCGAGGGGAGCGCGTCGATGATGGCGTTCCCGAACTCGATGAGCTGGGGGATGACGTCGCGGGCGGTCTCCCGCATCTTGTTGAACGCCGCGGGGGCGTTCTCGATGAGGTACCCGATGAAGTCCTTGAGAACGGGCAGGAGGTCGCGGCCCATTTCGAAGAGCGTGGCGAGCGCACCCGGAAGCGCGTTAAACAGGGGACTGATGACGCCCCAGATGGCGTTCCGGAAGTCAACGAACCCGCCGGTGAGCGCAACCGTCTCCTCGACTACCTCCGCGATGTTCTTCGCGACGACAACGAGCAATGGGAGGAACGCGTCCGCCAGCGGCTCCAGGGCGTCCTGGATGCGGGACGCGACAACTTTCAACTGGTCTTTCAGAAGCTTCGTGTGTTCGGCTGCTGCAGCCGCAGTTCCCGCGAACACGCCCAGGCCGAGCCCGCCCAATGCCGCCGCAAGCGTGCCAACTGTCGCCGTGAGTGGGAGGAGGGCCGTGGATAGCGCGGCGAGCGTGGGGAGCAGTGACAGCGACAGCACCGTATTGAGGCTGCCGACTGACAGCGCGAGGCCTTCCGTCGAGAGGGCGAGTGAGCTGAAGAGCCCGGCTGTCGATGCAGCGCTACGGCCGGCGCTGTCGATCTCGTCTTCGGCCTCATCAGCGCGTCCTTGCAGTATGTGGAGGTTCGCAGCGAGACCGCCGGCGTTTCTGGCGAGACCGTCGATGGTGCTACTTGCGATTCGCGAGACACTGGCCAGTGCGGACGTCTCGTCGCCGGCTTCGTCGGCGCGGCCCTGCAGGATTTGCAGGCGGCCGGAGAGCGACGCCGCCTCTGATTTGAAGTGGCTGGCCGCCTGCTGGGCGTGCTCGGTCGCGGAGACGTAGCTACTGGCGTCGCCACTGATGCGTGCTGATAGATTACGGAAAGCCATGCTCTCTGGTGGTTACTGGAATTCGTTGCGCCACTCGCGCCGACTCTGGTCGGCGTCGTAGTGTGACTGCGACAGTGACCCACTGCCTGGGCCACTCGACGCGTTCTGCTGGCGGTGCTGGTGTTCCATGTACGCTTCCGCTTGCGCGGCAACCTCGATTTTCGCGCGCTGCCGCGGCGTCAAGTCACGCTCGCGCGGCGGCCACGTGTACCGGTAGCCCCATTCGTGGGCGCGCTTGTCCGCGAGTGCCTCCTCGGCCAGCGGCGGGAGGTCTACCTCGTGTTTCCCTCGGGAAGTTGCATCTCGTCCATCGCCGCCTGGACGTCCTCGACACCACTCCAGGCGAGATGCATCCCGAAGTAGAGCTGCGTCCGCTTGTGCATCGGAATCTCCGCGATGTCGACGTCGGGCTCGATGAGGTACTCCGAGATGGCTTCCTCGATCGCTTCCGCTTCCGCCTCAGGGTCTTCCTCGGCGCGCTTCTCGAGTTCCTCGAGTTCGCTCTGCGTGATGTCCTCGAGTTTGATCGGGAGGGACTGGCCGTCGAGCGTGATCTCGGTCTCGATGGTATCCCGGCTCGTCAGGACGTCCGCGGTCTCTTGGTAGTCACTCATGAGTTGTTAGGAGTGGGAAGCGGTGATTGCGGCGCCGCCATCGCCGTGGCCTTCGAACGTCACACCGTACAGGATGTTCGAGTCGCCGCCGTCGCGGTCGACGTCGTCCGTGTCTGTCACGGGTGCATCGACGAGCGTGACGGTGCCGTCCGGGTACGTGTAGTCGAGGTTGGCGGATTTCCCGGTATAGTACCGCTGGTTCTGTTTCGCGGACTCGTAGGGGCCCGCAAGATCGGCGTCTGCGCTCGCGTTCCGCGGGCCGACATCGATCGCCTTGCGGCGCGTCCCCTGCCGTGGCTCCCGCGAGATGTCGACCTCGACGGAGAGGTCGAGTGCGTGCACGCGGTCGGCGGGACTGGATTCGGCCAGCGCGCCACCGTCCCACGAACTCGAGGTGCCGAGGAAGAGGTAGTTCTCGGGGTCGGTGCCGATCTCCGAGGAGTGCGAGCCACTGCCGAGCAGTGGGATGCCGCGGTCGGCTTCGACGCCGTCCGTGTTCGAGCCCGTGATCGGGTCTTCGAGCAGTTCGTTGCCGTTGCCGTCGTAGAGCTGGATGTCGCCCTCGTGGCTGCCGTCCACCCAGATCGCGTCGATGTCACTGAAGGACGCCGAGCCCGTGCCGGACACTTTCGTCGTGCCGTTCAATTCGAACGTGTCGGTGGTCGAGCCGTCCTCGGATTCGACGGTGACGGTCTGGGTCGTGTCCTGGTCGGACGTCGACGCTACCTGCGGCGACACCGAGGTGGCGGGCTGGTGGATGATGTACTGGCGGACTTTCTCGCAGGCGTACCCCGCCTCGAGCATCACGGGATTCGACGCGGACGGATCACCCGGGGCGTCCCCGGAACTGGGGCGACACCCCGAGCCGTAGATGTACTCGCGGAAGCCGGCGCCCTTCAGGCCACCCTCGGTGACTTCGTTCCGGATGAGGACTTCGTGGCACGGGTACTGGTCCCCATAGGTGTGGTCGATGAGAGCGCCGATCGGGTCGTTCGGGTTGCCCGACGAGTCGAGGAAGAATCGCTGCATCCAGTACTGGATGGCGAGGTCGTGTTCCTCGGGGCCACGGAAGTGGTCGGCGATGTCGCCGGTGCCGGCGGGCGTCTGGCCTTCGACGCCGGCGTCACCACCCCAGCCGGGGTAGTTCTGGATGTAGTCACTGTATCGGTTCCACGCGGGATCGGTCGGCGGCCGAGGGATGCCGTCTGCGTCGAAGCTCGACGACACGAACTCGGCGCGAACGCCCGTGAGGGCGCTCTCCGCCGGTGCAGGCTGATTCGTACTCATGCGTACTGGTGAATGGAGCGTCAGGTGGCGGCCGTGAGGCCGCTGCTACTGCTGTCGGTTAGGGGACGAACAGTGCGCCGTAGTCGAGTTGTCGCTGGGCGATGCGGACTGGTGTGCCTTCGTCGAGGTCGTCGGGGGCGTCTGGGCCGCGCTGGCCGCCGACGCGCGTGAACCCCGTCCCCGCCGCAGTCGAGTGTTCGCGGCAGATGTTGAGCGCGTGCCCAGCAATCTCATCGACGATCGTGCCGGCGTCCACTGCAGCGTGCGCATCTGGGTCGCCAGTGTAGCCCTGGCCGGTGTCCTTGGCGCGCACTGTCGCCAGTAGCGTCCCCTGTGGGGACTGGCCGGGCCCGTTCTCGGTGAGGAAGTCGAACGTGGTTTCGCCGCCGCTTGTCTGGTTGCTGAACGAGACGACGAGGCTTGGGTAGACCGCGCCGACGTTGTCGATGGTGTCCGCGACCGCGAGGTGTGCGTCTTCGCTGGGGGCGGCCGTCGGGTCGTAGCCGCGGACTTGACTCGAGTCCCAGTTCGCGACCAGGTGGTCGATCATCTCCTGCTCGGGCTCCGGGGGTGGTGTTCGCTCCGGCATGGTTAGATCTCCGCGGCCTCGAGGACGAGCAGGCCGTTGTGTTCAGAGTACCAGTCCACGAGCTCGTACCACGTGTTCGTGCTGACGTCGCGAAGCCGGGCCGGCGCCTCGCCTTCGTCGCCGTACTCGGTGTACGCGATCGTACCGAACCCGTCGGCGCCGAAGTCGTCCTCGCCGTAGCCCGGCTCGTCGGGCACGCGGATGACGACGTCCGCTTCACTGGTTGTGCCGCCTCGATCTCGGTCGCTGTCGGTTGTTGGTGATTCGACGCGACCAGACACGACCTCGGTCGGATCATCCGGGTACGTGATGTCGTAGCCGTCGCCAGTTGCGTAGCTGGCCGTGGCGTTGTACACTTCGACGTCGGTGTTCGACAACGTCGTTTCGTGCGCTCGCCTCAGTGCCTTCGAGAGAGTTTTCCGAGTCACTGGTCATCGGCCTCCTCACTGCCGAAGCGGTATGAGTCGACTGTGACCTCGAACTCGCGGTCTTCTATCGGGACGTCTCCCAGAACGGGTTTCTGTTCGACACCACCGAGGACAATGAATCCGAACGCGGCTTCGTCGATGAGTCTCTTCGCATCCTCGAGACTGATCTGCTCGCGGGTCACGCTGACACCTCGAAGCTGGCTGTTGCGTCAGGGTCGACCTCATCCGCATTCGGGAGTTTGCTTGGCGTTCCGCGGACAGCCTGGACGCTTGCTCGCAGCGTCCCGGTCTCGATCAACCCCTTCGCGGTGATGATCTCCTTGATGCGGCGCTCCAGCGCGAACGCTACTGTTTCGACGAGTTCGTCGATCGAGTTGATGCTGTCAACGCTGGTGCGGGTGTGTACGTCGATGAACGCCGGCACGCCTCGAGCCTTCACCTCGTGTAGTGTCGGCATAATGAATGGTTTCGGATCCATGTGGCGAGTGCCGAATTCGAGGTAAACGGCGTACTCGACTGCGGTGCCGACATAGTAGGCGTCACCACCCGTCCAGCGGTCTTGTTCTCGCTGGAGTTCCGCGATCTGGTGGTCGGCGCCGTCGAGGTTGTGGTCGAACGTGGTCATCCGTCGAGGCCTTTCGCATCAGGGACGTCCACTGATGGGCTGGGTTTGTCGGCGCCAGCGAGCGCGCCAGTCGGGTCCAGCGTGACGGCGAGCTGACCGTGCGTTGTCGCGCTGAGGCCTTCGCCAGTCTCGCCCTCGAATGAGACGTTACCCCCGCCCTCACCAGCGGACGAGAACTGGCGTTCGGGCCCAGTCGCGATGAGATGTGCGGCCAGCCGCGTGACGACGTCGTCGCGCGTCTCCCCAGGGACGGATTCGCCCTGCGTACGGCGGTCGTACATTCGGCCGGCGGCGTTGATGAACGCCTCGAGCTCGTCCGTCGTAAGGTCGGTGGCGCCCAGAACGCGCTCGACGTCTGTTGCTTGGACTGTCATATCGGGGAGAAACCGGGTTACGCCTCGAGTTCGTCGCGGCGTTCAGCGATTGCTTCCTTGACGTTGCCGCTCGTCTCGGCGTCCTTGATCTCCTGTAGGTGGTCGTCGACGTCACCAGCGTTGACGCGGTCGGCGCGCGTCTGGTAGTCTTGGTCGAGCCACTCGTCGACGTCGAAAGCGTCCTCGGATGTCGCACCGTCGTCGTTGTCTGTGTTCTCGTCACTCACGCTGTCGGCGCCGTCGCCATCGTCGCTGCCGGCTTCCTCGACAGCTTCGACGTCGTGGGGATGATGGTTGACGACCTGGTCGGCGATGTCCTCGGGGATCTTGTCGCCCGGTTCGATGACGCGGTCGTTGGCGTGGTCGCGGTACGCGTGCGACCCAGTCCAGCGATACGTCATCGTTAGACTCCGTCGTAGTTGACGATGCCGAGGATGTCGTCGTACGTCGACCGGAAGAACGGCACTCGCGAGGAAAGGCCCTTGTACCGGGTGGCCATCGGGCCGGGCTCCCAGGAGAGGTTGGCCGGCGACTGCGCGTTCACGACGCTCATGACGCGGCTGTCGCGGACGACCATGACGACCTCGCTCTCGGGGACGAACGGCGTCTCCCGGAGCGTGACGTACGAGTGGTCCTGCTGGATGCGCTGCCGGATCGACATGTTGCCGTCGCCGCGGGGGTCCTTTTTGTCCAGCACCGAGTTGTGAGTCGGGTGGTAGTAGAGGTAGACGCCCCGCGACCGCGGCATGAGGTTCTTGTCGTTGTTCGCGCCCGCCGTCTCGAGATCCGCGACCATCTGCTCGATGGTGTCCTGGGGCGCTTCGAGGTTGGACGTCGAGGCGGTCCCCCAAGTGTCCGGAGCAGACCCGGTGATTCGGGCGTCGGTGGTGAGGTAGCCGTCGACGGTGAACGTGCCGCCGTTCGGGCCCTGGATGTCGAGCCCCCAGCCGTTCGCCATCAGGTCGTCTTCTTTCTCGCGGATGAGGCGGCCGGCTTCCTCGGCAAGTCGGGCTTCTTTGTCCGAGCCCATGTTCTCGCTCTGGGCCTGGTCACGGGCGCCGATCGAGTAGTCGACGTGAATGATCGGCTGGGCGACGCCGACGGGGAGCGTGGCGGTGCCGTCTTCGTCGGCTTTCGCCTGGCCGTCCATGCTGACCGAGGCTTCGGCCTGCATGTTGGATTCGGCCTGCTCGGTGTAGACGGTGAACGAGAGGTCCGAATTGACCGAGTCGATGCCGAGCGCATCGTCGAGCAGCGTCAGCTCCAGGTCGACCTCGTCGATGATCTCGTCCGAGCGGTTCACCCACTCTTCGTAGTCGAACAGCTGGCTGTTCGCTCGCGCCGAGGTGTTCGCCTGCGGTTGCGGGTTCAGGTACCCCTTCATGAAGGCGCCGTCGAGCGTCTTCCAGAACGACGGTCCCTTCTCGCTGTTCGCTCGAATCTGCTTGCGGGCGTTCGCGCGCGCTTCCTCCGTCGGGCCGAAGAGCGCCTGTCGATGCAGTACCGTCGGTGGTTCCAGGTCGTCGGGAGTTCCAGTCTGAGCCTTCATCGGTTACAGCACCTCCACGGTGAGGCGAGCGCGGTTGCCAGCGCTCGCCCCGGAGTTGTCGTTTGCTTCACGTGCGACCGCGACGCCGGCGCCGGCGGTCGTTGTGACCTTCAGTGAGCCGTCGTCGTTCGACCCGAGCGTGTCACCCGGACTGACGTTCGCGTTTGACGCGGATGCCAGGTCACCGCCAGCAGCGAGCAGCGCGTTCTGGACGGTTTCGCCGCTCGTGAACACGCGGACCTCGACGAGCGTCCCCGACGGAATCGTCTGGTCGACGGGGTCAGAGTCGCTCGTGTCGCGCGCCGGCGGCGTCGACGGCACCTTCGCGAACTGGGCCTGCGGGTCGACCTTGTCGACAGTCGCGACGGAATCGTAGATCGGTTCGTCGTCGGCGTTCGTCCCCGTCTGGACGAGGAGTTCGCCAGGCGTGAGGTCGCTGCCGGCTTCGCCTTCCTTGTATCGTGATTCGCCGTACGTGCGGCCGGCAATGTCAGTGATGGATTTAGCCATGAAAAGTCACCTCAGATCGTGCCGTCGGGGTACTCGTCAGCATCCTCACCGCCGGTAGCGTTCGCGGTGGCGCGGTCGGCCGCGCTTGTGGCGCCGGGGAGCGTGCTGTTGCTGGAGACGCCGGACTCGATGTCCTCGAGGACGCCCTCGGGCGTGTCCATGAGTGCGTCCTTGTCGTCCTCGCCGTACTCGCTGGAGTTCGCGATGATGCGCTTGACGCGCTGCTCTTTCTCGCTCTGCTCCTGGGCGTTCGCGACTGCCTCACCGAGGTCGTCCTCGGTGACGAAGCCCTGGTCGTCCAGCGCGCCAGCGAGGTCGTCGACGGTCATGTCGGCGAGCGTCTCGCCACCGCTGCCGCCGTCGTCGCTGGTCTGTTCGTCTTCATTCTCGCCGTCGCCCTCGTTCTCGGTGTTGGCGACGACGTGTTCGTGCGTGGCCTGGAGGCACTGGTCGCCCATGCCTTCCAGGGAGTCACGCTCGATCTTGCTGTTCGACGTGATCTCGTCGATGAGAGTGTCTCGTTTCATGTCGGAGTCCCGGCCAGTGGCCGGGTCAGAATCGTTCGCCGAGGGCACTCCCTCGACGTCCGCTCCGGATTCCGCCGGTTCGTTCGCGAACGGTGCGTCTGTCAGTCCGAGCGCCGACGCGAATCGTCGCCCGAGGTCGAGCAGCGTGTTCGCCGACGGCTCGCCGTCCTCGATGGAGCCGTAGCGGTCGGCCGGCGCCGCCTCGAGCATCTCCTCGGTCCACTCGGTGACGTCCTCGGCGACATTCTGGCCGATGCCTTCCACACCGCCGCGCGCACCGGAGAGCGCTGCGTTGATCGCGACCAGCGCGCGCGTGTTCACCGGCGCGTCCGGCCCGGCGCGGAACGGCAGCTTCCAGTTATCTTTCGCGTCACGCGCTTCCTCGCCAGTCGGATGGACGGCGTGGGTGGCGTCGAGGAGATCGCCAGCGTCGTTGTCCTCGCTGGGGTTCGGGAGACTGGCGACGACGTCGCCACCGTCCCAGTCCTCGTCCGTCCACTCGTCGACGTCGTCGGGACTGACGTCGGTGAGCGCGTAGTTCGAGGCGTTCGCGTGCATACCTGTCGCGGAATCCTGGGCCTCGCCTCCGGCCTCTCGGCCGTCGAACGGGTCATCGGCCCCAGCCGCGGCGTTCGCGACTGGCGCCCGCACAACCCGGCCGTCGGTGTTCGCGGTCGCCTGCTGTGGCTTGAACCCACAGCCATCCTCCAGCGAACAGACGCCGGGCTTCGTCGGCAGCAGCGCGATGCTGTCCGTGTTCGCGATCGCCTCGACCTCGTCGCGGTGCTCGCCGTCGTACTCGCCCGGCGGCAGCGGCTGGGGGATGTACTGGCTGGAGACGTCGAACGGCTCCTCGTTCTCCAGCGCGTCCAGGAGCTCCCGAGCCGCGTCTTCGTCCTCCGTGGCGACCGCGTCACCGTCGGCGATGGCTTCGAGGCGGTCCGCGTTCACAGCGAGGTTGACGTCAACGCTCGCGTCGTCGTTCCGCGTGGGGTCTTCTGCGTGCCCGACGACCTTCCGGCGCTGGTGCTCGCTGGAGAGCGTGTTCGCGGCGACGTAGAAGCCCTGATGGCTGGGGTCGTACCACGGCCGAGTGGGGAGGTTCTTCGGGTGGTTGATCGTCAGGGGGTCGCCGTCCCACGCTGGCGCGGAGTTCGCGACGGACTGCTCGGGGACGTAGCCGCCGGCGAGCTCCATCGACCGGATGAACGTGACGCCCTTCGCGACGAGATAGCGGTCGCCGTCGATCGTTCGTTCCTCTACCTCTGGGTCGGCGCTGTTCGCGATGAGTGTGTACTGCATGGTGTTAGGCTCCTGAGAGTACCGTGCCGGGGACGCGCTCCGAGAGCGGCGACGACGGCGGACTGCCGCCGACACCGGGAAGGATGACGCATGTCCCGTTGGGGTGCGCGGGCGGCTTCAGCCGGTACGTGCTGCCGCGCCACTCGACGGCGCCCGACGCCATCTCCTCGAGGGTTAGCTCGACGCCGGAGAGTCGCCGGCAGAACGGACAACTCAGGCCGGGCGTCGCCTGCCACTCACCGTGCGAGACAGTATTAACGCCGGCGCGCTCGTAGTTCCGGAGCGTCGCGTCCGAGTGCGCCTCGATCGTTTCCGTTCTCGCGAGCGTCTCCGCCCGCGAATGCTGGATGCTGCGGAGGTCGGCCGTGAGGCGGTCGGCCATCTTCCGCGGATTCCAACCCTCGGCGAGCCCCTTCGTGATGGTTTCCCGGATGTCGTCCGCTTCCGTCTCCGTGATGTCGCGGAGGTTCTGGTACGCTCGCGTGTACGCCTGCTCGAGCGTCTGCTGGAAGATGGGGCGCGTCACTATCTCGTCGTCGGGGATGTTCTCGACGGACGCGCCTTGCTGGAAGAGCAAGCCCGTGGACTGGTTGACGCCGCGTGTGACTGCGGCGCGGATGTAGGCCGCCGTCCAGTGCCGTCCCTCACGGACGTCTCGTGCGGGGACGGGTTCCAGCAGTTCGTCCTGGAGAACGCTGCGGAGCCAGCGGAGGAACGATTTGGCTTGGCCGCGGTCGGTCGGGAAGTCGAACGCCTCGCGTTCCTCAGCGTTTGCTCGCAGGTCGAACGCGTCGTTCTGGTAGCCGACTGTCGCGCGGACGAGCCCGCGGATGCGCTCCCAGCGCCGCCGCACCTCCTGGAGGAACTGGTCCTCGACCACGGTCGAGGTAGCGCGACCACGGCGGTTCGCGGTCGGCGCGTGACTATGGGAGTGTGAATGGCTCATAGCAATTGTTGAGGAGAGCGGGTTACTCGGCCCAGCCGCCGCGCCACTTGTCGGTGCCGAGGACTTCGTCCTTCATCGCGCCGCAGAGGCGTTTGCTCTTCAGCTCGCCCATGCAGCAGGCTCCGTCGCAGTCGAACTGACCACCCATCGACGACCACGCGTCAAGCAGGATGACGCGGGCGGGAACGTCGGCGTCCCGCCAGGAGGGTGGCATCGACCAGTCGTTGGCGGTCGGGTCCGCGCGGAGGATATCGAGCCACCCGCTGAGGGCCTGGCTGTTCGCCTCGACGACGTCCTCGGGGCCCCCGACGTCGACGTTCGGGCCGCTGCTTGCCTCCAGATTGCTGGCGCGGTAGAAGTTCACCGTCGCCTCATCGAGCATCGCGACGGCGTACACCGGCGACGACGAGCTGGCGTCCATGCCGTTGACGGTGCCCTCCTGGACGGCGCCGTCGACCATGCCCTTGCCGTCGGGCGTCATGACCCAGTTCCCCGCGTTATACCGCGTCCCGTTCCCCGCCGGCATGCCAGTCGTCGCCTGGAACGTCTCCTGCACGCGATCGTCATCGCCGTCCAGGTAGTCGTTGCCAGCTGGCGCGCCGGCCGCATCGTCGTCGCGGTCGGGGAACTCGCCCGTCTCGACGAACTCTTCGGCGCGCTCCCCGCGGAGATCGGGAACGGCGGTCTGGAGGTTCTTCACGACGCCCGAACGCGTCTCGCGGACGTCCGCCGTCTGCTGCTCGCTGAGTTCAGTGAGGTCCAGCCACTCGACGTCGTACCACTCGCCCTCGTACTCGGGAAGGACGCCGTCGTCGAGGTGGTGGTTGATGATCGCGCGAGCGATGTAGGGGCCGGCGTACTGCGTCTGGCGTTCACTAATGAGGCCGTGATACTGGCGTTCGTCTTTCTCCGCCGAGGCGAGCTCGCCCAGGCTGGCGCCCTCGAGCACGCGCTGGGGGATGCCGGTCTGCGTGGCGATCGCGCGAACGTTGTTATCGACGAGACCAGTCGGATCCTTCACCTCGCCGCCGAGGCGGTTGACTTCCGCGCCGGTGGTCTTGAAGAACGGCTGGAGGCCGTGGTACCAGTTCTGGAGGTCCTCCTCCATCGTGTCCAGCGCGTCATCGCTGGTGTCGACTTTGTCGGGGTCGAGGTTGACGTTCAGGCCGTAGTCGGCCGCCCGGTAGGAGAGTTCGGCCGTGGAGCCCAGTGACTTCTCGATGTCGAGGATGTTGTTTAGGACCGGCTCCTGGCGCGGTCGGGCCCGCGTCTCGTCGTCGTCGAGGACGCGCGCAGGGACGTTAACGACTCGTGAGTGGTGGACGACGAGCGTTCCATCGTCGTCGCCCTGGCTGGCGGCGCCGGCGTCGTCCCCGAGGTCGATCGTGTACTTCAGGGGTTCGCCCCAGCGGTCCGACCCGGGGCCGCCCCATTCGATGTCGTCGATCATCGGCTCCGGATATACCCGGTAGCCGTTGATCATGTCGAGGCCGCTGGCGTTCGCGACGCCCGTGAACTCGTTCTCGAAGTCCTCGGGCTGCGACGTGTCCGCGTAGTCGACGACGAGCAGGCCGTGCCGGCCGATGCCGGCCATGCGGTCGACGCGGTGCGCGTAGTGCCAGAGATCGTGTTCGCGGTCGAGCTTGGTGATCTTCCGCTCGAACTCGGTCGGGTCGCGCTGCGCGTCTTCCTCCTGGTCGACGCGGTCCCGGATCTCGGGGTGGTGTTTCCACGTGGTCTTGGGTTTCTGCGCGACGACGGCGTACGCGTAGGCGTTCCGGAGGTAGAGCGCGTAGTAGTTGTCGGCGTCCCAGTCGGCGTTGTTGCCCTTTTTTGGCCAGCCGAACGTGTCGTACCATTCGCGCTGTTTGTGGCCGGAGTCGCCGAGTTCCTGGGCGAGGCTGGCGCGCAGGCCGTCGATGACGGCGTTCGCGCGGACGGCGACGTCTGCGGCGCTCTCCGGCTGACTCGACTGAGGAGTATCCGTACTCATTTCTGGAACCCGATCTTGTAATCGAAGTCGAAGGCAAGCGAACAGACAGTGCAGATGTACCGCGTGGGTTCAAGCCGTGAGTCGCAAACGACGCAGTTGTCGCCGCGATCAGGGTAGCGGCCAACTGTCTGTTCGTCGGATGCCTCCGGGCTGGATGTCGTACTCATGGATAGTTACCAAGTTGGCGAGGGTTTCTCGTCCCGGTCGTCGACGCGGTCCACCCAGACCGCCATCAGCGCCGCGTCGAGATGGTCCGGCGAGTGCCCGAGCTCGTCCTTGATGGCGTCCTTCGACGTCGCCTCGTAGACCTCCGCACCGTTCTTCCCGCGGCTGTCGAGCGTGCGCTCACTGTACTGGATGACGCGGGCGGCGGCGAGCGCTTCCTTCCGGAGCTGCTGGCTCGCGATGCTGCCGCCCTCCTCGAGGAACTCGCCGAGGTGGTGGAGTGCCTCAGCCCACTTGTCCTTCCACCGTGTTCCGGCGACGGGCTTCGTTCCGTTCTGGAACCCGACGACGTTCGGCACGCGGTCGTTGACGTAGTCGTGGAACCCTGGCGCGTACCCCTGGTCGACGGCGACGTCGGGCGCCGGCCACTCCGCCAGCCCCTCGGTGGACGCCGTCCCGTCGACGACCTCGGGCTTCTGTTGCTCGTGGTTGTCGCCCTGCTCGGCGTAGTGGACGCGCAGCTCCGTGTCGTGGACGCCGACCATCACGGTGTTGTCGGTGGTGCGGGCGACGTCGATGCCGACCGCCCGCGGTGTCTCCCGGACGCGGCTGGGCTGGCGGTCGAAGGCTGCTCGGACGTCGCCGGGCTCGATCGGGCGGAGGACGCTGGCGCCGCCTGGCGGGACGATGCCGCAGCGCCGCCGGTACCAGAGCGCGTGCAGGTCGTCGCGGAACTCGCTGTTCGGGAGGTCGGAGAGGTTCTCGGGGAGAACGGCGCTGCGATCATCGGGGTCGGCGCCGAGCCAGGGGTCCGACCACTCGATGGCTTGCTCGAGGCCCGGCCAGGGTTCGTCGTGGTACTCGCGCCAGTCCTTCTCGAGCTTGTGCGCGGTGGCGAGCCCGCCGATCTCGTCGCCATCCTCGAGGCCGCGGTCGAGGCGGACGTTGTGGCAGTCCCAGGTCGGGAACTGAAGGTGGTGCCACTCGTCGTTCTCGATGAGTTCGTGAACGACGTTCCCCGAGTCGTCCGGCGGGTTCGAGATGACGAGAATGCGGTCGTTGGCGTCCGTTGCGGTCGACCGGACGGCCTCGATGTGGTCGCTCGTGACGCCCGGCTTGTCGGCTTCCTCGACGATGTAGATGACGTGGTCGTTGTGCGGGCCCTGGAGGTCGTCCGGGTACCGCGGCGACACGCACTCGAAGAACCACTCGTCGTCGAGGCCGGTCCGGATCTCGCGGTCGCCGTCCATCGTCCTCCCGCCGAACATCTCTGGAAGTGGGCTGCCGCGGTACAGGCTCCGGGCGGGCTTCCAGATGTTCGTCTTCAGCGTCCCACTGGTGCCGGCGGTGACGTTGACGATCGTGTCCGGGTTGCAGTGGAGCGCGGCGACGCCACCGGCGGCTGCGATGTAGGACTTCCCGACGCCGTTCGCAGCGGAGACGACCACCTGCTCGTGTTCATCGAGGGCGGCGAGGATGTAGTCCTGGACGTACGTCCGCTTCAGGTTGAGGATCTCCTCGATGAAGCGAGCGTATCGGTCGGGGCCCGTCGAGGGCGCGTACTGCGCCATGACGTCCCGGATGGTGTCGACGTCGACGCTCGGAGCGCTGGTCGTGCTCATTTCAGGACCTCGCGGAGTGCGTCAGCGACGTCCTCCTTCGCGGCGGCATCCTGACTGTCGGGGTCCTCGAGCAGGCCGAGGTCCTTCAACCACATCCGCCGATCACTGGAAAGCTTCTTCTGCGCGGCAAGCACCACCGACTCCCGGTAGGAGCGCTCCGTTTCCACCATTCCTTCCCCGATCGGGACAAGGTTCGTCTCCTTGTCGACGAGCGGATGCCCCGACTCCAGGCCTTCGGGTTTATCGTCCGCCCACCGATCCAGGCCGATGTCCTTCGCGTGCGTCACCGCAATCCGGAACAGCTCCGCCTCGATCCCGAGCGGCGGCTCGCCATGCCGCGCTTCGTAGTCCTCCTTGTAGTCCGCGAAGACCTCGTCCACGAACTGCCTAAGGTCGTCGTCGAGGACATCCTGGTAGTACGAGTTCGCGTCAGCATACGCCCCGTGGGTGACGGCGTTCGTGTTGTCTTCGGGAGCGCCGCCGTCGTTCCCCTCCGCGTTCTCGTTCCCCTCGGGCGCACCACTCGACGCGCCACCGTGGTTACTGCAGCGGCCCTCGCCAACGTGGTCCGTTCCCTTCCCGGCGCGTGCCCCACAGTACCCGGCGAACACGCTATCGTCGCGCTTTCGGGCGTTACAGTCGTATTCCGGCGGCTGCTCGGGAACCTCCTCGAGCGGCTCACCGATGAGTTTCTCTTCGTCGACGTCCATGGGCTTGAGTTGTATTCCGAAACCAGGGGATGCGCGCCGGCCCGCGCGTTTTCGGTGTGTTTCTACCGCGTCCGCAGGCGATTTTCGACGTCGTCAGCGGTGCGCGGGGGGATGGTGGCTTCGAGGTCGTCGAGGCGAGCCATGACGTCCCCCAGGTTCGTTTCTGGGTCCGTTTCTACGCTGCCGTCCAGCGCTTTTGCGGCGCGGTGGAGGAACTTGCTCCAGGACTCCCCGTCGTGGCGGACGGCGTCGGCGGCTTGGTAGGCGTCCGGGGTGGTGGAGAGGTGTTTGCGGTCACTCATCGCTTGACTCAGAGTCGTCGCCGTTGCCCTGGAGGTCGCTGGCGGCTTGGACGCCTTCCTGCATGGCGTCGTCCCAGAGGTAGTACGCGGCGCCGAGCACGATCGCGACGGCGCCCAGCAGGACGACGGTGTCGGGTTCACGGCCCGTCCATTCCATGCCGAGCCAGGTCCCGAAGAACGAGAGGATGACGACGCCCGCGACCACCGTTCGGATGCGGCGTGGTCGTGGGGTGGTCATGGGAGGGGAACGTGTGGGGTTGCCCAGCCGACGAGCACGCCGAGGATGCTCCCGGTGACGACGCCGCCGAGCGCGTAGTGTGGCTCGCGGCGGACGTCCTGCCAGAGGCGGCGGCGCTGGCCGGTGGCTTCCTGTGCTTTGCCGTAGATGGCGGCCGCGTAGACTGCCGACAGGAGTTTTTGCTCGCCGTGTGCGGAGACGGCGAAGCCGGCTGCGATTCCGAGGCCCGCGGCGTGCGTCTCGGATTTGTAGCTGAAGGCGCCGTCCCGTTCGGTGTCGGCCTCAGTGGGTTGGCCTGCGGTTTTCGCGAACGCGATGATGGCCTCGAGGAGACTCATTCGTCCTTGTCGGTGGTGTTGGTGGAGATCTGGGTTTCGTTCAGGACAACCTCGAGGCCCTCTGGTCCGACGATCATTGCGGTGGTGAGGATGAGGGCGTTCATCGGTGGGGCGCCGAGGTGCATCGCGTAGATCCCGGCGAGTCCGCCGACCAGCTGGGTGCTGGCCTTGATAGCTTTGAAGGTCTTGAACGACATTCCGAGGCGCTCCCTTAGGACCGCGTCAACGTGCTGGTTGTACGAGGCGAGTTCGTCGCGGAGACTGGTTTGGTTGTTGTTGGTGGCCATGACTGCATGCTAATGCGGAGGCCCTCACTCGACCATGACGTCGACGCCCACCCAGGGTGGGAGTGAGGGAGTGAAACCGAGGCCCAAACGGGGTGTGGGAGGAATGCCGTTCCAGTCTGGTTCGGTTATCCCGTCCACTAACTGGAATATGGCTGTGCTCCCACGGGGGGATGACAGTACGCTACGATAGTGGTCCCCATCGACACACCGAAGCGAAGTTGTCGGTGGTGTGGTTCGCGTGCGGTACACGTCTGCAAGCCCTCGCCTTCAACCCCGGTCGGGGTTGTCCGAGCGGGTCATCGGGATTGCGTGGTTACGTGGGCTCGAGAATGTCGGACTCGGACACGCGGTACCTGCCTGCGCCGACGACGGCGACCACCCAGACGTACTCCGGCCCGGGACCGTAGCGTGCGGTAAGGCCTTCCTCGCCAACGATCCGTCCTGACTGTGGCTCGCCGAGAATGCGGGCGGTGACGATGTCGCCAACGTCGCGGTCGACCGGCGTTACTGACTGAAGTGATCGTGTGGCCGCCATCACTCATCACTCTCCCTGGCCGCGATGCCGACCGCGATCGGGAAGTCGTAGCCCTCCAGGTCGTCGTGCTGGTACTGCGCGTACAGGACGTCCACGAGAGACAGCCACGACACGCGACTGGTGTGTTGGCCTTCGTCCCGGAGCGCTTCAAGCGTCGCGTGCAGCTGGTGAGCGACCGACTTGATTGACGAGGACTGAATCAGGTTCTCGCGGTCGCGGTGGTTCGTCTGCCCGCACTCGCAGATCGTCCCGATTCGGGTGTCGTCGAGAAGCGTCCCGGGGCGGCGTTTGGTTCGTTCGCCGAGGTCGCCGTGCTGTGTTCGGTGCTGGAAACCGGTGACGACGCTTTCGGTGACGGGGTCCATGCGGCGGCGTCGCCACGCGGGGACGTCATAGACTTCCTTGAGCTTCCGGAAGCACGTGTAACAGAATCGGTGGTCGTTCTGGACGATGTTTAGCAGGCGCTGGCCTCGAGCACGCAGCTGGCATTCGCGGCTACAGTACGACCCCTCGATGGCGTCCGCCTCGGTGACAACGCCACTGCAGTTGTCGGAGTCACAACTATACCACTTGCTGCGTGGCTGTTGCTCAGTATGAAGAATTGTGGTAGACATGGCTATGGGCTTGCCCCCGCTTTCAACGAGGACAAGAAATCACCAGTAGTGGTGTGGCTTGCCTGATACGTGCGTGCGCGGGCGCCTTAACCCAGGTGTTTGCCGCCGAATCTGCGGCAAAATCTTAGGCTGGCTTACCGGGGTTCGTAGAGGTAGCCACGCGCATCCCGGGGATTCGGGCGGCGCTCGACAAACCCGTGCTCTCTGAGTCGCTCCAGACACCTCCCAACGGTTCGATCCGCAATCGGCACTTCGCTGTTAAGGTCCCGCCGCGTCGCCGGACCGTCCTCCCGAATGGCCTGCAATACGAGAACGTCCGACGCCGTCAACTCCTCGGACGCATCCAAACTACACCACCCCGGCATCGAAGTATACCCCGCACTCGCAGACGTCCACGCGACCCGTTCCTCGACCAGCGGTTTCAGTCATCAGCCGGCACCTCCGTGTCCGTCCAGTACGAGTTAAGGGAACGCTCCTCGCCTGTCAACACCTTTTTCACGAGCGCCTTCGCCAAGTTCACCGGGACAGCATTCCCGATCTGCTCCGTGGTCTCGGTCTTGTTACCCGCGAACTCGTAGCCCTCCGGGAACCCCTGCGCTGCAGCGAGCTCCCGCGGCTGGAGCATCCGGAACCGGACGTCCAGCCCCCACGGGTAGTGGTCGGGAAGCACGAGCGCGAACCGGTCGCGGGTCGTCACCGTGGGAAGCGGCTCCTCGATGGACTGACTGCCACCGTTACCGTAATACTCGATGAGGAACGGCTCCGGCTCACTGATTGCGAACACGCCACCCTTCGCAGTCGTGATCGTCGGCAACGGCGCCTCGAGATCGCGGAGACTGCCGCCGTGACTGAACTGCATGAGACTTGGGCGGACCAGATGGCCGTCGTGGTTCTTCGCCGTCACCGTATGCAGCGGCCGCGCCTCCGGGTCGTACGTCCCATTGCTGTGCAGGCCTCTCGCCGGCAGGTTCCTGGGGAGCACGAACGCTTCAGGCTCGAGTTTGCTGATTGCGCCCCGTCCCGCAATCGTCGGCACTGGCTCCTCGACCGACGGCGGCACGCCACCCGACTGCTGCCGCAGGAGGTACGGCAGACACAGCCCACGAGTGCCCTCGTCGTGTGCCTCCGGCGGTGCAAGCGCTGGGCCCTCGACGAAAAACGGCCTCTCGCGTTCCTCAGCCGCCACCCCGGCGAGCGGGCCGGGAACGACCTCCGCCTGCATCGTTTCGACGTCCGATTTCGTGAGGTCCTCGATGGCGTCAGCGAACGGTTGAAAGTCGTCGTGGCAGTGCCGGCGGATGCCCTCCGCGATGCGCTCCATCGTGTTCTGCACGAGCGGCCGCGACCGCTGCCAGATTGACTCGCCATGGTCGCTCCAGTCGATAACCTCCGCAGCCGACCGCCACTCCTCGGTCTCCCCGACGCCGTCAGAGGTGTGCGTCGGATCCGGATGGGTGGCTTTCCGCGTGCGGCGCGCGACGACGAACAGTCGACGTCGAGTGGTTGCGTCGCCGTAGTCCGCGGCGTTCAGGACGTCCCAGTCCACACTGTAGCCCAGCGAGTGGATGGCGTTCGTCCACGCGTCGAACGTCTCGCCGTTCCGCGTCGGCTGGCCGTCCTCGTCGATCGGCCCCCAGGACTGCAGCTCGGGAACATTCTCGACAAGCACCGCCTCGGGCCGGGTCTTCTGCACCCAGTCGACGACGTGCCATGGACTCGCGCGCTTCTGCTCGCTCACCGGCTTCCCGCCCCTGGCGGTCGAGAAATGCGTGCACTCCGGCCCAGCGACCAGGAGGTCGACGTCGTCATCACCGACGACATCGGGTGGGTGGAGTTCTTCGACTTTCGCGTTGTAGTGCTCAGCCCACTCGTGATTCCGCTCGTGGGTCTGGATCGCCTTCGTCCAGTGGTTCACCGCGACCAGTCGAGCCTCGCGGTCCAGGTCCTCGCAGGCGAGCGCGAGTCCCGTGGAGAAGCCCCCGCCGCCACAGAACAAGTCGACGGCCGTCAGGTGACTGGACCCTTGCCCGCGTTTCTTAGTCATTGGCTGGCACCTCGAAGTGAATCAGGTGGACGTCCGTCCCATGGTCAATCTCCATGTCCGAGTAGTACTCCCGCATCGCGTCCTGGAATTCGGCAAACGTCGCGTAGCTACGGTGGCCACTGTGTAGGTTCAGTAGCTTCCAGGCTTTCTCAGCGCTGAGTGTATTGGTGTTCTTTACGACAGTGTCCGCGATGTGCGCGCCGTTCGCCGCCCACATCTGTATGATGTCACGTTCGTAGACGCCGGAGTACTCGGGCCCGAGGCGTGCAGTAAGCGTCTTTTCACCTGACTCAATTGACTCAACGTGCTTGTCGGCGAACGTCATGCCGTACGTCTGCTGGATGCCAGCACTCTGTTCATCGACGCCGCCATCCGTGACGACGTTTTCCTCGAGGTCGTCCGCGATGTCGCGACCGCAGCTGCTGCAGATGCAGACCTCGCCGATCTGGTCGTCCGACAGCTCCTCGATGGCTTCCGAATCCTCGACGCTGGCGTACGCGCACTCCCTGCAAAGCACCTGCGGTGGTGTCGTCGCGTGGTCGATCACCGCGTTCGGTGGCTGGTCGCCGTCAGTCATCGATCATCGGCCTCCGTGAGTTCGGCGCCACACTTCCGGCACACCTGGATCGCGGTGACGCCCCGCGGCCCGTTAGTAAACGGCACGTCGTCCGCGTGCACGACGTCACCGCCGGGCAGCCGGTACGCGTCGGTCGCTTCGCCACCACACGATTGACAGCTGCTCACGACCGATACACCTCCGTGTTCCGCTGCACTTGCCGGATTCCGTGATCCCGAAGCTCGTAGACGTCGTACTCCGTCCACTCTTCCGGGTAGGAGTTGTCGTCCGGTGACCGGTACTCGTGGCGGACGTCCGCTCCAGTGCCGCCGTAGTGTGTGATAACAATGCGGTGCTCGACGACGTGCCCGCGGCGCTCGTACGACGTGAACGGGTATTCGTTCCACTCGTCGACGACGCGCTCGTCAGTCACCGTCCTCACCTCGAATATGCAGCAGGAGTTCGGCGAGATGATGCTTCTGGAATGGCGACGCCGCCGTATTTGACTTCTCCGAAATCCCGGATAGTTTGACGATGGCGTCGTAGAGCTCGTCTTTCGTGCAACGAGCGTCCAGCCAGTCGATCCGGCCTTCCGGAGACCATGACTCCCAGTTCTCTGGGAGTTTAGGAAGACCGTCGTCAGTCATCGATCATTGCCTCCTGGACGAGCGTCGTGCCGGTCAAGATGTGTTCGTTCATACGAATGACTGGGATAGTTTTATTAGGATGGCGCCGAAACCGGACCCGTACGCCACTATCGTCTTGTGCGACAACCGCAGGGCGTCGCCCACAAGGGGCGTTTTCCCGAAGGGTAGCCCCGCAGTGGGCGACCCCGCAGGGCGTCGCCCCCGAAGGGGTGGTCGCCATCACGGCGACCACCCCTTTCCTCTCAACAGCTTCCCCATCGACTGCAAGTATTTTTTTAATTCACTGCTGGAAGAACCAGTAGTAGAAGCGCTGAGACTGCTGAGACCGGTTGTTGTACCGCTATCGGTTGCTGTGTTCTCCGCCCAATCACTGGCGAGGAACGCAAGGACTTCCTGGACCGCAACGCGAATCTTCTCGCTGGCGAACGCGATCGTCGCTGGGTTGCCGGGTGTCTTGACGACGCCTTCCCGGCGGAGATCCGCGACGAGCTCCCGAACCCAACGCTCGCTCACCGGGAGGGACTTGATGAGGTCGCGGTAGGTGACACCGTCCTCGAGGACGAGGCGTTTGAGGAGGCTTCGACGGGTGGGGTTCGCCATCGCGAGGCGAGCTGCGCGTTCGATGCGGGGGCGTGCCGTGTCCAGGACGCGAACGATTGACTGGCCTGCACAGTGGCGCCGCCCCCCAGTGGAGCTACTATGAACACCGGTGTTCATACCGCGCCGTCCCGCGATTTCCTGAGCGTTCTCTGGCATCGGCGCTAGTTCTCCACTAGAATGCGGGGGGTGTGGTTGGCGGGCTGTGCGTTCTGGTCGGTCGGGGTCGTGGTGTCCTCGTGGGCGTGCATATCGTGTCGGGTGCTGGGTGTGGACCGACGCCCAGGGACGTCGCGGAGGATAGCGCGATGGCTACTCGTAGGGGTAAACGCTAAGTCCCTCCGCGCAGAAGCAATAGACGAGTGAGGTCTTGCGGGGCGGTGGGACGCCCCGGCTCCTGCGGCCCGTTGTTGTGTTCTCGTAGTGGCTACTGTGTTACTGCCCGAGCGTTGTGCAGCCGTTGCCATTAAGGTTCGCGTCACTTCCGGGGTGCGTCTGACGCCCGTCATGCGGTATCGCCACCTCCGTAGCGGCAGCCGGGACACTCACCGTCCTCGAGCCACCGCAGCCGCATCTGGTCGCCACACGACGCGCAGTGCTCAACGATCGCCAATTGTTTGAACTCCTCGAGCGTGTCCGGTAGCTCGTGGGGGTCTGCTGGCTGAGACATCACTACTCATCCTCCTCGTCGGCGTGTTGTTCGCGCAGCTCGGCGCGGCGCTGGTTCAGGCGCTTCATGACCGTGCGGCGGGGGCCGATGTCTTCCTCGACCTGAATCCAGACGTTGATTTCGCGGTCTGTTTCGAGACCGCGGATGCGCGCCCACGTGGTCATGTCGGGATTGTGGAGGTAGCGCGCGGGGTCTTCCCCGATCTCGTCGGCGAGCCCTGGATACTGCGGGCGGTCCTCGTCGGTCGCGGTGGGGCGGCCGTGTGGCGTCACTGCGAGTCACCCCCTGGCTTCGACTCGAATCGGTCGTCGTCGTGGATTCGACCGACGCGGTCCTGGGGGCCCCGAATCTCACGATACGGTAACGTGACATCGCGCTTGGTTGGCCCGTGGACCTCTCTGGCTGTCCGGTGATCCGGGGTGAAGGTAGCGGGCCCCGGCATCACTGTTCGCCTCCGGCCGCCTTCTCGTTCAGGTGTTTGTAGGTGTCGTCCCCGTCGGGGACGTCGCGCCCGACCTCGTCTGGGTCCGTCTCCTCGAGGGTCTTCCGTAATTTTGCGTTGCGACCGTGCGTTTTCGTATAATGTGTCTGGAGGCCGTCCTTGTTCTTGCAGCGGCGGCCGCACTCCTCGCAGGCAGCTGCGTCAGTCGCGGCGTTAACGAGATCCGTAAGATCCGCTATCAGGCGGTCGGCGTCCTCGTCGTACTCGAGAGTGAACGACCACGACTCTTCGAGGTCGTCGCGGTTGATGTCGAGTTCCTGGAGCGCGCTCTTGACGGCGATCTGTGCGCCGCCACCGCTCTTCGTTGAGAGCGTGTACGCGTTCGGGTCGGTCTCCGTGGTCGGTTCGATGGCGAGCTTGCTGTAGTCGCGATCGACGAGATACGCGATGTAGCCGTCGCCGTCGAGATACTGACTGACGGTGGTTTTCGTGAGGTACCCGCCAGTGGAGCTCCCGGAGTGAATGGTGATCCGTGGCTGGTCGGACGGCGAGTGCTCGTAGCGGCTGGTAACTTTCTCGAATCCCATCAGCGACCACCTCGAAGCTCGATGGGTTCACCGCCGCATTCTCGCTTCGCGCACTCGATGCAGCGCTCCCCCTGGAACCCCGGGCTCGTCGCTGGCGTGTCGACCTCGCGGCCACACCCCGAGCATTCGCCCTCCGAGTCGTGTCGGGTCGGCTCGAGGGCTTGCTGTTTGGCGTCCTCCCCGTAAGCCCGCATCTCGGCTTGCGTGATCGAGGAGTGCCGGCCGTGGTCTTTGACCTCGATGGCGTCGTGGCGGTTGTCCCACGGAACGCCGTAATCGCGGTCCACTTCGGGCGCGCTGTGATGGACGTCCTTGCCGTGGAGGTCGTCGAGAATGTCCTCGAGTGGCGTGTCCAGGTCGTAGCACGCGACGACCGCGGTGAGCCTGTGAACGCTCGCGTACACATCCTCCTTCCCGGGCGTCGGCGTATGCGGGCGGTGCTCTGTGCTCCGCCAGTGCGTATATCCGCCACCAGTGTATCCGGGCGGTGAAGGTTTGGTCTCGTACGTCGCGTGGTCTTTCGTATTTGGATGCGTCCGACCCAGCGTGTACTCGGCGGCGTTTTCACTGGACATCGTAGCGCTCATGCTCCGTTCCTCCCCGTCATCCAGGGCTGCTGGCTCGCGTGATGACGGCCATGCTCGCTGGCCGTCATCGTCTCGAGCACTGACTCGCGGTTATCCCACGGGACGCCTGGACGGTTCTCTCCAGTCGGGTCGCTGTGGTGAACGACGTTCCCGGCAACGGCGTCGTAGCCGAACCAAGCAACTGCGGCCAGTCGATGGACTTTGACATGAACCACGGAGCCGTCCGGCTCGCGGTTCTGGACGCGTTCATGACCTTTTGAGTCCGTTCTGACTTTCGCCGAGGCGGTGCGCTGCCGCCCTTCGCTCCTGGTCGGGATGCCGTTTCGGTGTAGGTACTTGAGGATCGTCGTCTGGTGGACGTCGAACTCGTCGGCGATCTCCGACATCGACATTTTCTGCTCGATGTAGAGCTCGCGCAGCACCGACTCGTCGCGGTAGTCTGGGTCCCCCGTCATTCGTTGACGATGCGGGGCGCGATCAGGAACGTCGCCTCCGCGTTGCCGTCGAGGTACTCGTAGTCGATGCGAACCGGCATCTCGTTGCCGACCTGAACGCGAAGGTTCGCGTCCGATGGCAGCACCGGCTTGAGGTCTTTGAGGTAGTCGATGCTGATCAGCGACTCAGCTTGCGCGTCGATCGTGCTGCCTTCCTGAATCGAGCTGTCGAACGCGACCTCCGCGTCGTCCATGTCGCCGTCGCCGCTGGCAACCAACGGCCGGTCGCCGCCGGGGTCGGCTGTCAGGCGGAAGTGGTCGGTGACGAGGTCGACGATGTCGATGGCGTGCGTGAACGCAGGCGCGTCGAGCGTGACGTCCGCGACGTGCTCGAGGTCGAGATCGTTGATGTCCTGGCCGTTCCGAATCGAGTCGGGGTTGATGGCGGCCATTGTCAGCGTCGTCTCTTCGCCACTGAACGTGAACCGGCTGGTTTCCTCGTCGAATTCGAGTTCGACGAGGTCGCTGCGGATGCTGTCGGCGTAGTCCTGGAAGCGGTTGAGGTTGAACCCAATGGTGAACTCCTCGCTGGAGTAGGATTCGAACGCTGCCGGGTGCAGCGTTTGGTTGATCATGCCGACGTTCGCGGGGTCGACGGGTTCGCCGGTGATGCCGTCGGGCCCGAATTCGAAGGCGGCTTCGTCGACGAGCGCGGTGTACGTCTCGATGTAGTCGCTGAGTGCGCTCGTGGAGATGATGCCGTGGAACATCACGCGCTCACCTCCGCGGCAGCGCACTGCAGGTCACAGTACAGGTCGGTAACGGTGCCAAAATCGCCCGGGTTGCTGTACCGGTGTTTGACGACTTCGCTACCGTCGTCGAGGACATCGTTGAACGCTCGATCGTCGTCAATTTCGGCGCCGCAGTGTTGGCATTTGAACGCCATCAGTTGTCACCTCGCTCGAAGTCGCCGAGATCGTCGCTGTCTGCCTCGGTGTCCTCGAAGTGGTTCTCGACTCGCGCAACTTCGAGTGCCTCGTCGATGTAGTCCCGATAAATGTCGTCGCCGATGTGGTCCGCTACAGCGTGGATGTCGTCCTCGTCGATGGCTTCGTAACGCTGCATCGAATCGAACACCAGAGATAGAGTAAGGACGGTGCTGGCTCGCTGCGGCCGCTGGATGTCGTCGTTTACTTCCTCGACTGGAATGCGTGCGAGCCTGGACTCGGGAAAGTCGTAGGTTCCCGAGAAGTCGACTTTGGGTTCGTCGGGAAGGTAGACGCACGTCCAGACCGTCTCTTCGTCAGTGACGTCCAGTAGCGGGTGGCTTTGGTACTCGACGAGGTCGAAGTCCTCGAACCGGCGGTAGTCTTCGACGGTTGCTGCGGCTTTCTCGACCACGATGACTTTTCCGCGTTTGATGAGGTCGTGTGCGACGTCGCCGACCTTCAGTGAGCCGTCCACCGCCATCACGCGCTCACCTCCTCCCAGTGGACGTCTTCTCCGCGACCGTGCCGGATAGCTTTGTCACGGCAGTCCTCGCACAGGTCGACAGTCATCGTCGCATCACTACCTTCCTCGCGAACGTCGGTCGGCGTGAGGACATCCTCGCCACCGCACAGGTCGCACTCGGCGGTGCCGTCCACCATCACGCGTCACCCCCGTTCTCCGGTTTCGGTTGCGCGATGAGGTACTCGTCCTCCTGCTCGATGAGGATCGTGTCGTCGTCGCTCTGGATGTGGTCTTTCGCGGACGCGGCGATCGTGCCGACGGGCTCGTAGACGGGCGCCGACATCACGCATCGGCCTCCTGATTGCGGCGGCCAGCGATTTGATCCCATGCCGATTGGACCTCCTGGAGGAGGGCTTCGTCGCCCATGCTGAGGCCGTACCCGCAGTCGCTACACTCGGTGTGGTCGGTGAACGTCCAGTTCCGCGCCCCGCACTCGGGGCACTCTGGCTGTAGGACGTCCGAACGGTGCCGGAGTTCCTGCCAGATGTTGACTCGGCGATTTCGTCCGTTCTCGGTGATGGTGTGGGAGAAGCGGCGCTCGTTCAGTTCTTCGTACTCCTCGCGAAGCGTGCTTGTGTCGAGGTCCTCGACGTCCGTGCCGAAATTGACCTGCGGGTCCGACATCACGCGTCGCCTCCGTTGAACTGCTCGCGGACGTCCTCCAGGAACTCCGCGAGCGCGAACGCGTCTCTGGTTGCCGTGATGTCGCTGGACATGCCGTCGTAGTCGATGACGCCCGCCTCAGCGAGAATCGGGACGTGGTTCTGGTAGAGAACGACGTACATGCTCTTGCGGTCGTCCGGGTTGATCCGGTCGACGCTGGTGTCGTTCTCGCGGGCGGTGACGTGCTCGCTGAGCTCCCGTAGCGTCGGACTGGCGTTCTCGTGTGCGAGGAACTCGATGACGTGCCGACGCCGGGTGTTTGAGAGCAGGTGGAGTGCTTCGTCCAGCGTCACATCGACGTCGACGTGGTCGTCGTCGGTCTGGGTGGATCGGAGTGAATCGACGAATTCGGCGATGCGCATCACGCATCCGCCTCCGAGGTGTTGGTGATGCGCTGGCGGCGCCACGCGAGATCGTCCTCGAGGGCGGCACGGCCCTCTTCGGTGAGCTCGTAGTTGTTCGTGCGCTTGTCGCGCTCGGACTTCTCGATGAGTCCTTTGTCGACGAGGGTGTCGATGTTCGGGTACAGGCGGCCGTGGTTGACTTCCTTGCCGTAGTAGTCCTCGAGTTCGCGCTTGATAGCGAGCCCATACCGGGCTTGCTCTGCGAGGACGGTGAGGATGTTAGTCTGGAACGCCGTCAGGCCGGCTGCCTTAGCGGGTTGATTACTATCCGTGTCGCTACCGTTATTTGGACCGCGGTCGTTGATTGACATGGCTTCGGGAATGTTATCGTCGCTTGGTTCGCGTGCGGTACACCGAGGCCAACCCCGCACGACCGCGAACCCGTCACCCTACCAAAGTCGGCGGGTTCGTGGGCGTGCGTTAGGGGCCCTACGTCGGTTTTAGCTGGTTAGTCGTCCAGGTATTCGGCCCGTGCCTCGCCGAGGAGTTGGTCCAGATCGTGGTCTGTGCCGTCCTCGAGGAGGAAACGAAGAGCGATGGCCTCCCGGATGTACGTGCTCCGGTAGGTTGTCGAGTGTCGCCGGTCGTCGATTTCGGTCTGCATCGCGTCCGGCATACTGAGACTGGGCTGGGCCATCTGTTGCTAACGTAGCTTGCAGACTACTTAGTTTTACCGCTTACTGGCATATTATTGACCAGCTAACTGCCTCATGGGGTATCGTTTAAGATATCGACTGGCTATCCTGCTAACATGGCAAACCCCAGCTTTAGCATCGACGACGAACTCCTCGAAGACCTCGACGAAATTATCCGACAGAAAAAACTCGCGCAGGATATCCCGATGGACACGTCCAGAAGCGAGATCATTGCCGGACTCGTCGAGGAGTACGTCGAGGGAAACGGGAATACCTCGACGACGCGGAAAGCAATGACGGCTGATTAACACCCCCATACCACAAGTGAGAGGGTAGGTGCGGGTAAAGGAAATCCTGCCGCGCACTGAAAGTGAAACTGATTAAATCGCGGGCTCGCTGACGATACATCGCTCGGCAATCCCTGCCTGGGTGAAGTTTTCGTCGAGGTACAACCTCCGAAGTTCGGTTTCGTCTTTGTACGTTGGATCTGGATGCTTGTAGTCTTAGAAATAAAGGCAGTTAGTCGCTTGTCGCGAGGAAGTGGTCGCGCCACCACGGCGTCCGCGCCCAGCGCTGCGGGCAATCCTTGTCGTGGGGGAGCTCGTCAATCCCCGGCGACGGCGTCTCAGTCAACAATACTTGCGCGCTGCAGTGCGCGCACTGCAAGAATTTCGGCTCCCCCAGCTTGTAGCCATCCTCACTAACAGGCGTGTGCGAACGCTCAATTTCGTACTCGGTGTCCGAAGAGAAGACGTCCTTCATGCTGACTCCCCCTCGGACGTGACGAACTTCCGAAAGTGATCATCCACACTCGAGCGGTCAGCCCACCCCGGCAACGTCCTGTCGCCGATCTCGTAGGCGACACGCCGCTGGTGCTTGCACTCTCGGTCGCGGTACCGCGCGTCGGGACACGTGCAGGCACCGTCGCGAGCGTCGACCGTGTACGTTGCTCCAGAGCCGGAGACGACCGTGTAGATCCCGGGCGCCTCCTCGAGGACGCTCATCACTTCCGTCAGCGCGCGCACATCTATGTCCGACAACGCCTCCGGCCGCCGCTCCTCGCTGGCGGCCGCCATCACTCACCCTCCTCCTGTTCGTCGTCGCGGTCGTGCAGCGGCGCCTCCAGCTTGAGCCGACTACGGGGGAACGCGTACGTCTGCAGTCGGTCGAGACTCACGGACGTCCGCTCGGGGTACTGGACCTCGACGACATCATCCTCCGCGGGATACTCGGTGTTGTAGTCGGCGACGGTCTTGTCGCCGTCGACGGTGTAACGGCTGGCCGGCTGCGGACTCAGGCCCGTGACGAGCATGGTGGCGGCGTCCGGGTCCTCGCGATCGACCACATGATCCCCGACATGAACCGGGGAGAGTTCGCTGTCAGTCATTGTGGACCTCCAGGTTGGTGTGGACTGCAACCGAGTCGGATGTCGAGCGAGCGTCGGTGAACTGGTCGTACCCTGCGATGAGGTCGTAGTGATTCAGGTCGACGTCGGCGAGGAATCCGCCTGCGGCTTGCTCGGCGGCCGCAGTCGCGGCGGCAAGGCGTTGAACGCCGAACGACTGCACGTCTCCGTGGGCGTCTTTGACCGCGTGCGTTCGCACGAGTTCGTCCTCGTGGTCGACGCGGAAGGAAACGGTGAACGTTTGGCCGTTGCGGTCGCTGCCGGTACCCCAGTTGAGGCGGAGCGTAACGGCGAGTTCGCGGAGGTGGACGGTGCGGCCGTCGTCGACTTCGCGACCGGCTTGTCTTGCGAGCGTGTGTTTGTACGTCGGTTCGAGTTCGCGGATGTCGATGTCGTATTCAGTCGCCATTATGCGGTCACCTCGAGGCCGTGGAGTGCTTCGAGCGCACGCACGGTCTCGGTGCCGCGCTCGATGCTGGCGATCTCGTGCTGGGTGCCGTCGACGGCGAGACTGGCGGGCCACCCGCCAGCGCTGAGGTCTTCGGGTTCGACGAGGACACCGTCGCCGGTCTCGATGACGCACGCAGGGAACGACGCTTCGATGGCGCGGGCGGCGTCGCCGCGGACGTACTGGACGTGGAGCGTGACGGTTTCGCCGCGACCGTCGCTGCGGCCGGCGAGGACGTCGGGGTCGTCCGCAAGCTCGTGCTCGACCACGTACCGAACCGCGTAGTACTGAGTCTCGGTGTCGTCGAGGTTGGGGCGGGTGCCTTGTTCGGCCCACGTGTTGGGGATGATGCGCGCCTGGGTTTCCCCGTTCGTGGGGAGGTCGATACCTTCTTTCGCGTTGGAGTAGTGCACTGACATGGGTCGTTTGGTGACCCGAGGTCGCGTGTCGTAGCACGCGGCCACTTTCTCTTGCGTGGCATCCTCGGGCTCTACTTCAGGGTACACGCCGTACGCCCTTATAGTTTACTGTTGTAAAGTGCGTTGTACCGGACAGTGGGTAACTATTTACGCTGTCGATGACAATAGACAAGTGGAGATGAGTCCATGCACCAGAAAATGGCACACGAGCTGAAGGACATCGATGAGCGCATCCTCGAAGCGCTCGCCACCGGCCGCAACGTCCCCTCAAACCTCGCCGAACAACTCGACGTCTCCCGCCAGTGGATTACCCAACGCCTCCAACAGATGGAGAGCGCCGACTACGTCACCAACGTCGGCCGCGGTGTCTACGAACTCCAACCCGAGAACATTCCCAGCGAACAACGCGACCACCTCGACTTCGATTTCGACGCCACCGAAGATGTTGACGCGGTCGAGCACAAGCTCGACAACGCTCGAGACGAACTCGAAGACCTCCGCGTCGAAAAACAACGCCTCGAGCGCGAGCTCCACAAGTCCGAATCACAGACAATCGACGTCGACGAGCTCCGGGCTGCGCTCGCGGACGCCCAACGTGCGGAGACCAACCTCAACCGAGACAACCTACAGGACGCACTCGACCGCATGGAGGAGATCCTCGATGGCGACAACTGACACCACCAATACCGAGAGCAACCTCGACTGGCCCAACGAGTTCCCCAGAACCGACCCCGGAGACCGCGAATCCTACCCCGGCGGCTTCCGCGTCACCCGCTCCACCGCGTTCGAGAACATCCTCGACGAACTCCGCACCTGGGACGGCGTCACCGACGTTCAACTCGACTCGGGCGCTGAACACCAGAAGCGCAACCCCAACAAGCCCTACGCCCGATCGTCGTTCGACGACCCAGGCGTCGTCGTCCGCTTCAACAAGGACGGCCAGGACATGGCTGCCGCGTGCGATTGCTGGGACAATCCCCGCGACAACGCCCAGGACCTCTACCGGTACCTCAACGAAACCCGAATGCAGGAACAGCGCGGCACCGTCACCGCAGAAAGCGAGTACTCGAAACTCCGGCTCCCCAGCGCAGACGACAATGTTGTCGCGGCGTCACCGCCAGCACACGTCGTCCTCGGCGTTGCCCCGGACGCCTCGGAGAGCGAGATCAGGGACGCGTACCGTGAACGCGTGCACGAGACACACCCAGATCAGGGCGGTAGCGCGGAGGCCCACCAGCGCGTTCAGGAAGCACGGGAGGAACTCCTCGATGGCAAGTGACGACACCGGTTCGTCCGGCCGTGCAATCCCTCAAGAGCACTGGGTCGCCATGCTGGAACAGCTCTACTACTCGGCCTACTGCCTGCACGACGAGTTGGACGACGTCGACCCAGGGTACGAGTACGCAGTTCAGCAACTGTGCTCGGACCTCGAGATCCGCGAGCCCGGCGTCACGAAGGACATGGAACTCCGAGCGATGAACGCCGCGCAGGAACGCAGTTCCCGGCCGGTAGCGCGGGACGAAGCCAGGCCTCTCAGCGAGTTCGGGGTGAGCGTTGATGTCGAGTGAGGACTTCGACCGCGGTGGTTAGCGTGCCATAGTCTTAACCAACAACTCCGCAGCACCCTCCTCCACTGTTGGTTAAGGACTGTCAACGTCTGACGCATGCTTTTCACGCAGGGCATGCATTGCACGCACAGCACCCAATGAAATCCTTCGCCATCAGCCAACAGAAAGGCGGCGTCGGCAAGACGACGAACACCATCAACCTCGCCGGTGCCCTCGCATCCCGCGGCCACGACGTCCTCGCGATCGACGCTGACCCACAGGGCTACCTTACCAACACCCTCGGGTTCAGGGACGCCTACCAGAGCGACCCCCCAAGCCTCTACGACGCCATCAAAGCCCCACACGAACACAACCCGCGAGACCTCGTCGTCGAGCATCCAGAGTATGACGTCCTCCCGGCGAACATCGACATGTTCCAGCTCGAGCAAGACCTCATCGCCTCAGGCCGCCGCCCCCGCCAGCGCTTCCAGGACGTCCTCGCCGAACTCCATGACTACGACTACGTTTTCATCGACGCCCCACCCAGCTTGGGCCCGATCAACGACAACGTCCTGCTCGCCGCCCAGGACATCATCATCCCCGTCGAAGCCGACGACTCCAGCGTACTCGCCATCGAGCATCTCCTCAACCAGATCGAGAGCCTCGAACGCGGCTACGACGTCCACATCCGCGAGCGCGCGATCCTCATCTCGAACGTCAACTACCCACTCGACAACGAGCAGCGCGACGCGATCGCGTGGTTCGAGGACACCTTTGACGGCCGCGCACCCGTCTTCGAGGTGCGGAACCGTGCGGCGATCAAGCGCTCGCTGGGCGCCGGCGGCTCCATCTTCGGCGCGGACGCCGAGGACACCGACATGACTGAGGTGTATCTTGACGTCGCAGCGACCCTCGAGGAGGTGGATGCCTGATGCCGAACGGCGACCGCGAGGACGTGGCCGACCGCCTCAGCAAGCGCTTCGACGACCAGGAGGATGACGAGGAGACCGAGGATGCTGCAGGGACCGACCAGCAAGCATCGAAGGACAAGAGTGCAGGGCAGTCAGGGCCTGCAGGGAACGAGGTGAATGCAGGGCAAGCAGGGTCTGCAGAGAATGCAATGCACGTGGGGAACGTCAAGGAGGAGTGGGAGTCGAAGAGCTTCTACCTCCCGGGATTCCTGAAGGACGACCTGCGGACGACGTACAAGGAGACGGATCTCGAGTTCGAGACCGAGTATGGTGAGAGTCTGCCGAAGACGCGGCACTACTATCCGCTCGTCGTCCAGCTGGGGATTGAACGCATTGCAAGCATGGGAGCCAGTGAACTCAAGGGCTGCATTGCAGATCTTGAGGAGCGCGGCGAACACGACTGACCCCACATCCATCCGGGCGCGACCTTGTCGACGAACATCGTACTGTACTCCGCATTCCAGGGTGGTGCTCGATCACACCCGTGGGGGCGGGATTACGTATCGTAGAATATGGTTTATCCACCGCTTGAGAGACGGGATTCTCAGTACGCTACCCCTGGGGTAGACCCCGAGAAGACCGGGTTCCAGAATCGATATCGGCGGCGTAGCCCCCGTTCTTCGAGTGTTCGCGGCAGAATCGGATACTGTGGTGCCGGGTGGAATGATTAAAATGCTTATCGAGTTACCCAGGGCTTACTCCGGCGACTCGTCGACGGCAGCTGCAACCGCATCCTCCACACTCGGAATGTCGCGATGCACGAGCCACGCACCCACGGTAAGCGCGACCACGAGCGCGCCCACCGCCTCCGGTTCCCCAGCAGCCAGCTCCTCGAGGAGGCCCGTCGACGCGATCGTCCCGCCAGCCGCCGTCAGCACGAGCACCCAACCGGCGAGCAGGCCAGCCAACCGCGTGCCCCGTGGTGGGTAGTGCGCGAACCCGGGGTGAATCCGGAGCGCAGCGTGCTTCGCGCGCGCCCACCGCCGCCCCACCGCGGACGCCCGCGCCGACAGCCACCCCACAAGCCCGAGGGGGTTCATCGCGTACCCCTCGCTGCCGTCGGGGTCGACGTCCGCGATCGCGTCCGCTCGCGCAATCAGCTCGTCGAGGTCCTCGAACAGGTTGGGTTCACTCTTGATCTGGGGTTCGAGGCGTTGGAGGACGCGGAGGTCGTCGGCGGTGACGTCCTTGGAGAGGATGAGGTCGGCGAGACTGCGCTCGCCAGCCGCGGCGGGGTTCTGCATCGCGGCCTGTTCTGGCCCCGTGAAGGTCGCCTGCTCGCTGTCCAGTGACTGCGGACACCAGATGCATTGCGGGAGGCCGCGCGTCGTCCACTCGCCGCAGCGCGGACACACGACGGGCGCTGTATCTGGGCGCTCCTCGAGGCCCTCCACGTTCGCGCCCCGGGAGCGCGCGACGTTGATGCGGGTGTCGGGGGCGTGCGCGGCGATGTAGTGCTCGGGTGCGCTGCTTGTGGGCGCCCACGCGAAGCGCTGGCGGAGATCACGCTCCGTGATGTGCGGCTGGCCCGCCAGCACGCTGGCTGCCGACCGGCGGAAGTGCTGGGGGCTGTGGTCTATCGTGATGTCGGCGCGATCTCCAGCGGCGTAGAAGCGCTGCTGGAGGCTGCCGTACGCGAGGTGCGTGTTGCGGTCTTGGTGCGTCCAGATGTACGTGTCCGGACCGAGCTCCGCTTCGGGGTCGTCGTGGACGGGATGCTCCTCGAGCACCCACTGTTTGAGGAGTTGGCTCCCGACGACGAGGATGATGGTGCGGCGGTCGGACTTCCCGCGCTTCGGGAGCGTGATCAGGGCGTGGTCGTCGTGGAACTCGACCTGGTTGTACTGGAGAAGCCACAGGGTTTTCGGGCGCATGCCGCCGGCCCATTCGGTGGCGAACAGCGCGCGGTCGCGTGGACACGACGTGACCTCCAGCATGTCGAGGAGGTCGGCGTATTCGACGATGTTGCCGGGGAGTGGCGCGGGGTCTTCGTCGACGTGGCTGCCGGGCTCGATCTGCTGGTAGTGCTCGGGGAGGTGGTCTTCGCCGCCGAGGACGGTGGCGGCGACGACGCGGAGCGCGGAGAGTTTGTCCTGGACGGTGTAGTCGGAGAAGTCCTGGTCGTGGATCCACGTGGTGAGGGTTTCGAGCGCGCGCTTGCCGGCGTCGCCTGGTTGGAGGCTGGTGTGGAGGGCGCCGGGGTGTTCGGTGGCGTGGAGGTAGGCGTCGGTGAGGAGGCTGGCGTGGTGGTACCAGCCGCAGCGGTTGTTGGCTTTGCGGTCGCGGGAGAGTTCTTCGTCGAATTGGATGAGGACGTCGCGGTCGTGTGGGTCGAGGTTGTGGTCGGCTTGTGTGTCGGTGATGGTGGCGCGGAGGGTGTTGACGCGTTGTTTGGACCGGTCTTGGTCTACCATACCCGTTGGTAATTTGTCCTGCGTGTAAAGGCTTAGGGTGGGAATTAATGATTCTAAACCTGAGACAGCATTAGAGACTCGTTCTATACACTCTGTATATAAAGGCGTCTTTAGAATGGCAAGCCTTTATGTGGGTAAACGGACTAACACCTGACAGGCGCAGGCCGACTCGCAGAAGACGGGTCCGGTGCTTGAGACACCGCACCCTGCGCCGCCCACGATGACGGCACACGAACCTACGCACTCCCCCAGTGAAAACTCTGGGGAACGACCAGACGCACAGGCACTCCTCGACCACACCCGCGACCGCGGCCACGTCTCCCTCCAAGGACTCGCCACCCGCGCCGGCCTCACCGAAGCCCGCACCAAAACGCTGCTCGAAGCCCTCGAAGCCCAGAACCTCGTCGACGTCACCCCAGGCTTCCAGGCCGTCCACATCACACCCACCGACACCAACAGGGACTACCAGCCCAGCACCGTCGACGACGTCCGCGCCGACGGCGGCCACACAGACGGCGACGACACGGGCGAGCACGAGGGCGGTCAGGGGCCGCTGCATCGGATGGTCGACGCGATCACGCCCGACCCAGTGCAGCTGCCCGTCACCGAGACCGAGTTCTACGATGTCGTCAGCAACACGCGGCGCCGGCGGCTCATCCGGCTGGTCGCCGCGCTCACCGACCCCGACGGCGACACGACGTACATCTCCACGCGGACGGCCGCACACTTCCTCGCGGTCGCCGAAACCAGCGAGCCAGCGCCGACCGCCGAGGAGACGCATCGCTGCTACGTCGCCATCACGCAGACCCACGCGCCGCTGCTCGACGAGCTCGGACTGCTGGAATACCACGACCGCGTCCAGAAACTCGGCGGCACCGAGGACACGGTCCTACTGGAGCGACTGCTGAATCAGAACAGAGACGTCTGCCAAGGTGGCGACGACGCAGACCACGGGGGTGCTGGCGTGCTGTGAGCTCCGGGCAGCCACGCCGCCAGCGCTCCAGGGTCACCGGCGACGACCACGGCAAGGACTGGGCGAGCGACGAGGGCGTCCGCCACACGAAAGAGGACGCCATCACCGACCGCCAGTTCGAACAACTGGTGCAGGCGACCTACCGGATGGATGGCGACTACTTCGCCCGCGAATGCCGACTCGTATTGTACGCCTGCGGCCGCCTCGGGATGCGGCCGGGGGAGATCGCGCACATGACCAGCGAGTGGATCAACTGGGAGGACGAACGCATCGAGATCCCGAAACACGAACCCTGCACGGACGGCCGTTCGGGTGGTATCTGCGGGCACTGCCGTGGTGCCGCCGAGCAGATGGCGCGCATCCGAACCGAGAACGCGCTCGACCAGCACTACCAGGCGCTCGGCCGGCACGACGAACTCGAGCCTGGCGGCGAGGTAGCGGAGTTGGTCGTCGACCCCGAGCCGTTCTACGGCCAAATGTGGAGTCCGAAGACGGTGAATGCCGCGCGGAAGATTCCGTACGCGAAGGCCAGTACGCGGGCGGCGCTGGCCGTCGAGGACTACTTCCAGCACTACGACGAGTTCCAGGCCTCCAGGGGCGTCGTGAATCGGCGCGTCGACCGGATGGCCGAGCAGGCGCCGGACGTCGACCCGGACGACATCTACCCGCACGCACTCAGAGCGACGGCGAGCAGTTATTTCGCCGCTCGGGGCCTCAGCGCGATGGATCTCAAAGCGATGTTCGGCTGGGCGCAGTTCAGCACGGCCATCGCGTACATCGAGGAATCACCGGAGCGCCTTGAGGACGCCCTCCAGCAGCTCCGGCACTAACGCTGGCGGGGTTTTAGTTTATCTCAGCTCCCGGCGGTACGCGAGCGAGGGGGCGGCGACCGCGGCGACTGCCGACGGGGCTGGCCGAACACTTATACTGATTGTGTCGTGAATTCGAAATATGAGTTACTGTAGCGAATGCGGCGCCGAATTCAACGCAGATGCGTCCTATTGTCCAGAGTGCGGCACGGAAATACAACCCCATCCCGAAAACACAGACGGCGGGACTGCAGATCTCTCCGGAGCCTACATCGAAGAGGAGGGCGAAACATCCTACAAGATAGCTATTGCAGCTGCCATCGTCGGGTTGCTCCCTGCTGCGATGCTGTCATGGGGGTTTGTGAATATCGGCGGTGATCTTTGGGTGTTCCTCATAGCCTGGATCGGCACCGCCTGGTATCTCCGGAATAAACGCCTCATCAGTGAAGTCGTCGGCTCCGGCTTCTACATTTGGGCGCTCACCACGCTACTCACGCCACTCTTAGTATATATTCCAAACATGACCGGCGAGGCAGACACCGCATCGGAAGCCGGGCAAATGATCGGGAGTGTGATCGGCCTCGTCGTGTGGGGGTTCGTCTTCCTCATCATCGCGATCGTCATCGCGGCCGTCGGCTACTTCGCAAACAAGCGAGCGAGCAAGAAGCTCGCCGCATCATAATCCCCAGCAACTGAACTCGAGCAGCTTAGATAGCGTCCCGATTCTGCGAAATCCCCGCTTCCAACGCCGCTAACGCCGCCGCAACGTCGTCATCATCCTCGAAGTCCAATTGGGCGTTCCGCATGTCCGAGTACTGCAGCGACTGCAATACCAGGGCTTCACCGTCGAAATCGCCGTACGTGAGTGGGTACTCGTAGCCGGGCGTCACCTGGGCGTGCAGCTCCGGCAGCCCCTCAATCCAGCCGGTTACGTCACGCGCTGCGATCCGCTGTGCGAGTAACTGCACCGTCGCGTTCTCAACTTCCGTTTGCGACGTCAACTGCTTGTTCACCTCCACCGGCGCCTCTACCTCACCGCGAGCGTCAATCTCAGACTGCGAGGTTTCGGTCGCCGACAACAACCCCGGCCCATTCGGGTCGTCATCCCCGTAGACGGTTTGACTGTTGCCGTATTGCTCGCGGTCCACCACGCGGTCGTGATCCATTACGACGTCGTCCGACAGGTCCAGCGTCCCGGACTTGTCGCCCTGGGCAAACACTTCAATCGTCACCGGGTCGGTGTCCTCCATCCTCGGGACGAACTGGACGCCACCGGCGTCAGCAATTGCCTTCGCGTTCTCGAAGTGCGTCCCCGTGAATCGGCGGTCGTCGATCACACCGAGACTGTTCATGTCGACGGTGAGTGTCCATGACTGCAGCGCCTGCGGCTGCCGGCCCTCCACGGGCGTCTCCTGGGTGTCGCTACCGTAGCCATCCAGTGTAACTCGGGCCTGAATCTGAGCGCCAGCCAAATTCTCCGCCCCGAAGTCCATCGACGCCTGACTGGTATTCGATTCACTACCATCATCGGGGAGCCAGGTCGTGCCACCGTCGATGCTCGCCTGAATGCGTTGCTCGCCAGTGGTGTCCGTGAACGACCCCGTCGCGTCCGCGGCGACGATGTTGTGCGTCGTATCCGTCACCACCGACGTCTCCGTCGTCTGCGTGTAATACTCGGGGCCCACGAGCTGGTCGTCGCTCGTCGTCTGATCCGGCCACGAGAGATCGTTCTCGGCGCGCTGGTCGTAGACCGTGAGGACATCGTACCACTGCGCGTCCGAGCTACTATTCGTGCTCGTGCCCCGGATGCCGTAAGCGATGGTGTCGCCGCGGGAGAGGTCGCCGTCGCTCCAGCCGAACTCGTCGACGAGGTCGAACCAGATTGGGTCACTGACGCCCAGGCCGCCAGTAAGCTCGCCGAGCACCACTTCAGTCCCGTTGACACTAATGACGTACTCGGTCGATTGTGGCGACGATGATGCAGTCGGAAGGAAATGGATCCGGAACCCGACCTCACTCTCAGGGATATCGTGCAGGACGGTTTCCTCGTACGTCAGCCCTTGGTCGCTGGTACTAATGCCGGCCGCGGTCGTATCCACGGCACCGGCGAAATCATTGTCGACCGTAAATCCCGTGTCCGAATCCCGAGACAGATGGGTGCGCGTGAACGACTGTTTGCCGGGCTCAAGCTGGTCGCCGTTCTGCCGCCACCGCGTTCCGCCCAGGGGATACACCGCCGTCAGCTCGCTCCCCGTGCTGCCATTCTGGACTTGCTGGTCCTCGTCGATGATGTTCGTCGACGGCTGCGTCGCGATGACGTCAAACGGCGTCTCCGCCTTGAGGTAGTCTCGGAGCGCCTCCCACCCCGGCGTTGACTGAACTCGTGTGCTCGCGCCGCCCTGTTTGAGAGCCCAGAGCACGCCCTTCCCCGAGAGCGATTCGAAGCCCTCGTGGCGATGCAGCGGCCCACGCAGAACCAGCTGGCCGTTGTACCACCAGAACGCCTCCGAGTCGATCCACTCCTCAATAACAGGGGTTCGTGGCAGGTCGACGCTCCACGACGAAATTGCACTGGGCTTCCGGCGGTAGGACAGCGACCGCTCGATGAAGTCCTCGCCGTCGATGGTGAGGATGTCGCCGTCAGCGCCTCTCAGTTCCAGTGTCCATGCGCCAGTTGCGAGCGTGACGTCAGTTGTCGCTACGACCGACTCGGACTCAGTGTTCGCCCCGTCCGTGTACGAGTTGAAGTAGTACTCGTAGTCGTGATTCGGATCCAGGCCCGTATCCTGGTAGGTGAACGTCCCCGATTGTGGGTCGAGATCGTCAATCTTCGTGTACGCACTGAACCCGGTTGGGCGAGCAGGATCCAACTCATCCCGCCGGTAGACCTCGATGCCGGTCTCCGTCTCCGCATTACTCGTTGCTTCCAGTGTGGCTGACGACGACGTCGTCGAAACGACCGTGACGCCGGTAACGCCGGGGAAGTCCGTCGTCGCCTCCACGACCGCCGTCCACGCGCCCTGAACGTGCGCGGTCTCAGAGCGCGCCCGCAGCTCGTACGTCGTATTTTCGCTGCGGTTGGGAATCGTCGTCGTGAGCGTATCAAATGCGAGCGTGTCTTCGTACCAGCCGGCGGCAGTGGAGTCCCACGCTGACGCGCCTTTCTCGCGGACCTGCAACCGGACGTCGCCGTTGTTCGTCGCCTGGGTTTCGCGGTCGACCTCGAGGCTGTCGCTGGTCGTCGAGACCGCGGGCTGGTCCTCGTCCGGCAGCAGTGTCGTTCCAGTAACAGGCATCTCTAAAGTGAGGGGGTAGTTACGTGGTGTCGCGGACGCTCTCCGAATCGGTGTACGTCACGACCGAGATCTCGTACGCTTCGCCGTGCTTCAATCCGTCAACTGTCTCCGTTGTGGTGGAGAGGCTGAGCCCCGTCGAGTACGTCTGCCACGTGCTCGCTCCATCCTCACGGTATTCGACGCGCTGCTGGGCGTCCGGATGATCCTCGGTAACCGTCCACTCCACAGTCAACGACGTCTCCGCCTCGGTCGTAATGGTGAGGTTGGAGGCCGCCCGCAGCGGCGTCTCGTAAACAAGGTCGATCTGGCCCGTGTTGCCTGCGGCGGCCCCACCGCCGATTGTGCTCGAGGTGTTTGACAGCGAGCTGTCGAGGTAGCCGTCGCCGGCGCCGGACCCGGCCGCGCCAGCATCCCCGGCACCGTCAACACCCGACATGGAGGCGTAGACGTCGCCAGCGCCACCGCCGGCGCGGCCGCCACCGCCGCCGCCAGAGGCAGCGGCAGCGCCATCACTGTCCGTCGCCGTCATCGAATCGTTGCCGTCCCCACTGGCGGTCGCGCCGCCACTTCCGCCGCTGAGCGTCTGCCCGGCAACGTCGACGCTGTCGCCGTCCTCGCCAGCGCCGCTGCTGCCGGCGCCGCGACCGCCACTCCCGGTTTTGGCGGTGTTGCTGGTGTCGGTGCCGTCCGCGGCGGCTGCGCTCCCACCGGCACCGCCACCAGCCTCGGTGACGGTGTCGGAGTCACTGGTCCCGAGGTAGCGGACGATGCTTGCACCGCCGCCGTCACCAGCGTCAGCGGATGCGTCGCCGCCGGAGACCGCGAGCCCGCTGCCGCCGTTCGGCCACGTGTGCCCGCCGACGTAGACGTAGAGCGTGTCGCCGGCGTTGACCGGAAGATCGCCTTCGGCGTAGCCGCCAGGCTGCCCGCTGCCAGCGGCCGTGTCGATGCTGGCGGACGCACTGGCGGCGAGTCCGCCGGCGCCCCAGGCGCGCGTGGTGACGTCCGAGGAGATATCGTCGGGGACGGTGAACTCCTTGCGGCTGCCCGTGTGGCCGTAGGTTTCAGTGCGTGTTACCATGTCAAATCACCGCTCAAGGCGGCGCTGGAAGTACCGCGCGACACCGATGATGACGACGACGGCGACCACTCCCCACATCACGAGCTCGGCCTGCTGCTCGCCGAACTGGTTAATCGTCACGACCGTCCGTCCGCCGTTCGCGAAGGCGGTGAACCAGACGTACGCGAGCGTGAGAGTGCACGCGACCAGGAAGGCGATCGCGAGGGTGGTCCACGGCGTGAATTTGTCTCTGATGGACATGCTGTATGGAAAACCAAGAGGGGTTGGTTGCAGGGCTACGCGACGTGAATCAGCCGCTAATTAGGATGTGAGTGGGGTGGCGTATTGCTTGATTTCGGGTGTTTGAGGCATTATTGCCCGGGATTTGGATTTTCTACTTACCGTTTTGGAAACGTGACGAAGGGTGATTAGACGTCGTAACCACCCTCGCGGCACATGTGGCGGATCGCCTCGCCGAGACTCGCGTAGTCGTGCAGCTCCTGGATCTCCTTGGCCTTCTCGTAGACCGGTTCCGGAACGCGGACGCCCTTCGACATACCGGCCGCGTTCACACCCCGCCGGTATGAACCCCCGCCCCAGGATTGTTACACAGAGTTACGCAGCGTAACAGCCGCTATTTAGGATGTGCTACCTATCGACTAATTCAGCGTTGATTTGAGAATCAGCCCCAACAAGGTCTAACGTCGCAC
>Ga0207851_100189_pt1 | contig 43604 bp, 40 predicted proteins | sample A23E3SouthBayCA_FD_187747 | JGI IMG/M metagenome (GOLD analysis project Ga0207851, IMG submission 187747) | Aerobic enrichment media microbial communities from Eden Landing Ponds, California, USA - A23 E3 (SPAdes) | ecosystem: Environmental > Aquatic > Marine > Unclassified | place: Emeryville... | reverse complement strand
CGAGCGAGCTGCCGAGCCTCAGCCCGCCACCATACCGGCGAGTTCGAGCCGGATGTGACCCAAGTACGGAATCCGGAACCGCGCACTGCCGCGGATCCACTCGGGTTTGATCGGGCCCGCGGAGTTGGCGACGCTCGTGACCTGATCGTACTGGCTGTTGGCGTCACCCTTCGTGATGAACCCCGCGTGCGGTGCCGGACAGTTCGGGAGCTCTTGGCAGTTATCCGCGCGCATATACGCCGGGTTCGCCCGGTCGTACCAGTTTTCGTCCTCCTCGACGTGGAAGTGCGCGCGGTGGATGATCGGGGAGCCGGCGCGGGCGGGCGGGGCGTATATGACAACCGAGCCGTTGCCGCCGAAGCTCCGGTACCCCTCTTCGGTCCCGATTTCGACCGTCACGACGCCGGTGTCGCCGTAGGCGTACTCGGGCGTGAAGCGGTGTTCTTCGGTGACGAAAATGAGGTCGCCGCGGTACATTTCGGGTTCCATACTCCCGCTCTCGACGGCGACCATCGGCGGCCAGACGCCGCTGATAGCGAACAGCAAGAGGCCGACGGCGACGACTGCCAGCGCGCTGTAGAGCGTCTCGCGGATGAAAAGCAGTGGCCCGCTCTGTGCGGTTCGGAAGCGCGTGAGGAATCCCACGTCGCTGTCGGCCGCCCGCGTTCCGGGTTGCGGGTGGGGCCGGTCGCCCGAGTTCTGGCGCGACGCGGCGACGCCGGCGGGAATGCGGTCCGCTTCGGGGACATCGCGAGGTGAAGCGTCCGTTGCGGTCGCTTCGTCTCCGCCGCGCGCTTCGTCCGTTTCCGGCGCGTCATCCGCTTCCGTCGCTTCGCCCGCTTCCTCTGCTGCGGGTGCGTCGACTGGTTCGTCTCCGTCTGACGAGCTAGGGGTCTCATCGACGCGGTCGTCGCCCCCTACTTCGTCGTCAGCGACGTCACCGCGACCGGACGGGGCCACGTCGTCGTGCGGCGCGTCGTCCGGACGATCGGGTGTATTCCCGTCTTCGTCCGTCATCTGCCGGACGTTCTTCGCCGTCGCGTTTTAACCTTCTGACCCGGGGTGCCGACCCGTCGCCCGCGACGGCCTCGTTCAGTACGCTTTTCTTCCGCTACCGCGTTCGGCCGGTGTGCCTCTGGAGACGCCGGTTCGGATCGTGCAGGAACTCACCGCGCGCGGATTCAACGCCGAGCAGGAGGCCGTGACGCTCATTGCGGGGGCCGATTCCCCCGGACGGGCGCTCGAAACCGTCGTCGAGTCCGTCGACGACAACACCCTCCGGATCTCGGCCGCGGACGTCCGAAGCGCGCTCGCCGAGTCGCGACCTGACCCGACCGCGACCGGCGACATCGAGCGCGATATCTCGGCGCAGGAAGACCCCCCTGTTTCCACTGGAGATGGCGATTCAGCTGCCACTGAAACTGGAGAACAGTCGGATGAATCGTCTCCACGTGAAACAACGGGGTCGAAAGGCGATGGTTCGCGCCCCTCAGACGACCCGAGCCTCGAAAGTCGCGAAAGCCGCGAAAGCGAGTCGGACGTCGACGGAGCGGTGTCGGACCCGACGAGCGGAGCAAACACGACTACTGAGTCGAACCCGACCACCGAATCGACTCAGACCCCGACCACCGAATCGAGCGCAACTCCCCAATCCCAAGCCCGTGACCCCGCACTCCGCTCGCTCGAAGTCGCCGGCGACGTGACCGGGCAAAGCACGGGGACCGGGGAGTACGGCGACTTCGTGAAGGTGTTCAGAGACCGCTACGAGAAGCTCTCGAAACAGCTCCGCGGACGGGTGAATCACCGCCCGGCCACCGCCATCCAGTCGATGAGCGGCGGCACCGACGCGGCGATGATCGGCCTCGTCAACGACATCCGGTCGACGAAGAGCGGCCACTGGCTCGTCGAGTTGGAGGACACGACCGGGACGTTCCCCTGTCTCGTGATGAAAGACCGGGAGTTCGCCGAACTGGTCGACGAACTGCTGCTCGACGAGTGCATCGCCGTCGAGGGGACGCTCTCGGACGACGCGGGGATTATGTTCGTCGACTCGATGTACTTCCCGGACGTCCCGCGGACGTACACGCCGAACACCGCTGACAGACACGTGCAGGCGGCGCTCATCTCCGACATCCACGTCGGGAGTCAGGAGTTCGTCGCCGACGCGTGGGGTCGCTTCGCCGACTGGCTCCATACCGAAGAAGCCGAACACGTGGAGTACCTGCTCATCGCGGGCGATATGGTCGAGGGCGTCGGGGTCTACCCGAATCAGGACGAGGAACTCGACATCATCGACATCTACGAGCAGTACGAGACGTTTTCGGAGCATCTCAAGGACGTCCCCGGGGATATGGAGATTCTGATGATCCCGGGTAACCACGACGCCGTTCGACTGGCAGAACCGCAGCCCGGCTTCGATGAGGAACTACGAGACATTATGAGCGCGCACGACGCGAGGATCACGGGTAACCCGTCGCTCGTGACCGTCGAGGGCGTGAAGGTGCTGATGTACCACGGCGTCTCACTCGACGAGGTGATCGCGGAGTTGCCCGTCGAGAAAGCGAGCTACGACGAGCCGCACAAGGCGATGTACCAGCTCTTGAAGAAGCGTCACGTCGCGCCGCAGTTCGGAGGGAAAACGCGTCTCGCGCCCGAAGAGAAGGACTATCTGGTGATGGAGGAGGTCCCGGACGTGTTCCACACCGGCCACGTGCACAAACTCGGCTGGGGGAAATACCACGACGTGCTCGCGGTCAACTCCGGCTGTTGGCAATCGCAAACCGACTTCCAGAAATCCGTCAACATCGACCCCGACGTCGGATACGCACCGATCCTCGACCTCGACACGCTCGATATGACCGTGCGGAAGTTCGTTTAAGTTCGGGAGTTTGGGGAGGTTTCGAAGCTCTCAGTCGGCAGAAAACCGATACTTCGTCGTCGGCTCGCCGTCGAACTGCGGCCCCGGACCGACCAACTCGAAGCCGGCAGCCTCGGCCGCAGCGGCGATGTCGTGTTCGGACTCCGGAACGACGAGCGCGACGTCGAGGCCCTCGTTGACCGCGAAGCGGACCGGTTCGGCGAGCAGTCGCTCGGCGACCGTGGCCTCGCCGGCCAGTTGGGTGACGTGAACCGTTCCGTCCTCGACGTCGAAGGCGACGAAGCCGTGGACGGCCTCGTCGGCGGGAGCGTCGTCGCCAGTTGCCTCGTTGGCGTCGGCAGCGTCAGTGGCCCTGTCGACGTCGGCGTTCGGTCCCGGATCGCGGTCCGGTGCGACCGCGAGCCGCACCGTCCGGTCGTGGACGACGTTGCGGAGCGCGTCGGCCGGGAGGTCGACGATGGCCCCGAGCGTCTCGGCGTCTGCCTCGACCGCGTCTCGGACCTCGACGTCCATACGGTGTCGTACGAGCGGCAGCCTCTTAAACTGACCCGGGCGTCCCGGCGGAGTGTCCGGGTCAGCCGACGAATCGGGATGACATCGAGCGCAGTCGAACCAAAATCGGAGCTGTCCCCGACGGACAAGACGCGGAAAGACGGAGAAACTCGGCAACGGTTGAGACGGGAGACAAGATTTTACACTCCCCCCGGTAAAGGACGGCTATGTCAGAGCACCACTCGCAGTGCAGCAACGGATACCGACAGGGGGCCCGACCGTGCGCGTAGTCGCAAAGTTCGGCGGCACGTCGCTCGGAAGCGGCGATCGGATCAACCGCGCCGCTGACTCGATCGCCGCCGCGGTCGAAGCGGGCCACGAGATCGCCGTCGTCGCGAGCGCGATGGGGAACACGACCGACGCACTCCTCGACGAGATCGAGTTCGACGCCGACGACCGCGACCGCGCGGAGATCGTTTCGATGGGCGAGCGGACGAGCGTCCGGATGCTCAAGGCCGCGCTCGCGGCCCGGGGCGTCAACGCCCTCTTCGTCGAGCCCGGTAGCGACGACTGGCCGGTCATCGCGAACGACCTCGGGGAGGTCAACGTCGAGGAGACCAAACAACGCGCAAGCAAGCTGGCCGCGGACCTCGATCACGTCGTCCCGGTCATCACCGGCTTCCTCGCGCAGAACCTCGACGGCGAAATCACGACGCTCGGGCGGGGCGGCTCGGACACGACGGCCGTGATGCTCGGTCGGTACATGAACGCCGACGAGGTCGTGATCGTCACCGACGTCGAAGGCGTGATGACCGGCGACCCCCGCGTCGTCGAGGGCGCGCGAAACGTCGGCCGGATCACCGTCGACGAACTCCGGAACCTCTCGTTCCGCGGCGCTGAGGTGGTTGCCCCGTCAGCGCTGTCGTACAAGGACGACGACCTCGACGTCAGGGTCGTCCACTACCAGCACGGCGACCTACTCACCGGGGGGACGCTCATCGAGGGGCAGTTCCAGAACCTCATCGATATGCAGGACGAGCCGCTGGCCTGCGTCACCGTCGCCGGGCGCGCGATCCGCAACAGCCCGGGCATCCTCGCGGACCTCTCGCAGGCGCTCCGCGAAGTGGACATCAACATCGACGCGGTCGCCTCGGGGATGGATTCGGTGACGTTCTACGTCAACGAGGACCGCGCCGAGGAGGCGGAGAACCTCCTCCACGAGAAAGTGGTCGACGACCAGACGCTCTCGTCGGTCACCGTCGACGACGACATCGCGGTCATCCGCGTCACCGGCGGCGAACTGCCGAACCGCCCCGGCGTGATTCAGGACATCGTCCAGCCGATCGCCGAGGCAGGGATCAACATCCACGACGTCATCACCTCCGCGACCTCCGTCGCGATCTTCGTCGCGTGGGACGACAGAGAGGAGACGCTCGAAATCGTTCAAGGCGAGTTCTGAAACCGGATCGCGGTCGAACGGACTGATCCGTAACTGACCCTCAGACAATCGATCCGTCACCGACCCTCGGACAGTCGCTCGCCGATTCGCTCCGGGAGCCCGGCGTCTTCGACGGCGGCTGCGACGGCGTCGACGTCGTAGTCGACTCGCCGCTCGTCGACCGACAGGTCGTCGAGGTCGACCACGGCGTAGGCCGCCCGCGGATCGCCGTCACGGGGCTGGCCGACGCTGCCGGGGTTCATCACGATCCCCTCCTCGAAGCGTTCGTGGCCTTGGACGTGAGTGTGGCCGGTCACCAACACGTCCTCCTCGCCGAGCATCGACGCCGAGAACTCCTCGGGGTAGGTGTAGCGGTCCGGGTCGTCGGGGTGACCGTGGACTACCTTGATCCGACCGTCGAAAACCGTCCTCGTGTCGGGAAGCCCAGAGAGCCACGCTACGGTGTCGTCGTCGAGTTTCCGGCGGGCGTACTCGACGCCCGCGGCGGCCATCGAGTTGAACCGAAACGACGTCCCCGAGGACGTCGCGCGATCGTGATTGCCCATCACGGTCGGAATCTCCCGCTCGCGCACGGCCGCGACGCACTCTGCGGGCCACGGATTGTAGCCGACGACGTCGCCCGCGCAGACGATCGCGTCGATCGACGCGTCGTCGGTCGCAGACTCCTGAAGATCGTCGAAAACAGCCTCCAGCGCGACCTTGTTCGCGTGGATGTCCGAGATCACAGCGACCTGCATATCCGTGCATACGGATGTGAGGGACAAAAGTCACCGCCCGTGACACCTCGGGTCGACCGGGGCCGGCGTCGGGGAGTTCGGTCGATGTCGGGAAGTTCGGCCGGCGTTGCAAAATTCAGTCGTCGTTGTGAAATCCGACGGCGATGTCGCCGTCGTCGTAGGTGACGCCCGCAGCGCAGACAGCGTGCTCGTACGAGAGGTCGTAGGCGGCCCGTGCGATGTCGCTGGGGTCGTCATCGGCGTCCGCCGCGAACTCGATAGGGGTCGGCTCGTCCTCCTCGTAGGTCGCGACGAGGGTCGGTTCCGCGACCGAATCGACAATGAGCGCGTCGCGTCGGACGATGCCGACGTAGGACTCCTCGCCGACGACGCCCGCGACCCGCGGGGTGTCGTAGTCGTCCTTCTCGTAATCGAGCGCGAGCAGCGCCGACGCGAGGGCGTCGCGAGCGGGGTAGCCCAGATCCAGCTTTTCGGCGATCGGATCGACGTGTGAACCGTTGCCGACGACCACCGACGCGCCACCCTCGCGGACGCAGTTATACGAGACGTACGGATTGTCGTTCTCGGGGGCGTCCGGCGTCGGCGCGACCGTCAGCGTGCCGTCGCGGTCGACAATCTGACGGTTCGGGAACGATCGAGAGGAGACGCGGTACGCGCCGAACTCCGGCGCGACGATCACGAATCGGCCGATATACATACGCGAACGTGGTCAAGAGGCAGATAAATAGGTGGTGGATTGTGCACGGACGGGCGTCGGAAGCGCGATCACCGGGAGGTGGTTTCTTGTCCGCTCGTGTCGACTGTGTGAACCGATATGTCCCCCGGGACTGCTGATCCCTCCGCTCGGTCGGAATCGACGACGCCCGCGCAAAAGCGGGCGGACCACGAGATCGACGCGGCCCGGCTCGCTCGGTTTTTCGGATCCTTGGCCGTCCTCGCGGCCGGGTTCGTCGCCGTCGGGCGAGTGGCCGAGGTGCGATTAGTCGCGCTCGCCCCGCCCTATATGTTCACACCCGCTATCGCGGCGGGTGTGACCGTACTCACGACCGACGCGTCGCGGCGGGACGTCGGCGCGCGGATCGGACGCCTCCGGTGGCACCTCGCCGCCGTCGTGACGGCGCTGGCGCTGGTCGGGGTGGCGCTTGTCGTCGCGGTCGCCGTGCCGGAGGTGACCTTCGACGCGTCCGCCGATCCGACACCGGGACTCGCCCTGCCGACTGGGGCGCTGGGCGTCGTCGCGCTCGCGGGAATCGCAGTCGGGGCGGGCGTGACCGTCAACGCGCTCTTCGCGCTCGGCGAGGAACTCGGCTGGCGCGGCTACCTTCTCTGGGAACTCGCCCCGTTGGGGTTCTGGCGAGCGAGCGGGCTCGTCGGTCTCGCTTGGGGACTGTGGCACGCGCCGATCATCCTCGACGGCTACAACTACCCGTCGTTTCCGCTCGTCGGCGTCGTGGTGATGACCGCCGCGACGGTGGCGTTCTCGCCGGTGTACACGTTCGTCGTCGTCCGCGCCAGATCGGTCCTCGCAGCGGGGTTCTTTCACGGCGTGTTCAACGCGGCCGCCGGGGTGCTGCTCGCGTACGCCGTCACGGCCGACCCCGTCCGGCGGGAGTTGGTGGCAAGTCCGGTGGGGGCTGCGGGCATCGGTGCGTTCGTACTGGCAGCGGTCGTGATCGGGATCGGTGGCACCCCGACGCTGGATCGAGCCACGATCTGGGGTGGAGCGGAACCGGCGAACGGCCCAGAATCCGGCAGTGAGCGGCAAAAGGAAGAGTAACGGACTTCGCAACACTCATATGGAGTCGCGGGTTACGATTGGGCACGCAGTCGACGAACGGCGTCAACCGCAAGAACGCGCAGTCCCATGGGGTAGTGGCCAATCCTGAAGCCTTCTGGGGGCTTCGACCCAGGTTCGAATCCTGGTGGGACTACTTCTCCGTTACTCCCTTTCGCGTAGCCGAGGCTGCCGTCGCGTGAGGAGTCGGTGCCAGCCAGTGATGACAACCAGTCAGAGTAGCTGGGCAACGATCCAGAAAATCAGTATGAGTGCCAAAAAATAGCCGAGAGCGACGAGCGCGTTTCGACGAGGCGCACCGGAAGCAGTTCCCGGAAGCCGGATCGGCCTTCGACCAGCCCACCGCGGCATCAGACTGGACCGGCTGTGGCGGTCCCCTCATCGCCAGTGGAGGCGTCGTCGACGTCATCGGATTCGTCGGACGGAGCCACAGGCTGGTCAGGGTCCGTCGTCTCCTCGGGTTCGGAGTCCGGGTCCGACTCCGACTCCGCATCGGTGCTGGAGGGTTCTTCTGTTTCGGCGGCAGGCTCGGGTGATGACTCGGAGTCTAGGCCGTCCGAATCAGTTGGTTCCCCTGCGTCCGCGGCGTCGGCATCCTCGTCATTCGGACCGTCAGCATCGGACTGTTCGATCGGCTCCGATGTCGCCGGGTCACTGTCACCGTCTGCCGACGGTTCGGCCGTCGAAGTACCCGATTTCTCGGTTGCTCCCTCATCAGGTACCGTTTCGTTCCCATCCGGAGTGAGATCATCGTTCTCGTTCCCATCCGGAGTGAGATCATCGTTCTCGTTCCCATCCGGAGTGACATCGTCATTCGATGTGTTGCCGTCGACAGGTTCCGTGCCCGGTTCTGTGGGATCAGCGGTTCCGTTTCCATCGACGGTTGGCTCGCCGGGAACCGACGTGGATCCGATTACCGTCTCGTTGTCGGCGACGGTCGAATTTTGGCTCGAGGCGTTGTCACCCGGAGCGGGCGGCTGCTCCTGACCGGCCGGTGCCGCGGTCGTATCGGTCGTAAATCCGAACGCAGCGCTACTGATCGGATCGTCCGGTCCGTTGCCGAACACGACGATGTCGGGGCTCGACACGTTGGCGCTGAATCCGATGGAGACCGACTCTTCGTCGGAGAGCAGCGCGAGCGTGACGCCGGCAGTCGCCGAAGCGAACACGATGAGCAGCACACCAACGACCGCGAGCGACTTATTCATCGTCCACCTCCACGTCTCCGCTGCCATCCGTTAGGGCTGGCAGCGAAGTCGAGCGGGCGGCCCGTGCCGCTCGCCACGCGGTCAGCGTCACTGAGCCAGCGAACAGCAAGCCGAGGAGCCCGGCCGTGAGCGCACCGACGGAGACGGGCGTCGGCGCGGCGGTGGCGGCGAACTCGCGGGAGACGTTCCAGCCCGCGTATGCGAATAGCGCCGCCATCGCCAGCAGCGTGAGCTTCAGATCGACGGTCGCGACTGCGACAGTACCGGCCGACAGTGGCCGCCCAGCGTCTTGGGGTGCCTCTTCGGGACGCACGGCGGTTGTCTCGTCGTCGCTGGTCGCGTCTTCCGTCACAGTGGACGTTGCGGTGGCTGCCGCGGCGTCCGAATGCTCGGTGATGTCCCCTTCCGGCTCCCGGCGGCTCCACGCGAGGAGCTCGGTCACGCCGAGCAGCACCAGTGGGATGACGACGAGGGCGACGTATCCGATGGACGTGTTCGCCCACAGGATCACGTGGCCGAGGAGCGGGATCGTGAGTACGACCTGTCCGATGACCGCCTCGGGGCCGACCAGACCCGCGTCGACGTTCTCGTTAGCGTCGCCTTTCGTCTCGTAGCCGCCGTCGCGCTCGCCGACGACGCGGTGAGTCGTCGGGACGCTGTCACCGGGGGACCGGTACGTAATCACGTCGCCGACCTCGACAGACGCAGAGGCGTCGACGATCACCACATCACCGGGCGAGAGTTCCGGCTCCATACTGCCCGAGAGGACGACGAAGCCGTCGTCGGCCCCGATGACCTGCGGAACGGCGAAGACGACGAACGGCGAGAGCACTGCGAGCAGTACAATCGTCGCGAGCAGTTTCCCACCGCGGGGAACCGACGGCATCTGCGGGACCGACAAACGGGTCATCGCCCACCTCCCGGGGGCCGCCCACCAGAGTTGCCGTTGCTGTCGTTGCTGTCGTTGCTGTCGTTGCTGTCGTTATTGACGTTGCTGTCGTTGTTGCCGTTGCTGTCGTTTCTGTCGTTGTTGCCGTTGCTGTCGTTTCTGTCGTTGTTGCCGTTGCTGTCGTTTCTGTCGTTGTTGCCACTGATATCGTCGCCAGTGCCACCGCTTCCGTCGTTCACACCCGAGGGATCGGTGCAGCCGGGACAGTCCGTGTCCGAGTCGGTCGTACAGACGCAGACTGTGATGTGGCTGATTCCCTTCCCATCGGGGGCGTAGACGAATCCGTCTTCGTCGCTTCCGGGGAGGTCCGCGGTATCGACAGAGACCCCGTCTTCACGGTCGTACTGCTCGAATCCCGGGCCACCCTTGACGGCGACGGTGCAGAGACTCGGAGCGACACCACCGGCTAGATTCACGAGCCGGAAGGCGACCCCGGTGGTCTCGCCGTCGCCCGTATCGACAGTGGCGTAGATCTCCACGCCGTAGTCGGTGTCGCCCTCGGTGAACGCGTACGTCCCGGGTTCGGCGAAGCTGTCGCCGAGTCCGGGTTGCGTCCCGTCCTCGAACTCCAGTTTCCCGAGCGTCCGGCAGCACGGGCACGGATCGCCAGCCGGGCAGGGCTCCGTATTCCTGCCTGCGAATGGGTTTACCGGCGTGTTGTGCCGGCACTGGACGGCGGCGAACCACAGCGGCAGATCGACCGATTCGGAGCCGACGTAGCCGACGAGTTCGTATTCGACGAGTACACAGACCTCGTCGGTCAGGCACTCGGTTTCGGACGTCGTCGGTTGGCCGTCGACGCGGTATCCTCCGCGGAGGTCGTCGGCGACCTCTCGAAGCGAACCGCTGGTGATCAGGTCGAGTTCGGTACCCGATTCGCAGTCGGCGTACGACAGCGTCACGTGGATCGCCTCAGCCAGCCTCGTCGACGCGGGCACCGGGCAGTCGGTCGCGAGCCACAGCGCCGCGGGGTTGTTGATCGCGTCACTGCGTTGTGGCAGCGCGAACGTGAGGAGCATACTCCCCGAGTCGGCAGCCGTACCGAGTGACCCGATCGGGAGACTGACACGTGGGCCGTCGAGGGTGCCACTCGAATCGGGACCGTCTGCACCGGGACCGCTGAGCAGGTCGTACTCGACAACCAAATCGACAATACCGGTCGTAATCGACGCGTCGAACCGTTCGACGTCACTGAACATCGCAGCGGTGCCGGTTCCAGTAAGCGCACCCGCGCCGCCAGCCGTCGCCAGCGCTGCCAGCACGCGGCGTCGAGAGAGGATCATTGCGCGCCTCCGACGAGGAAGGGGCTGTCACCGTCACAGGCCCCGCCGGCGAGCGAAAAGTCGAATCCGAGCGAATCGCCCTGCGAGCGGTTCCCGGCCCCCTCGGGGACTTCCCAGCGGAGCGCGATGCACCGCAACGAACCCGGCGAGAGGCAGTCGAACGCGAGAATTCCCTCGGCGTCGCCAGCATCCGACGTCGGGGCGAACGCCTCGGCGAAGGGAGCCGGCGCGACCAGTGGGGATTCGAGCGTTTCGTCGAACTCCTTCGTGCCGTTACAGCTTCCCAGCGGCGAGCCATCGAGCCAGACCTCGACGACGGCGGCCTCATCGAGTTCGCCGTCGTCCGGGGTGGTGTCGCCGGCAGCCCGTTCGGGACCGTTCACGCCGTGTTCTTCGTCGGCGGTCAGCGAGGGCCGGAACCACACGTCGAGCGGTTCGGCCCGGTTGCTGTCTACCACTTCGAGGCCGACGACCAACGTACCCGTATCTCCGGGGAGTACGTTCCCCACGGAGATTACGGGGCCGGTGACGTCGGTCACGAACGTCGCATCGTCGACGTAGGCGGGGGCGGTATCGGGGTCGAGCGTCGCCTCGAAGCTGTCGCTCGTCCCTGCGTGGTTCTCTAGGAGCGCACCGTTGTACCGTTCGTACCAAGCGATACGGAGCCGTCGGTCGTCGGTATCGTCCTCCGGTGCGGCGTAGGTATACTGCGAGAAGTTGGGGGAGTCCAAGCGACGGGAGAACCCGCCGATGGCGAGCGCTCCAGCACCGATCCCCGTCAACAGTTCCCGACGTGTGATTGTCATATTCGTAGGTCCCGGATACGCCGGGTCGGTGGGTGGACCGATATTCCGGTCCGCGTTCGGAGGGCGATACGGCAGCGGAGAGTATAGGTATGGAAACGCTTCACGATCGACACGGAGTCCGTATCCGCCGGCAGGGAGCCCCTACCGCGTATATCCCCCGAAAAGGGGAGCCACGTGATACGGCTGCGAACATCGATGTGGCGTCAGTCGGCGGTGTCCGCTTCGGGCGTCGCGAACGGCGTGTCGTTGTGCCGCGATTGTTCGACCTCGAAGCCGAAGTCGAAGCCGACGGAGTCGGACTGGACCTCGTTGCCGACATCGAAGGGGAGAGTCCACTCGAATCCGATACACTGCGTCGTCGCACCGGGGTACGGCTGGAGGCCCTCCTCCTGTCGGTCCCCGTCGAGGACGATACCCTCGGACAACTGCGCGAAGACCTCCGCCATCGTGCCTTCGGCGATCTTCTGCTCGCCGCCGAGGACGATCTGGGCGATGTTGGCGTAGACGGTATCGAGGTCCGCGGGGTCCGGAGCGACGAAGGCGTCGTCCGGAGAGCTCGCGAGCGACGAGAGGAGTGACGTGTTCGCGCTGCCGAGTGCGATCGTGAAGATGCGGATGCCGGCGCTCTTGGCGCTGTTCGCCGCCGCGGTGGCAGCCGAAGCGTCCGAGTTTCCGTCGCTCAGCAGGATCATCACCTTGGATGCCCCCACGGTGGCGTTCGTCCCGTTGAGCAGTTCGTTCTCGCCCTCATCGATCCCGGCCGCGATCGACGTGCCGCCACCCGACGAGTAGGCGTTGATAGCGTCCTTGACGGCCTGGTAATCGGTCGTCAGCTCTTGGTCGGTTTGTGCGCTGCTGCTGAACGAGATCGCGGCGGCCTCGTCCGGGGAGGAGAGGTTGTCAACGAAGCTCGTTGCCGCGGTCTTGAGGGCCGAAAGCGGTGTGCTGCCCATCGATCCGGAGACGTCGGAGACGAGCGCGACCTCGAGTTCCTGTTGCTGGCCCGTGCCGGTCGGTTCGTAGACGTTGTCACAGTCCTCGTCGTACCAGACGCAGACTTCGATGGCGTCGGCGAGTTCGCCGATTCCGTCGATGTCTTCGCCTTCGGCGTCCACTTCGGGTTCCGTCTGTTCGTTTTCGTCGTTGCCCGTGAGTTCGCCCACCATCCGCAAGTAGCCGGGGTTATCACAGATATGGATACTCACTGTCACCTCGCCGGAGTCACCGGGTTTGACATCGGAGAGCGTGAACATCGGGATCCCGTCTCCGTTTGCGAGGTACTGATCCGCTTCGGGGCTACAGAAGTCGAACTGCTCGCCCTGCACGAGGTCTTCCCACTCCTGCATATCGGCGGGCGAGGGCGCTTGCGCGAGGAGGTAGCGGCCGGTCGATTCCTCGTCTTCGAGAAGCTCTTCGGCCTCGGGGTATCCCATCCCTCTAACGGCGTCAAGCCGCCCCGGTCCTCCGAGATACGTGGCTTTGTAATCGAGTTTCAGGTCGAGCGTCCCGGCCTGAAGCGTGTTGTCCGCGAACTCCTCCTCATCGGAGAAGAACGCGCTGGTTCCGAGTCCGGTCCCAGCGGAGGCGATGCCGACCGCTCCGAGGCCCGCGAGGACGCGGCGTCGAGAGAGGTTGTACAGTGGTAGTTCGTTGTCGTTTGTCATTGTCTTGTCCTATCATCGAGTCAGTTACAGTCGATGCTGTCCTCCCTGCCGCAATGGAGGGAGAGAACCCACCGAGGGAGTCGAACCCCCGTGCTGCCGCCGTGGGTCGTGTCACGGATCAGGCGACGAGTTCCGGCCCCGATCCGTCGTTGTGTCGCTCCTGTTCGGTGTAGAAGCCGAGATCGAAGCCGAGCGTATCGCCCTGGATCTCGTTACCGACCTCGAACGGGAGTTCCCACGACAGGGCGATGCAGTGCATCACGCCGTTGCCGCGGAACGCTTCGCGGTCCGGGTCGGTCGGGTCATCGCTGAGCTCGTCGTAGATCGTCGAGCGGTTGCCGTCGAGGGGGATCCCGTTTCCGTCGGCCAAGGTAGCGAGGACGTTCTCCAGCGAGTCCTGCATAATGACCTTCTCGGCGACCGTCTGCGCCGCGAGGTTCCCGAACACCGTCGGGATATTGAGCGGATCGTCGACGTCGTTGAAGAACACCGGGTCGCCGCCCGCGCTACCGGCCGGCCCGGCCATCGCTTGGAGCACGCCGTCGTTGGCGCTGCCGACGGAGATGGTGTAGACGTCAGTCGCGGGCGACGGGGACGCCGCGCGGGCGTCGTCTGCGGCGTCTTCCGGAGACGCGAAGGAGGTGCTTCCACCGCCGTTGAACGATTCACCGTCCGAGAGGACGATGTTCCGCTTTTCGGCACCGGCGCGGCCGTTGGCCGCAAGCTCGTCTTGCGCGTCGTCGACGCCCTCGCCGATGTACGTCCCCGTGGCGATTCCGTTCGCGTTGGAGAATGGGTCCGGGTTCCCATCGCCGTCAGCGGGGTCGCTCACCGTGGGATCGTCCCCGACACCGTCGCTGGCGGGGCCGGTCACGACGTTGGCGAGCTTCTGCCGGAGGTCGGTCAGGGCGCTGTCGACGGCCGAGAGGTCGGTCGTCATCTCTTGGAGGATGCCCGTGCGCGGCTGGGTGTCAGAGCTACCCTCGCCGTCGAAGTACGCGACGCCGACCTTCACATCGGCGTTCTGCGATTGGAGGTAGTCGATGAACTGTCGCGTGCCGAGTTCGACGAGGTCGATCTTCGTCGTCTCGGAGTAGGTCGTGCCGTTGATCTGGATCTCGTCGTTACCGACGACCCCGCCGTATTGGTTGTACAGCATCGACCCGGAGAAGTCCAGCGTCAACATAATGTCGACCGGCTCAGCGCCGTCGTAGACGTTGTCGCAGTCCTCGTCGTACCAGAGCGTCGCCTGGATCGCGCCCGCGAGATCGCCGAGGTTGTCGGGATCGACGGCCATCTCTGGCTCGGCGTGGACGCCGCCGGATTCGGTGACGTTGCCCGCCTGCATCCAGAGGTATCCGGGGTTGTCACAGAGATGCAGCGAGAAGGTGATCTCGCCGGAGTCGCCGGGTTTGACGTCGGTGAACTGCACGAGCGTCTCCATCTCTTGGCCGGTGATGGGGTCGACGCCGAAGTTCGCTTCCGACAGCGGCGGGATGGTCTCACAGTTCAGCACCGGGATGTTCGCGCCGTTGCTGTTCTCGTCTTCCTCGTCCGGGAAGTCGCTGTAGCGGATCTGTCCCGCGTCGTTGTCGGCCGCGATGGACTGTTCGCCGTCGCCGTCGTGGTCGGGGTGGGCGCTGACGAAGGTGTGGCCGTCACCAAAGTCGTAGGTTTGCTGCCAGTCGACGAGCAAGTCGAGCTCGCCCGCGACGAGGGAGTTGTTCTCGAACGTCTCCTCATCGGAGAAGAACGCGGTCGTTCCGAGGCCAGTCCCCGCGGATGCGAGGCCGACGACGCCGATGCCTGCGAGCATCTTTCGGCGCGATAACGTGTACTGCTTGGGATCGTTGGTCATTGGTTGTGGTCCGTGTGATCGGTGATTTCGGGTTGGTGTTGGTTGATCGTGGCTCACCCCCGCAGGCCGGTCGGATCGCGGAGGGTGGTATGTTGCTCACTCGACGCTGCTGTCGAACGTGGCGCTCACTCGACGCTGATGTCGAACGCGACGCCCTCGTCGTTGCCGGGGTAGTCGCCTTGGACGTCGACGGTGACGTCACCGGAGATGGTGAACGCGTTCGCGACGTCCGCGGCGTCGGTGTCGAAGACGAGGTAGGTGACCTCGCGGTCGGCACCGTCGTTGGTGGCCGAGATCGCGTCTGGGCCGCTGAGCGTGGCGGGGACGCCGTCTAGGTCGAGCGCGAGGTTCGCGACGCTGACGGTGGCCTCGTCGGCTTTCGTCGTGATCGCGAGTTTGCCGCTCGGCGCGGGGATGGTGCTGGCGACGTTCACGCCGTCGAGGGTGAACGAGGCGTTGCCGCTGCCGTCGTAGGTGTAGCTGAACGGGACCGTGTTACCGGGCGTCCAGACGTAGTTGGCCGTGTCGGCGCTCCCGACGTCGGGGCCGACGGCGACTTCCCACGCACCTGCGGCGAGGTTGTCACCGTAGCGGCCGCGGGCGAAGGAGGTCTCCTGTTGGGTGGCGAACTCCTGTTGCTTCGCGAAGCCCTCGCCCGTTCGGGTGATGACGGAGGGGACGCACGGGTTCGTGGTACCGTCGTTGTGGCGGGCCTGCAGGGCGTGGAACTCGAACGCCATCGTCAGCGAGTCCGACTGGATCTCGTTGCCGACCTCGTAGGGGACCTCCCAGAACAGGCACAGGCACGCGCCGGTGATGTATGCTTCTTCGTCTCCGACGACCTCCTCGTCGTACGGGGACTGCTCGCCGGGGACGAGACCGGCGACGCCGTCGCCGTCGAGCGCGGCACCGGAGGAGATGGCCGCGAAGACGTCGACAAGGGAGCCGGAGACGATCTCGTCGCCCTCGACGAGCTCTTCGTCCTCGATGTCGCAGTAGGCGAGCCGGGCGACGATGCTGTCGCCGAGTTCGCCGAGCTCGGGCGTGTCGTCGACCGCCATCTCGGGTTCGTTCATTCCGTTTTCTGCCTGCGAGATGTCACCGCAGGCCCACATATACGCGGGGTTGTCTACGATATCGAAACAGAACTCCACGTGACCGGAGTCGCCCGGCTTCACGTCTTGCAGGTCGTAGAACATTCCCGCGGGCGACCCGTCTTGGGTCCCCATCGCTGAATCGGCCATATTCTCGACTGCACCGTCGCTGTCGTAGGAGGCTTCGTAGCGGACGCGCAGGTCGAGTGTACCGGCCGTCAGCGTGTTGTTCTCGAAGCTCTCTTCGTCGCTGAAATACGCCGAAGTGCCGAGGCCAGCACCCGCGGAGGCGATGCCGACGGCTCCGAGTCCGGCGAGCATCTTGCGGCGTGAGAGGCTGTACAGTTCGGATTGGTTGTCTTGCGTCATTGGTTTGTCCTCCCGTCGGACCGCGATCAGCGGAGAGATCGTTGCCGGTCGTTTCGGGACATCTTACCCCATCGCTCGGGGGGTATTACCCATGAACAGATTCGGTGGAGTCGAACCGCAAAATGAGCGTTTTCATCGACTCGTTGGGACGAATTCGGTGGAAAATACGGGAGTCATACCACATATTGTCGCAGCCCTACCGGCGCGGCCGGGCGTACATACCGCTTGGGTCCGGTCCCCGTTCCGGTGGATCCGGCATCCGTACCAGTTTGTACGGTAAGCGTGCACTTCTGGGCGGAGGGTCTAATCGATCCATAGCTATACTCGAGAAGCCCCTCCCAGAATCTAATGTTCCAGCGATCTGCGCTCCCGGAGGTGGACGTGTACCACGTACTGAGCAACGCGCGCCGGCGCGAGGCACTCGCAGAACTGTGGTCCCAGTCGGAGCCGCTGTCGCTGCGTGAATTATCCGAGCGAATCGCGACGACGGAATCCGGCCAAGACCCCGCGCCGCGGGCGCTCCGAGAGAGCGTCTACAACGCGCTCCACCAGACGCACCTCCCGAAGATGGACGATCTCGGACTCGTCGCGTACGACCCCGATCGGAAACAGGTTCGCGTCCGCTCTCGGGCGGGTCACCTCGGGCGATATATGGACATCACGACACGTGCGGGCGTGACGTGGGGGGAGTACTACCGCGCACTCGGCGTCCTCGGCCTGTTCACCACAGTCGCATCGCTCGCTTCGGTGCCGTTCTTTGTGATTGTCGACCCGCTCGTTCCGGCGACTTCCTTCCTCGTGTTCTTCGCTATTTCGACGCTGTATCAACTCGGGGGAGCGCGGCTCGGCCCCCGAGGGCGACTCGCACGGCTCCGTGCGCGGCTGTTCTGATCCGTAAAGTCGACTGTTCAACGGAGTGCCAGCGTGGATGCAGCGTGATCGGTGAGCTGGATCACGCCGCGAAAATAGATTACTCGACAGCGACGACAGAGCGTTACTCGACAGCGACGACAGAGCGAGCGTCAGTCTCGAAGAGCCTCGCGTTGCAGTCGAGACAGGTGGCAGCGACGACCTCGTACTCGCGGCAGCAGGAACGCACGGACTCAGTTCCGAGTCGGATCTCGCCAGCACAGACCGGGCAGGTCTCGAGGCAGGCGCGGATCGCCGAGAGCGTCCGACCGCGAGCACCTCCCGGCACCGACTCCCATTCGTCGGTCCACTCCGAGAGCGCGCGGTGGGCGGCGAGGTCGGCGACGAACGCTGCCTTCGACTCCCACTGACCGAGTATCGAATCGTCGAGCAGAACTCGCCACGAGGAGCCGCTGCTGACGAACGACAGACGATCGGCATCGACGTCGAGTAGGTCGGCGGAGGCGGTCGTCATCGCTGCATCGGTGTTGATGTCGAGCGCGACCGCTTCGAGACGCGACTGAAACGTCGGGACGAGCGCGATATCGTCGTCACCGTCGACGACAACCGCGGCGCGGTCGAGAAACGAGAACACGTCGAAATCCACGTCGGAAGTGGCCGCAGGCGATGTTGATTTCCCGAACCACGCGAGGACGCGCTCGGGCAGGTACCGCTTCGTTAATTCAGGCGTGCCGGGCACGAGATAGCCGCGAACGTAGATACTCGCGATCGAAACGACCGCGACGACGACCGCGGCGGGAAGGGAAACGAGCGCCATCACACCGGTCAGTGCCGTTGCGAGAGCGAGATTAATCACGGTGCAGGGGAGACAGCGGTTCTCACCGGTGTACTCCGGATGACGGAACTGTGTTAAGAGTCCTACGGACGATTGTCGGTTCATTACTCGGTATGAGATACAATCATAAGCGAACTTAGGTATGGTCCGCGTATCGATATCGAGGGCGTCGAGTCTGATCTGAACGTTTGCGGGTCGTTCGATATCTGCGTTTTATTGGAGGTAGAAGGCCAATATTACCGTAATCACTCACGATGATAGATAGATTCATAACGCCATACGTCAATCCATTGGTATTGGTAGTGGGGAGCAAATGTCACAATCAAGCCAATTGCGCGGAGCCGGAGAAGTGTCGGAGAGTGAACAATTTTCGACCGATACGGTCTTCGAAACGCTGAGCAGTCGGCGACGGCGCTACATCCTCCACTATCTGCTGCAGATGGGAGATTCGGTGACAATCCGTGACCTCTCCAGCCAGATTGCGGCGTGGGAGAATAACATCGAATTACGTGACGTGGTACCAAAACAGCGCAAGCGCGTGTACACCGCACTCCATCAGACGCACCTCCCGAAGATGGACCAGCTCGAAGTCGTCGTTTACGACAGGGACCGGGGGACGGTCGCGATAACGGATTACGTCGAACAGTTCAACATATATCTCGACATCGTGCCGAAAGACGACATCCCGTGGAGCCAGTTCTACCTAGTACTGGGGGCCGTTCTGACGGCCCTCGTCGTGGTCGCCGCGCTCGGATTCGCCCCCTTCTCGTACCTGAGCGGCTTCGGATACGCCCTGCTCGTCGCCGGGACATTTACGCTCGCCAGTTGCCTCCACGTGCTCAGAGACCGCCGGACGCTCATCGGAAATACCGCGGAACCGGCGGAGGTCTCGCCACCGCCCGAACTCGACGGAAAACGGTAACGTTCGTCCTATAGTAGCGTTTGCAAGTCTTCACTCTCCTGATCGCACGACTGCGTGCGATCTGATGAGCATTCAGTTGCAAACGCTACTATAAGTGTTCGCGAAAATCTCTACGTTCCCGAGCCACCGCTTCCGCGAGATCATAGACCGACGAGCAGTGGAACAAGTGCCAAGTTACCGGAAGAATTAGCCGAGCGTCTCACCCTTATTCGGCCGACTCGGATTCGGTCCGGGCGGGAGTCGGATCCGCCGCCTCTCTGAGTTCATCCTCGATTTGAGTGCGTCCGCGTTTGAACTCCCCCATCGCCTCGCCGGACGAGCGGGCGAGTTTCGGGAGCTTGTCCGCGCCGAACAGCAGCACGAGAAGGAGGAGGATGACGAGCAGTTCGGGACCGCCTGGAATACCGATGAATGTCGGCAGGAGTATCTCCATACCACTCAGAGGCTGAAATTGGACATAGCTATAGGTACCCTACCGAACCGCCCTATCGGTCCAACGGCCCGTTAGACGCGTCCGCTCGGGCAGAAAGTCCGTGACTCGGATAGCGTACGAACGCGAGGGTTCACTTCTCGACGACCAGCAGCGCAACCCGTTCGCACACGAGCGCTTCGAGGTCGCCGTCGACGACGCCCAGTTCGGCGTCCGTGATATCGTAGTACGCCTTCACGCGCTCTACGTCGTAGTCGCCGAGGGTGGGTTCGACCGCATCGAGGATCTGCGAGCGGACGGCCTCGGCCGCCGCGGTCGGGTCCCCGCCGTCGACGAGGATCACCACCCGGTTCTCGCCGGGGGAGACGCCGAGTTCGAGCGCGTCGGTGATCTGTCTACGTCCGGCCGCATACAGGAGGATCTCGACGGCGCGGTCCCGGGCGATGTTCTCCCCGCGCTCGATGGCACGGTCGGCCAGTTCGACGGCGCGGTCGAGGTGGCGTTCGCTCACGACGTATCGGGCGTCGAACGCTTGGATCGTCGCGCCGGTTTGCACCGATAGTTCGTCGATGCCGGCGACGAAAGTGTCGACGTCGCTGACCTCGACGGTCCCTTCGACGAACAGCGGCGATCGGGTATCGCTCATCCGAAATCACCCAGGCTGGCCTGTTCCTCGGGGTCCTCGTCGGAACGCGTCGACGGCGGAGGGTCGGTTCCGGCGTCCGATTCCGTCCCTGATTCACTTGCGTCTGCAGCGGCCTTCGAGACGTCGTCCATCGACGGGTCCTGTCGGCCGACGTTTTCGAGAATCCCCGCGGCGGTTTTTCGACGGCCTCGCAGCGCGCGCAACACGACCGATTTGTCGGCCTCGCGGAGATCGGCGCGCGTCTCGATGCCGGCCTCGAAGAACCGTCGGGCGCGTTTGCGTCCGACACCTCGGATCCCGGCGAGTTCGAGGAGTTCGTCCCGAACGCCGTACTCGACGCGCTTTTTCGCCTCGCGAATCGGCACGGCCGAGCAGTCGAGTTCGCCCGCGAGGCGTTCGGCCGCGTTGAGCAGCCACTCGGCCGTTTCGACCTTCCCGCGGACGTCGCCGGGGCCGACGCCGTAGCGCTCGGTGATCCGGTCCTCGTTCACCTCGTCGGCCCAGTCTTCGAGCAGTCTGGCGGTTTTCAGCGCCGAGAGCCACTCCTCGAACCGGACATCCTCGTACTCGGATGGCGTGCGGCCGAGCAGTTCCGCCTCGCGTTCGTAACAGATCTCGGTGTAGGTCTCGCGATCCCCTGATTTCAGGTAGAGCTGATACATATCCGGCGTCCGCGAGACGAGGTGAAAGAGCCCGAGAGCCGTCGGATAGGTGGGTGCGTCGTCGGGGAGGGAGTCGTCGGGGAGGGAGTCGTCGGGGAGGGAGTCGTCGTCTTCTAGTGTCGTCTCAGAGTCCGACGCCGCCAACTCGCTTGCGCGCTGGAATCCGACAGCCTGTGGGTCCGCGCCGTCGGATTCCGACGCAGAGGCATCCGTCGGCGACGACTGCGCCTCCCCCGCGCCCACGAGCGAGCGAACCATTTCCCCGCGGTTCGCTTCGGCCCACTCCAGCCCGTCGATGATCTCGGCGGCCGTCATCGGATCGAGGTACAGCCGCGAGACGGTGTGGCCGACGCTCGTCGCCGTCAGCGAGTCGTCGTCGCGCTCGATGAACTCGTTGCGTTCCAAGTACGCGAGCACGTCCTCGGTGACGCGTTCGAGCCGCCCGGACTCCTCGGTCTGGGCCGCGTACAGCGTCTGATCAAGGAATTCGAGCAGTTCCCCGCGCGTGTGGGCGAAGCCGGAGGCGATGGTCGCGAGCACGTGCGTCCGAAGCGCCGGTTCGGCCGCCAACTTCGAGCGGACGGGCTCTGGATCGGCCCAGATGTAGCGCTCGAACAACTCGTCGCGCGTCTCGGAGTTTTTTGCTAGGAGGACCGCCTCGCCGTACGGATCGAGGCCAGGGCGGCCCGCCCGGCCCATCATCTGGTGGACTTCCAGCACGTCGAGCGGTTTCATCCCGCCGAACTCGCCGTCGTAGCGCCGCCAGTCGCGGACGATCACGCGGCGACTCGGTGTATTGACCCCGGCCGCGAGCGTCGGCGTCGCCGAGATGCACTTGACGAGTCGGTCGCGGAAGGCGTCCTCGACGAGCGAGCGGTGCTCGGATGCGAGTCCCGCGTGGTGGAACGCCGCGCCCTTCGCGACGCAGGTCGCCAGCGTGTCGCTGGTCTCGGTGTCGGAGACGTCTCTGATTTCCGCGGCCAACTCGGCGAGTCGCCCGCGCTCGTCGTCGGTGAGGTGCGGTGCGACGACGTCGCGGAGCCGCTTGGCCGACGCCTCGGCGTTGCGCCGGGAGTTCACGAAAACGAGCGAGGAGCCTTGGTCGGTGTCGCCGTTTTCGACGTTGGCATCGCCGTCGTCGGCGTTGGCGGCGTCCGCGTCGCCGTCGTCCCGGTCAGTGTCGGCCTCGGCGTCGCCGTCGGGGGCGTCGGGGGCGTCGCTTGCGCTGCTGTTGGAGTCCGAGAGGTCAGTCTGTGCGCTCGAATCCCCGGCGAGCGCGTCGTCGACGAGTGCGGCGGTCGGTCGCCCGCCCGATCCCACCGGGACCTCCCGCTGGCTGCCGTCGTCGAACGAAATTGCGTTACCGTAGTGGACGCCCATCCGGAGGTCGATCGGTCGCCAGTCGGACTGGACGAGTTCGGCGTCGAGCCAGTCGGCGACGACGTCGGCGTTCCCGACCGTCGCCGACAGCGCGACGACCTGTAGGCCGGGGTTGAGCGTCCGCAGCTTCCCGAGCGTGACTTCGAGCGTCGGCCCGCGGTGGGCGTCGTCGACGAGGTGGACCTCGTCGGCGACGACGCAGCTCAGCTCGTCGATCCACGCCGCGCCGTTTCTGACCAGCGAGTCGACCTTCTCGGAGGTGGCGACGATGATGTCGCGCGAGGCGAGCCACTCGCCGTCGGAGTCGTAATTTCCCGTCGAGACGCCGACGTCGAAGCCGTACTGCTCCCAGCGCTCGAACTCGGTCTTCTTTTCGGAGGCGAGCGCCCGAAGCGGGACGATGTAGAGCGCCTTGCCGCCGTGGGCGACGCTGGAGAGCATCGCCAACTCCGCGACGAGCGTCTTTCCAGAGGCCGTCGGCACGGATGCGACGACGCTCTGCCCGCGGCTGACGCCCGCCTCGACGGCCGCCGCCTGCGGCGGGTAGAGCTCCTCGATTCCCTCCGCTCGCAGGTGGGCAGCGACCTCGGCGGGCAGTTCGGGCACCTCCTCCGGTTGCATCGGGGGGAGGTAAGCCGTCCTCGGGTTTAAACAATCGGAGTCGGGACAGGTCGAGTCGGGCGAGCGCTTCGAACCCCCGCCGCCGCGTCGCCACGGCTATGTGGTCGCTCCGCAAACGGCGCGTATGAGTATGAAAATCCGCTACGACCGCGAGACCTGCATCGGGATGTTCCAGTGTGTCGACGAGTGGGACGCGTTCGAGAAGAACCTCGACGAGGGCAAAGCCGATCTGGCCGGATCGACGGAGGTCGACGATGGGATCTTCGAACTCGACGTCCCCGACGGCGCGGAACTGGACGCCGAGTTCGCCGCGCGGGCCTGCCCGGTTGACGCGATCGAACTCTACGACGACGACGGCGAACAGGTCGTGTGAAATCGGCCGAGAGCGTAATCGGCTGCCACCAGCACAATCGTTATATACGTTCGTAGAGATTTTATGGCCAACGGAGGAGTATGAGCCGTCAAAATCACGGCCGGAAGCTTACGGAGTGGGCCGACCTGATCGGGGCGTCGCTACCGGATTCCGTCGCCGAGTGTGAGGACGCCAGCGCCGAATTCTACGGCGAGGACGGATTCGGCGGCGGCCTCGGCGACGAAATCGGCGGCGATATCACCAACCGTAGCGGCTACGAATTCGCCGCCAACCCTGACGAGAGCGAGTAACGCATACTGTCGGCTGTAACTCTCTGAAGTATTCCGCGACTCCGGAGTCGCGGGTTTCTCGAAATAGTTACGGCCGACTGTATCAGGCGTCTGCGCAGCCGATTTCACTTTCACTCTCGTCGGCGAACCCTTAACAGCGGTGACGCCCAATCACGCGTGATGGCGGCCACCGACGACCCCGCGTACGTGGACCACCCGCTCTTGAGCCCCGGATTCATCGAGCGTCGGCTCTATCAGGTCCGACTCGCGGGGGCGGCCCGAGAGGCGCACACGCTCGTCTGTCTCCCGACGGGACTGGGCAAGACGACCGTGAGCCTGCTCGTGACGGCCGATCGGCTGCACGAGATCGGCGGGAAAGCGCTGTTTCTCGCGCCGACGAAACCGCTCGTCCAGCAGCACGCCGACTTCTACCGGGAGGCGCTGGAACTCCCCGACGAGGAGATCGTCGTCTTCACCGGCGAGATCCGGCCGGACGACAGGGCGAAAGCGTGGGACGAGGCGAAAATCGTCGTCGCGACACCGCAGGTCGTCGAGAACGACCTCGTCGGATCGCGTATCTCGCTTGCGGAAGTCACGCACCTGACCTTCGACGAGTGTCACCGCGCGAGCGGCGACTACGCGTACGTCTACATCGCCGAGCGCTACCACGCGGACGCGGAGAAACCGCTCGTGACCGGGATGAGTGCCTCCCCCGGCGGCGACAAGGAGGCGATCTTGGAGGTGTGCGAGAACCTCGGCATCAGCGAGGTCGAGGTGATGACCGAAGAGGACGCCGACGTCGACGAGTACACCCACGACACCTCCGTCGAGTGGGAGCGGATCCAACTGCCCGAAGAGATTATCCAGATCCGCGACGCCCTGAACGAGGTCATCAAAGACCGCCTCCAGAAGCTGAAATCGCTCGGCGTGACGAACACGACCCAGCCGGACGTCTCCCAGAAGCAGTTGAACCGGATGCGCGGGAAGCTCCAAGAGCTGATGGACGCCGACAAATCGGACGGCTACAAGGGGATGTCGACGCACGCGGAGGTGATGAAACTCCGGCGGGCGGTCGAACTCGTCGAGACTCAATCAGTTGAATCCGTTCGGAGATATTTCGAGCGCCAGCGCAACGCCGCGCGCTCCTCGGGGGCGTCGAAGGCGAGCCAGCGACTCGTCGCCGAGCCGAAAGTCAGAGAAGCGATGCGGTTGGCAGAGAGCTTCGACGGCACGCACCCGAAGTTCTCCCGCGCGCGGATCCTGCTCGCACAGACGCTCGGCATCGAGGGCGGCGAGCGCGTCATCGTTTTCACCGAGTCGCGCGACACCGCCGAAGCGCTGACCGAGTTCCTCTCGGCGTCGTTCGAGGTCCGCAAATTCGTCGGGCAGGGCGACAAAGAGAGCTCCGAGGGAATGACCCAGAAGGAACAGCAGGAGACGCTCGACGCGTTCAGAAACGGCGAGTTCGAGGTGCTCGTTTCCACGTCGGTCGCCGAGGAGGGACTGGACGTCCCCGAGGTCGACCTCGTGCTCTTCTTCGAGCCAGTGCCGACCGCGATCCGCTCGATTCAGCGGAAGGGCCGAACCGGCCGACAGGCCGAGGGCAGCGTCGTGGTCCTGCTCGCCGAGGACACCCGCGACGAGGCGTTCTTCTGGATCTCGCGCCGTCGCGAGAAGGAGATGGAGTCGGAGCTTCGAGAGCTCAAGAGCGTCGCCGGCGACATCGAATCGGAGTTGAACCCCGAGCAGCGAGGGTTGGCGGCGTACGACGGCGACGGTGACGCTGCCGACGGAGGTGGGTCCGACGGCACCGACGACGCCGCAGGAACGGGCGAGTCTTCGAGCCCGGCCGACGAGAGCGAGGCAACGGCTGCAACCAACGGACAGGCGGGGCTCACCGATTTCGGGCCGACCGACGAAGAGATCGAACGGGCGCACTCGGACGACGAGGGAGAGACGGGCGAAAGCGACGAGGAAAGCGGTGACGACGAAGGCGACGCAGTGAGCGAAGACGAGACGGCAGAAAGCGGTGACGACGACGGCGACGCAGTGAGCGATGACGGCGACGCAGAAAACGAAGACGAGGCTGCAGAAAGCGATGATGAAGGCACCGAGGAGGGAGTCGTCGCCACCGCCGGGGCCGACGGCGACGAGGTAACCGAGATCGTCGTCGACCAGCGCGAACTCGACGCCTCGATCGCGAAGGACCTCTCGAAGCGCGAAGACGTGCGAACGCGGCTCGAAACGCTGGCAGTCGGCGACTACGTCCTCTCGGACCGCGTCGCCGTCGAGCGGAAGTCGGTGGCGGACTTCCTCGACACCCTGCTCGGCGACGAGAGATCCATTTTCGAGCAGATCGGCGATCTCTCCCGGGCGTACGCCCGCCCGGTGTTGATCGTCGAGGGCGACGGGCTGTACGAGGAGCGGAACGTCCACCCCGGGGCGATCCGCGGCGCGCTCGCGTCGCTGGCGGTCGACTTCGACGTGAGCGTCCTGCAGACGCGCGACGAGTCCGACACTGCCGAACTGCTGCGGACGATCGCCGAGCGCGAGCAGACCGAGCGCGACCGGGTGGTGAGCGTCCACGGCGAAAAGAGCGCGAAGACGCTGGGCGAACAGCAGGAGTACGTCGTCTCCTCGATCGCGGACATCGGTCCCGTCACGGCGCAGTCGCTCCTGCGGGAGTTCGGGACCGTCGAGGGTGTGATGACCGCGCGCGAGGACGACCTCCGCGAGGTCAGCGGGATCGGCTCTGTGACCGCCGAGCGCATCCGCGAGGTTGTCGGCAGCGAGTACGAGTAGCTACGACCTGTCGCCGGCCTCGGTCGCGTCGGGATCGTCGGATACCGGGGATTCTCCGTCGTCGACGATCCCCGCCGGCGGGTGCTCCGCGTGGTTCAACTCCGAGGACAGCAGTGCCGCGGACTCAACGAAGAGACCGACGGCGAGCGGACCCGCGACGATACCGATCGGCCCGAGCGTGAGCGCGCCGCCGAAGAAGCCCACGAAGTAGAGGCTCCCCGGGAGGTCGGCCGTCTCGCGGGCGAGTCGCGGACGGATCAGAACGTCGGGGAGGAGTGCAATAACGAAGCCGCCGACGAGGAAGACGAGCGCTGCACGGATCAGTTCGCCGACAGCGACGTGGTACGCCGCCAGTCCGGCGAGCAGCACGCTGGGTCCGACGATCGGGACGAACTGCAGGACCGCAGCGACCGTCGAGAGCGTCACGACCGAGTCGTAGCCGAGCGCGGAGAAGACCGGGAGCGCGAGGAGAAACGTCCCGACGGCCGTGGCTGCTTGGAGGACGTAAATCGCGAAGAGCGTCTCGCGTGCGCGTCGGTTCAGCGACATCGCGGCGTCACGATAGCCCGACGGCACGAGCGCGATGGCGGCTCGTTGGGCGTCTTCGCCGTAGAAGAGCAGCGAGTAGACGAGAAAGACGAACAGCGTCGCTTTCACGATGAGCACGGGAGCTGACGCCGCGGCGCGTCGGGCCGCGCGCTCGACGATGGCGGTGAGCAGTTCGGTGAGCGAATCCAGCGTGACCGCGTATTCGAAGCCGAACGCGGCGAGTTCGAGCGTCTCGGGAAGGAGTCCCAACAGGGCGACGAAGGTATCGAATCGGAGGTACGCGACGACGCCGAGCGGGACGAAAATCAGGACTGTCATCGCGAACGCGCCGGCGGTCGCACCCGCACTCGCGAGTCTGCGGGACAGTCCGCGAGAGACGAGTTGCTGTCGGACCGGCCAGAGTAGGTACGCGACCGTGACAGCGAAGAAGACGGTACCGATGACGGACGCGAGGAGTACTGCGGTCGTCACCCCCGCGAGAACGAACACGCCACCGAGCGCATACCGTCGATTGAGCGACACGCCTACCACTCACTGTGAAGTGACAAGAGCCTTGCCTCGATTCGGTGCGAGCGCGCCCCCGACGTGGACGAACGTCACGTCGTCGGCACAGATGCATCACCGTTAAATACCACCCGGTAAAATTACCCAGTAATGAAACGGAGAACGTTCCTGCAGACGATCGGAGCCGGCGGCGTTGCCGGGATCGCGGGATGCGTCGGCGGAGACGGCGGATCCGCGGATGATACGACCACTGCGGCGAGTACAGCGGGTGGCGAGGAGACGACGGCGGGGACGACGACCGGGACCGCCGAGTCGGGCACGCCGGAACTCGTTGTGTCGACGTACGGTGCGTTCGTCGACGCGCCCTCGACGAGCCCCGGCCCGTGGCTCAAGGAGGCGTTCGAGTCGGAGTTCGACGCCACGATCACGTACGCGACGCCGGACAGCGAGATCAACTACTACATCGAGCGGGCGCTTCAGGGTGCCGAGATCGACGCGGACGCGTACGTCGGCCTCAACGTGGATATGCTCATCCGCATCGACGAACGGCTGGAGGACGGCCTGTTCACCGCCGTCGACGACGTGTCCGGACAGGGCGACGTGAAGGAGGGACTGAACTTCGATCCGCAAGGTCGAATCATTCCCTACGATACCAGCTACGTCAGCATCGTGTACAACGAGACGATGGCCGACGACGGCGACTTCGTCGCGCCCGAGACGTTCGACGGGCTCCTCGATCCGGAATACGAGGGCGACCTCCTCACGCAGAACCCGACGGGGAGTTCGACGGGGAAGTCGTTCCTGCTGCACACCATCGACGCGAAGGGACGGGACGGCTACCTCGACTACTGGGAGCAGTTGCAGGCGAACGACGTCCGGGTGCTCGCGGACTGGGCGACATCGTACAACTCGTTCTTGGAGGAAGAAAGACCGATGGTTGTCTCATACTCGACAGACCAAGTGTTCGCGAATCAAGAAGGCCAAGACCTCGCGAAACACCAGATTCGATTCCTCAACGATCAGGGCTACGCCTACCCGGAGGGGATGTCGATCTTCGAGGGTGCCGACGAGCCTGAGTTGGCTCGTCAGTTCCTCGAATTTATGCTCCGACCGGACGTGCAGGGAGAGATCGCCCAGCGCAACGTCGCGTTCCCGGCGACGACCGGCGCGGAGTTGCCCGAGGAGTTCGCGGAGTTCGCGCAGGCACCGCCGGAAGCAGTCACTTTCACGTACGACGAACTTCGAGACAACGTGAGTGAGTGGACCCAGGCGTGGGAACGACAGTTCGCCAGCAAGTGACGGCGAGAGCGGTCGTGGCAGGAGCGGCCGCGACGACGACAGCGGTCGTGGTGGCAGCGTCGGCGATGGTGACTCGTCCGCCGAGGATGGGGTCGGAGCCGTGACGTCGAGTCAGCCAGCCGACGGCCCGCCGCCGAAACCCCGCAGCGCTCGGATTCGCTCTATCGCGGCGACCGTTGGTCGGCGGCTCGAAGCGCGAGCACTCGCATTCGGAGCCGTCGTCACGGGACTCGTGCTGCTCGTCGTCTTCTACTACCCGGTCGCGACCGTGTTCGTCGACGCGTTTTTCGCCGACGGGCGACCGACGGTCGAGCCGATCGTCTCGGTGCTCTCCTCGCGGTTCTACCTCGTCGACATCTTCGGATTCACCGCGTATCAGGCGCTGTTGTCGACAGTCGCCTCCGTCTTCTTGGGCCTGCCGGGCGCGTGGATCCTCTCGCGGTTCGAGTTCCCGGGTCGGAAGACGCTGCGCTCGCTGACGATCCTCCCGTTCGTGATGCCCTCGATTATGGTCGCGATCGGCTTCGTCGCGGCGTTCGGGCGGAACGGGACGCTCAATGCCGTCTTGACAGGGGTCGGCCTCCCGCCAGTCGACCTGCTGTTCACGCTGGAAGCGATCGTGATCGCGCACGCGTTCTACAACGCGCCGCTCGTCGCGCGGGTGACGACGGCGGCGTGGGAGAGCGTCGACGCCTCCGCGATCGAGACGGCGCGGAGTCTGGGCGCTTCGCCGACCAAAGCCTTCCGCGACGTGGTGCTCCCGCAGTTGCTCCCGGCGATCGCGGTCGGCGCGACCCTGACGTTCGTGTTCACGTTCGCGTCGTTCCCGATCGTGCTCGCGCTCGGCGGCTTCCAACTGGCGACCGTCGAGGTGTTCATCTACTCGCGAATCCAGAACCTCGCGTACGCCGAGGCGGCCGCCCTAGCCGTCATCGAGACGGTGATTTCGCTCGGCTTGACCTACCTGTATCTCCGGTACGAGGGTCGCAAGCGCGGATCGGGACAGGGCGCGCGACCGCAGCCGCGTAAGTCGTTGTGGCCCGAGTCGCGGGCGGCAAAGAGCGTGGGGACGCGGATCGCGATAGTCGGCTACGCCCTCGTCGTGCTCGCGGTGTTCGTCGGCCCGATCGCGTCGATGGTCCTCACGAGTCTGACGGGGCCGCAGGGCGGGCTGACGCTGGATCATTACCTGTTCCTCCTCGAACGTCAGCAGACCGGCGCGTCCTATCAGGTTCGCCCCCTCCCGGCGATCACGAACTCGCTGCGGTTCGGGCTCGGGACGCTGCTGGTTGCGATCCCGATGGGCGTCGTGATGGCCGTGTTGACGACGCGAGAGTTCCGGGGGCGCGCCGCGATCGACGCGCTCGCGATGGCCCCGTTCGCCGTCTCGGGGATCGTCGTCGGTCTCGGGCTGCTCCGCGGTCTCGTCTTCGGCGTCGACGTCTTCGGATTCCAACTGCAAGTGACCGGCGCGGTCGCGGTCGTCGCCGCCCACGCGGTCGGCGCGTACCCGTTCGTGACGCGGAACGTCGCGCCACTGCTCGGAAATCTCGACCCGCGGCTAGTCGAATCCGCGCGGAGCCTCGGCGCGAGCCGGGTCCGCGCGCTCGTCGACATCGAGTTGCCGCTCGTCGCGGCGGGTGTCGTCGCGGGCGCGGCGTTCGCCTTCGCCATCAGCATCGGCGAGTTCGACTCGACGGTCGTCCTCGCGGAGGGCTCGACGAGCTACACGATGCCGGTCGCTGTCGAGCGATATCTGGGGCGACGGCTCGGTCCGGCAACGGCGATGGGGTGTGTTCTGCTCGCGGTGACCAGTCTGAGTTTCGTGATCATCGATCGGTTCGGCGGGCGCTACGGCGAGAGCGGGGGGTTCTGAGAATGCAACTGACACTGGAAAACGTGCGAAAGGAGTACGGTGAGACGGTCGCGCTGGGTCGGCGGGAAGGAGAAAGGACACGCCCGTCCGACGTCGACGACGAGGGGAGCGTCGACAGCGACGACGGCGTCGCCTTCGAGGTCGACGACGGCGAGTTCTTCACGCTCGTCGGTCCGTCGGGCTGTGGGAAGACCACGACGCTCCGACTCGTCGCCGGATTCGACTCACCGACGGCGGGAGTGATCCAGTTCGACGGCAGAGAGATGAGCGGCGTGCCGCCGGAGGACAGAGACGTCGGCGTCGTCTTCCAGAACTACGCGCTCTTTCCGCACCTCTCGGTCGCGGAGAACGTGGCTTACGGACTCAAGTTCGCGGATCCGCCCGAGGGGACGACCCGCGACGAGCGGGTGGCGTCGCTCCTCGAACTCGTCGACCTCCCGGACGCGGGCGATCGAGACCCCGACGAACTCTCCGGCGGCCAGCAACAGCGCATCGCGCTCGCCCGAGCGCTCGCACCGGGCCCCGATCTCCTGCTTCTGGACGAGCCGATGAGCGCGCTCGACGCCCGCCTCCGGGAACGGCTTCGGATGCAGATCAAGGAGATCCAGTCGACGCTCGGGATCACCACCCTGTACGTGACCCACGATCAGGAGGAGGCGCTCGCGATCTCCGATCGCGTGGCCGTGATGAACGACGGTCGAATCGAGCAGATCGGGACACCGCAGGCAGTCTACCGGCGTCCCGAAAGCCGCTTCGTCGCGGAGTTCGTCGGCGACAACAACGTCTTCGAGGGAACGGTCGTCGACATTCGAGGTCCGAATGCCGAAAAACGGCCGCGCTCAACGTCTGTATCTGGTGAATCTCCAGTTGAAACAAAGGGGTTGTCGGGGGGAGACAGCGAGGGGGTAACCGGGAACAAAAGCGGGGAAGAAACCGCGAACGGGAGTGGCGAGTCGAGTCCGGAACGGCGACTCGTCGTCGACGTCGATGGGAGCGAAATTCACATCGTGACGTCGACAGCGGTGTCGACAGGCGAGGACGTCGTGGTCTGCGTTCGGCCCGAAACGATGCGGGTTCGAAATGTCGAACCCGAGGAGGGGGGCGATGACGAGTCAGTGGGGGATGACGAGTCGGTGAGGAGTGACGAGTCGGTCAAGGGTGACGAGTCGACGGCGACACCGAACCTCCTCACCGCGAGCGTGTCGGAATCGGAGTTCCTCGGCGACTCGACGCGCACGCATCTGCGGTGGAACGATCGAGAGCTAACGGTGCGGACCGATGATCCGATATCTGGCTCGGTGGAGGTCGAATTCGGCGCGAGGGACGTCCACCTCGTCGAACGGCTCACGGAGCGACGCCGACGGTGAGAAGCGTCCCGAACGTCCGATAGCGTTCGACCATCGCCTCGCGCGACTCCCAGTCGTCGGTTGGGAACGCCGCGGCGGGCGGGATGTCGATCTCGCGGTCCGGGATCGAATCCTGTTCGGCGACGGCGAGTCCGGCCTCCCGGAACGCCGCTCGGTACTCCTCTGCGGACCAACGCGTCATCTCGACAGCGATCCGTTCTTGCCACTCGTGGGAGTGGACGTTCTCCTCGTAGTAGTTGACCGCGCAGTAGAACGTCCCGCCGGGTCGGAGAATCCGTTCGATCTCTTCGAGCGTGCGGTCGGGATCGGCCGCGTAGTAGAACGCCTCCATACTCCAGACGTGGTCGACGCTGTCGTCGGCGAACGGGAGGGAATCGAAGTCGCCGACGACGTAGCCGACGTTGGGGTCGTCGGTGTACGAGCGGGCGTTTCGCGCCATCGCGGGCGACCCGTCGAGACCGTAGACGCGACCCGCGTCCTTAGTGTCGCGGAGCGCGCGGCCGGCGTAGCCGCTCCCGCACCCGAGATCGAGGATCGTATCCCCGGATTCGACCGGCATCCGTGCGAGCGCGTGCTTGGCGGTGTGCCAGTGTCGGTCTTCCATTCCCTTATCGCGCCCGTCCGTCGCCCAGTCGTCGAACTCGCCTCTCACGCTCATACGTGTCCGTCGTCCGGGCGGGCCAAGAACCGTTGGGATCGTCGATCAACAGAATCGGCGACGGTCGAGATCGCCGACCGCCGAGGCACTGGAATCGCGAACACCGTAATCGCGAGGGGTGCCTATTTACTAGCCCGTCTCGGATGAGAGCGTATGGTCGGACGTCGCCGCCGCTTCGCCCTCGCGGACACGGTCCAGCAGATCGTCGGCGGGTTCCTCTTGGCTGGCCCGTTCGTCGTCACCGAAGAGGTGTGGGTGCTGGCACAGAGTATGGCACCGATTCAGGTGCTTCTCACGGTGGTCATCGTCCTCGCAATCGGCTACGGAGCCCTGTACAAGGCCGACGACCGGAACCCGGACCGGGAGTCCGAAGTCGGCGGCGTTCCACTCCGGTTCATCTCGCTCATCGCCGTGTCGTACTTTTCGGTCATCGTCCTCGCGATCGCGTTCGACGCGCCGGGGACGTTCATCGGCGCGTCGGGAACGGCGGAAGTCGAGGTATTCGGAATCGAGGGTAATCTCGGCCTACTCGGCTCGACGCTGAAAGCGGTGAGTATCAGCGCGGTGTTCAGCGTCATCGGCGCAGCGACCGCCGATTCGCTTTACTGAAGACACCCCCGCCGAGCCTATCAACAACATTTTCCGGCTGACGTCCCCCCGAGCAATCTCCCGCACGGTTAAGTCCGCGGAGGCGCACCTACGGATATGGATTATACCCTCGCTATCGACAACGCACCCGATTCGATTCCCGGCGGGACAGGGATTCTGTTGCTGCACCCGAGCATCGGGGAGACCGACCGGATCGACACCGATTTTCTGAAGACCGACACGGATCATTTCTTGGTCATTTCGACGCGAACGACCGCCCGCGAGGTCGAACAGAAACTCGAACACTACGACGTTGACGAGTCGAAGGCGGTCGTTCTCGATACGCTCTCCGTCGAACGGGGGTACACCCGACGGCGGACAGACAGCGTTCACTACGTTTCCGCCCCTGACGATCTCGACGGGATCGTCTCACAGACGCGTGAGTTCTTGGAATCGCACGACGGAAAGCTCCGCGTGAGCGTCGATTCGGTCACCGAAATGGCGTACTACGCCGACGTCGACGGCGCACACGAAGCGAGCGAGCGCCTCCTCGACCTCCTCGACGAACACGACGCAGTCGGTCTGTTCCACCTCTCGAACGAGGTACACGACGAGGCGACGATCCAGCGGTTCCGCGAGCTCTTCGACGGCGTGATCGAACTCGACGTCGACGGCAAAGTCGAGACAGAATTCTGAGCGACGGACGGGGCCCTTTTGAGGACGGACGAGGGCCGAATGCGACGACCGAGAGCCGATTTGAGCGGCGGACGAGGGCCGAATGCGACCGACCAGACCCGGGCCGAACCGCGTCGGGGCTCACTCCGTCCCCTGTTCCAATTTCTCGAACGTCTTCGACGCCCACTGGACGCCGTAGTCCGCGCCGTATTCCACGAACGCCTGCGTGTCGAGCGCGCCGAAGGGCGCGGGAAGATCGAGGCCGTGTTTGACGGCCGAGCAGGCGTATTCGGTCGCCTCCGGGAAGGAGGTCTGCCCCCGCGCGACCGACCGGGGAAGCGTCGAGAGCCGTCCTTCCAGCCGGTTCCCGGCGTCGATCCACGCGTCGTAGAGGTCCGGATGCGTCTGTTCCCACGCGGCGAACGTCTCTCTGGTCTGCAGCCCCAGCCACGCGTCGTAGAGTGCGGCCGCGATCTGGTAGACGTCCGCCGGACCGAGGGGGACGACCTCGTCGAGATCGCGGTAGGCGTCTCCGAAGAACGGGAGGAAGTGTTCCGGCGCGTCGGTGCCGAGTTGGACGAACGCCTCCGCGAGGAGAAACTCGAGGAACGCTGCGGGGGTGCCCTCGGCGCGCTTTTTCACGAGTACCGTCGGCGGCGTCGTCTGCCGAGTCCACGCGACGGTCCCGTCGCCGGGCATTCCCACGGTGAAATCGGGTCCAGCGTATGCGACGAGGGCGCTCGGGGCGTCGTCGGGGAGCCATTCGCGAGGGTACGTCGACGGATTGAGCTCGTCGACGAGCAGGCCGAGATCCTCCGCCGCGGCGGACGGAATCGTCTCGAAATCCGCCCCCACGTCGAGAACGAGTGCCTCCGGCGCGTGCGACTCGCGTACCGAGGCGACGGCCGGAGAAAGGTCGCGTCTTTCGAACATACCAATCGTTGGGGCTGCGGTGGTTTCAGCGGAGCGGTCGAGCCCTCGACGATGCCCCCGACTCGACGTTGACGCGGGCTATCCGAACGCGAGCGCGAAAACGATCGCGATGGCGAGAACGGCCGATACACCGACGGTACCGAGGACGATCTTGGTCGCTTGACTCATACGTGACCGTCTGGGGCAGAGCGCATAAAAGCTTCAATCGACGGTGACCGCGACAGCGGTGTACGCGGGGGTGAGGAGTCGGTAGCTAGAGTTCGAAGAAGCGTCGGCAGCTAGAGTTCGAAGAAGCGTCGGCAGCTAGAGTTCGAAGAAGCGTCGGCAGCTAGAGATCGAAGAAGAGTCGGTAGCTAGGAATCCGACGAACTGTCCGGTGTCGTGTCCCACGTGTCCGGGACTTCGATGACGTAGCGGCCGTCCTCCTGCAGCGAGATGATGTACTCCGTGCGGTCGTACAGTTCCATCAGATTGAGTTCGTACTCGCCCGGGGCGACGATACGAATGCTCTCGAACTGTTGGTTGAGTTCCTCGCGGAGGTCCTCGAGGTCGGGGCGCTCGTCGCTCGACGGTTCGATGACGCGTCCGTCGGCGTCGGTCGGGCGGTCAGATCGGTCGGGAGACTCGTCCGTCGCCGCTGTCGTGTTACTCGCCGCCGCGAGTTCGTCCGGGGAGACGACTTCGCTGCGGGCGCTCGCCTGTGCGGTATCCTCCGCCGAATCGTCGGCCGAGAGTTCCGTCCCGTCGGTGTCGACCTCGACGGCCTCGTCGCGGTTCGGATCGACGGCGTCTCGATCAGAGTCGGTCTCGGGCTGTACTTCGGGCGTCTGATCCGGTGATGGGTCCGTCGGTTGCGGGTTCTCGTCCTGTCCCGGCCACTTCTTCGACGACCGAGAGAGTTGTGTACGATCCGAACCCAAGTCGTCGCCTTCGGACGTCGCGGACGGCGTTTCCGGGTTGGAACTCGGTTCGGGATCCGATTTCGCGTCCGGCGAACGATCGGATTGGCTCGGCGAATCGGCGGGCAGATTATCGGGAGTCGAAGTGGGTCGATCGGCGGTCGCCGACGATGGTCGGAACTGGAACTTGTTGCCGCCGCAGTTCGGACAGCCCGACAGCATCTCTTTCGAGCCGTCGTCGAACACGCGTCCGCAGTTTGTACATTCGTGTGGCATCGTGTTGCGTTAAGAGGACAGCGTGGGTCGGCGACGGGGTGCGTTCGGTGTCATTACTTTCTGGAGACGAGCGCGCTGATGAGGTTCTCGTCTTTGTGTAGGGTCTCGATCTGGTTTGCGGGACCGATGACGGTGAGCTTCTTTGTCGACTCTTTGCCCATAATCCGGCCGAGGATCCCCTGACTACTGCCGCCGGTCTGTGGATACGTCTCGATCTCGATGCCGTTGAACTCGTCGGGGCTGATTTCGGTCATCGTGACCTCGATGAGCTTCGATTCTTCGTCGGGGGCGAGTCCCTCCTCGAGAACGACGATGTTCCCGTCGCGGACGCCGTCGAGGATGAGGCGGATCTTCTCCATACTCGTGAGCCCCTCCATCCTCGCACCGCTGATCAGGTCGATCTGGACGCCGTTTCTGGAATCTCCGGGTGTCGCTTCAGGCATCGTAGTCACCCGAAGTACTCCGCGATCTTCCCGTACACTTCGTCCATATTGTTCCCCTCGAGAGCCGAGAGGGGGACCGTCTCGTGTTGCGGGAACGCGTTCGCGATACGTTTCACGTTCGAGTCGTCGAGGTCGGTCTTGTTCGCGAAGATGAGAACGGGAAGATCTTGGCTCTCGATGATGCCGATCAGCATCGTGTTGACCTGCGTGAAGGGGTCTTCTGTGCTGTCGAGCACGTAAATCACGCCGTCGACGTCCTCGCGGAGCCAGTGCATCGCCTCGGCGACGCCCTCCGTTGCTTCGCGAGATCGGCGGACAGCGTCGTCTTTCTCCATATCGTGTTCGAGGAATTCCTTGTAATCGACCTTCGTCGTGACACCGGGCGTGTCGACGATATCGATGCGGACGCTTTTGCCGTCGCGTTCGATCTCGACGTTTTCCTTTCTGCGTGCGCGTCGCGTCTCGTGAGGGATGTGGCTCTCCGGGCCGACGGCGTCACCCGTCCAATCACGTGCGATTCGGTTTGCGAGGGTCGTCTTCCCGGCGTTCGGCGGTCCGTAGATGCCGATCCGTTTCGGCTCGGCGTCCGAGAACATCCGGTCGACGGCCCGTGAGATGCTGTCTCTGAGGTCTGTGAACAGTCCCATCCTGGCCTCCCGCGCCTCCCGATACCGGGTCGTGGAGGGGCGTATGGAGGTACCACATTTCCGTGTTCACTTAAACACTGCGTCAGACGAGACGTTACTGGTCTAGGGCCGAGACCGGCTGTTTGCCGCTAAACCCGACGTGAGAGACCGCCGTAGGCGATCTCTCACATTCATTATTCCGGCACTGTTCGTTTTCTCAGTGGTTCCAAATTGTTGAACGGATGCTGAATGCAGAACGCGAATGCAATACAAGCAGCACTCGTGCATCGGTTTCCCCACAACAGTATCGTCAGCGGATACTGGGGGGGACGCCCGTCTGTTCGACTCCAGCGGAAATGGAGGGCTGTCACGAGCAGCGGTAGGATGGTGATCGCTAAATCGCGTATTCCGACCGCCACGAAACGACAAAAACGAGAGGACGGTGAGGGCGACTGTCGTTAGCCACACTGCCCGGACATCCGATCCCACCCAATGCGTGACGAACGGCCAACCAAGAAGATAGCCAAACGGGGCGAAGAGGACTGGAAGCGATAATCCAACGACTGGATCGATTGTTCCGAGTCTGCTACCGAAACGCCCCCTGCTGTCGCTCATACTACTCGGATCGCGTAGGAATTACTACAAACTTCGTGCTGTCTCCCGGAAGCGACGGCAGTTCGAGTCGCCGAGACAAATAAATCCGTGTTACCATTTCTCACGGATGCCCCCCACCCCTTCGTTTCCGGTGGAACACGAGTTAGGTGGGGTGGGGGGTCGCCGAACGACCCTCTAATACACCCCAAGATTTATATTATACAAATCCGAACCAAAACCGTATTGCAAGGAAGAAATTAATTTAGATAGATATCTTATTTAATTTTAATAGGTTTCTTGAGTTTGACTTTTCGCCGGCGTGGTTATCTGGGGCGTTCCACCTGAAACAAAGGGGTGGGGGGTACGTAACATCGTCAGCGAACTGCGACACGCGGGACGTCGCTCCTACCGAGAGTCTGCTCACTCGTGATTGGTTACTATGGCAGATACTCCTGTGAATATCACCCACCAAGACCATTAGGCGTGCTTTGGTACGTCGAATCCGGAGTCGAGTCCGCCCGAGCTCGTGAACCATCACCAGATCGATCTGCTCATCCGTTACTCGAGAACACTCCGGACCCGATCGAGAGTATGGGCCAGTGCGGTGGGAATGAGGCTGATACGGTGGAAGTGAGGCCGACGCCGTGGAAGTGAGGCCGAAGTGGTGGGAGTGGGACAAACGCGGTGAGAAGCAGGGCGGAATCTCTGATGCAGACTGATCAATGTAGGCGATGCAATCGACGATCGGGGTCGGCAGTTGCTGCGAGTACGATTCCGTTACCAGATTCTGTACTCACTCACCACCGAGTTCGGCAAGGCAACTGGAAAGAGACAAGTTTTTTGTACTGGCTGGTCCTTTGCTTCGTCTGCATCAACTGGACACGTCTACGAAAGAGAAACGGCTGAAATCGTTTTTCTCCCGCGCTCTCTCGGATATCCCGGCATTGCGGGGCGTGATCTCCAGTCGAAATGAGGGGGTTTACGAATGGATAAAAATCAACAGTCCGGCGACGACGATGGGCCGTCTGATTCAGCCCAGGATACGCGTAAGGAGGGATTAACAGCGGCTGATATGTCGTCGTCTGATCGCAACGACGAAAGCGAAAGTGGATCCCACATCAACGATCAGGACAATAGTCAACAGTATGATCAGGCTACCGGCGATACGCACCGGTCAGAAACCAACGCTCACCAATCGGGTGCCGAACCCGGGGCCGATTCGGACGCCGAGACTCCCTCCTCGTCAGCCGACGAAGACCCCCTTGTTTCGAGTGGAGATACCACCGGAGACGGCTCCGAAAACAACTCCACCCGAAATGGATCCCCACCACCCGCTGAAATGACCTCGGACGATACCGAGATGTCCGGCGAGGAAGAACCCGACCAGCAGGTCGACGCCACCCAATCGGGGGACGGCGACTCGATAGACCGGCCGGTCACTGCCGAGGACATCGACATCAAGGAGAGTATCGGCCCCACCGATTCGGTGGGTTCCGATCCGACCGCTGATGGCACCGACGTCGGTCTCGACGAAGTCGTTCTCGACGACGAAAATCAGGGATTGTTCGACGATCTGCTCTCCGGTGAGCCGATCTTCGAGAACAAAGAGGTTCTCCGTCCGTCCTACACGCCGCACGAACTGCCCCACCGGACGGAACAGATCAACCAGATGGCGACGATTCTGGTTTCGGCACTTCGAGGCGAAACACCCTCGAATATCCTGATCTACGGGAAGACGGGAACCGGAAAGACGGCCAGTGCGAAATTCGTCAGCCAAGAACTCGAATCGACCTCGAAGAAGTACGACGTCCCCTGTGAAGTCGAATACATCAACTGCGAAGTCACCGATACGCAGTACCGCGTACTCGCGCAGCTGGCGAACAAGTTCATCGAAAAGAACCAAGGGCTGATCGATTCCAACCTCGAAGAACTCACCGAGCTCCGCTCCCGCGCGGAATCCGATCCGACCGTCCTCGAAGAGTCCGACTACGAGACGATCGAAGCGCTCGCCGAGCGGATCGAAGCGCTCGAATCCGATCGCGAGGAGATGGAACCCGTTCCGATGACGGGGTGGCCAACGGACCGCGTGTACTCGACGTTCTTCGATGCGGTCGAATACGAGGAGCGCGTCGTCGTCATTATGCTCGACGAGATCGACAAACTCGTCGAGAAGTCCGGCGACGACACGCTGTATAACCTCTCGCGGATGAACTCCGAACTGGAGAACTCTCGGATCTCGATAATGGGGATCTCGAACGATCTGAAGTTCACCGATTTCCTCGACCCGCGGGTGAAATCCAGCCTCGGTGAAGAGGAGATCGTCTTCCCGCCATACGACGCCAACCAACTTCGTGACATCCTTCAGCACCGCGCGAACGTGGCGTTCAAAGACGACGCACTCACTGACGACGTCATTCCGCTCTGTGCGGCGTTCGCCGCTCAAGAACACGGCGACGCGCGGCGCGCGCTCGATCTCCTCCGAACAGCGGGCGAACTCGCCGAACGCGGACAGGCCGACACCGTCGAGGAGGCGCACGTCCGACAGGCACAGGACAAGATCGAACTGGATCGGGTCGTCGAGGTTGTTCGGACGCTCCCGACGCAATCGAAGATCGTCCTCTTCTCGACGATCCTGCTCGAGAAAAACGGCGTTCACAACGTCAACACCGGCGAGGTGTTCAACATCTACAAGCGCCTGTGCGAGGAGATCGACGCCGATGTCCTCACACAGCGACGTGTCACCGACCTCATCTCGGAACTCGATATGCTCGGGATCGTCAACGCGGTCGTCGTCTCGAAGGGTCGATACGGCCGCACGAAGGAGATCTCGCTCTCGGTTCCGCTCGACGAGACCGAGGCGGTCCTCCTCTCGGACTCCCGTCTCGGCGACATCGAGAACGCCCAGCCGTTCGTGCAGGCCAGATTCGACAACTGAACTCGGGTCCCGCTGGTTGTATCGAGGGCTCAAACGCTACTATAATAGCGCTGGGCGTGCACGCTTCTGACGGATGTTCGACGAGATAATGCAGAAGTTCGAGGGGAGCCCGAGCCAACAGGCGGTCATCCGCCTGCTCCTCGAACGTGGGTTCTCGGTCAACGACGACGGCCGCGTCGTCTCCGGCGGCATCGAGATTCCGAACACTGGAATCGCTCGCGAGATCGATGTCGACCGTCGCGTCGTCGACTCGACGACGACGGCCATCCTCGAAGACGAAGCGCTCAGACGGATCTTCCAAAACATCTCGTCGATTCCGAGTCTGATGGATCTCGCGCCCGTCCTCGATCTCTCGGTGCTGACGATCGAACCCAACGACGCCGAACAGCCAGGCATCGTCGCCGAGATCACGTCCCGTCTCGCCGAGCGCGACATCTCCATCCGACAGACGATCAGCGAGGACCCCGAGTTCACCGACGAGCCGAAACTGTACGTCGTGACCGACGATCCGCTTCCGGGCGACCTACTCAACGAACTCTCCGCGCTCGAATTCGTCCGACGAATCAGCATCGCGTAGCCGCTCACCGCTCCCACGTCGGCTGCGAATCTGGACGCGTCCACCGGACACGAACCCTTTTGACCAAACGAGACGCTAGAGTCGACCGTGCCTGATTCGTCCGATCGATCCGAACCACACCCCGACGCGTTCGAGACCGTCGCTGGCCCGGGGGAGGCTCGCTTCGAGATCAAGGGTTCGGAATTCATCGGCTACGTCGCGCCCGCGAACACTGTCGCGGAGGCCGAGTCGTTCGTCGATCGGATTCGAGAGCGACATCCGGATGCGACGCACAACGTCCCCGCGTACCGCGTTCCCGCCGGGACTTCGTCGCGGTCGACACCGACAGGGGATCCGTCGCGGTCGACGTCGGCCGATCGATCGGCCGGGTCGATGCTCCGGGAGTACCAGTCCGACGACGGCGAGCCCACCGGATCCTCCGGTAAACCCGCGCTCAACGTCCTCGTTCAGCGGGATATCAGAAACGTCGTCGCGGTCGTCACGCGCTACTACGGCGGAACGAACCTCGGCGTCGGCGGGCTCGCCCGGGCGTATTCGCGTGCTGTCAAGGATGCAGTCGACGACGCTGGCGTCGTCCAGACGGTCCCGCACGAGACCTTCGTCGTGACCGTCGAGTACGACGATTCGGGGACCGTTCGCGGGATCCTCGAAAGCGCGGGGGTCGAATTCGAGGGAATCTACGAGGTCGACGTTTCGTTCGAGGTCCGCGTACCCATTGAGGAGGGGGCAATGCTCCGCGACCGAATTCGCAGCGCGACGAGCGGCCGCGCCGACGTCGAGCGCTAGCCGTGCTTCCACCGGGATCCCTCGCCGATCGGCGATTAGTGTGAACTCTATTCACACACCTCGTCCCCGAGAGCCTATCGGGGTCCGTTTCCTCACCGCTGATTTGGCGAAAAATCGACGGACTGCAAGGCATTTCGAGACGAAGAAGAGGGGTTGAATCCGTGGGAATTGACTGAAAAGTGAGAGGGGGATAACAGTTCAACGATAGGAGGTGGCTGAAACGGCTCTTTGTCTCACACGGACATTCTTGGTGCCACTTGTCGAAACGGTCCCTATGGTCGCTTTCGACTCCGAAACGCTGTTCAACAGCGCGGCGGCGGTACTCACGACGATCGCGGTGCTGTTTTTCGTGTTCAACGTCGACTTCGGCTATTCGCCGGTCACGAAGGCACTTCTCGTACTGGGGTTTCTCGCCGGAATCTTCGCCATCTCACAGCGAACGGACGACCGGCAGCTGACGCTCTTGGGCTACGGGGCCGTCGTCGTCTCGATCGTCGGGGTCTTCGTCTACGTCGTCAATACGTTCGATTTGGGGAACGAAGTGACGGTGCTGGGGCTGCTCCTCCTCGCAGCCGCCTTGTTCGCGCTCCGGACGCGCTTCGACGGGCACAATCGACTCCTCGACGGCACCCAAGCAACCTACCTGTTCGGTGCCCTCTCCGTCCTCGTCGCGGTCGTCCTCGTCCTCGACGTCGCCACGGGCGGGCTCGCGTACGAACTTCAGGTCGAGAGCCAGATCGAGATCACCCAATCGCCGCGCGGCGATGTGCGGGTCGCCTCGCTCGTCGTGACGAACCCCACGCCGCTTCCGGAACGCGTCGAGACGCCGCACTACGCCGTCTGCGCGGCGGGTGACTGGAGTGAGTACAGACATCCGGGTAACCCCGAACACGAGGAACAACCACCGGTCCGCGCCCACCTGAACGTTCAGGACGGCTACAACGAACACGTGCTGGGATTCAACTCGAAAACGTATCCGGTGACGCTGTATCTGGACGCGGCGAACACGACCGGCGAGTCGTTCCCGGTCGAACGAACTGATTCCTGCCCCGACGACGAAAGCGGATCGCCCTACATCGCCATCTACGAGGCACAGTCGGATCGCAGGCTGCCGTACGCAGTGTGAGCGCTTCGCGACTCAGCGTACTGCAGACCGACTTCAGTCGACGATGATGTCGGTATCGCCGCGTATTTCGCTGTCGGGTGCCTGCGGTTGCATTTGTTTCCGGTAGCGTTCGATCCAGTCGGCGAAACACGCCGGACAGAGCCGCTGGCTATCGACTTCCGAGCGGTCGACGTTCAGCTGCACGGTGCGCGCGAGCGCCTCTTCGATCGGATCGCCGCAGGCATCGCAGGGTTCACTCCCGGTCATACCTGCCACTGTGCGGGCCGTCGGTAAAGTTGTTCACGTCGATTCGGGTGTCGTTCGACCCGTGTTCACGTCGTCCGGAACGCGCGGTCCCCGGCGTCGCCCAAGCCGGGAATGATGTACCCGTCGTCGTCGAGGTGATCGTCGATGGAGACTGTCAGGAGATCCGCCTCGGGGAACGTCTCGCCGACGCGGAGCAGTCCGTCGGGCGCGGAGACTGCCGAGAGCACGAACAGATCGGCGGGGTC
>Ga0207851_100188_pt1 | contig 43639 bp, 46 predicted proteins | sample A23E3SouthBayCA_FD_187747 | JGI IMG/M metagenome (GOLD analysis project Ga0207851, IMG submission 187747) | Aerobic enrichment media microbial communities from Eden Landing Ponds, California, USA - A23 E3 (SPAdes) | ecosystem: Environmental > Aquatic > Marine > Unclassified | place: Emeryville... | reverse complement strand
GGGCGGCGATACGTCGGCGAGCCCCGACTGGTACGCCCGCGCCCGCGAGCTCTTCGACGCCGCCGTCGACCACGGCTGGTCGGAGAACGGGTTCGTGTACACTCACGCGGCCGACGGGTCGCCGATAGTCGAGGACCGGTACGGGTGGGCGCTCGCGGAGGCGATCGGCGCGTCCGCCGCGCTCGCCGAGCGCGCGGCGGCCCGCGGCGACATCGACGAGGCCGATCGGTTCCGGAACTGGCACCGGCGGTTCCTCGTCCGGACCGACCTGTTCCGCGGGCCAGCGGGCGTCTGGTACGAGAAGCGGCTGCCGCCGGACGCCGACGGCGACCTGGTCGCACAGGACCCGCCGGGCGTCGAGCCCGACTACCACCCCGTCGGCGCCTTCTTCGAGGGGTGGCGGTCGGCGCGGGCGGAGCTATCGAACGAGTGAGGAGTGAGACAGCGTCGGTTCGGCCGACGCCGCTCAGAGCGCGGACGCGATGTGGCGGTCGATCCGAGAGACCAGTTCCGGGCGGAACGTCCAGAAGCCGTCCCACACGTTCGGCTCGTCTTCGAGGGCGACGAGCGCGGCGGGGCGGCCGACATCCGACTCCGGCGGCGTGAAGACGACGAACCACGATCGGCGGTAGGGGTACGACCGACCCCGGTGGACCGTCACCGGGAGCGACGCCGACGGGTCCGCGTCGCCGATCCCGTAGACGTGGACGTCGACGCCGGCGTTACCGAGGGCCTCGTACACCTTTCGGGTCCCGCGTTCGTCCCGGATCCGGGAGAGGCGCTGGAAGGACGCGCGGAGCGTCCCGCCGCCCGCCTCGGCCGCGATCCGCTCGATGACGCGGGAGACGACGACCAACAGCAGCTTCTCCTTGTTCGAATGGGGGTACCCCCGGAGCCGGAAGGGGACCTCGTCGAGGCGGGCGAGCACGTCCGGGAGAACGACCTCGTCGAGGTCGATCGCGCCGGTCTTGAACAGGTCGGAGTTGATCAGCAGGACCGAGTCGAGCAGGTCGTCGAGCGTGGAGCGAGCGATCACCTCGCCGTCCTCGACGAGGATGACGACGTCCGAGTCGGTGTCCGGGATGTCGCGCTCGGTGATCGCGACCGACTGCTCCTCGAGGAGGGAGTCGAGTAGGCTCCGAACCGGCTCCGGCTCGGTCCGGTTGACGACGACGAGCGACCGGCTCGGGGCGTCGATCTCGTCGAAGAAGCCGCGCAGGGAGTCAGTCATCGGCGAGGACTCGACGCGGCGCGTCGCTCGCTCGGGCCACTCGTTCCGGCGGAGTGAGACATCGACATTGGGGCCCCGTGGACGGGTCGTGGTAGGGTAGCGTCGCCGACAGTAATAAATCCCGCACCGTCACTCCTCGCCCCACTCGCGCCGCACCGGCGTCTCGCTGGCATCGACGTTCGCCAGCAGCCACGCGGTCGCCTCGTCGAGCGCGTCCGCGTCGGTCGCCGTCACCTTCAGCCGGTTGTGCGCCGCCTCGCGGTCCGGGTAACAGCCGACCGCGACGTCGAATCGCTCGCCCGCCGCCTCCAGCGCGGGGACGATGTCCGACTCGGGCTCGACCGTGTAGAGGAACCGCGACCGCCGGTCGCCCGCGAACTCGTCGGCGACCGAGTCGAACATCGCCTTCAGCTCATCGGGGATCCCCGGCATGACGTAGACGCCCTCGACGACGCAGCCCGGCGCGAGCCCGGGGTCGTTCAGGAGCGGGCGGCTCCCGGTCGGGACCGCGGCCTCGGCCTCGACGTCCACGTCGACGTCGCTGTCGGGGAGGCGCTCGCGGATCTCGGCCAACCGCCGCTCGACCGCCTCGCGCGTCAGGTCGGTCGGGGCCAGCTCGCGGTCGAACGCGTCGGCGACCGCCTCCATCGTCACGTCGTCCGGAGTCCCGCCGAGTCCGCCGGTGACGATCACGGCGTCGAACGCGTCGGCGTACGCCCGGACGCGCTCCGCGATGACGGCGCGGTCGTCAGGCACGGAGAGGACCCGTTTCACGGCGACGCCACGGTCGCTCAGCTCCCCGGCGAGCCAGTTGGCGTTCGTGTTCACCGTGTCGCCCGCGAGCAGTTCGTCGCCGACCGTGATCAGCGCGACCTCCATCGCCCGACCGTAGGGGCGGCGCACGGATGTGCGTTTCCCGTCGGCCGCGAAGCTCACCGGAATGATGATTAGTAGTAGTTGAAAACACGGCTATTCTATTCAGCAGCATCACCTAGACTTCAATTCTTTTTAATTCTATACCATGAACGAATGAATCTGGCACTGTTTCACACTCTTTTTGTCTCTTTTTACAGACGATGTGGTGCTAATGTGATCGTCAACACCAACCCAGAACTCCTCATTCAAGTGTAGTTCACCAACAATCTCCATCTCACAAGCGTTGGAAAGAAAGAGGACTGGAGCGTGTTTTAATGCCGGTTAGTCTTATTCGCCGTTGACTGTCTGGTTCTCTGGAGGCAGGTCGATCCTGATAATCTCTTCTGAGGGGACGGTCGTGGTGGTTTCGTCGTCGTCTTCGACTTCGAAGGTGAAGGTGCCGTCTCCCCCACGTTCAATCGATCTGTCGTTCAGCTCTATCTGGGTGGCTTGGTCAGCTGTGAGTCTCGTGGCGTTTTCTTCATTGTTCGTGTTCTGACTGTGTTCCGTATCGTTGAGATCGTAGTCGGTTGCGTCGATCGTGATGGCGTTGGAGGCGTTGAGTTTCACCGGTTCATCGATGTCGGTGACCTGCTTCGTTGAGAGGTTGACGTCGGTGATGACCCGTGTCTCGTCCGGCTCCTCAATCGGAGCAACCTTGACGTGGATCACATTCTCGTCCAACCCGGAGGCCCATACCTCGAAATGAACGGCAGCTACCTCATCGAAGTAACTCCGGACTGTCTGGTTCGCCCAAGCTGTCTCGATGGCCTGATCGACCTCTTCATCGCTCACCTCTCCGGGGTTGATGACGTCAACGGTGTAGTTGGCTGGCAATGCATCATCCGACGCTGTGTCGGCCGTAGGAGTGTCCATTGCGGCGACGACACTACCCGTACCGAGGGCGAGCAGTGCGGCGACCGCGAGGACGGCAAGTTTCGTGCGCATAGTTCGTCAATCACCTGGTAGCGTGGAGACACCACCGAAACCCCCAAACCCTGGAGGAGGGGTGCTCTCCACGTAGACCGTTAGATGAAAGACCTGAAAGTGATTGATTGGAAACGCATTACGGAACCGGTTTGGAACCCGTTTCAGCCGGTAGTTCACCGAAGATCATGTGAGGACGACGACGTTACCCATCCCTTTGCGTTTCCGCTCGACCAGGCCCTTGCTTTCGAGGGTATCCAAGGTTCGGCTGACCGTAGCCTTAGACAACTCGGTTCCCTCGACGATATCCCGCTGTGGAAGTTCACCATCGGCTTCAAGCACGACGGTGTAGATTATTTCCTCGTTGTTGTGTAACCGGTCAACCGTCTCCTCCCACCGTTCCTCAGGGGCCGTTGTGTTGTGCTGGACAGCGCCGCTGCCGTGTCCGTCACTGACCGCTTGTCGTGTCGGTGGGTGTTCTCCGTCGTTTGCGATGGGATGCGGTGTCGCTGACTCGGTTGTCGGGACTGTGGTGGTGTGGTCGTGGAGTAAGAGGTAGGTGCCGCTGGCACCGAGGAGGGAGGCTGCGACAGTGATGAGGGCGACGTCGGTGTACGTGAAGTACTGGCCGAGCTGGGTGGTTTGCGCGCCGTTGTCACCGATCGAGACCATAACCGGTGAGGGGGTGATCAGTTGGATGGCAAGCACGAGGACCGCGGCGACGAACGCGGACGCCGCGATAAGGCGCCTGCCGCGGAGGGCTGACACGTCCATATGAACAGGGTAATGAGCACTCCGTCTAATGCGTATCGCTCTTTCGCTGTAAAACCGGGATGAAACGCCTGTGAAACGCATTTCCAACCGTTTCCCAACCGGTTTCACGCAGTACTGATGTGGTCTTTCACCTAAGTCCAAAACACGAATGGCATCCGATCTACAGTCCCGTCTCACCCTGTTGGTGGTCCTTGCCGTTCTCGGTGTCGGGCTTGCTGTCATCGGCACCGCGGTCGGTGACACTACTCCTCACGACCCTTCCGGGCCGGGTACAGCGTTCGTCGTGTCTGAAGACAACGTCACCGTCGAACAGGGTGATCAGCAGGTTACCGTCGTCGACAACATGACCCGGGTCGACAGTATCGAAATCGAACAACAAGGAAGTGGAACCTATCAGGTGAACACGGAGACCGAGGACCCACTGACGGACAGCGAACGCAGCCACGCCAAAGCGATCGCCCATGACAACGCGACCGTACAGCAGGTACTTCAGGACGTGGAACAGTACGAACTGACCGTTGAACCGATCCACAAACTGACCGTGGACTCTGTCCAGACCACGACCTTCACCGGCCTCAATAGTACCTCGACGGAAAATGAGACAGCCGAGGGAGCGGAGACGTTCACCCTCACAGTCGAAGACAGTGACGAGACAGGTACGGTCACCGTCGACCGTCATCCCGAATACGTCAAAGGCGAGGCCGCCATCAGGATCCGCAACCCTTCCACCGACGAGATGTATTACTCTGCCACAGTCGACCTCGAAAACGAGACTGTCACAGATATCACCGACTGGCGTTCGGATTAACGCTGGTCGTCCTACAGGAGAGAGCCACTGTGGCGGGATTTCAACGGTAGCTGTCGATTCGCAACAGCAGACGACGAAGTGGTACATCAACGCGTACCTCCACGCCGACCGGGACGATGTCCTCCCGCTCGACGAGAGCGCCTTGGATGGCCTCCAGTTCGGCGGGAACGCAACTACGGCTACGGCATCACGCGGCTGAAAGACACGCAGGTTGTAGACCTGGAGGCGTTGGACTACTCGCGTCTCGAAGGCGGCGAGGCGTTCATCCTCAAACTCGTGACGCCGTTCGTGTTGAAGTCGGAGGACCCGAACGCTCACGACCAAGACGTGCCGTGGTGGTGAAGGAGGACCGCCGCCCGCGTTCAGGCCCACGCCCGTTCCCGAACTGCGGCGCGGGTGAGCGGGAGAACGGAGAACGATCGGGCGGCGAATCGGCAGCGGTCTAGTCGGGCGCGGTCGCCGCGTCCGCCTCCAGCCCGGAGCCGCTCGGCGGTCGGAGGAGGAGCGCCGCCAGCCCCGCGGCGATCGCGAGGCCGCCCCCGAGCGCGAACGTCGGGACCCAGCCGGCCGTCGCGACGAGGTAGCCGGTCACGGTGCCGGCGAAGATCCCCCCGCCGACCTTCGCGGTGTAGAGGACCGCGTAGTTGCCGGAGGAGTTACGCGACCCGTAGTAGTCCGCGATCACCGACGGGAAGTAGACGAACAGCGGCGAGGAGAAGAACATCGCCGCCATCACCAGCGCGACGAACGCGACCCCGGCCTCGGCCCGCCCGGCGCCGATCAGCGCGAGCCGGAACACCCCGGCGAGCACGAATGAGGCGGCCATGACTCTCTTCCGGTCGAAGCGGTCGGAGGCCTCTCCGAGGATCATCCGCGAGACGCCGGCGGCGACGGGGAGCAGAGTCGCGGCCGCGGTCGCGACGACCGCCGCCAGGCCGAACTGCTCGGCGAATCTGACGACGTTGGCGATGACGATCAGGTCGGCCCCGGCCATCGCGACGAACATCGCGTACAGCAGCCAGAACTGCCACGTCGACAGCATCTCGCGGGTCGTGTACGCGCGCCCGCGAAGCGAGGCCGCGATCCCCTCGTCGTCGCCGTCGTCGTCGCGGTCCTCCAGCCCGAGCCAGTCGTCAGGCGGGTCCCGGAGGAGGTACGCGCCGACGAGCGTCACGACGAGGATACCGATCCCGACGTTCCGGAGCACGTCGCTGTAGGCGGCCACGGTGGCGTTCGCGCGGACGTACGGGACCACGAGCGCGCTGCCGCCAGCGAACGCCATCGTCCCGACGCCCGTGGTGAGCCCCGTGCGGTCAGGGAACCACTTGACGGCGGTGTTGACCGCGACCGTGTACACGATCCCCACGCCGATCGCGCCGAGCGAGTACAGGAGGTAGAGCTGCCAGAGGGTCGTCGCGTACGCGAGGCCGATATACCCGCCGCCGGCGAGCAGGGCGGCGAGGAACGTGAGCGCACCCGGCCCGCGCCTGTCGCGCCACTTCCCGGCGGGGAACTGCGAGAGCGACTGGAAGACGACGTAGAAGGAGAACACCGCGCCGAGCGCCGGGAGCGCGAGGTCGAGACTCTCGGCCAGCGGCTGTTCGATCGACGACCAGACGTACTGATAGGGGCTCACCGCCGCCATCATCCCCGCGGCGGCGACGATCTGCCACCAGCGCGAGAAGCCGAGGATGTCGGCGGCCCGTCCGGCGTAGTCGACGCCTGCGTCCTCCGGGGGAGCGCCGCCGTCAGTCATCGTCACCGTCGGTCGCGCGTCCGGTCGTGTCGTGGGTCATGGGAGTGTCGGAGGCCGGCCCGTCCGCCCGTCGGGCCGCGGTTCGTGTCCGCACGCTGTCGGCACGCGGGAATAAAACGCCTCGTCGGGGTGGTTCTTGCCTGCTCGGCTGCGGGTCGAAGCGGCGTCGCTCCCGACGGGAGAGTCGATCGCGAGCGACCGATTAAGTGACTGCGCCCCCTTCGCGAGACCGTGACACACATCGGCATCGTCGGCGCGGGCGCGGGGGCGGCGGCCGCGGCGTTCACCGTCGACGGCGCGCTCCCGGACGCGGACGTGACGGTCTTCGAGAAGTCCGGCGGGCTCTGCGGCCGCGCGGCGACCCGCCGCCACGGAGAGTTGACGTACGACTACGGCGCGAACTACCTGAAGGCCGACGACGAGCGCGTCGTCGAGCTGATCACGGAGACGCTCGACGACGAGGGGCTCGTCGACGTCGCGGAGCCGGTCCACGTCTTCGACGCCGACGGCGAGGTCTCGCCCGGCCGCGAGGCGGACGAGCACAAGTGGAGCTACCGACGAGGGCTCACCCAGATCGCGAAGCGGCTGTTCGGCCGGACCGACGCGACGGTCCACCGGCGGACGCGGATCGAGACGGTCCGCCGGGTCGGCGACCGGTGGGAAGTCGATGACGCCGACGGCGCGACGCGCGGCCCGTTCGACGCCCTCCTGTTGAACCCGCCCGCGCCGCAGACCGCGGCGCTGCTCCGAGACGCGGAGTGGGACTCGCCCGTCCGCGAGGCGCTCGTCGACGCGGTCGGCGACGTGCCGTACCGCACCGTCTGGACCGCGGTGTTGCGCTACCCCTTCTCGCTGGACGTGCCCTACTACGGCCTCGTCAACACCGACAAGGAACACGCGATCGGGTGGATATCCCGCGAGGAGTGCAAGCCCGGCCACGTTCCGGAGGGAGAGAGCCTGCTCGTCGTGCAGGCGAACCACGAGTGGTCGGTCGAGCGCTACGACGCGGACCCAGCCGAAAACGTCGCGGCGCTCGCGGACCACGCCGCCGAGATCGTCGGCGACGACCGACTGGCGGACCCGGCGTGGACCGACCACCAGGGCTGGCGGTACGCGCAACCGGAGGCGGGCGTCGCTCACGGGCCGATCGACTCCGCCCGTCGGGAGGGCCTGTGCCTCCTCGGCGACTGGGTCGCCGGCGAGGGGCGGCTCCACGCCGCGCTCGCGAACGGGCTCGACGTGGGCGAGCGGGTCGCCTCCGTCTGATTCGGGCGCCGCAAAGAAGAGGGGAAACGCCTGTTCCTCCGGGCCGGACCGACTCGCGGTGGTCCGACGCGTCGCGTCGTCAGCTTCGGGTGAATCGGTACTCGACGGTGCCCAGTCCGGGGATACTGACGCGGCCGACCGTCTCGCGGTCGACGTGGCGGGAGAGCGAGCGCGCCAGGATCGCGAGGGCGACGACGCCGGTCAGGACGCCGAGCGAGACGAGCGGGTACGCGGCCACGAGAACGCCCAGGGCGACGAGCGCGAGGAACGCGAACGAGGCACGGACGCTGCCGTCGGGGGAGGCGTTGGGTCCCGGCGAGCGGCCGGCGGACGAGGGGCCGTTCTTCATCGGTTGCATAGATACGCGTACGAACCACCTGGGTAAAAACTTTCATATCACAAATATGTTCTGAGAAGTGGTACCACGGTACGCGCCTTCAAACGGTCTAAAACGTTCGTTAATGCGGTGTAATTGTTGTCATGGTACTGTTTCATACACCCGTAAGATATCTAGTACGTATGGCCGTGTTTCGCGGGATCGACGCCGCGAGGAGCGTTCGGAGAGGCGTTCCGAAGGGCCTCCGGAGGGGAAGGGGTAGAGCGGGAATCCGGACCGGATACCGATCGGGTATCGGAAGGCCTCTCCCGCTCGATCGCCACCCTCCGACTATGACTGGTGCTCCGGCGTCGGGCGGGCGAGAGGACGTCACCTTCTGGACGACCGTCGCCGTCGCCGCGCTGTATCTGCCGGCGTCGATCGCCGCCCGCGCGCTGGTCGATCCGACGTACGCCGCCGGGCGGAGCGTGCCCCCGGGAGTCGTCGACGCGGCGGGCACGCTCTCCGCGACGCTCGTTGCCGGAGCGCTGTGGCTCGCGGTCGCCGGCGGGTTCCTGTACGCCTTCGCCGCGGAGCTCGACGCGATGGGGACCCGGACCGCGTGGTCGCCGCCGGCCAAGGGGTACCTGATCCTCGCGGCCGGCTCCCTGCTGGCGCACCCGCTCACGGGGACCCCCCTTCTGTTCCTGCTCGTTCCCGCGTACACGCTCCACCGCGGGCTGCGGGTCCGATAGCGGGACGCGCACGACGTCTCGCGGCCCGTACTTTTATTCCGATGCGATTCGTGATGTAGATACGAACAGTCAATGTCAACGACTCACGATACCCCTTCCGAACGGACGGAGACGGTCTCGACCCCGGAACGCCGCCGAGTCATCGCCGGGCTCGCGGACGGAACCGTCGGGACGGTCGCGGACTTGCAGGTCCGTGGGCGAGCCGACGAGATCGCGGCCGAACTCCGCGAAACCCATCTCCCCGCGCTGGAGGAGGCGGGATACATCGAGTGGGACCGCGAGGAGGAGACGATCGAGCCCGGTCCGAACTTCGATGAGGTGGCCGAGCACCTCGCCGACCTCCCGAATCCGGACGGGGAGCCCGCCGACGACTGACCGCATCGGTACGAGACCGCGTCCGTACCCCTCGACTGTCCGCGACCCGCGTCCGTAGCCTTCCGACCCGCGTCCGTAGCCCTCCGCCCCGCGCCCGAGACGTTTTTACGCCGCGGCGGGCGACCCCAGACATCGCATGGCCGAGCCGATACTGAAGTGGGCCGGCGGGAAGCGGCAGCTCCTCGACGAGCTGTACGCCCGGTTCCCGGCGACGTACGGCCGCTACCACGAGCCGTTCCTCGGCGGCGGCGCCGTGTTCTTCGACCTCGAACCGCCGGACGCGACGGTCAACGACGCGAACCCGCGACTGGTGAACTTCTACGAGCGGGTGCGCGACGACCCCGAGGCGCTGATCGAACGGCTGGAGTCGTTCGCCGATCCCGACGCCGAGCCGGACTCCGCCCTTCCCTACGCCGAGGAGACCGCTCGGGGCCGCGACGTGGAGAGCTACTACTACCAGCAGCGCGCGCGGTTCAACAGGCGCCCGTACGAGGGCGAGTTCGACCCGCTGGAGGAGGCCGCGCTCCTCCTGTACCTCAACCGCACCTGCTACAACGGCCTCTACCGCGAGAACGCCGACGGCGGGTTCAACGTCCCCGTCGGCCGGTACGCGAACCCCGACTGGGTCCAGCGCGACCGGATCCGGCGCGCGAGCGACGCGCTCGCGGACTCGACGGTCCGAAACGACGACTTCGCGTACGTCCTCGACGCCGCGGATCCGGGCGACCTGGTCTACTTCGATCCCCCCTACGAGCCGATGAGCGCGACCGCGAGCTTCAACGAGTACAGCGCCGAGGGGTTCGACCGCGAGGACCAGCGCCGACTGCTCGACGTGGCGGCCGAACTCGACGAGGCGGGCGTGTGGGTCGTCCTCAGCAACAGCGGCGTGATGTACGAGCCGTACGCGGAGGCGGGGTTCCGCGTCGATCGCGAGGGCGCGACCCGCGCGATCAACAGCGACGCGGGGAACCGCGACGAGGTCGACGAGATCGTCGCCACCAACGTGCCGCCGGCCGAGCGACGCGAGGCCGGACAGCGCGACCTCGCGGAGTTCTGAGGGCGGGCGCTCCGATCGTCCGCTCGCTCGCGCGTCCGCCTCGGCGGCGACCGCAGAGGGCGGGCTTTTTGCCCTCCCCCGCCGACGACTCGCGTATGACCGATCTCGACATCGACCTCGTCCTCGTGTCGGTGGACGGCAGCGAGGAGTCCCACGAGGCGGTCGACTACGCGATCGCCGTCGCCGCCGAGTACGGCGCGAGCGTCCACGCCCTGTACGTGCTCGACGAGGACGTGGTCCGCGCCATCGACCACGGCGTGGTCGACGAGAGCGACGTGGCCGACGACACCGAGGCGTTCACCGACTCCGTGGCGCGGCGCGCGGAGGCGGCGGGCGTCTCCCACAGCAACTCCATCGCCTACGGCTTCTCCACGACGGTGAAGACGGTTCACCCCGGCAGCGTCGTGCTCGACACCGCCGAGGAGCTGGAGTCAGACTTCATCGTCGTCCCCCGCGAGCCCGTCTCCGGCGACCCCGGCGAGGTGCTCGGGAAGGCGGCCGAGTACGTCCTCCTGTACGCCAGCCAGCCGGTGCTGTCCGTCTGATGGTCGGCGGCCTCCCCTTCCTCCCGGCGGGAACGACGCTGCCGCCCGCGCCGTACCTCCTCGCCGTCCTGCTCGCGACCGGCGGGGTCGTCGCCGCGCTCCGCCGGCGGCGCCCCCGAGTCACCGGCCGGCGCGTGCTCGCGCTCGCCCCGTGGATGGCGCTTGGCTCGGCGGCCCACGTCCTCTACGTCGTCGACGCGCTCCCGCCCGTCCTCGCCCCCTTCGCCGGCTCGCCGACCGTCTACCTCACGGTGGGATCGCTGGCGGGCGCGGCGTGGCTCGCCGCCGACGCCGCCCGCCCGGACCGCGTGGCGGAGACCCTCGCGGTCGCCGGCGCCCTCTGCCTCGCCCCGGTCGTCGCGGTCGCGGTCTCGACCGGGCTCTCGCCGGCGGGCGCGCGCTGGTCGACGGTCGCGCTCGCGCTCACTCTCCCGATCGCGGGCGCCGCCTGGGTCGGCCTGACACGGTTCCGCCCCGAGACCGCGATCACCGGCGGCGTCGGTGCGCTCGCGGTGTTCGGCCACGCGCTCGACGGCGTCTCGACCGCGGTCGGGACGACTCAGCTCGGCTTCGGCGAACGCACGCCGCTCTCGCGGATCCTGCTGGAGTTCGACTGGATCCCGTCGGTCCCGGTGATCGGCGAGGGGTGGCTGTTCCTGCTGGTGAAGCTCGCGGTGGCGAGCGCGGTCGTCTGGCTCTTCGCGGAGTACGTCCGTGACCGGCCGACGGAGGGGTACCTGCTCCTGGGGTTCGTCGCGGCGATGGGGCTCGGCCCGGCGGCGCACAACCTGCTGCTGTTCGCGGTCGCCGGGTGAGGTTCCCAATCAGATTCACAGGACGGAGAGGGCGAACACGACGGCGACGCCGGCCAACATGACCGCTTGGACGAACGGGCCGGCGAAGACCCCGACCACCGCGTACACCGACCGCCGGACGGCGACACGCGGCTCGCCGGCGTCCTCGTAGAGGCTCTCGAGAAACGCGGCCCCGCCCACCCCGACCACCAGACCGATCGGGCCCACGACGAACAGCAACAGGATACCCGCCAGGGTGCCGACGGCCACGGCACGCGTCGACGCGCCGCCGAGTCTCCCGGAGATCAGCCCCGCCAACAGCTCCGCCGCGGACGCCAGAAGCGAGACAAGAACGAGCGCGAGCAGAACTCCGAGGCCCGGCTCGGCGAAGCCGGTGGTGTACGCGTAGCCGACGACGGTCAGCGCCGCGAGGACGCCGCTCGGCACGAACGGGACGAACGAGCTGACCGTCCAGCCGGCGAGCAACACGATCGCTATTCCGGCCGCTGAGGGGGCCATACGGGGGTAACGTCACGCGAGTTCAAAACGGTTCATCTCGGACGAACCGCTTCGCAGTCACTGCGGGCGTTCGGTGGGCCGGAAGCCGCGAAAGCGATCGAAACGGGGATCCGAGGGGTACGGAAAATGCGGAGGTTGCGAGGGGTGCAGAAAGTGCGGGATCCGAGAGAGGCGGGATCGAACCGACCGCCGCGCTCAGCCCTCTTCCTCTTCGACGACTTCCGGGTCCTCGATGGCGGACTGCAGCGAGTCCAGCCCGTTGACCCACTCGGAGACGAGCCCGTACTCCAGGTCCTCGACGAGGTCGATGTCGAGGGCTTCGCCGTCGATGATCCGGGTTCCGGCCTGCACGACGTAGCCGAGCGCGGCGTCGAGGTCGTCGTCGGCCTCCGCGTCGGCGGCCGCGCGCACGAACTCGCTCACGTCGCCCTCGACGACGCCGCCGACGACGTACTCCTCGGCCGCGTAGAAGACGGGGACGAGCGAGGTCTGGACGCCGTCGATCAGCATGACCTTGTCCTCGTCGTCGAACTCGACGTCGGCGAGCACGATGTCGCGGACGGTGCGGATCTCCTCGACCGCGCGGTCCTCGTCGATTCGCCCGTCGTCGAGCGCCGCGAGCACTTTCACGACCGCGATCGCGGCGTCGTCTTGGAGGTTCAACAGGAGCCGCGCGGAGTCCTCGTTTTCTGGGTCCAAATCCTCCTCTTCGAGCCTGTCGAGCCAGTTCTGCCACCGTTCGTCGGTATAGAAGGTCTCGACGGCGTCGTCGTCGGTCATGTACCGTACGTCGCCCGTACTACTCAAATGTCTTTCCTATCGATCGTCGCCCGAGACGCCCTCTCACCCGCTCGACGGCGGGATTCGGGCGTCGCGGCTCAGGCCTCTCGATCCAGCGTCGCCTCGGTGTCGATCCCGTACACGGCGCGGGGGGTCTCGACGTGAGCGGTGCGGACCGCGTCGTCGTACCCCTCCTCCAGCAGCCAGCGGACGCGGCGCGGGACCGTCTTCGGGCCGAGCACCATCCCCGGCTTCTCGGGGTCGTCGACGAAGTCGGTCTCCATCAGGAACGGCGCTCCCGACTCGGCGGCGCGCTCCAGCCGGTCCTTCTCGCTCATCACGCTCGGCGTCGGCCCCGCGAGCCGTCCCTCGGCGTAGTGTTTCACGACGTTCGTCGGGTCGAGTCCGGACTCCTCGGCGACCGCCGCGAGGTCAGTCAGATCTTCGCTGGCCTCGGTGTGCAGTTGGACGGCGCAGCCGATGGCGGCCCCCAGCTCGAACGCGCGCCGGGTGACCGCGTTCGAGGCGTCCCAGACCGCGTCGCTCACCTCGTAGTGGGGGCGTCCCGACTTGAGCGCGAGCGCGTCTCCGTCGGCGACGAACTCGCTCGCGACCTCGATCCCGCCCTGCATCAGGTCGCGGGCGTCCTCGGGCGAGAACCCCCGTTCGTCGACGAGCCGGCTAATCAGGCCGGGGTGGACGCCGAGGACCGGCCACGCGCGCCCCGGGAGGACCTCGTTCGCGTTCGCGACCGCCTCGATCGTCTCCTCGAAGACGGGCCGGAAGTCGGCGGGCTCGTCGGGCTCGACCCCGAGGTGCCACGACGGCTTGTTCACCACGAGCAGGTGGGTGCCGCCGAGCCGGACGAAGTCCTCGACGGCGTCGATCCCGCGACCGTGACGCGGATCGAGGTGGAGGTGGTTGTCGAGCACCGGCGTGTCGAGGTCGTCGGTCATAGCGGAGAGAGAGGGCGGGCGATGCTTATAAACAACGGCTGCGGGCGTCGCGCGCGATCCCAGCCGAGCGCCGCCGATAGCGTTCAGTCGCCGTCGGGTGTGCGGTACAGGAGGTCGTACTGGTGTGCGACGTAGATGAGTTCGCCGCCCCGCAACTGCCTGCGCCGGGATTCGAGCCAGTCGCTACCGCGGTCGACATCGGCGTTCGAGAGCGCGTCGGCGACGAAATCGAGGATCCGTTCGAGGAAGTACGACTCGTCGGCGGGGTAGCCGTGGCCCCGAGGTCTGACGATCCAGTCGGAACTCTTTATGCCGAGGAGCGTCCCCGCCCGCCGTCGACACAGGTCGGCGAGGTGGCGCCCCGCGTGGGAATCCCGGTCCGGCCGGGCGTCGATGGCCGCGTGGTACGCGCGTTCGACCGCGCGGTCGGCCGGGTGGTCCGGCTGGAAGATGCTCCCGCCGTCGAAGGTTATCGGGAGGTACGCGAGCCCGCCGGGCCGGAGCGCCGATTCGGCGGCGTCGATCAGCGCGCCGGGATCGACGAGGTCGGCGAACGCCTGCGCGACGACGAGGTCCGCCTCCGATGCCGCGCGGAGCGCCGCGAGCGCGTCGCCTATCTCGAAGGCGGCGGTCAGGTCGCCCACCGAGAGCGTTCCGTCGGCGACTCGCGCGTCGTACCCGCGGCGACGCAGTTCCCGGGGCCGCACGGCCCGAGCGAAGTCGACGACGCCGGGGTCGCTGTCGATACCGAGATACGTCGCGGCGTCGACGCCCCACTCGAGCAGCGTCGGGACGGTGACGCCGGTCCCGCAGCCCGCCTCGACGACGCGCGGCGCCTCGGGAAGCGCGGCGAGCAGGCGGTCGCGCACTCGCGGCGAGCGCGCGCGCTCGTCGACGGACCGCTTGGATTCCAGGTACCGCGTCGCCGCGTGGTTCATCCGTCGAGCGCGCGGCGATGGCTGGCCCACGCGAAGTCGTCCTCCCAGATGCGGACGGCCAGCGCCTCGGGGTTCGGATCCACCATCGCGTCGGCGACTCGGTCGCCGAACAGCCTCGCGAAGTGCTCGACGCTCGGGTTCAGTCCCTCGAACTCCGGGAGGTCGTTCAACAGCGCGTCCCGATACCGCTCCTCGAGGTCGTCTACGGTCGACTCGACGGCGTCGATATCGACGAGATATCCGTATTCCCCGAGTTCGGGGCCGGCAAAACGGACCTCCACGGTAAACTGATGGCTGTGGACTTCCCCCTCCGGCGGTTCCGGATCCGGAACCGTGAGGTAGTGCTGTGCGACGAACTCGCGCGTGACCGTCAGTCGGTATTGGTGTCGGGGGTCTGTCATGGTCGGTGTGTTCCGTTTCGATGGCCGGGGCGGTTTCAGTTCGATACCGGTCGATCAGTCGTAGGTGAGCAGCACCTGCAGGGGGTCGTCCGTCTGCTCGTGGAGCAGTCGGTAAGCCGACTCGGCCTCGTCGAAGGGCACGCGGTGGGTCACGAGCGAGTCGAGATCGAGGCCGGTGAGACGCGACAACGCGGTGTCCATCCGACGGCCCTTGGTCCACCGGCCGCGGGTTTCCGGGGTGAGCGTGCTGACCTGGCTGGACTCGACGGAGATGCGGCCGCGGTGGAAGTCCGTTCCCAACTCGACGGTCGCCTCCTTCTCGCCGTACCACGAGCCGACGACGACGCGCCCGTCGTACCCCGCCGTATCGATCGCGCTATCGAGCGTCGCCGGGCGCCCGGACAGCTCGTACACGAGGTCCGCCCCTCCGGGGTCGGGCCAGTCGGCGACGAGACCGTTGACTTCGTCCGGGCGGACCGCGCGGTCGGCACCAAGGTCGACGGCGCGCTCGCGGCGCGCGTCGATGGGGTCGACGGCGACCAGCCGGTCCAGCGGGAACGACGACAGGACGCCGACGGTGCAGAGCCCGATGACGCCGGCGCCGAAGACGACGACGCGCTCGCCGATTCTTGGGCGGCCGTCGAGGACGAGCGAGGTCGCCGTCTCGACCGAGGGGGCCATGGCCATCACCTCGGCGCTCACCTCGTTCGGAACTGGAACGAGCGCGTCCGTCGTCGTCGCGAACCGCGACTCGTGGGGGTTGAACGCGAAGACGGCGCGGTCGAGCCACTCGTCGGCGACGGCGGCCCCGGTGGCGATCACGTCGCCGACGGCCGCGTACCCGTACTTCACCGGATACGAGAGGTCGCTGTCGAGCGCGTCCAGCGTCTCGTCGGCGGGGACGTCGGTCGGTGCCTCGCCGCGGTAGATGAGCAGTTCGGTCCCCGAGCTGATCGCCGAGACCCGCGTCTCGACGACGACTTCGTCGGCCGAGGGGTCGACGGGTGTCCGCCGTCGGTCTACGGTCTGCGGCCCGGTGAAGTACAGCGACGTGCGGTTCATCAGTCGTCGGCGCTCACCCCGTCGAGGCCCTGGACGCGCGTCCCGGTCTCTCGGCAGACCTCGAGGGCCTCCTTGGCCCCGTGACCGGCCTCGTGGGCCGTTTCGCCTCGACTGACCCCGACCTGTAACTCGATTCCGGTCGCCTCGCGGACCCGCGAGACGGCGCGGTCGAACGCGCTCGCGTCCAGGTCGGGACAGACGGCGATCACGTTGTCGCCGCCGACGAAGTGAGCGATGCTGTCGTGCGCGTCGCGCAGGTGGGTCGCGAGCTCCAGGGTCGCCCGCCGGACGGCGAGTGTCGCGTCGACGGCGTTCTCGCGATCCGTGAGCGACCCGGTGGCGTCGACCACGTCGAAATGCGCCACGGTCACGCGCTCGCGCGCGTTCGCGACAGGGTTCGTCTCGCCGGTCGCGAACGCCTCGCGACGGTCGGCCGACTGCGCGCTCCCGGTGGCTTGGAGTCGCTCGCTCGCGAGCCCCAGCGCCGCGACCGGAGTGGCTGCGCGGCCGACGCCGACGCTGACGGTCACCGGATAGCGGTTCCGGACCCGCTGTTGGAACCGGCGGTGGCTCTCCGCGTCGCGTCCGTTCGTCACGGCGACCATGTTGTCGAAGCGGTTGTAGAACGCGTAGCCGTCCCGCTCGCCGACGAACGAGGCGAAGTCGGCGTACAGGTCGGCCTGAAGCGACTGGAGGTCGGTCTCCCGACGGACGCTCGGCGTGACCGTCCACGGTCCGTACTCGTCGATCTGAACGAGCGCCATTTGTATCGCGTCTGTCACTGAATACGTGTCATCAGGATTACTCCCTCATTACTGTTCGGGCCACTCGCGCGGGACTCACCCGTCATCAGTGCCCGGCGACAGGCGGCCCGAGACGACGAGGTAGTCGCGCGCGAACACCGCGAGCGACGGAGCGAGAACGACGGCCGCGAGCGCTCGCACGGTCGCAGCCGGCAGGACCGGCGCGAGCGCGATCGAGATAAACGCCATCTGGACGCCGGCCAGCGGGCGACGGACCGCGCTCGGCGGGAGGTCGTACACCGGTCGCCCGCTGGCGCGACGGTAGCCGCGTCCGGCCTTGAACAGGTAGCGAGCGGCCGACAGCGACAGGTACCAGACCGGGAGACGACCCCAGACGACGGCGACGACCGGCGCGACCAGGAATCCGAGCGTGTCGACGGCCATATCGAGTTTCGCGCCGAGAATCGTCGTGCGGCCGCGCAGCCGCGCGATAGCGCCGTCCGCGAGGTCCAGCACGCAACCGGTCCCGTAACAGACGGCGGGCAACCAGACCACCCGGCCCGCCGGGTCGACGGCCACGAACCCCGCGACCGCCGCGAACAACCCCCCGCGCCCCACCGTCACGGCGTTCGCGACGCCGAGCGTCGCGTACGTCGACGGCGATTCGCCTTCGGCGCTCGACCGCTCTTCGCCAGCGTTCGCCGTCGTGTCGTGACGATTCGCGTCGAGGTGGCGCCGGCAGAACCAGACGACGAACCCGCCGGTCGCGGCGGTCGGGACCGCCCACTGGACCGCGGCGCTGTCGGTCAGTCCGGGTAGCCGCGGTAGCGCGGGCGACGCGTCGAGGCTGATTCCGGCGGTTATCAGTGCCGCCGCCAGCGCGACGGTGACGCCGCGCCACTGTCGGCGCAGTCGCGGCGACCGCCCGTCGGTCATCGTTCGAAATCGGAGTCGGCGAGCGACGCGATACGCTCGCGGTCCCCCGCCGAGAGTTCGACCCGTGTCGCCGCGACGTTTTCGACGACGTGCTCGGGGTCGGTGCTCGACGGGATCGGGACGACCCCGCGGTCGACCTGCCAGGCGAGCGCGGCCTGCGCCGGGGTGGCGTCGCGGTCGGCGGCGACCTCGTGCAGAGCCGGGTCGTCGAGGAGCCCGGGCGCCGAGAGCGGGGAGTGTGCCACGACGCGGATCCCGCGCTCGTGGCACCACTCGACGAGCTCTTCCCGGGGCAGATAGGGGTGCGATTCGACCTGGACGACGGCCGGGAGCACGTCGGCCTCCGCTGCGATGCGTTCGAGCTGGTCGATGCCGACGTTGCAGACGCCGATCGTCCGTGCGAGACCGCGCTCGTGAACGCGTTCCAGCCGCGTCCACGTCTCCGTCAGAGACGCGTCGACCGTCTCCGGATCACCGTCGTCGTCGGTGGGGAACGTCAGCGCCTCCTGTTCCGCCGGCGGCCGTTCTGCCAAGTCCCGCAGCGGGCCCTGGTACGCCCAGGCGGTCGGCCAGTGGAGCATGTAGCAGTCCAGGGCGTCGACGCCGAGGGCCTCGAGGGTCCCCTCGCAGGCCTCCGCCACGTGTTCGTGGTTCGTGTTCCAGACCTTGCTCGCGAGGAACAGCCCCTCGCGGTCCGGGCTTCCGGGCGCGGCGAGCAGGTCGCCGATCCGCGCTTCGTTGCCGTACAGCTCGGCGGAGTCCAGCAGTCGGTACCCGGCGTCCAGCGCGGTCGCGATCGAGTCCATCCGGTCGACGTACTCGCCGTCGCGGTACCGGGAGCAGCCGAACCCGACGGGCGGGAGCCTGACCGCCGCCTCGCGGGACGCGCCGCCTCCCGCCCCGAGGGCGGCCCCTCCGCGCCCGGTCTCCCGTCCGTGGCGGTGCGGTCGGACCGGCGGCGGGGACAGGTCGGGCGAGGCGACCCCGTGCGCGTCGACGGTCACGGGGCCGCAGTCCGCGGCCGCGGACTCGACGGCGTTGCAGACGGCGACGACGTGTGTCGACCGACGCGCGCTCGCGACCGGCCGGCGGCCGGACGCCACGGCGGCCGCGACGCGCGCCGGTCCGTCGACGTACCGCCTCTCCCGTCGCGGTGCCGGATGCGGCGCGTCGACGTATCTGCGACCGTCGCCCCCCACCCTCACGGTGTCGGAGTCGGCGGCGAGTGCGCCGCTGTCCGCGAGGTACAGCGACCCGTCGTCGCCGTGGAGTTCGAGGCTGTTGAACTCGCGGCTCCGGTGGGGCGCGTACAGGCTCGCGGTGAGTCTGACCGTCGGACCGGTCCGAAACTCCAGGGTGGCCTCGACGTGGCTGTCCCGTCCGGGCGTCTCGGTCTCCCGGTCGGGCCAGGGAGCGAACCCGTCCGCGACTCTGACGCGCCCGATCGGTCCGAACCAAGAGATAAGACAGTTCAGGGGGTAGACGGCGCCGTCGTACAGCGGTCCGACCGCCAGGAACGACGCCGGGTCGTCGTGCCACTCCGTGACCCTGCCGACGTGCGCGTGAGCGTAGCCGAGGCGGATCGGCCCGAGTCGCCCGTCACCGAGCAGCCAGCGGACGTGACGCTGCGCGTCACAGCGATGGTTTATCGGTGCACAGGTTAGCGCCAGCTCGCGGCGTTCGGCGGTCGCGACGAGGTCGGCGGCCTCCTCGGCGTCGAGCGCCAGCGGTTTCTCGCTGAACACGTGCCTGTCGGCCAACAGCGCTCGTCGGGTCACCGACGCGTGGGAGCCGTGGCTCGTCAGATTGACCACGAGCGGCGCCGCGACGTCGGCGAGCATCGCGTCGACATCCTCGTAGGCCGCCGCGTCGTGACGGTTCGCGAGGCTGCGTGCCCGACCGCCGTCCAGGTCACACACCGCCGCCAGTTCGAGCCTCGACCCGTCGATTCCGGCCGCGTATCGGCGTGCGACCGAACCGGCACCGATGAATGCGCACTCCATTGGCGGACCTTCGGCTAAACCCACAAAAGCGTACGGGAGAGATTAACATGAGGTAGTCCTAATCCCGTGTCATGGCTCGGGTGGCGGTGTTGCACAACACGCTCGACTTCCAGGGAGGCGCCGACGCGGTCTGCCTCGCGACCTGCGAGGCGCTCGCGTCGGCGCACGACGTGACCCTCGTCACCGCCTCGGAGACGGAGCCCGCGGCCCTGGCCGACCGGTTCGGATACGACCTCGACGGCGTGGCGGTCCACGTGCCGCCCCTCGGGCGGGCGGTCGCTGGGGTGCTGTCGGTCGCGGCCCCTCGGATCGGTCCGCAACTCGCCGCTCGGAGCGCCTTTCTGCAGCGCTCGTTCGAGCGGATCGCCGACCGGTTCGACGTCGCGATCAGCACCGCGAACGAGCTCGACCTCCCGATCCCGTCGGTCCAGTACGTCCACTACCCGCAGTTCCGACTCGATCGGCTCCCGGACGGGGACCCCGGTCGCCTCGACCGACTCTGGAGTCGCCTGTCCGCGCCGTCGGACGACACGCTCATGGGTCCGGACGTGACGCTGCTCGCGAACTCCGCGTGGACCGCCGACGTCGTCGACCGGCTCTACGGCACGCGCCCCGCGGTCGTCCACCCGCCCGTCGACCCGGTGGAATGCGAAACGCCGTGGACCGACCGCGAGAACGGGATCGTCACGGTCGGCCGCTTCGCACCCGACAAGCGACCGCTCGACGCGATCCGTATCGTCGACGAGGTCCGCGAGCGCGGGCACCGCGTCCACCTCCACGTCGTCGGGTCGGCGCCGCGAGCGTACCGCGACTACGCCGCCCGGATCGCGGCCGCGGCCGCCGAACGACCGTACGTCACCGTCGAACGAGACGTCGGGCGCACTCGCCTGGAGACGCTTCTGTGTACCCATCGCTACGGGCTCAACACGAAACCCGAAGAGCACTTCGGGATGTCTGTCGCCGAGTACGTCGCGGCGGGGATGGTCGCGTTCGCCCCCGACAGCGGCGGCCAGCGCGAGGTACTCGACGAGCGCGAGGACCGCCTGTTCGATTCGGTCTCCGACGCCGCGGATCTCGTGAGCGACGCGGCCAGCGACGGCGAACCGCCGTCGACGGCCCGCGACCGTTTCGCCCGCGACCGCTTCGGCGCGGCGCTCCGCGACGCCGTGGACCGAACCGTGGATTGAATACGCGCGTGCCCCATAGGCCGCTATGTCAACTGATACCGCGACACAATCCCGCGTCGAGACCGGATCGCTGTCGACGTTACATCTGGTCGGAGTCGCGCTGGCTGCGGTCTCCGGGGTATTGCACCTCTACCTGGCCGCGCTCTTCGTCCCGAGCCCGATGGGGCTGTCGTTCGCCGTCGCCGGGGTCGGCTTCTTGGCCGGTTGCGCAGCCGTCGTCGCGAACTACCGGCGGGCGCTCGTGTACCTCCTCGGGATCCCGTTCACGCTGGGACAGGTCGTCGTCTGGTACGTCGTCAACGCACCCGATTTCTCGGCGCTCGGATACGTCGATAAGGCCGCACAGGTCGGCCTCGTCGCGGTGCTCGTGGTTCTCTACCGGCGTGAATCCTGACTTCGTCGGGCACGGCGGCGACCGATAGTGCCCTATCGATCGGCGTCGTCTCGGTTCGAGCGCGGCTCTGACTGTCGGAGCGACGGGTCCCACAGCTCCCGGAGCGGGCGATTCGAACGAGCCGCTCGCAGGAGGACCACACCGAGGACTCCCCAGAAGACGCACTCGAAGACGAACGACGGGGACCAGAGGTAATAGACGAAGAACTCGCCCGGCGGGATCGCGAGCGGGTCCGGCGGGACGACGAGGGGCCAGCCCAGAAACAGCGCGTCGCCGGGGCGACCGTTGATGACGACGTGGAGGGCGTCGAGGAACAGGTGTGACGCCCACCCGGCGGCGAGCGCCCGACCGGTCGGGGACGCGAACGCGACCGTGACGGTCAGCGGCGCGAGCAGCGCCGTGTGTCCCACCGTGTGATACAGGTCGACGACGCCGAGCAGCGCCAGCGGCTTGTCGACGAGGTCCGGCAGGGCGGCGCCGACGACGAGCCACGGGACGGACAGCCGCGACCACCGACCGAGAAGCGCCGCGGCGGCGAGGTGCGTCGGGAAGTACATGGCGAACGGTACGGTCACGGCGCTGATCCGTGTTCCGCCGGGCCCCGGCGACGCGGAGCGCGCGGCGACGTTCCGCTATCGATCACGTTTGCGACCCCTTCGATGACGCCCGCGACGGCTACTCCGTCCGGGCGTCGCCGTCGTCGCGGTCCCGACCGGTCACTTTCCGGATACACGAGGAGCCGAAGGGCCCCAGTTCCCCGGCGTCCAACTGCACGAAGTGGCCGGTCGTGATCGTCGTCCCGCAGCGGCGGCACTCGAACGAACCCTCGCGCTGAACGACCTGACTCTCGTAGTTCACGTACGTCCCGCCGCGTTGGACCCGGAGGCTGGCGTTCTCGCGCTCGATGACGCCGCGCTTCTCGGCGGCGTCGAGGATCTCGCGGGTGAGCGAGGGGCTCGTCGTCACCGTCTCGATCCGGTCGATCGCGTCGGGGAGGGCCAGCTCCTCGTGTTCGAGGTGGGCCAACAGCTCGACGCCGAGCTTCAGCTTCTCCTCGCGCGAGGCCGGCTCGTTCACGCCCGGCGAAACGACGCGGACCGCCTTAAATCGGCCGGGAGACGGCCGCGGCGGGTCGCGCTCGACGGCTCCGAGCGCGTCCGCGAGCGAGCCCCGCGATGTAGTAAGACAGTTACCACGGGCGACGCTGGGGACCGTATGGACGTACTCGAGGTCGCGGCGCGGGCGACCGGGACGGGGCCGGTGTGCGACGCGTGTCTCGGCCGGCTCGTCGCCGACCGGAGCTTCGGGCTGTCGAACGCCGAGCGGGGATCGGCGCTGCGCGTCTCCCTCGCGCTGCGCGACGACGAGGACCACGAGCCGGTCGAGACGGCGGACTGCTGGGTGTGCGAGGGGCGCTGCACCGAGTTCGACGAGTGGGCCGAGCGTGCCGCCGAGGCGGTCGAAGGGGTCGAGTTCGCCACCTACAACGTCGGCACCCGCCCGCCGCCGCTGATCGAGGAGAACGAGGCGCTGCTCCGCGCGGACGCCGGGCTCGACGACGACGCGGGCGAGCCGTTCAAGTCGGAGTTCAACCGCGAGGTCGGCAAGCGGTTCGGTCGGCTCACGGGGGCGGAGGTCTCCTTCGACCGCCCGGACGTGCAGTTCACGATCGACCTGGCCGAAGACGAGGTCGACGCGAAGGTGAACTCCACGTTCGTGTACGGGCGATACAGGAAACTGGAGCGCGACATCCCCCAGACCGAGTGGCCCTGCCGGGAGTGCAAGGGCTCGGGGCGGCAGGGCGCCGACCCCTGCGACCACTGCGGCGGCTCCGGCTATCTCTACGACGACAGCGTCGAGGAGTACACCGCGCCCGTCGTCGAGGACGTGATGGACGGCACGGAGGCGACGTTCCACGGCGCGGGACGCGAGGACGTGGACGCGCTGATGCTCGGCACCGGGCGCCCGTTCGTGATCGAGGTCGAGGAGCCGCGGCGGCGCCGAGTCGACACCGATCGCCTCCAGAGCGACATCAACGCCTTCGCCGACGGCGCCGTGGAGGTCGAGAGGCTCCGGCTCGCGACCTACGACATGGTCGAGCGCGTGAAGGAGCACGACGCCGCGAAGCGCTACCGCGCGCAGGTGGCGTTCGACGCCGACGTGGACGCCGACGCGCTCGCGGCCGCGGTCGAGGAGCTGGAGGGGACGACCGTCGAGCAGTACACCCCGAACCGGGTGGACCACCGCCGGGCGAGCCTCACCCGCGAGCGCGACGTGTACGAGGCGACCGCCGACCTCGACGACCCGCGCCACGCGACCGTCGAGATCCGCGGCGCCGGCGGGCTCTACATCAAGGAGCTGATCTCCGGCGACGAGGGCCGGACGGAGCCGAGCCTCGCCGGCCTGCTCGGCGTCGGCGCCGAGGTCACCGCGCTCGACGTGGTCGTCGTCGAGGGCGAAGACGAGCCGTTCGAGCGCGAGGAGTTCTTCCGCGAGTGACAGCGCCGGACTCCGGACCAACGGGATTTATCAGACGCACGTCTGACGGTAACGACATGAACGGGAGCGGCGCCGACGACGGGGGCGGCCGAGCTGCGGACCCGGAAATCAGTGGGGAGGCGGTTACGGACGATCTGAGCGCAAAAAACACGACGCTGGACGACGCCGCCGGCGAGCCGATCGTCGAGTCCGCCGTGACGGAGGCGCTCGCGGCGGCACCGGCCGCGGCCGACGCGACGCTCGAAGGGATCGACCGCGCGGCGCGTCCCGACCGCGTCTCGTCGATCCTCGTCGCCGTCGGTCCCGGCCCGCACTCGGGAGCGACCGTCGACGTGGCGCGGGAGATCGCGGGCGCGACCGACGCGTGGCTCGAACTGTTCCACGTCGTCCCCACCGACGGTGCCCTCGCCGACGGCCCGGCGAGCGCGGACGGGAGCGACGCCGGGAGTGACGGGGACGCCCCGGATCCCGGAGACGGCGACGACTACGCCGCGACCGGCGAGCGGCTGCTCGACGCCGCCCGCGACCGCCTCGGCGGGTTCGACCGTGCCGACCGCTGGCTCGTCGAGGACCGGTCGGCCGCGGGCGCGATCGTCGAGCAGTCCCCGTACTACGACCTCGTGGTCGTCGGCGCACCCACGACCGGCACCGTCGGGCGCTTCGTGTTCGGCTCCACCACCGACACCGTGATCGACGACGCTGAGGTCCCCGTAGTCGTCGTCGAGGCGGACGGCGAAGCCGCCCTCGACCTCGCGTAGACCGGGACCTTCTCGCGGCGATCCGTCGTCGGGACTCCGCGTTTCGCGGCGGAGCGTCCACCCGATCGGCGTGTTCGGACGCTGAAATCGACATACAAGCATAAAGTGGCTATGCCACGGATCCACCGGTATGGCCGACGAAGCGATCGACGACGTGGACAGGGCGATCCTGTACGCGGTACAGGAGGACGCCCGAAACATGTCGTCCGGAGACATCGCGGAGCGTACCGGCACGTCGGACAGCACCGTCCGCAAGCGCATCCAGCGGCTGGAGTCCGACGGGATCATCAAGGGGTACAGCGCCGAGATCGACTACCAGAAGTCCGGGTATCCGCTCCGGATGCTGCTCTACTGCACCGCCTCGATACCGGAGCGCGGCGAGATGCTCCCGGATATTCTGGCGATCGACGGCGTCATCTCGGTCCAGGAGCTGGTCACCGGCGAGCAGAACCTCCTCGTGACGGCGGTCGGCGAGTCGGACGACGACATCACGCCCGTCGCGCAAGAGCTCCTCGACATGGGGCTCACCGTCGCCGACGAGGTCCTCGTTCGAAGCCACGAGGCCACGCCCTTCGGCGAGTTCGACGCCGAGACCGACTCGTAGACGACGAACCGGTCGCCGTCGGGATCGCGCGCCTGACGGCCGCTGACGGCTGATAGACCGGGTCGGCCGCTCGATCGGATCGGCCACTCGATCGGATCGGCCGCTCGATCGGGTCAGCCGCTCGACCGGGTCGTGCGAGGCGCTCTCGAAGACGACGCGCGCCGCCCGGCCGCGAACGCGACAACGACAGATGATTATAATGTTCTTTAACGACATTCTAACGAACGATTTGTGAACACAAGTAGATTTAATAGGCAATCTGTTCTCTTGTGGGTGTAGAGACGACCAATATCGGTTCGCCGACTCGCGTCGGCTGCCGAGAGCGGTCGGATGGATTGAACGATGGCAGGACGCACCTCGAAACCGACTGTCGGAGCGCTCCCGGACACGACGGCGGAATCGCCGCTCGTGCCCGTCGCACTCACGTGGCTCATCTGGTCGCTGTTCGCCGCGAGCGTCGCGGCCCTCGTCGGCCGGGTCCGATTCGGTTTCGCCCCGGAGATTCCCGGCGTGATCGCCGTCGACGGACTGACCGTCCTGATGTGGGTGGTCGTCACCTTCTTCGGCGGTATCGTCCACAGCTACTCGCGCCGCTACATGGCGGGGGAGGCCCACGAGACGGGCTTTTTCCTCGCCGTGTTCGGCTTCGCGACGATCGTGATGACGCTCGTCGCGGCCGACCACCTCGCCCTGTTCGGACTTCTGTGGTTGGCGATGGGGCTCGTGATGGCGAGGCTGATCGGCATCGTCGACGGGTGGAAGCAGGCGCAGGCGGCCGCGGCGGTCGCCCGTCGGTACTTCCTCGCCAGCAGCGCCCTCCTCGGCGTCGCGCTGACGGCGCTCTGGTGGGCGACCGGCGCGACGACGGTGTCCGGTATCGCCGCGAGCGCCGACACGCTCGGCGGGCCGGTGTGGGTCGTCGCCGCCGTCGCGCTCGTCCTCGCGGCGATGATCCAGTCCGCGCTCGTCCCGTTCCACGGCTGGCTGCTCTCCTCGATGACCGCCCCCACCCCGGCGTCGGCGCTGATGCACGCCGGGTTCGTCAACGCGGGCGGCGTCCTCCTCCTCCGCTTCGCGCCGGTCGTCACCGTCGACGGCACCCTCATGCTCGGGATCGTCGCGATCGGCGCGGCCAGCGCGCTGCTCGGGAAGCTCTTCAAGGCGGTCCGCCCGGACGTGAAGAGCAAACTGGCCTGCTCGACGGTGGGACAGATGGGGTTCATGATCATGCAGGCCGGCCTGGGATTTTTCGGAGCCGCGATCACTCACCTGGTTCTGCACGGATTCTATAAGGCCTACCACTTCCTCAGCGCGGGCGGAGAGATCGAACGGAAGAGCCCGGGCAAGACGACGGACCACTCGACGAGCGTCGTCGACGTCGCCGTGACGCTGACGACCGGACTGGCGGGCGGCGCGGTGTTCGCCCTGCTGACCGGAAAGGGAACGAGCGTCGACACCGGGCTCTTGCTCGCCCTGTTCGTGGCGTTCACGACTCTCCATGGAGCCCGCGGCGCGGTCCGGAACACGTCGCTTCCGGCGGCGGTCCGCTACGGAGCGGTTCCCCTCGTCTTCCTACCGGCGATCGCCGTGTACGCGCTCGTCTACGAGGGGATATCGGCGGTCCTGTCCGGGGTCCCGGTCGTCACGGCCCCGGCCGAACTGACCGCGGTCCACGGTCTCGTGGCCATCGCCTTCCTCGGCGCGTACGTCGGCATCGAAGCCGGACTCTACGAACGCAGTCGTCGGCTCTACGTTACGCTTCTGAACGCGAGCCACCCGTCGTCCAGCACGGTCCTGACGAACGCGGAGGAGTACGACAACGGAGGAGCCCAATGAGTACTGAATCCACCATCGAAGACGGTATCGACAGCGCGGCGAAGACGGTCGGGGCGGTCTGGCCGATCCACTCGTTCGTGACGGCCAACCCCCTCTCGGGGTTCGAGGACGTGCCGTTCGGCGAGGCGGTAACGCAGGCGGCCGACCTGTTGGGCGGGCGCGGCTACCCGAGTCGGGAGACGTTCCGGGCGGCGCTCGACGACGGGCAGATCGACCGCGAGACGCTCGCATCGGAGCTCGCCGACCGCGGCTACGAGGGCGAGCCGGAGGCGCTGCTCGAACGCGTCGACACCGGCGTCGAGCCGGAAGCGCCGGACGACGAGGCCGAGCGGGCCGATCACGTGCTGACCAAGTGGCTGTCGGCCTTCCTCGACGAGGGACACGCCAAGTGGTCGATGCCGAACCGCGACGACGGGTTCTACGCCGCCTTCCGCGAGGTGGCCGAACACGACGGCGAAGTCCCCGACGGGGTCGCGGCGTCGCTCCCCGAAACCCCGACCGAGGCCATCGAGGCCGTCTTGGAACCGTATCCGGAGAGCCAGTGGGTTCCGATCTTCGAGGAACAGCTGGCCGCGCTCCCGGGGTGGACCGGCTTCATCAAGCAGCGTGACGACGACGGGGGGGGGTGGCAGTCGGCCCACCCGATCACGCTGGCGGACTACCTCGCGGTCCGCCTCTCTCTCCTCGACGGGTTCGGTGCCGAGATCGAGCCGTCAATCGGCCCCGGGAGCGCCGGCTCCGACTCGGCCGACGAGATCGCCGAGGCGTTCCTGACCGCGTGGGAGGCGAGCTACCGGTCCGAGGTCGTCGACCGTGTCGCCGCCGAGAGCCGGAAGCGGGAGGAGAGCGAGTCGGCGGACCGCCCCGACGCGCAACTGGTGTTCTGTATCGACACTCGCTCGGAGGTGATCCGCCGCCACATCGAGGCGACGGGCGAGTACGAGACGCACGGCTACGCCGGGTTTTTCGGGGTCCCGATGGAGTATCAGGGGTACGACGCCGAGGTGTCGGTCGACGCCTGTCCGCCCATCCTCGACCCCCAACACCGGGTCAGCGAGGTCCCGACCGACGGCGACACGCAGGACCGTCACGACCGGTGGTCTAGTCTCCGCGAGGCCGCGGGAGAGGTCGTCAAGACGCTGAAGACGAATCCGGCCAGCGCCTTCGGCTTCGTCGAGAACGCCGGGAGCGGCTACGGGGTAGCGCTCGCGGCGCGCACGCTCGTGCCGGGCCGCGTCCGCGATCTGTTGACTACCGCCGACGACGCGGTGCCGGACGGCCACGAGTTCTGCGACCAGATCGTCCAGCATCAGCACACTCACGCCGACGGGCTTCCGGTGGGGCTCACCCGCGAGGAGAAGGTGGAGTACGCCGCGACCGCCTTCGAACTGATGGGGTGGACCGAGTTCGGTCGGCTCGTCGTGTTCACCGGCCACGCGAGCGAGACGGCCAACAACCCCTACGACTCGAGCCTGGACTGCGGCGCGTGCGCCGGCAACCCCGGCGGACCGAACGCGCGCGTCTTGGCGAACATCTGCGCCGACCCCGAGGTGAAGGCGGCGCTGCGCGAACGCGGCTTCGACGTGCCCGACGACACCGTCTTCCTCGCCGGCGAGCACAACACGACGACCGACGAGATCGAACTGTACGGCGACGTGCCCGAGAGTCACGCGGACGATATCGAACGGTTACGCGCGGATCTCGACACCGCCCGCGAGAACGCGACCGCCGAGCGCGTCGAGTCGATGGGCGGTGACGCGTCTGCGAGCGTCGACGACGCCGAGCGCCGCGCCGCCGACTGGGCCGAGACGCGTCCCGAGTGGGGGTTGGCGGGCAACGCCGGCTTCGTCGTCGGGCCGCGCGAGCTGACGAGCGACCTCGACCTGGACGGTCGCGCCTTCCTCCACTCGTACGACTGGGCGACCGACCCCGAGGGGGACGCGCTCGAAGCGATCCTCACGGGGCCGATGGTCGTCACCCAGTGGATCAACGCCCAGTACTACTTCTCGACCGTCGACAACGCGGTCTACGGCAGCGGGTCGAAGGTGACGCAGAACCCCGTCGGCAACGTCGGCGTCTACCAGGGCAACGGCGGCGACCTGATGACCGGGCTCCCGCTCCAGTCGCTGATGGCCGACGACGAGACCCCGTACCACCAGCCGCTCCGCCTCTCGACGGTCGTCCACGCGCCGGTCGAGCGCGTCACCGACGCCCTGGCCGACCACGAGGAGCTCACCCAGCTGTTGGACAACGGCTGGCTCTCGCTGACGGTCGTCGACCCGACGCAGGACCACTGCGCGTTCGAGTACGAGCGCGACATGGCGTGGGAGCCGGTGTCCGAGTCGACGGCGACCGAGCCGGCCGCGCCCGAGACGGAGCGGCCGGTCTCGCCCGCGGCCGCGGACGACTGACTCGGGCCGGCGGCCCTTCCTCCTCCGCTCTCCTTCCCCCGGATCCCTCTTCTCCTCGTCGCGTGCTATCGGTTCTCGGTCCGGCGACAGCGTTATACCGATGTACATACTTGTACATCATAACGCGAAACACTACATCGGTGTACACAATGAATATCAACGACACGGTCGAGCACGTGACGAACAGGGCGGACCTGACGGTCGACGAGGCGCGCGAGGCCGCGCAGCTCGTCTTCGAGGAGGCGACGGAGGCGCAGATCGGCGCGCTGCTCGCCGCGCTACGCGCGAAGGGCGAGACGGAGGCCGAGATCGCCGGGTTCGCACAGGGGATGCGCGACGCCGCTCGGACGATCGAGCCCGACCGGGAGCCGCTCGTCGACACCTGCGGGACCGGCGGCGACGACTACGACACGATCAACGTCTCGACGACGGCCGCGATCGTCGCGGCGGGCGCGGGCGTGCCGATCGCCAAGCACGGCAACTACTCGGTCTCCTCCTCGTCGGGGAGCGCCGACGTGCTGGAGGTCGCGGGCGCCGACGTGGAGGCCGAGCCGCCGGCGGTCGAGGAGGCGATCGAGCGGGACGGGATCGGGTTCATGCTCGCTCCCGTCTTCCACCCGGCGATGAAGGCCGTCATCGGCCCGCGAAAGGAGCTCGGGATGCGGACGATCTTCAACGTGCTCGGTCCGCTCACCAACCCCGCCGGGGCCGACGCGCAGGTGCTCGGCGTGTACGACCCGGAGCTCGTCCCCCTCATCGCCCGGTCGCTCGCGCACATGCCCGTCGAGCGCGCCCTCGTCGTCCACGGCGCGGGGATGGACGAGATCGGGATCCATTCGGAGACGGTCGCCGCCGAGGTCGAGGGGGAGGAGGTGCGGGAGTTCACGATCACGCCCGAGGACCTGGGTCTCGACCGCGCCCCGATCGAGGCGGTTTCCGGCGGGACGCCCGAGGAGAACGCGGCCGACCTCCGCGGGATCGTCGACGGCACCGTCACCGGTCCCAAGCGCGACCTCATCCTCGCGAACGCGGGCGCCGCGATCTACGTCGCCGGCGAGGCCGACACGCTCGCGGCGGGCGTCGAGCGCGCGGCCGAGGCGATCGACTCCGGCGCGGCCGCGGAGAAGTTCGCGGCGCTCTGCGGCGACTCGGTCGCAGAAGTCACCCCGGAGGACGACTGATGGCGCGGGTGAAGATCTGCGGGCTGACGCGGGGCGCCGATCTCCGGGCCGCGGTCGACGCCGGCGCCGACGCGGTGGGCGTCATCTCGGAGGTGCCGGTCGACTCCCCCCGCGAGGTCGACCCGGCGACGGCGGCGGAGCTGCTCGCGGACGTGCCGCCGTTCGTCACCGCGACGCTCGTGACGATGCCCGAGTCGGCCGAGCGCGCGGTCGAACTCCTGCGGATGATCACCCCGGACGCCGTCCAGCTCCACGGCGAGTGGACCCCCGACGAGATCCGGTTCATCCGCGCGGAGACGGAGCGGAAGGTGCTGCTCGCGGTCGACGCCGACGACCCGGGCCGCGCCGAGGAGTTCGACGCGGTCGCCGACGCCCTCGTGATCGACTCGACCGACGACTCCGGCGCGGGCGGCACCGGCGAGACCCACGACTGGGAGCGGGCCGGCGACCTCGCCGCCCGGCTCACCTCGCCGGTCGTCCTCGCCGGCGGACTCACTGCCGACAACGTCGCCGAGGCGGTCCGCGCCGCGGACCCGTTCGCTGTCGACGTTGCCTCCGGCGTCGAGCTGTCTGACGGGCGGAAGGACCACAACGCGGTCGCCCGCTTCGTGGCGAACGCGGGCCGGGAGATGGAGCTGGCATGACCGATCCTGCGACCCCGCTCGACCGCACGAAGGCGGAGTTCGTCGACCTCGCGGCCGACGCCGAGCGGCCGGTCGTGGTGCGCGCGTCCGCGTCGCTCGATGCCGACGTGACCCCGCTGTCGGCGTACGCGACGCTGGTGGGCGAGGGGCCGTACGGGTTCCTCCTCGAGTCCGGCGAGAAGGTCGCCTCCAGCGACCCCGACGGCGCGTTCACCGCCGACGGCGACGCCGACAAGCACGCCCGGTACTCGTTCGTCGGCTACGACCCAGAGGCGATCGTCTCGGTCCACCCCGACCGGACGGACGTGACCCGGCTGGGTCCGGCGGCGGAGTTCGTCGATGGGGGCGCGAAAGACGGCCTATCGCCGGACAGCGGCGACGCGATTGACCGGATCCGCGCGGCGTTCCCGGACGTGAGCCTGCGCGGCTTCCCGGACACCGACCGGCAGATCCTCTCGGGCGGGTTCGTCGGGTTCCTCGCGTACGAGGCCGTCTACGACCTCTGGCTGGAGGAAGTCGGCGTCGACCGCCCCGAGACGGAGTTCCCGGACGCCGAGTTCGCGTTGACGACCCGGACCGTCGTCTTCGACGACAAGGAGGGGACCGTCGAGCTCGTCTTCACTCCCGTGGTCGGCGTCGACGACGACCCCGCGGCCGTCTACGACGACCTCGTCGCAGAGGCGGAGCGGGTCGGCGCCGAACTCCGGGACGCCGAGCCGCCGGCGCCGGACGGGATCCGCGTGGACGACGAGTCCGCCGGTCCCCGCGAGGAGTACGAGGAGGCGGTCCGGACCGCCAAGCGGCACGTCCTCGACGGCGACATCTACCAGGGCGTGATCTCGCGGAGCCGCGAGCTCCGCGGCGAGGTCGACTCGCTCGGGCTGTACGCGGCGCTGCGCGAGGTGAACCCTTCGCCGTACATGTACGTCCTGCGCCACGACGACCGCAGCATCGTCGGCGCGAGCCCGGAGACGCTGGTGTCGGTGCGCGGCGATCGGGTCGTCTCGAACCCGATCGCGGGCACCTGCCCCCGAGGGACGAGTCCGGTCGAGGACCGGCGGTTGGCCGGCGAGATGCTCGCGGACCCGAAGGAGCGCGCCGAGCACACGATGCTCGTCGACCTCGCGCGCAACGACGTGCGGCGCGTCTCGGAGGCGGGCTCCGTCCGCGTCGAGGAGTTCATGAACGTGCTGAAGTACAGCCACGTCCAGCACATCGAGTCGACCGTGACGGGGACGCTGGCGGCCGACGCCGACGCCTTCGACGCGACGCGCGCGACGTTCCCCGCGGGCACGCTCACGGGCGCGCCGAAGGTACGCGCGATGGAGATCATCGAGGAGTTGGAGACGACCCCGCGGGAGGCGTACGGCGGCGGCGTCGGCTACTACTCGTGGACCGGCGACGCCGACTTCGCGATCGTGATCCGGACGGCGACGCTCGACGAGTCGCCGCCGGACGCGAGCGGTCCGGACGAGACCGCGGTCACCGTCCGCGCCGGCGCCGGCCTCGTCGCGGACTCCGACCCGACCGCCGAGTACGAGGAGACCGAACAGAAGATGAACGGCGCGTTGGCCGCGATCGACCGGATCCGGAAGGGAGGCGGAGACGGCGGAGAGGGCAGCGGGGACGACGGCGACACCGGAACCGACGCCGCGGACGGCCCCCTCCCCGCCGGTACGGAGGTCGACGAATGAAGGTCGTCGTCGTCGACAACTTCGACTCGTTCACGTACAACCTCGTCGAGTACGTCTCCGACCAGCCGCTCGACGGCGACGCGAGCGGGGAGCCGGAGCCGATCGAGGTCGAGGTGTTCAAGAACACCGCGTCGCTGGCCGAGATCCGCGACGCCGACCCGGACGCGATCCTCGTCAGCCCCGGCCCCGGCCACCCGAAGAACGAGCGCGACGTGGGCGTGACGATGCCGGTGTTGCGCGATCTCTCGCCGGAAGTCCCGACGCTCGGCGTCTGCCTCGGCCTCGAAGCCGCCGTGTTCGAGTACGGCGGGACGGTCGGCCACGCGCCCGAACCGATCCACGGCAAGGCGTTCCCCGTCGACCACGACGGCGAGGGGGTGTTCGCCGGGATCGATCAGGGGTTTCGCGCCGGGCGCTACCACTCGCTGGCCGCCACCGAGGTCCCCGACGCCTTCGAGGTAACCGCCACCACGGACCACGAGGGCGAGGAGATCGTGATGGGGATCCGCCACCACGAGCACCCTATCGAGGCGGTGCAGTTCCACCCCGAGAGCGTGCTGACCGCCGCGGGCCACGACCTGATCCGGAACTTCCTCGCGTCGGTCTGAGGGGGACCAACCGCGACCGCGCCGTCACCGCCTCACTCGCCGTCGTCGCTCTCCGCGCCGTCCGCGTCCGCTTTTCCGTCGTCCTCACTCTCCCCTTCCTCCCCGTCGTCCACGCCTCGCCCCGCGAGCCCCACGAGATGACCGACCTCCGGGAGGATCACTTCGTCAACGCCGAGTCGGACCGCGTTCTCGGAGCCGGGCAGACAGAAGACCGGGGTGGCGGAGACGATCCCCGCGACCGCCCGCGAGCCGATCGTGCGCGTCCCGACCTCCTCGTAGGAGAGCCGGCGGAACAGTTCGCCGAATCCGGGGAGCGTCTTGGCGAACAGCCCCTTGACGGCCTCGGGAGTCGCGTCGTCGGGCGTCACGCCGGTTCCGCCGGTGGTCACGACCGCGTCGGTGTCCTTCCGGCGCGCGAGCCGGTCGACGGTCCCCTGCACGCTGTCGTACTCGTCGGGGACGAGTTCGCGGACGACGACCTCGTGGCCGGCCTCCTCGAACGCCGAGACGAGGTACTCGCCGGAGGGGTCGTCGTCCAGCGACCGCGATGAGGACACCGTCACGACGCCGAACGCCACCGAGTCGACGTCGTGACCGTGGTGGTCGTGGCTGTGGTGGTGGTCCTCATCGTGATGGTCCTCACCGTGGTGGTCCTCACCGTGATGGTCCTCGCCGTGATGGTCCTCACCGTGGCTGTGGTGGTGGTCGCTCTCCTCGTCGTGGTCGCGCGCGTCGCTCATGGTCCCACGTATCTCGTCGACGGTGAAAACACCTCTCCGACGCGGCGATCGATCGATTCGCGGACGCTGGACACCGTATTACGGCCAGTCGTCGCGCGAGGACTCCTCGGTGGTCTCCGTCTCCTCGTCCCCGGTGGCGAGGATCCAGCCCGCGGCGTCCGCCGCGTCCTCGACGTGGAGGAACTCCCAGCCGGTCGTCTCGGCCATCGCCTCGTCCTCCTCGTCGACGCCGACGAACACGTGCCGCTCGGTGTCGAACTGCTGGGCGATGTTCTCCAGGCTCTCCTCGACGCCGCGCGGCCCGGAGAAAAAGTCCTGGCGCACGCGGTGTTTGCGGGTGAAGTTCGTGACGACGTAGGTCGGCTTCTCGCTGACGACGCCGACGTACTCCGTCCACTGCCGGGCGTTGTTGAACACGTCGTTAGGGTCCGCGAGGGCCTTCAACGCCTTCAGCTCGAACGCCAGCGTCATGTCGGTAGATCCGCCACTGTCCATGGTGAACCGTTCTCGCGGCGGGCGAAAACAACTTCGCTTCCGGGATCGCTCGCGTTTCGCGGGAACCGACCGCGACGACCGACGGGGCGATCAACCGCGCGACCGGTTCAGCGCGCGCGAACCTCGTAGTAGTCGGTGAACTTCACCACGTCGCCGTCGTCGAGGTCGTTGACCTCCGGGGCCGTCCGCGGTCGCCCCGCGAGCTCTCGGACGGTCACCTGCGTCTCCTCGTCGAGCTCGTCGTAGTGGCGGACCCGCGCGTCGGCCGGGATAATTCCGGTTCGCCGGAGCCGCATGCGCCTGTCCGTCTCTCGGAGTGGCATACGGTAACTAATAACATGGTAAATTGTGATAAATCCATCGGTGGTGTCGGCCTCCGCGGGAGACGCTCTCGTCGCCGCAGTCCGTCCGGTCCGTCACCGGTCGGACCGCGGAAGCGTGACCGTCACGACCGACCCGCGGGGCACCGCCTCGCGGACCGTCGCCTCGCCGCCCGACTGCTGGACCACCCAGTAGACGAGCCAGAGACCGAGCCCGCTGCCGTGGTAGAGGGCGTCGACGGCCTCGCCGGTCTCCAACACGTCTCGGTTCATCCCGGTCAACCCCGGGCCGTCGTCCGTGACGGTGATCGCGACCTCGTCGTCGGTCGCGGCGACCGCGATCTCGACGGTCGGGGACTCGCGATCGTGGTGGACGATCGCGTTTCGGACCAGCTCGTCTATCGCCCGGTCGATCCACGCCGTCGCCGACGCGTAGACCGTCCCGTCCGGCGTCGACGCGGTCACCGACGCCTCGGGGAACTCGTCGCCGGCCTCGGCCGCGAGCGTCCCGGCCGTGCGCGCGATGTCGACCGGCTCGGTCTCCGGCGGATCGCTCAACACCTCGGTGATCTGGTGGGCCTTCTCGCTCGTCGACAGCAGCGCCTCGGCCCGCGCGACGATGTCGTCGGCCGCCGTCGCGATCGGGTCGTCGCCTCCGGTCGCCCGCTCCTCGTCCGCGATTTCCTCGCGCGGTTCCGCGTCGGCGGCGATCTGCCGCGCCCGACCGCGGACCACGGTCATCGCGTTCCGGAGGTTGTGCTGGAGCACGCGGTCCACGACCCGGAGCTGGTGCGCGCGGTTCTCGCTGTCCGTCACGTCGCGGAGGACCCCGACGACGCCGACGACGCTATCGTCACCCTCGTCGGGACCCTCCAGGGGATAGTACCGCACGTCGAACGTTCTGGTTCCGCGACCGGGGTGCGTCCGCGTCGCGCGGTATTCCACCGACTGCCCCGCGAGCGCCCGGGACACCTGCCGTCGCACGTCCGGGTAGCGGCCGTCGTCGACGACGTCCGACAGCGTGAGCCCGGTGACGTCCGCGTCGCCGATCCCGTGGTACGTCCGGTACCGCTCGTTCGCGAACAGGAACCGCCCGTCGCGGTCGACCGCGGCGATCAGATCCGTGGCGCCGTCGACCGCGCGCTTGAACCGCTCCAGGTCGATCTCCCGCTCCTTGATCTCGGTGACGTCACGACAGATCGCGAACGTCCCCGCGAGATCCCCGTCGCCGTCGTAGTACGGGTACCGCCGAGTGCTGAACGTCGCCTCGCGGCCGGTCCGCTCGAACGACGGCGACACCTCGTAGTCGGCCGGCTCCTCCGTCCGGAGCACCTCTCGTCGCCGCTCGTCGATCTCCGCGGCCGTCTCGGCGTCCATGAACGCGGTCTCGTCCTCCCCGTACAGGTCCTCGCGGGCGACGCCGGCGAACTCGCTCACCGCCTCGTTGAGCAGCTCGAACGTGCCGTCGCGGTCCTGCAACAGGATCGGGTCGTCGAGCCGCTCGACGATGTCGCGGTACTGTTTCAGCTTCCCCTCGGCCGCCTTCCGTTCCGTCACGTCGGTCTGGATGGCGACGAACCGAGACACGCTCCCCGCGTCGTCGAACACGGGCGCGATCGTCTGATGGGCGTGATAGCGGCTCCCGTCCTTCCGCCGGTCCACGATCTCCTCCTTCCACACCTCGCCGGCGCGGAGCGTCTCCCACAGCGACGCGAAGTACTCGTCGGACATCTCACCGGAGTTGAGCACCGCCGGGGTCTCCCCGATCACCTCCTCGGGCTCGTAGCCGGTGTGGCGAGTGAACGCCGGGTTGACGTACTCGATCGTCCCGTCGGTGTCTGTGACGTAGATCGCGTGTCCCGCGTGTTCGACGAGGTTCCGGAACGTCCGGAGCTCGCGGTCCCGATCGCCCGCGCTCCGCTCGCGGAACACGGCGGAGTACACGGTCTCGCCGCCGGCCTCGTGCGCGTGGAACCGCGCCGAAAAGGTGCGCGTCTCCCCGTCGGCCGTCTTCAGCGGCACCGAAACGTCGCCCGCGTCGACGAGCCCCGCCGGGTCGCCGAGCCGAGCGCGGAGTGAGGCGGCCCGCTGCTCGGCGGTCTCGTCCGAGATCAGCTCGGCGAGTCGACCGCCCGTGAGGAACGCGGCGTCATGGCCGAGCGCGTTTTCCGCGGCGGGGTTGGCGTAGACGATCGACCCGTCTCCGTCGATCGAGACGATCGGGTCCGCGCTCCCCTCGACGACGGACGCGAAGAACTCGCCGTCCGGCGGCGAGAAATCGCTACCGTCGTCGGTTTCCTGTGTCATATAAATCGAGGTCGGTGTCGAGCGGTGAAAACCTACTGACCGGCGCGTCGGGCGGGACGGGCGGGACGGGCGGGACGGGCGGGACGGGCGGGACGGGCGGGACGGGCGGTGTCGGTAGGGAGGTGTCGGTCGGATGGTGTCGAAGTCGGGTAGGACGGGCGGCGTCGTTCGAGCGGCGGTTCCCGACCCGTTCAGACGTCGCTCACTGCTGTTCGGTCGCGGCCGGGAGGTCGTCGACGGCGAAGCCGGGCTCCATGAGGAGCTCCGTCTGGTCGCTCACGTCGCGGCCCTCGCGCATGAGCTGTTTGAACGCCGACTGCGGCGAGAGGTCGCCGATGAGCACGCCCCCCACGATCTTCCCGTCTTTGAGGGCCACGCGGCGCCACTCGCCTTCAGCCGTGGTCGCCTCGACCGAGTCGTCGCCGAGCGTCGGGTGGCCGAAGGAGAGGAACGGGAAGTCGAAGTGGGTGATCGAGTACGAGGAGACCCACTCGAACTCCTCGCTGCCGTACTCGACCATGTTGCGGGCGGCGATCGTCCCCTGTTCCTTGGCCGACCCCCACGAGCCGTTCTTCGCCTGCTGGCCCAAGACCAGGTCGTTGAACGTGGTGATGTCGCCGGCGGCGAACACGTTGTCGACGTTGGTGCGCATGAACTCGTCGACGACGATGCCGTTCTCGGTCTCCAGCCGCGTGTCCTCGACCAGTTCGGTGTTGAAGTCGAGCCCGATCGCGACGCCCGCGAAGTCGCACTCGTAGCGCTCGCCGTTCGGGTCTACCGCGGCCTCGACGTGGCCGTCGTCGTCGACCTCGAAGTGGTCGACCCCGGAATCGAAGACGGGCTCGACGCCGCGCTCGCGCATCGCGTCGTGCATGATCTCCGCGCCCTCCTCGGAGAGGGCGTAGCGCCACCAGTTGTCGCCGCGCATCAGGTACTTCGCCTCGACGTCCTGCGCGCCGCAGATCGCCGCGAAGTCGATGCCGAGGAGGCCGGCGCCGACGATGACGGCCCGTTCGGCGTCCTCGACGCTCTCCTTGATCTTGCGGGCGTCCTGGAACGTCCAGAAGTGGTGGATCCCGTCGGCGTCGGCGTTACCGACCGGGAGCTGTTGGGGGGTGCCGCCGACCGCGAGCAGGAGGGAGTCGTACTCGAACGTCTCGCCCTCGTGGGTGTGAATCGCGTCGTTCTCGATGTCGATGTCGACGACGACCGTGTTGAGCCGGAGGTCGACGTCGTGGTCGTCGTACCACGATTCCTGATGGATCGAAATCGGAGCCTCGGGGAGTTTCCCCTTCGCGTACTCCTTGATCAGGATCCGATTGTAGAGGGACTCCCCCTCGTCAGTGAGAACCGTGATCTCGGCGTCGGGCGCTTCCTCGCGGAGCGTCTCGGCCGCGGACGCCCCCGCGATACCGTCACCGACGATCACGTACGAATCGCTCATACGCGGGGGTTCGGATTCATGGTTAATGTGGGTTGTCATCCGCGCGTGACACAGTGTGAATTACCCGCAATGCCGCTCGACGAGGCGATTGACAGTCGCTCGGCACGGAGCAGTCCGATGACGACCCGGCCCGCGTCAGCGGTCGGCGCCGGCGGGGGCTGCGGGGAACTCCTTCTCGCCCGCCTCGATCGCCACGTCCAGCCAGTTTTCCATCGGGATAAGCGGGCATTCGTACGCGTGGTTGTACGCGCACGTGGGGTTGTACGCCACGTTGAAGTCCACAACCCACTCGCCGTCGACGCGGTCGCGGTCGGGCTCTAAGTCGAGGTACCGCCCCGCCCCGTACGTCGCCTCGCCGTTGGTCTCGTCGCGGAATGGCACCCAGAAGCGGTCGCCGCCGTCGGTCGGGCGATACGCCTGTAGCGTCACGGACTCGCCGTCGACCTCGAACCGGAACTCCCCCCAGCGGCGATACGTCTGCTCGCCGTCCGCGGTCGTCTCGACGGTCACGGTCTCCTTCTCGTCGTGTTCGTGAAGCGAAAGGGCGAACCGATACGCCGGGTCCGGATCGAAGTACGCCAGCCCGGGGAAGTCGTCGCCGCGCATCGACGCCGGAAGCGGTGACCGCGGGGAGTCCCGGAAATGCTCGCGTTTCGCCCGCCGCTGCGCCTCGATCTGTGCGGCCCAGTCGTCGTCGGGGCTCGTCTCGGTCATGCAGGTATATTGGGCATTTCGTGCAATAACGCTTTCGTCCGGGGAGACCGGCGTCGGCGAAGCGCCGAGGATCGACGGATGACGAGCGCCGCGCCACAGATTCAAGGTCGTCGCTCTCCAACAGCGGCTATGAAGATCCGGCAGAACATCCGTCACTGGGCCGCGAAGAAGGCGTTGACGACGCCGGTCGTCGGCGACGTGGCGAACGACAAGCTCGTCGATCTCCACACGAGCATCTTCCTCAACAAGGCCGACGAGGACCGCCGCGAGGAGCGCCGCGCCCACCTCGACAGCTTCTTCGACGCGACGATGGACACCTACGTCGCCGCGCTGGAGGCCGGCTTCCCGGAGGCGGAGGCCCGCGAGATCACCCACGTACAGGCCAACTTCGACTTCTTCAACCACGGCTGGACGGAGATGATGGAGATCCCGGGCGACGAGCTGGAGCCGCACTACCGGCGCTACGAGTCTTTCTTCGCCGACCACGGGATCACGATCGACGACCCGCTCGGGGAGTTCCGACCCGCCGAGGGCGTCGTCGACGCTCCCGAGACGCCCGAGAAGCTGGAGACGGCGGAGTACGAGAACGCGCTGGCCGGCTTCGCAGACGACGTGTACGTCGAGACCGACGACGGGGAGACGGTCGTCGGCGGCGATCGCGAGGAGCCGGACGAGGTCGACCCGTCCGCCGCGCCGGGGCTCGACGAGGACGAGGCGAGCGCCTGACCGGGGATCCGCGACTCGCCGGCTCCCGCCCACGTTTATACGTCGGCGGCGTGACCGACCGACATGAACCGCGGGCAATCGTTTCTCCTCCTCCTCATCGGCTCGGTCGCGCTCCTGACGCTGTTCGTCATCAGCCCGTTCATCGAGTACGTCATCGCCTCCGCGATCCTGGCGTACGTCCTCTACCCGTTTCACGTTCGGCTCTCGCGGCGACTCCGGAGAGCCCTCGCCAACCGGCTCCGCGAGTCGCTGTCGCGCCGGCTGGGGAACATGCTGTCCGCGCTGCTCCTCATTTTCTCGTCGATCGTCGCCGTCATCCTGCCGCTCGCGTACATCTCCTGGGTGTTCGTCCGCGACCTCACAGAGATCGCGCGGGGGAACACCGGCATCGACGTCGCGGCCATCGAGGCGGAGATCACGGCGCTCACCGGGGAGCAGGTCGAGGTCGGCGACGTCCTCGCGACGATCGGCCAGCTGCTCGCGAACACGCTGTTCGGCGGGGTCGGCGGGATCGTCACCACCGCGATCCGCGCCTCGGTCGGGCTCTCGCTGGCGCTGTTTTTGGTGTACTACACCCTGCTCGACGGGCCGGCGTTCGTGCGGTGGCTCCGGCTGACGAGCCCGCTCCCGTCGAACGTCACCGCGGACCTCGTGGACCGCGTCGACGCGATGACCCGCGGGGTCGTGATCGGGCACATCGTCGTGGCGCTGTTGCAGGCGCTGGTCGCCGGGATCGGCCTCTGGGCGGCCGGGATCCCCAACGTCGTCTTCTGGACCTTCGTGATGGCGGTGCTGGCGCTGGTGCCGCTGGTCGGGGCGTTCTTCGTCTGGGGACCCGCGGTGGTGTACCTCGTCGCGATCGATCAGGTGACCGCGGGGGTCTTCCTCGCGGTGTACGGAGTCCTCGTCATCGCGATGGTGGACAACTACGCGCGCCCGATCGTCATCGACCAGCAGGCCCACCTGAACCCCGCGGTGATCCTCCTCGGGGTGTTCGGCGGGATCTACTCCGTCGGCTTCACCGGGCTGTTCGTCGGTCCCATCGTCATCGGCGTGCTCGCGGCCACGCTGGAGACGTTCCGAGAGGATTACGACGTGATCTGACGGCGCCTGAGGACGTTTTAAACCGGTCGGGCGCGTATCGCGCTTCATGTCCACCTCCGCCGCGCGCCTCCCGGACCGCCGCGACGCACTGCTCGTCGTCGCCGCCGCGGTCGGGGTCAACCTGATCGGCGCGGTCGGCGTCCCCTTCACCGCCACCGAGAGCGCGTGGTTCGGCGGGCTCGACCTGCCCGCCTACTACCCGCCGAGCTGGGCGTTCGGCGTCGTCTGGCCGATCCTGTACGCGCTGATCGGCGCCGCGGCCGCGCTCGTCTACCTCGGCGGACGCGAGGTGGAGGGGAGCGCCGGCGAAGCGGCACGGCTCGGCCGCGACGCCCGGATCGCGCTCGGGCTGTTCGCCGTCCAACTCGCCGTCAACGTCGCGTGGTCGCCCGTCTTCTGGGGGCTCGAACGCGCCGACCTCGGACTCGTCGTCCTCGGACTCCTGCTCCCGCTCGTGGTCGCGGCGATCGTCGCGTTCGACCGGGTCGACCGGCGGGCCGCGCTCCTTCTCGTCCCGTACCTCGCGTGGGTCTGCTTCGCGACCGCGCTCAACTACGGGATCTGGGCGCTGAACTAGCGGGTTGAAAGGGCCGGCTACTCCCCGGTCTCGTCGTTCCCCTCGCGCTCCCCGAGCCGCGCCGCGACGAACTCCCGCTCAACCGGGTCGAGGTCGCGGTCGCCGTCGCGGAAGGCGCGGAGCCCGTCACGGTACCGATCGCCCGCGGTTTCGCTCCCTCCGGCACTCCCGCTCTCCGCGGCCGGCTCGGCCGCGGGGCGCTCCAGCACCAGCTCGGCGATCCCGGTCTCCTCGCCCGTGTATGCGAAGCCGCACTTGGAGAGCGCCGCGTAGGCGAACGGGTTGTTGACCGCGATCTTCACCCGGTCGTACCCGTCGGTCGCGAGCCGCGAGACGGTCCGGTCGATCAGCCGCGGGCCGAGCCCCTCGCCGCGGCGCGCGACGTGAACGGTGACGTACCGGAGACGGCAGCAGTCGGGGTCGGTCCGGTCGGGAGAGAAGGAGACGGCCGCGACCACGTCGTCGTCGAACTCGCTCGCCTCGACGGTGGGCGGGAGGGGCTCGTCCGGCTCCCACTCGGGGACCGCCGGCGAGCCGTCGGGGGTCCGCAGCGCCGCCTTGCCCGGCGCGCCGACGACGAACTTGCCGGCGTAGGCGAACGCCCGGTAGTCGAGCCGCAGCGTCGCCCCCGAGCCCGGACCGCCGAGGAACGCGTACTCCATGGCGACCGGTACGGCTCGCCGATGTAAATGAGCGGGGGCTCGCCGCGAACGCCTTTTAAGTTCGTCCGCGACCGATCGCCGCCATGTACGGCCTCGGCGACGTTGGCTTCTTCGACCGGATCGCGCCGCTGTACGACCGCGTCATGCCGCCGGCGGACGGCGAGGCGCTGGCCGCCGGGCTCGATCACGCGACGCGACCGATCGATCGACTGCTCGACGTCGGCGGCGGCTCCGGACGCGCGACGACCGCCCTGGCCGGTCCCGAGATCACCGTCGTCGACGCCTCGCTCGTGATGTTGGCCCGCGCTCGGGAGCACCGGGGACTCTCGGGCGTCGCCGGGGACGCGGGCCGACTCCCGTTCGGCGACGGGTCGGTCGACGCCGCGACGATCGTCGACGCGTTTCACCACCTACCCGACCAGGCGGCCGCGATCGAGGAGGCCGCGCGCGTGATCGCCCCCGGCGGCGCGCTCGTGATCCGGGAGTTCGACCCGACGAACCCGCTCGGCCGGGCCCTCGTCGCGAGCGAGCACGCGATCGGGATGAAGTCCCGGTTCCGGGCGCCGAACCCCCTCGCCGACGACCTCGCTGACGCCGGGTTCGACCCCCGAATCATCGACCGCGGATTCGCCTACACGGTCGTCGGCGTGCGGGAGTGAGGGTCGGCGGGGTGAGGAGAGGGCGCCGGCGGGGGATCCGGCCTCGCAAATCTGTCCGGTGACGAGGACGGCGTCGCCGCTCTCGTCGGAGCCGACGGTAACACGGGCCTCCACTAACAGGGTTATCGTGGTCACGACGCAACTCGCGACCGAATGGACGACAGATCCACGCGGACCTCCAGGCGATCGGTGTTGGCTTCGGCGGGCGCGGCGCTCGC
>Ga0207851_100185_pt1 | contig 44406 bp, 35 predicted proteins | sample A23E3SouthBayCA_FD_187747 | JGI IMG/M metagenome (GOLD analysis project Ga0207851, IMG submission 187747) | Aerobic enrichment media microbial communities from Eden Landing Ponds, California, USA - A23 E3 (SPAdes) | ecosystem: Environmental > Aquatic > Marine > Unclassified | place: Emeryville... | reverse complement strand
AGTCCCGACGGCGACGAGCGCCAGCCCTCGCTCGAAGGATACGGTGGCCGGACGAAAGCGGAGGCGTTCGTCGAGACGATCGCCGACGGCACCGAACCGCCGGCGACCGCCCGCGACGCGCTGAAGGTGACGGCCCTCACCGAGGCCGCCTACGAGTCGGCCCGGACCGGCCGCCGGGTCGACATCGACACGTCTCTGGACTGAGCGATGGGTCCGACCGTCGAGAGCGCAGTCGATCGTGAAGCAGGTGTCGGTCCCCGGTCGAGCAGTGCTCGCGTGCGGTGACCGATAGTGAGGCGGCGGTACGTGCCGGCTGTCGTCGACGTCCGGGCCGGCGGGGCCGTTACGCCGCGCTGGCTTCCTTGATCCGCTGGCGCTTCTCGTAGAGGACGTACCCCGCGCCGGCGGCGATCAGGAACCCGATGACGCCGAAGGCGAGCAGGTCTTGGAGGTTGAGCGCGGCCGCTGCGACGAGGAGCACGCCGATCACGACCGCGACGGCATAGGGAGTGTTCCCCCGGATGCTCTGGCCACAGTGCGAGCAGTTCCCGTCCGCGACGGGGATAGTTTCGCCGCACCCTCTGCAGACGATCAGGTTGTTCGAGACCATTTCACCGGGAGATGACGTGAGACCCACTTATTCTTTGCGTCCCGCCGGGCTACGACCGCGCCGCGCATCGCTGCGGGGCAGCCGGACCGGACACTGATACGGGCCGTGCCGGACACCGATAGCGGCCGGGTCGACAGTTTGAATATTGCAGACGGGGTACGATGGTGACAGCATGGGATGGTTGGACCTCCTGCCCGGGTTCGGGTCGCATCCGGCGTCACAGGAGTTCGACTCGGAAGAACTCGACCGGGAGGCTTCCCGACTGGCCGAAGAGGCAATCGGGGAGAGCGTCACGGTGGCGGTCCTCACCAACGAGACCGGGCGGTCGGACTACCCGATCCTCGCGTATCTCGAAGACGACGAACGGCCCCAGTACGTCCTCCAGGGCACGGAGTTGCTGATCAGCGACGCGGACGGGTCGGTCGCCCGCAAACACCCCACCCGCAAGCTCCAGGTCGTGGTCTCCGACCGCCGGTTCCTCTTCGTCGTCGGGGACCGTCGATCGGACGACCTCTGGGAGGTGCGCTACGAGAACGTCACCGACCTCTACGTCGACGACGACGACTGGCGGCGGTACGTCGTCGTCGAGGCGGACCGCGACGACGCCGAGATGACCTTCTTCGCCGACGTGACGCTCGAAGAGCGCGCCGCCGACGTCGACGCCGCCGTCGAACACGCTTCCGACGCGCGTTCCGGCCGGGCCTGACTCGCCCGCGATCGGTCGAGAACTGTGTGTGCGGTCGGGCCTCGGTTCGACAGACACCAGCCGGAGAAGACGCGCCGAGTCAGGACGTGACCCACGCGAGCGCGTTCCGGAGGAGCCGCCGGTTCGACTCGTGTTCGAGCGCCTCGTCGGTGTGGCCGAGCGAGTTGTAGCAGACCCGGCCCGCGCCCGCCTCGCGGACCCACACGACCGGGTACGCCTCGTCGAGGTCGGGGTGGTCCATCCGCGCCAGGACCGTGACCCGGCCCTCGTCGCAGTCGACCTGGTAGGGCTCGTCGAACACCTCGAAGTCGGAGACGCCCTCGGTCACCGGGTGGTCGGCGATGATGTCGACGCCGAACGTGGACTGCTCGGGATGGTCGACGAAGTGCCCGCCGACGAGTTCGCGCATCGCCGGGACCGGTTCGTCCCGGCCCCCGAACTCGCCGTCCTCGTCGATGTAGCTCGTGAGGTCGGCCGCGGGGTGGACCGGGAGGTAGCCGCCGCCGTCGCGGACGAATCCGACCAGCCCCTCGATCTGTGCGTCCGTGAGCGAATTGTCTGTCACGTAGTCGATCACCACGTCGTACGCCGAGAGGTCTTCCAGCGCCGCCATGTCGGTGGTCCGGTGAACGTCGACGTCGTCGCCGAACGCTGCCTCGATCAGAGGTGCCTTCTCGTCGAACAGGTGAACGCTGTTCTCGCCGATCAGCAACGCCGTGGTCCGTGTCATCGTCCTGTTCGAGAGCGGCGGCGTGTAAAAAGCTGCTGAGATGCGGAGTCGATCCCCGCCTCGCCTCCGACGCCGGTCAGCCGTCCCCGGGCGAGGTGATCCCGTGACCCCGCGGCCACGCATCGTCGACCCTCACCGGGAGTCGGCCGCGAGGGTCTCGCCCGAACAGGACGTCGACGGCGGCCGCCCTGACCCGGTCGTTGTCGCCCTCGGCCCACGGGAACGCCGTGTCGTACGCGAACACGACCGCGTCGGGGGCGCCTCGGTACGTCGCGGCCGCGTAGGGAGTTCCCGATTCGACAGCCACGACCGGCGCGTCCCGTTCGGTCGCCCGCTCGACGAGGCCGCGGTGACCGTCGGAGCCGACCACGATCCGGTCGGCGTCCGGGAGGGCCGTCGGGTCGGTGCCGGCCCGGACGACCGGGCAGGCGTCGGGGACCCGGGCCTCGACCGCGTCGGCGATGGAGTCGGCCCGGAACCCCGCGACGAGGACCGACGCCGTCGACGACTCCGAGAACGGGACGGCACCGTCGTTCGCCGCGAGCGTTATCGACCGCGCCGCGACGTCGTTCGCGCGCGCCCGGTGTTCGGACCGCTCGCACGTCTCCGCGGCCGACTCGGGTACGGGTTCGACCGGGGGCCGGGTCGGTCGAGTCGACGTCGCCGGCGTCGACTCGGACGCACAGTCGAGGAGCCCGACCGACGCCTTCAGGCGGAGGACCCGGCGAACCGCTTCGTTCAGGCGCGCTTCCGGCAGTTCGCCGGTCTCGACGGCCGCGACGAGTCGGTCGCTCACGTCGACCAGTTTCTCGAACGGGCAGAGCGTCATCGCGACATCCGCACCGGCCCTGATCGCGGCCAGCGCCGCCTCCTCGACGGCCCAGTCCTCCGCGACGGCGTCCATCCGGAGCGAGTCGGTGACGACCACTCCGTCGAAGTCGAGACGGTCCCGGAGGAACTCGTGGACCGCCGGCGAGAGGGTCGCCGGTCGCTCGGCGTCGAGACACGGGACCCGGAGATGGCCGGTCATCACCGCGCCCGCGCCGGCGTCGACCGCGCGGCGGAACGGCGCCAGGTGGGTCGCTTCGAGTTCCGCCCGGGAGCAGTCGACGACCGGGAGGTCGGCGTGGGAATCGAGATCCGTGGGGCCGTGGCCCGGGAAGTGGCCCGGCGTGGCCGCGACGGACTCGGACTGGTAGCCGCGGACCTGTGCCGCGACCAGATCGCCCACGGCGTCGGGGTCGTCCCCGAACGAGCGCCACCCGATGACCGGGTTGTCCGGGTTCGTGTTCACGTCGGCGACGGGGGCGTTGTTCCAGGTGATCCCCATCGACCGGGCTTCCCTGGCCGTGACCCGCGCCGCCGCCTCCGCGTCGGACTGCGTGCCCGCTGCTCCGAGCCCCATCGCCTGCGGGAACTCCGTTGCGCCGTCGACTTTCTGTCCCGCGCCGTACTCGAAGTCCGCGTTGACGAGGAGGCCGATACCGTGGTCCGTCGACGCGGCGGCCCGCTGGAGTCGTTCGAGGTAGGCCGCGACGTCCCGCGGCGAGCGGTGTTTGCCGACGTCGGGTCCGCCGACGGTCCCGACGTGGAGGTCCGCGATCGCTCGCCGGTCTGTCTCGGCCAGCGCGTCGTCACTGCCCCCGCCGTCGGCGTGAGCACCGGGCTCGTCTTCCGGGTCAGTGTACGGTTCGGCCATGATCACCTGGCCGACCTTCTCCCTCGTAGACAGCGACCGGAGATATCCGTCTATCGTCGCGAACGAGCGGCTCTCTCGTGTCATTCGCTGTGTGTAGCCGTGCGTCGCGAGACGCATGTAGTTTTCCGATAGTCGGGCCGACGGCGGCGGGGCGACGACGACGGGCCGACGGCGGCGAAGCGGCGGCGGAGCGGTCGCGGCGCGACCCCCGCGCGGCGCGCTCACTCCGGGTCGTATCCGAAGACGCCGTCGAAGATCCGCACGAAGAAGTAGACGTCCAGCGCGGGGTGGATCTCCGGTTCGAGCCGCTGGACGAGCCGCCGGGTCTCCGTCCACCGTTCGTCCGCGATACCGTCTGCGCCGCGGGCGAGGGCCGCCAGCGCCGGACCGAGGCGCTCGCAGAGGTCGGCGTGGTGGGCGAGGTACTTCCACGTCGTCGCGTGCGGTTCGTCGGTTCGGCCGCGGTTGCGCCGGATCGCCGGCCGGAACTCGTCGACGATCGCGGTGACCTCTTCGAACGAGGCGGCGACGACCGGGTCGTCGGGCGCGTCCTCGCCGTCGTCGAGCGCGTCGTGGTTCTCGTACAGCGGGTCGAAGCACGCCGAGATGCGTTCGAGGTACTCGCAGACGGCGGCGGCGTCCTCCCCGGCGGCGGCCGCGAGGTGGTCGTCGACGACGGCGTCGGTGTCGGCGTCGCGGTCCCACAGCGTCCGCCCCATGGCGACCATCGGCAGCCCGGTCGGGAAGAACACGCGCTGGAGCTGACAGCTCACGTTGCCGTCGACGTCGAGTTCGGCGAGTTCGCGCATGTCCGTGGCCAGCACGTCGGTCGTGCGGGTCTGGCCGGTGTCCTTGAGGTGGTCCCACATCAGGTGGTAGTCGAAGTCGAAGGCGTCGCCGTCGAACACGTCCTGCCAGCCCTCGAGGAAGGCGACGTTCTCGGCCAGCGAGGTGTCGAAGTCGAACGCGTTGCGCTCGTAGGGAGGCACCTCGGGGAGCGCGTCGCGGTCGAGGTCGGCGTACGTCTCCGCGTACGACCGCGTGATCGGCGCGAACATCAGGCTGAACCGGTCGGTGTTCTCGACCCGCTCGTCCTCGGGCGGCCACAGCAGGTCGGTGTACATGAGGAAGGCGACCCGCGTGTCGATCCCCCGTTCGGTCAGTTCCTCGTCGAGTTCGTTCAGCATCCGGACGTAGAAGTCCGACGGCCGGGTCCCTCGACAGTCCGCGCACTCGCAGTGGTTGTTGTGCCCGTCCGAGGCCCAGAAGTGCAACATCCCGACCTCGGGGTGGTCGGCCGCGTAGTCGGCGATGGTCCCGACGAGCAGGTCCCGCGCGTCGGGGTTCGAGTAACACAGCTCCGTGTTCACGGGGATCCCGTCGTGGAGCTGTCGTTCGCCGTCCGTCTCCGCGAGGTACGGCCGGATATCGTCGGGGACGCTCTCCTCGGTGTCGCCCCAGCCCTTGTCGGGCAGGTCCAGCGCCCGCGCGGTCCAGCCGTGCCCGACCGCGTGGTAGACCAGGTCGCGCTTCTCGATGGCGGCGACGCAGTTCTCGTGGATCTCGCGTGCGCGCCCCTCCGAGAACTCCCCGGCGTCGTACGTGGGGTTGTTCTGATGCGTGTACCACCGCTCGAAGAAGGGGTACGACTCGAAGAACTGGATGAAGTAGGCGTTGTAGCCCACCTTCGGCGCCCAGTCGACGATGTCGAGGACGTGGTCCTCGCTCACCGCGCCCTCGATGGTGATCCCGCGGTGGCGGTACGAGGGCCGCTCGGCGACGTCGACGGTGTCGAGCGTCTCGACCGACGGGACGAGTTCGCCGTCGGGGCCGGGTCGGACCCACTCGCAGCCCTGCTCGCGCAGGTAGCGGTAGGTCGCCAGCAGCGTGCTCCGCGGGTTGACGCCCGCGACGACGCCGGAACTGTCCGCGTCGATGCGGATCGCGTCGTCGAGGACGGGGTCGGTCCGGTCGCGGTCGGCCGGCGGGAACTCCACGGGGAGGGTCTCGTCGGTTCCGACCCACAGGCCGTCGTCCGGTTCGTACGCGTCCCGCCGAACGACGGGGACGGACGCGCCGAGCATCTCGCCGAGGTAGTCGGCGAGTTCCGCGGCCGCGAACGCCACCGTCTCGTCGTCGGACGCGTGGTTGATCCTGATCGTCGAGTCTGATGTCGCTCCCATCGTCGGGTCTACCACCGACGACTCGCGACCCGCACAAAAGTTTGGCGACGCGGCCCCGCTCGGCCCCAACACCTATCATCCGGGCGGGGGAGTGGGGACGTGGAAGGTTCGAAATGAGTTCGATAGAGGAGCTGTACCTCGTCCATCACACGCACACCGACATCGGCTACACGCACGACCAACCGACGCTCTGGGACCTCCAGCGTCGGTTCATAGACGACGCGATCGAACTGGCCGACAGGGACGCGGACGTCGACGCCCCCCACGCGTTCAGGTGGACCGTCGAGACGACCGCGCCGCTGTTGCGCTGGCTCGAGACCGCCACGGAGCGGCAACTGGAGCGGTTCGCGCGCCTCGAAGCGCAGGGCCGCATCGAGGTCACCGGCATGCTGGCCAACGTCACCCCGCTGTACGGGCCGGCACAGACGACGGAGTCGCTGCGCCCGGTCCGCTACCTGCGGGAGGAACACGGGTTCGACGTCCGACACGCGATGAACTGCGACGTCAACGGCCACAACTGGCCGATCGTCGACGCGCTGCTCGACGCCGGCATCGAGGGGTTCTCTATGGCCATCAACGAACACTCGGGCGGCGCGCCCCCGAACCGGCCCGAACTGTTCCTGTGGGAGGCCCCCAGCGGCCGCCGGCTGCCGACCCTGAACGGGATGCACTACTCGACGGGGTACAAGCTCGGCATCGGACGGGACGCCGACGACCTCGCGGAGAACTGGTGGCCGAAACTGGAAGCCCGGGTCGAGGAGGGCCGGTACCCGCTCGACACCCTGCTCGTCCAGACGTTCCACCCGTTCGGCGACAACGGCACCGCCTTCGACGAGTTCACCGGGTTCGTCGAGGCGTGGAACGAGCGCGCCGACGTCCGCGACGGCGACCTGCCGCGGATCCGGATGGCGACGCCGGCCGACTGGTGGGAGACCGTCGAGACCCACCGCGAGGAACTGCCCGTCCGCCGGGGCGACTGGACGGACTTCTGGAACTACGGCTCGGTCAGTAGCGCCCGGGAGGTGGCGGTCAACAGGAAGAACCGACGACGCCTCGAAACGGCGGACGCACTGGAGGCCGGCCTCGTCGGGTTGGGGGCGGAGCGGAGCGAGCGCCACCCCGCCCGCCGGAGCGCCCCCGGCACCCGCGAGGACGCGTGGTGGGGCGTCGAGTTCTTCGACGAACACACCTGGGGCGCGGACAGTTCGATATGGGCGCCCGACCACGAGGACGTCCGCGCGCAGTGGTCGAACAAGGCGAACTACGCGTACGACGCCAGGGCCAACAGCGCGACGCTCCGCCGGGACGCGGTGGCGGAACTGGCCCGGCGGGTCGACGACGAGGAGGTGAGCGACGATGAGTGACGACGAGGCGGACACGGAGGCCGAGGCGGCCGAGGCCGAGGCGGCCGAGACCGAGGCGGCCGAGACCGAGGCGGCCGAGACCGAGGACGACCTGGACGGCTCGGACGTGTTCGTGTTCAATCCGCTGCCGTGGGACCGGGAGGTGTCCGGACCGGTCCCGGGAACCGTCGTGGACGTCCGCGGCGACGCCGCGGACCACACCGCGGGCCGGCACTTCCAGGACCGGAACGCGACGTTCGACGCCACGGCGCTGCTCGACGGCGCCCTGGACTCGTTCGGTGGCTACGCGCTCACGCCGACGACCGTCCCGGGGTACGGCTACACGACCGTCGACCGCGCCGACCTCCACGAGCGGGGCGACCACTCCTTCGACGAGCGCGGGGTCGTCGAAACGGACCGCTACCGCGTCGAGTTCGACCGCGAGCGCGGCGGGATCGCAGCCTGGTACGACCGCGAGCGGGACTGCCAGTGGGTCGACCGCGACGCCGACGACCCGCTCGCGGGGTTCGTCCACGAGACGGTCGCCGACCGCGACCACGACTCGCCGCGGTCGCTGCTCTACCGGTACCCCGACGACGCCGACTGGGCCGCCGAGATCATCGGCGTCACGTCGAACGACCGCTCCTGGCAGTCGGACTGGCACGCCGAGCGCACGCGGCCCGAGGGCGTCGTCCGCCACCGCGTGTACGACGTCCCGCGGGGCTCCGAGGTCCGCCAGCGCCTGGCGGTCCCGACCGTCGAGAGCGACGTGGTCCTCCGGGTGCTCGTCCCCGATGACGACGAGACCCTGACCGTCGAGGCCGCCTGGGAGATGGGCGCGGACCCCCACCCGGAATCGACGTACCTCGCCTTCCCGTTCGACCTCGACGACCCGACGGCGCGGGTCGACGTCGGCGCGCAGGCGATGCGGCCCGGCGCCGACCAGATCGAGGGGACGTGCCACGACTACTACACCGTCCAGCGGTGGGCGGACCTCTCGGACGACGACCGCGGGATGACCGTCGGCTGTCCGGTCAACCCGATGGTGCAGTTCGGCGACTTCTCGTTCGCCGACAACGCCCGCGAGTTCTCGATGGATCGCGCCCAGCTGCTCGGGTGGGTCACCAGCACCTACTGGGAGACGAACTTCCGGGCGCACCAGCCCGGCGCCGTGTTCGCCCGCTACCACCTCACGCCCCACGGCGCGTTCGACGAGGCCGAGGCCCACCGCCGGGGACTCGAGGCCGAACACGACCGACCCGTCGCCCAGACGGCGGCCGAGCCGTCCGCGCCCGACGCCTCGCTCGCGGGGTCGGACAGCCTGCTCGACCTCCCCGAGCCGCCGGTGGTCGTCACCCAGGTCCGACCCGACCGCGACGGGCCCGGGGTCTTCCAGTTCGGCCGGGACGAGCCGCCCGCTGAAGGTCTGCTCGTCCACCTCAGAAACGCGAGCGACGACCCCGAGACGGCGTCGTTCGACTCCGGCGCGGTCGGTATCGAAGCCGCGTACCGCGTCGGCGCCCTCGGCGAGTCCCTCGACGGCGGCGGCCTCGGGGTCGAGGACGGCGCCGTATCAGTGGACCTGAAGCCGCGGGAGACGGCGACGGTACGGATCGTCCCCGAGTAGGGGGTTGTCCGGAAAACATCGGGCCCGGCGACGCGGTCCGGATTACACCGAGACCGGCGACGCGGTCCGGGCTACACCGAGTCGAACTCGACGACGGACTTGATGACCTCGTCGCCCTGCTCGAAGGCCGCGTCGACCTCGGCGGGTGAGAAGACGCCGGTGACGAGGGCGTCGGTGAACCACTCGGGATAGGACCGGAGCGTCTCGACCGCGGCCTCGTAGTGGCGGCGGTTCGAGTTGACGCTCCCGACGAGCGCCTTGTTGTGGAGGACGAGTTCGTTGTGGAGGCGGCCGCCGTCGACCTCGAACTCCCAGGACCCGGGGATGCCGAGCAGCGCGGCGACGCCGTTGGGCGCGAGCGCCTCGACGGCCTGGAACGCGTGGGGCGCGTACCCCGTCGCCTCGTAGCAGAAGTCCACCGCCTCGTGGTCCGCGGGCAGTTCGTCGACCGGCGTCTCGCGCGAGTCGACGTACGTCGCGCCGAGGCGCTCGATGACGTCGATGGTCGGGTCGGGCCGGTCGCGCCGACCGAGGCAGTACCGCCGGTCGAACCGCCCGCCGAGCATCGCGAGCGTCAGGAGGCCGAGCGGGCCGTTCCCGAGGACGATGGCGGACTCGGGCCGCCAGTCGAACGCCGAGCGCGACGCGTCGGCGTGTTCGATCGCCTTCTCGCTGTTGCTGATCGGTTCGACGAGGAACGCGGTGTCGGCGAGGTCGTCCGGGACGGGAACGAGGAACTCCGGCGCGCTGGTGAAGTACTCGGCCATGTAGCCGTGCGCGCCGACGATGCCGCGCTCGACGTACTGCCCCTCGGGCGCCATGTCGGGCTCGCCGGCCTCGAAGTAGCGGTTGGTCCCGTCCGCGGGCGGGCGTCGGACCGTCGGAACGACCAGTTGCCCCTCCGCCAGGTCGGTGCCGTTCGCGTCCGCGACGACGCCGACGGCCTCGTGGCCGAGGACGATGTGGCTGTCGCCCTCGGGGAAGCCGCCGTGGCTCCCGCTGATGACCTCGTAGTCGGTCCCGTCGATGCCGACTCTGAGCGTCCGGACGAGCGCCTCCCCGTCCGCCGGTTCGGGCCGCGGGAGGTCGGCGACCTTCGGTTCCGTCTCGCCCTCCTCGACGATTATCGCGTCCATGGTCACGCCCCCACGTTGGCCCGCAGGCGGTCGAGCACGTAGTCGGTCTCCGCCTCGGTCAGGCACATCGGGTTGACCGTGAAGCGGTCGTCGTCGAGGCTGTCGGCGCCGACGAACACCCGGGGCTCCTCCCGCCGGAGCGCCCCCACGAGGTCCGTCACCGAGAGCCCCGCGGCGTCTGCGTCGACGCGGACCGACACCGTCGGCGACACCGACTCCTCGCTCACGTCCAGCGTCGGGTCGAGGCCCTCGACGGATTCGAGAGCGGCGGCGATCCGCTCGGCGCGCTCGCGCCACTCGGCCCGCGTTGCCTCGTGGTCCTCCTCGACGAACAGTTCGAGCGCGCGCAGCAGGCCGACCAGTTCCTCCTTGCCGACCTTCAGCGGGCGGCCGATCCCCTGGCTGGGGACGCCGTCGAACTGGTCGACGTCGAGCAGGCTCGTCGGCGGGTCCCACACCGCCTCGGCGGCGTGCATGTCGAGGTGCTGGGCGGCGACCGACTCGACGAGGTCCTCGCGGCCGGCGAGAACGCCCGTCGTCTGGGGGCCGCGGATGCCCTTGCCGCCGCTGAACGCCACCAGGTCCGCGCCCTGGTCGGTGAACCACGACAGGTTCTCGACGGGCGGGAGTTCGGCCGCCGCGTCCACGATGACGGGGAGGTCGTGTTCGTGGGCGAGGTCGCAGACCTCCGCCAGCGGCGGTTCGACGTACCCCTTGTAGACGTGGCCGATCGCGGCGGTGTCCTCGGAGATAGCGTCCTCGTACTCCCAGAGTTCGACGTTCCGCGAGCCCGTGCCGAGGTGGCGGTCGTTCGTCCCGACGTCGACGATCTCCGCGCCGGCCGTGCGCAGCGCGTGGTCGTACCCCGTGCGGTGGGTGCGGGGCATGATCACCTCGTCCGCCAGCCCCTCGGTGTCGGGCAGGCGCGACATCGCGCCGGGGTCGGTCCCGGCGATGCAGGCGGCGGTGCCCAGCAACAGGGCGCCCGCGGCGCCGTTGGTGACGTACCCGGCTTCAGCGCCGGTCGCGTCGGCGATCAGTTCGCTCGCGCGGGCCTGCAGGTCCGAGAGCCGGACGAACGAGTCGGCCGCGTCGACCATCGCTTCCAGCGCCTCTGGTCTGATGCGGGACCCGCCGATCCGGGTCTTCGTTCCCGTTGCGTTGACGACAGTCGGTACCCCGAGATCGTCGTAGCTGGACGGAGGTTCCATGGAATCGAGTACCGGAGAAGTCGTTAAAAAACTCCCGGGGTCGTGCCCAGCGAGGGCGGTCCACAGGGCCGGTTTCGGGTCGCGGGCGGGCGAGAGAGGTACGTTTAAGCCGCTGGTCGCGTCACCCTCGGAACGAGCATGGTCGACCTGTTAGTGATAGTCGCACATCCGGACGACGCCGACATCTTCTGCGGCGGAACGATAGCCAAACACGCCGACCGCGGTGACGACGTCACCGTCGCCCACATGACACGCGGCGAGTACGGCGGCTTCGACGCGAGCGAGGAAGAGGTCGCCGCCGAGCGCGAGGAGGAGGCCAGGGCGTCCGCGCGGGAACTCGGCGCGGACGCCGAGTTCCTCGACTTCGCCGACGGGCGCATCGAGTACTCCCTGGAGAACCGCCTGCGGATCGTCCGGCTGATCCGACGGCACGACCCGACGTACGTCGTCACCCACTACACGGACGACCTGCACCCCGACCACTGCACGACTGCCGACCTCGTGCAGGACGCCTACTACATGGCGTCGCTCCCGCTGGTCGACGTCCCCGAGGAGCCCTGCGAGGTCGAGAACGTCTACTCCGTCGGAAAGCCGACCTCGTCGTTCGAGCCGTCCGTCTTCGTCGACATCACCGACTACCAGGAACAGAAAGAGCGGGCGATCGAACACCACGAGTCCCAGGTCGAGTTCCTGGAGGAACACGGGGGCATCGACGCCGAGTTCGACAACCTCCTCTCGGGCGTCCGCAGCGAGGCCGAGGCGCTGGGCAAGCGAGTCGACGCCCGCTACGTCGAGGGGTTCGCCCCGCTGCACGAACAGAGCGCGGAGTACCTGGGGGCCTGACGATGGAGGAGATAACCACCGACGAGGCCCCGCCGAGCATCGGGCCGTTCTCACAGGGCATCCTCGACGGCGACACGATCCACGTCTCCGGGCAGGGCCCGATCGACCCCGAGACCGGCGACATCGTCGGCGAGGACATCGGGGAGGAGACGGCTCGCACCCTGGAGAACATCGCCGCGGTCCTGGCGGCCGGCGGCGCGTCGCTGGACGACGTGGTCAAGACGAGAGTGTTCGTCCGGGACATGGACGACTACGACGAGATCAACGACGTGTACGCGGAGTACTTCTCGCCCCCCTACCCCGCCCGCAGCGCGGTCGAAGTCGCCGACCTCCCGGTCGACATCGGCGTCGAGATAGAGGTCAAGGCGACGCTCGACTGAGCCCCCGGGCGTCGGGAGCCCCGCCGTTTCTCGCCCGGTCGGACAGATAGTGACGCGACCGGAGGCTCAGTCGTCGAGTAGAAACGGAGGAGACGTTCGGTCGTCGAGAAAAAGCGGAAGTGACGCTCAGTCGTCGAGTCGGAGTGCGACGGTCCGGATCTCGAAGGCGTCGAAGGAGAGTTCGAGACTGCCGTCGTCCAGTTCGAGGTCGCCCTCGCGGTCCTCGATCAGGTTGGTCTCCGTCGCGCTCGCGACGGGGAGGTCGACGTCGACGGTCGCCGTCGTCTGCCGGCCGGCGGACTCGTAGAGGCGGAAGACGAGTTCGTCGTCGCGGTCCTCGGCGCGCTTGACGGCCTCGACGACGACGCTCTCGTCGGCCACCTCGACGGGGGACAGCGAGACCGGTTCGGCGACCGGGAGCGCGCGGGTCGTCGCGTTGAGTTCGGCGGCGGCGCGGTTCACGCCCGCCTCGACGGGGCCGTCCTCGTGGGGGAGGAGGGCGTACGTGAACTCGTGGACGCCGCGGTCTGCCTCGGGGTCGGGGTCGTTCGGCGCGCGCAACAGGGAGAGCGAGACGTCCGTCCCGTCGACGTTGACGCCGTACTTGCAGTCGTTGAGGAGCGCCACGCCGTACCCCGTCTCGGAGACGTCCACCCACTGGCCGCCGGGTTCCTCGAAGCGCGCCTGGTCCCACGACGTGTTGTCGTGGGTCGCCCGCTCGTGGTGGCCGAAGTGCGTGTCGTAGGTGGCGCTGCTCGCGCTGACCGCCGCCGGGAAGTGCGCCTTCAGGAGCTTCTCCTCCTCGCGCCAGTCGACGGTCGTCCGGAACTCCACGCGCTTTTCGTCGCGGTACAGCGAGACGTCCTGTCGCAACTCGGAGTCACCGAACGTCCGCGTCTGCCGGACCGTCGCCCGGACCGGCCCGGTCTCGACGACCTCCGTCTCCGGAGCGGGGAGCCGGTCGCCGACCGCGTACGCGTCCTCCTCGAAGTCCCACGCGTCCCACTGACGGGGGTGGTCGCGGTACAGCATCAGGCGGTTGCCGGGCGTTTCGAGCACCTCGCGGCCGGCCGCCTCGTCGGTGACCGAAACGGTGCCGTCGTCGTCGAACGCCACGGTCACGACGCCGTTCGAGACGCGGTCGGTCGAGACCTCGAACGGGTTCTCTGGGGACTCGTCGCCGGCCTCCGCCACCGTCACGCTCGCCGCGCCGAACGCGGGCACGTCCGGCCCGTCGACCAGGAGCGCGTCCTCGCCCTCGGGGACGTCGTCGTCGATGCCGCCGGTCGTTCGCTGGACCGGCCGCGCACGCTCCGCCGTCGCGCCGCCGTCGGCCTCGACCCCGCCCGCGGCGACCGTCGCGTCGGCTTCGGCCCCGTCGTCGGGGACGGCGACGAGATCCGTCCCGTCGGCGGCCACGTCGTCCGCGCTCGTCGCGACGGTCGGCGCCTGCGACCACGACAGGGGGTTCGTGAGACAGACCCGTTCCGAGCGGTCGGTCGGTCCGACGAGCGTCGACAGGGCGTCTTCCCTGGCGGTCGAGGCGGCGTCGAACACCTCGCGGTAGTCCCGGTCGGCGTCGGCGTAGACGTCGGTGACCGAGGACCCGGGGAGGATGTCGTGGAACTGGTTGAACAGCAGCACCTTCCAGGCGCGGGTGAGTTCGTCGTGGGGGTACGAGTCGCCGTCGCGGGCCAGCGCCAGCGAACTCCACAGTTCGGCCTCGGTGAGCGCGTGTTCGCCCTTGCGGTTGTTCCGCTTGGTCTGGCCCTGCGTCGTCAGCGTCGCGCGGTGGATCTCCAGGTAGAGTTCGCCCGCCCAGCGGGGGTACTCCTCCCAGTCGTCCTCCAGTCGGTCGAACAGCCCCGCGAGCGACCCCCACTCGACGTCCGGCAGGGCCTCGACGTCGTCGATGACCTCGCCGCGCTCGACCATCTCTCGAGTGGGGCCGCCGCCCCCGTCGCCGTAGCCGACGAGGTAGGCGCGGTCGTCGACCACGTCGTTCTGGGAGTCGTTGTACACCGACCGCGTCGCTTCCTCGACGGTCATCTTCCCGTTGTACGTGTCGACCGGCGGGAAGTGCGCGAGCACCTCCGAGCCGTCGATGCCCTCCCACCGGAAGGTGTTGTGCGGGAAATCGTTCGTCTGGCTCCAGGACATCTTCTGGGTCAGGAAGTACGGGCAGTCGGCCGCGCGGGCGATGCCCGGCAGGCCCGCGCTGTAGCCGAACACGTCGGGGATGAAGGTGATCTCGGGGTCGACGCCGAACTCCTCGCGGAAGTGGCGCTTGCCCAGCAGGTACTGCCGCGAGAGCGCCTCCGCGCCCGCGTTGTTGATGTCGGACTCGACCCACAGCGCCCCCTCGGGGAGCCACTGCCCCGCCTCGATCCGCTCGTCGATGGCCTCGTACTGGTCCGGGTAGCGGTTGCGGATCCAGTCGTAGAGGTGTGGCTGGCTCTGCATGAACGTGAACGAGGGGTAGTCGTCCATCAGGCGGAGGACGTTCGAGAACGACCGGCCGCACTTGCGGACCGTCTCCGACCACGGCCACAGCCACGCCAGGTCGAGGTGGGCGTGCCCGACCGCCGTGAGTCGCTGGCCCGTGAGGTCGGAGGTGATCCCGCTCTCGACGTCGTCGAGGATCTCGATGGCCGCCCGGGCGCCCTCGCTGTATTCGGATTCGCTGTCCGCGTCGAAGGGGAACGCGTGACTGGCCTCGACGAGCGCGTTGAGCAGGCGCCCGCGGTTCGGGGAGTCCTCGTCGAACTCCTCCCGGAGGTCGTTGCAGATCGAGACGTGGCGGTGGAGGTCGGCGACCGCCGGTCGCTCCGCGTAGATCTCGGCGGTCTGGAGGACGAACTCCTCGACGTCGAGGTTGCCCCAGAGGGTCGTCGTCCCGGCCTCGACGAGCAGGTCGAACGACTCGCCGCCCTCGGCGGACTCGACCAGTCGCAGCGAGTCGTGGCCGTTGTCGAAGGACTTCCAGGGGGTGCCGTCGCGGAAACACAGCGACTCGACCCGCGGGTCGCCGTGGTCGCCGTCGCCGTCTCTCGGTCTGGCGACGAACCGGAGGTACACCGGCAGCCCCGCCATCGAGTCGGGAATCGTGAACCGGAGCCTGAACCAGACGTTCCGGCCGACCTCCATCGCCGTCGACACGTCGCCCGTGACGACGTCCGCCGAGGCCGACCGACGGTCGTCCGGGACGGTCTCCCGGCCGCGCTGCCAGGTGAACCCGACGGAACAGGGCTCGAACGCCCGGTCGCGCACCTCCGCCGGTTCGAGGAACTCCCGCGTGGAGCGGTACGCGAGGTCGTCGACCTCCTCGCGCGACGCGACGCGGAGATCCGCGAGACGGTCCTCAGTCTCATCTGCCCGCTTCTGGCGAGTGGTATCTAGCACGTCCCCATCTGTTTGCTCCGGGGTATTAATTTCTGAGGGTCGCGCCCGCCCCCAGACCCGGGGGTGCGAGCGGCGACCGTCTCCCGGACGGACCGGCGTGCATCTTTAACACAGTCGGGTGGTAACGTGAGTCACATCAATGGATCGACGGCGATATCTCTCCCTGCTGGGGGCCGCCCTCGTGACTTCGGGCTGTCTCGGGACCGATGTCGACGGGACCGGACCGACCGAGGGGAGCGGAACGAACAGCGACCCGGCGGCCGGGACGGACCTCGCGAACACGGACGAGGTGGACACGTCGGACGGCGGGTACGGGTACACGGCGGACGACGGGTACGGGACAGGGGACGAACCGCGGACCGACTCCCGGAGCGACTACCGCCACTACATCGAGGAGTGGTTCCTGCTGAAAGGCCGCGACGTCCGGATGATCGTCCGCGACACCGACCGGATGGCCCCCGAGGAGTTCGGGACGACCGGACGGGACGTGTACGTCCTCGACATGCGGGCGGAGAACACTCGGGCGGGGACGGTCACGCTCGACCACGACCTGTTCTGGCTGGAGAAGGTGGGCCGGGATCACCCGCCCGACACCGGGCTCTCGGAACAGCTCGACGACGGCGTCACCGGCGAGAACACTGAACTCGGACCGGAGGAGACGCGGGACCTGCGACTCGCGTTCCGGGCCCCCGACGACGTGGAACCGGCCTACCTCTGGATCGAGTCAGTGCGGGACGAAGCGATGGACTACTACATCTGCATCGACCCGTCCGCGGAGTGAGAGAGCGTCGCAGGCACGTACCGCGACGATCACGCGTCCGACCCGTGGTAATACGTCGAGTCGGTGCTGGAACCGGACGAGAAGAGCGTGTCCGTCGGGGAGTTCGAGCGGGGCCTCGGTCCGGATCCGGACCGTCGTCCGGGAGTCCTTTCGTTCCTTATTCGACGGCGAAGACGCCCGAACGATCGGCGAGCCGTCGGGACCCCGCCGACGTAGCGATGCGGCCGGCGGACGATAGCGGCCTCACGCGGACTCCTTTAGACCCTCGTAGGTCTCCCGGAGCCGATTCAGGCGCTCCAGGCTGTCGTCGAGGTCGCCGTACCGGTTCCGTTCGAGCCACACCTGCCGGAGCTCACCGACGATCTCGTCGATCTCCCCTGCGTTCCGGTCGAGCAGTGCCTCGAACTCGTCTCCGTCCCGGTCCGCCAGCTTCATTCGACCGAGCCTGGCCCCGTGGCGGACCATCCGCGCCGCGTTCGCGAGTTCCCGCTCAACCAGCGCCGCGTCGTCGCAGTCCATCTCCGCCCGGCGCAGGGACTGCTGCAGGTCCGCGACGTACTCGTCGATCTCGGCGAGGGACTCCCGGCTGACGTTGTCGAGCCCGACGTCGGAGTCGAAGGCCGAGTTGAGGATCCGGAAGACGTTCGTCTCGTTCCCGGTGGGTTCGTCCTCACGGCGGTAGTAGTCCCCGAGGTCCAGGAGCAACTGGCCGACCGTCCCGGTCCCGTCCCGGAACACGAGCCGGTCCAGATACGCCGCGACCGGTGCGTCGACGTTCTCCTCGAGGCCCCAGGCGAGGGCCCCGCCGTACGCGTAGCCGGGGTAGCTGACCGGGAGCGGCTGCCAGTGACCGTTGTCGCCCCAGTCGGTGATCAGGTACCCCCTCGCGCCGTGTTTCAACCCGCTCTCGGCGGCGGAACGGAGGTTCCCCTTCATGTTCTCCGTCCGGCCTGTGATGGAGTTCCAGCTGCTCGTCCCCGGACAGACGTAGAACGGGATCCCGACATCGGCATAGTTCTCCGCGCGCTCGTCGAACGGGTGGTCGGCCTCGTACCCCCACTCCAGAACGGTTACGTCCGGGGGGAGCTCCGGGACCAGGTCGGGGTACTCGTTGATGATGTCCCCCCAGAACAGCATCCGCTTGTCCCGCTCGTCGAGCAGGTCGTAAACGTTCATCAGGTGGTCGAGGTAGACCCGCCCGGCCCCGCGCTCCTCGCAGGCCTCCGCACTCTTGCCCTCCCCGAGTTCGAACGTCTCGTCGCAGCCGACGTTGAACCGGTCGTCGGAGAAGTAGGGCAGGAAGTCGTCGTACGTCTCCGCGAGGAACTCGATCGACTCTGGGTTCGTGGGATCGAGCGTCGACGGCGGGAAACGGTCGCCCCACATCTCGAAGCCGTCGGGTGACTCCGCGAGGTGTTCGAACTCGTCCTCCGCCAGCCAGTCGGACATGTGCCCGAAGCTGTTCTGGTTGGGCACGAAGTCGACGAAGCGCTCCTCGCAGTACCGGTCGATCGCCATCAGATCCTCGCCCGTCAGCGGCGTGCCGTCGGCCCACACCTGCGGGAAGCTAGGGTACGCGAAGGGGAACCCCTCGATGTAGAGCTGGAGGTGGTTGAGCTTCAGGTCGGCCATCAGGTCGACGATCCGTCGGACCGTCTCGACCGTCGGGATCTTGTTGCGGCCGATATCCAGCATGAGGCCGCGCTCCTCGAAGTCGGGGGCGTCGACGATTTCGACTCCCGGGAGCGAGCGACCGCACTGGACGACGAGCTGTTTCAGCGTCCGGGTCGCGTAGAACGCGCCGGCGAGATCGCCGTAGTCGATCTCGATCCCGTCAGCGGCGACAGTTAGCCGATATCCCTCCTCGTCCAGGTCTGGCGCCGATTCGAACGCGACTGCGACGGGGAGGTCCCCGCGCTTGCCGACAGCGAGACGCGGCGCGGCGCCGCACTCCTCCCGAAGTTCCGCGGCGAGTCCCTCGGCGATCGGAAACAGCTCAGTGTTGTGCTCACGAGCCAGGGCGATCCGACCGTCACGCCCGATCGAATACGCGTCATCAGTCCACTCGACATCCGACGGCTGGGGAAACAGTACGATCTCTTCTGGATGCATGACGGGACGGTAGTTGCTGACCCGCCAGATATAGTTTTCTCTCGCCGATGTGTGGACGCCGCCGCGGGCGACGGTGCAATCGACACCAGATGGTGGAGCGACTTGGCCCTCTGACGGCGTCCCTTCGACCGTCCGCCCTCAGTAGTGGGCCGTCTGCACCATCTGTTCGTAGATGGCGTCGGTCAGTTCGTCGTCGCGGTCGCCCTTGTAGTGCCAGAACATGATCCCCCGGAGCCCGCGCTCGCGGAGGTAGTCGACCTTCCGGCGCACCGACCGGGGGTCGTCGTAGCTGATGAACCCCTCGGGGCCGGTGAGATACGGCGCCTGGGCCTCGACGTCCCAGCGGGCGTCGTAGTCGTCGTTCTCGACGTAGTCGGGGACCAGGTCCTCGTAGTCGACCCGGACGCCGCACCGGGAGTAGTAGCCGGCCCCGATGACGATCTTCTCCGGCGGGACGCCGCGGTCGCGGTACATGTCGACGGTCTCCTCGACGCTGTACTCCTCGTTGCGCTCGGAGGTGTAGAGGTTCGTGTGGTGGGTCTCCTCGGCGGACAGCATGTCGTAGGTCATCACGTTGAAGAAGTCGAAGTGCTCCGTGACGGCCTCGAAGTCGATGCCGGCGATGTGGCTCGGGGCCGTGCTCGTCGCCGAGGTGAGGAGGTACTCCTTCCCGTCTTCCTCGCCGGCCTCGTCGAGGTGTTCCCGGAGCGTCTCGACCATCGCGGTGAAGTCCTCGCGGTGCTCCTCCTCGGGGAACTCCCAGTCGTAGTCCAGGCCGTCGAAGCCGTGCTCGCGGATGAACTCGATCACGCTCTCCGCGAAGCGCTCCCTGTTCTCCCGGGTGGCCGCCATCTCGGGGAAGTCCTCGCACAGGCCCCACCCGCCGACCGAGATGCAGACCTTGAGGTCGGGGTTGTCCTCCTTGTTCGCCACGACGCGGGCGATCCGTTCGTCCGTGTCGTCGCCGTCGGTGACGCCCTTGATCTTCCCGTCCTCCGTGCCGGCGAACGAGTAGAACAGGTGCGTGAGCTTCTCGGCGGGGACGTCCCGGCAGCTGCCGTCGACGTACGCGCCGATGATAGCGTCGTCTAGGTCCGTCGCTTTCGGTGTCGTCATCGCCCGTATATGACGACAGGCGGGCCATAAGTGTTGGCGTACCCCCCGGATTTTCCGCACCACCGGTCGATCCCCCGGAACGGAGCGCCCATCGCCCCGGTGCTCACAAAGGTTAAGACCCTCCACGCAGCCGGGTAGTCCATGGGAGTCGAATACGAAGCGACGTGGGAATCGATAGACGAGCATCCCGTGCCGGACTGGTTCGATGACGCGAAACTCGGGATATTCATCCACTGGGGACCGTACTCGGTCCCCGGGTACGCGCCGGTGGGGAACTACGCCGAGTGGTACCCCTTCGGGATGTACCGCGAGGACAGCGAGATCCGCGAGTACCACGAGGAACACTACGGCGAGGACGTCGAGTACGAGGACTTCATCGACATGTGGGAGGCGGAGGAGTGGGACCCGGAGGAGTGGGCCTCCTTTTTCGCGGACGTCGGCGCGAAGTACGTCGTCATGACGGGCGAGCACCACGACGGGTTCGCGCTGTGGGACAGCCACTACGCGAAGTACAACGCGGCGGACATGGGGCCGGAACGCGACCTGGTCGGCGACCTCTGCGAGGCGGTCCGGGACGAGGGACTGCGCTTCGCGCCGTCGTACCACGCGAACCAGAACTACTACCAGCCGGGGTTCGACGGCCTGTTCGGCCACCCCGACTACCACGCGACGACCATCGAGGACGCCGAGCCCGGACCGGAGTACGTCGACTTCATGAACGTGAAACACCGGGAGCTCATCCGGGAGTACGAACCTGACCTGCTGTGGTTCGACACCCCCCGGATCGACGGCGACCGCCTCCGCGCGCAGGAACTCATCACCGACTACTACGAGCGCGCCGCCGACGAGTGGGACAAGGAGGTTGCGGTCAACGACCGCGCGGCCCGGGAATCGTGGGGCCACCACGGCGACTTCGTGACGCCCGAGTACGACCACCTCGAGGACATCCTCGAGTTCAAGTGGGAGATGTGCCGTGGCGTCGGCTACTCCTTCGGCTACAACCGCGCGGAGGACGAGGACGACCACCTCTCGGGCGGCGAACTCATCGACATGTTCGTCGACGTCGTGAGCAAGAACGGCAACCTCCTGATCAACGTCGGTCCGCGGGCCGACGGCACCATCCCCGACCTCCAGCGCGAACCCATCGAGACGCTCGGCGAGTGGCTCGACGACCACGGCGAGGCCATCTACGGCACGACCTACTGGACCACCTGGGGGCACGACCCCACCGCCGACGAGGCGGACGCGGACGACGAGGCGGACGCGGACGACGAGGAAGACGACGTCCCGGAGAACCCCGAGAACCACGGTATCCGGTACACGTGGAAGGACGACACCCTCTACGTGTTCCTGCTCGACGAGCCCGAGGGCGCGGTCGAACTCGGAATCGCCGAACACGTCGACCCGGCCGTGGTCGACTCGGTAGCGGTCGTCGGGGACGCCGACGCGGACCCGGACTGGTCTGTCGAGGACGGCTCGGTCACCGTCGAACTCCCGGACGCCGCGGTCGACGGCCACGTGACAGCGCTGGCTGTCTCCGGGGTCGGGAACCCGGACCCGCCCGAGAACGACTCCGGCGGCGAACAGGACGGGGACGACGGGGACTGATCGGGAGCGCAGTTTCCCGCCACACGCCGACCCGGGACCGGGAGACCCCTGATCCCGAGAGTTCGCCCGGTCCTGTCAAAATAAAACCATAATTTTGATATGGGGTGGACAAAAACGTTGCCTGTGGGAAATCATGACACGTAAGGACGGTCGAGATAGCGAACGCCAATCGCGACGACTGGATCGCCGGAAACTCCTCAAAGCGCTCGGAGTCGCCGGCGTTTCGACGACACTCGCCGGATGTAACAGCGGTGGCGGCGACAGTACGACGGACGCGCCCACCGACGACGGCGGCAGTGACGGTGGTAGTGACGGTGGTGACGGCAACACCGATGGCGGCACGGCGACGCCGACGGCGGAGCCGACACCCCTCCCGAACGTCGACACGACGTACAACGGGATGACGCTCACGACGACGGAGGACGCCGCGTTCAACGTCGACCACTGGGCGCGCAAGCTCGGCGACATGCAGCCGCTCGTACAGGAGAAGTTCTGGTACCCCTACCAGGAGCGGCCGGGGATCCTCGAATCGGTCGAGCCCGTCGACGAGACGGAGGTCCGGCTCCACCTGACGGACTCCTACTGGAACAACGGCGAACCGGTGACGGGCGAGGACGTCGCCATCTGGTGGCGCATCCACCAGCTCATGTTCGGCCCCGGTCGCCAGACCCTCGAAGAGCAGGGCACTGACTCGTGGCTGTACGCCTTCGAGGACCAGGAGTGGGACGAGTCGACGCTGTACATGCTCAGCCCGAGCGGCTACTTCGAGGGCATGGCGGACTTCGCGCTCAAGGGCTCGTTCAAGTACTCGAACTACAACCTGGCGTACAACCGCTTCCAGCACAAGGCCGCGGTGGAGAGCCTCGAGGAGACGGCGGCCGAGGCCGCCCCCGACGGCGACCCGCGACACGAGGACGCCAAACAGGCCATCACCGACTGGTGGTGGAACAAGCACCTCAACATGGACTCCGAGTGGAACGTCCCGTGGTCGGAAGCGATCACGAACGGGCCGTTCCAGATCGACGAGGTCAACGAGGGCGAGTGGGTCATGTCGAAGAACCCCCACCACCGCAACGCCGACCTCATCAACTGGGAGGAGGCCGTCTTCGAGTACCGCGAGAACGAGAACGCCCAGTGGGCCGCGATGCAGGGCGGCCACGTGGACGGTATCACGAACCTGGAAACGCCCCAGCACGTCTACGACCAGTTCTCCGGGGATTACAAGCAGTCGCTCACCCCCTTCAAGGACGGGACGTCGCTCCGGATGCACCACGGCGCGAAGTACCTCGACGACTGGCGCGTCCGGCAGGCGATCGCGTACGTCCTCGACAGAGAGCAGATCGCCCGGACGGAACACCAGAACGCCAGCGAGGCGCTCACGGTCCCGGCGGGCATCTCCAACCAGGCCCTCGAAAACCTGAACCTGGATGGTTTCTCCCGGTACGAAAGTAACAGCGACAACCTCAGCAAGGCGGCGCAGCTACTCCGGGACGCCGGCTTCTCGCGCGACGGTCAGACCTGGATGACGCCCGATGGCGAGAAGTACACGCTCTCGCTGCTCACAAACGAGAACACGCCGGAAGTCGAGCTGACGATACTCACGCAGCTGGAGCAGTTCGGCATCGGCGGCGAACTGACCACCGTCGAGGACGCGGTGTACACCGAGCGGGCCCACAACTACCCGATCGAGTACGAGCTGTCGATCGGGTACTGGTCGCAGTACGGCGCCGCCATCGAGAACCCCGCGGACGTGTTCTACGACGCGCTCCGCTGGCGCGGCTACTACGAGAACCAGACGGACATGTGGCCGCGCGAGCAGGTCGCCGACGCCGTCAACAACGGCTCCCTCGAGTGGGTCGAACCCGACGAGGAAGGGCAGGACCCCCAGCGCGTGCAGACGTTCACCGCCGACGAGGTCGAGGACTTCACCATCCAGGCGCCGCCCGTCGGCGAGTGGGACGGCGACCTCCAGGAGTGGTCCGTCATCTCGCTGCAGATGAACCAGGAGGCCGACACCGAAGAAAAGGTACGCCAGAACCAGCGCGAACTCGCCTGGCTCCGCGCGTTCAACGTCCCGGACATCCCGCTCACCCAGACCCTCACGCAGGGCTTCCAGAAGCGCGACGGCTGGGTCATCCCGTCCGACGACTCCGACGCCTGGGTCGAACAGCCGTACGACATGGTCGCTCTGGGTCAGATTCAGGCTGACCCCAACGCGTAGGCGACCGACCCTCTCCCGAACTTCCCGCCACCTCATCCCGTCGTTCTCACGCGACACCCCCGATCTCCCGCTTCTCTTTGTCATCCCGTCGTTCTCACGCGACACCCCCGATCTCCCGCTTCTCTTTGTCATCCCGTCTTTCCCGCCTCTCGCCGGTCGCGGTTCTCACACCCCCCGCGTTTCCGCCTCGTTCTTCAGCCCCGGGCCTCGACGGGCCCGCCGGCTCGATATCGAGTTCCCGGACGGGCCCGGCGGTCTCGCCGCCGGGACCGGACTTGCCGTTCCGTCAGCGTCGCCGGACCGTGTGTCATCAGCCCCCACGATGATCAGTATTTTTTTGTAGTGGCAGGGTGCTCCTTATATTGTGATATGAGCTATCTCCGGAACCGGCTACTGCAAGCATTCGTTACGATGTACGGCATCATCACTATCGGTTTCGTCGCGATACGTCTGATGCCGGGTGGCCCGAGGGAGTATCTCCTGGCGCAGATACAGAGCAACCCCCAGCAGTACGGACTGGACAGCGACGCCTCGCCGCAGGAGATCCAGCAGGCGTTGCAACAGTACGTCGTGACCCCGCCCGAACAGCCCATCTGGGAGGGGTACATCGACTACATGCAGGGGGTCATCTTCGAATTCGACTTCGGCTACTCGTACATCGTCGACCCCGGCGCTCCCGTGGTGCCGCTGATCGCCGAGGCGGCGCCGTGGACGATCCTCATCTCGTCGGTGTCGATCGTCTACGGTCTGTTCGTGGGGATCATCCTGGGGTCGGTGATGGCCTACTACGAGGGGTCGAAGTTCGACATGGGGATGACGACGGCGATGATCCTCAACTCGGCGATCCCGTACTACGTCGCCGCGGTCGTCTTCCTGTACTTCTTCGCCTATCAGTTCCAGTGGTTCCCGAACGGCGGCCGGTACGACCCCGACACGACGCCGGGCCTCAACTGGCCGTTCATCCAGGGCGTCTACTACCACGCGGCCTTACCGTGTTTATCACTGATAGCGACGGGGTTCGGCGGCGGCGCACTCGGGATGCGAGCGAACTCGATCCGCGTGATCGGGTCCGACTACATCCACGTCGCCCGCCTCCGCGGACTCTCGGCCTACAAGATCTCGACGCGATACCTCGCGCGGAACGCTATCCTTCCGATGTACACCGGCATCGTCATCGGGATCGGCGGCATCCTCGGCGGTTCGGTGATCCTCGAGTCCATCTTCGCCTACGAGGGCATGGGCCTGCTGATGCTAGAGGCGACGCTCGCACGGGACTTCCCGCTGCTCACTGCCGCGCTGATATTCACGACGTTCCTGTTCGTGCTCGGGACGCTGCTGGCGGACTTCACGTACGCCCTGATCGACCCGCGCGCCGAGCAGTCCAGCATGGGGTGACCACGAATGGCAACTGACGAATCACAGTCCGACGCCGAACCGCCGACGGAGGGGGACCCGACCGACCAGTCGCCGTTCACGTCGACGGCGGAGTACGACACCTCCCTCGACGACCTCCTCCTCGAACTGCTCGATATCTGGGTCATCTCCCCCGTCAAGGTGCTCTGGGACGACTACCGGGGCCGGGTCGGCCTCCTCGTCGTCCTCTTCTACATCGGGATGGGAACGATCGGGACCATCCTCGTCCCGTTTCCGGAGTGGCTGGGCGCCGAGCGGCTCATCCAGCCGTTCGAGACGATGGAACACCCCCTCGGGACCGACGGGCAGGGCCAGGACCTGCTCGGGCTGATGGTCCACGCGACCCCGGACATGCTCCGGATGGTGTTCGCCGGCGCGGTGTTCGGCGGCGTCATGGGCATCGCGGTCGGCCTGGTGTCGGGCTACATGGGCGGGACCGTCGACAAGGTCCTGATGACCATCACCGACACGGTCGGCTCGATCCCGGGCCTGCCCCTGCTGTTGATCCTGGTCGCGATCATCGAGCCGTCGAACCCGTATCTCGTCGGGATAATCCTGAACGTCCAGGGCTGGGCGGGCGGAGCCCGCGGCATCCGGGCGCAGACGCTCCCGCTCCGAAACAAGGAGTACGTCGAAGCCTCGCAAGCGATGGGACAGTCGACGTCGAACGTCCTGTTCAAGGAGATCCTCCCGGAACTGCTCCCGATGATCTTCATCGGGTTCCTGGGCGGGGCGACCAGCATCATCAACGCCTCGGTCGGCCTGTACTTCGTCGGCGTCCTGCCGTTCACGACGATGAACTGGGGCGTCGTCCTGAACCACGCCTACGAGTCCTCGGGCGCGCTGTACTCGCCGGAGGCCGCCCACTGGCTGCTCGTGCCGCTGGTGACGATCACGGGCCTCAACTTCGGGTTCGTCATGCTGGCCCAGGCGTTCGACCAGGTATTCAATCCGCGCGTGCGAGCCAGACACGAACGCCGCAAGCGGAGCGACGACGAGGGCCGTCTCACGACCGAGGACGAGGACAGTGCGACGGACATCAGCGACAAGATCGGTATCCAGTAACTATGGCACAAGCTTCCGACGCGACGACCGGCGAACCGCGACCGAACAGGGACACGGTGCTCAGGGTGCGCGACGCGACTGTCACCTACGACATGGACCGCGGGCAGTCCCGCGTGCTGAACGACGTGGACATCGACGTCCAGCGGGGCGAGGTTCTCGGCGTGGTCGGCGAGAGCGGTTGCGGGAAGTCGATGTTCGCGGCCGCGCTGCTCGACGCCGTCGAAGACCCCGGCGTCCTGACCGGCGAGGTGTCCTACTACCCGGAGGACGGCGAACCGGTCGACCTGCTCGAACTGAGCAAGGGCGACCAGGACCGCGTCCGCTGGGAGGAGATCGCGATGGTGTTCCAGGGCGCGATGAGTTCGTTCAACCCCACGACGCCCATCGTGACCCACTTCCGCGAGACGCTCGAGGCCCACAACGCCGACGTCGAGGAGGGCATGGAACGGGCCGAGGAGATCCTGCGGGACCTGAACCTCGACCCGGACCGCATCCTCGACACGGACACCTACCAGCACGAACTGAGCGGGGGGCAGCGCCAGCGCGCGCTGCTCGCCCTGAGCCTCATCCTCGACCCGGAGGTTGTCGTGATGGACGAGCCGACTGCGGCGCTGGATCTGTTGATGCAGCGGTCGATCCTCCGGCTCCTGCACGACATCAAAGACGAGTACGACCTGACGCTCGTGATAATCACCCACGACCTCCCGGTCGTCTCCGGGTTCGCCGACCGCCTCGGCGTGATGTACGCCTTCGAGTTCGTCGAGATCGGCGAGACCGAGAGCGTGATGTACGACGCCGCCCACCCGTACACGCGGGCGTTACTGCGGTCGACGCCCAACCTCGACATGTCCCTGGAGGATCTGGACACCGTTACCGGGTCCAGCCCCGACCCGATAAACATCCCCTCTGGGTGCACGTACGCGCCGCGGTGTCCGGTTGCGGACGACCGCTGCGAGATCGAGGAACCGGACCTGATCTCGATGGAGGCGTCCGAACACCGGACGGCGTGTTTCTACACCGACCAGGCGCGCAACAAGGTCGATATCCCGCTCAGCAGAGGTGAGAGCGAATGAGCCGCGCCGTCGACGACCCGATCCTCGAACTCGAAGACGTGAGCGTCGAGTTCAAGGACCCGCCGCTCATCGAGCAGGCGCTCCCCGAGTCGGTGACCCGCAAGTTCGACATGTTCGAGGAGCCGGTCCGCGCGCTCGACGACGTATCGCTCGAACTCGGCGAGGAGGACGTCGTCGTCCTCGTCGGCGAGAGCGGGAGCGGCAAGAGCACGCTCGGGCGGACGGCCATCGGCCTCGAAGACCCGACCTCCGGGACCGTCCGCTACGACGGCCACGACCTCGAAGCGATAGAACGCGGCGAACACCCGGACGGCGTCCTCTTCCAGGACGTCCGCCGCGCGATGCAGATCGTCCATCAGGACCCGAGCGCGTCGCTGAACCCCTATCGGACGGTCCGCTCGACGCTCTCGCAGCCGCTGAAGCTCTGGTACCCGGAACTGGATATGGGCGACCGCCGCGAGCGGATCCAGGCGATGCTCGAGACAACCGGCATCACCCCCGCCGAGGAGTACATGACCCGGTACCCCTACGAGCTGAGCGGCGGCGAGAAACAGCGGGTCTCGATCATCCGCGCGATGCTCGTCGAGCCCGACGTCATCCTCGCCGACGAGGTCGTCAGCGCGCTCGACGTCTCGCTTCGGATCGACGTCATGGACCTGCTGCTCGACCTCCAGGAGATGTTCGGGACGTCGTACATCTTCATCTCGCACAATCTGACCAACGCCCGGTACTTCGCCGAGAAGGCGGACGGGCGCATCGCCGTGATGTACCTCGGCAACATCGTCGAGATCGGACCCGCCGACGAGGTCCTGGAGAACCCGAAACACCCCTACACGAAGATCCTCAAGTGGGCGTCCCTGCCGCTCGACCCCCGGGAGGGCCGGGACACCATCGTCGAGGAGTCGCCGATGATGACCGACGAGCAACCGGACCCGTCGGACCCGCCCGGCGGCTGCCGGTTCCACGAGGCCTGCCCGAAAGCCCGGACGGTCTGTCAGGAGGAGGTCCCGGAACTCGACCCGGACGCGGGCGACGACGACCACCGGGCCGCCTGCTTCCGGGAGGACGACACCCACGAGTACTGGAACGACGACCCGCTCCACGACGAGGAGCGGGAGATCCCGCAGTGACCACCCGCCACAATTAAGACCGATACCACGCTACCATCACCCATGTTCAAGTACTTCAAGAAGGCGTTCGTCAGGCGCGTCGACCACCCGATACTGGGACTCATGTACGTCATCGCGGGGCTCTTCCTGGCCGGGGGACTACTGATCGCCGGCCTGGCCCAGTACGGGATCGCGGAGTGGGAGATCGGCGCCGCGTTCTTCGGCGTCTTCGCCGTCTTCTTCGCGTCGATCGGAACCGTCGGCTACGTCCTCCTGGTCGTGGGCAAGGGCCTCTCGGTCGCTCGCGACAGGGTCGCACCGACTTCCTGACTACCGGCGCACCGGCACCCGATCGCTCCCGACTCGCGTTCTCCGTCTCTCACTCGAACAGCCGCTGGATCGGGTTCCAGTCGAAGTAGAGGAACGCGCCGATGATGAGGATCGCGACGACCAGGTGGACGGCCGCTATCAGCGTTGCGCCCCACGTCGGCGAGCCGCGTTCGACGAACGGGGCTGACACCGCGAGGACGGCCAGCATCAGCACGCAGGCGATCAGCAACCCTTTCCAGAAACCTCGATTCATGCACCGACCCAGAACGGTCACCACCATAAAGTCTGTACTTCGGCAGGTCCGCGAGGCCCCGATTCCAGCGAGTCACAGTCCCGGATCCCGTAGCCGACCGGCGAGAGATCCCGAACAGGTCGGAACGAGTCCGTTCAGAGACAGGAGGGCGGGTTCCATGCCGCGATTTCTATAAAGATTTATCTGTTGTATCCAAGCATGATCGTGTATGTTACGACCCCGCAGTCCGCTTACCACCTTGTGCGTCGTCGGGCGTGTCGGGATCCGGGTGACTGAGCACGGCAGTCGAGACGGAACGCGGTCATCATGAGTCCCGCGATCAATCGGAGAGTCGCGATGCCACTCGTCGTCGGCGTTCTGGTGATCGCCGGCATCGCCGTCGGTGCCGCGACGCTCACCTCCGCGGAGACGGTCGGAGGCGCAGGCGATTCGGCGGTCATCAGTCCGCCGAGTCCGGAAGAACAGATCGGCGGCGGCGAGCGGCCCGGCGGTCAGGGCGACGGAAACGGCAGCGTCGAGTCGACCGGTTCGTTCTCGACGATGACGACCTGCGTCGACCCGCTGGACTCGTCGCTGGGCACGCTCCTGATGATCGCCGCGCTCCTCGGGCTCATGGGGCTCATCTACGCCCGGTACAACTTCGCGATCTCGCTCTTTCTCGGCTGGACGATCGCACCGCCGATGGCGCTCGCGTACTTCATGCTGACCGACTGCGGCAGCAGCCAGCAGTACACGGGCGGCGGCGGCGTGGGCGGGTTCGGTTCGGCGGGCGAGTCGCTGGCCCCGTCGATGCAACTACCGCCGTGGGCCATCGGACTGTTCGTCGGCGGCGTCCTGCTCGTCTCCGCCGTCGTCCTCTACCGCTCGGCCAGCGAAGACGAACTCGTGGTCGAACAGGACGGCGAGGAGGAGGAACCGGACCTGGGGCAGTTCGCCGCGGCCGCGGGGCGGGCCGCCGACCGCATCGAGGACCACAACGTCGACGTGGACAACGCGGTGTACACGGCGTGGCTCGAGATGACCGGGCTGTTGAAGGTCGACGACCCCGAGACCTACGCCCCCTACGAGTTCGCCAACGCCGCTATCGACGCGGGGATGTCGAGCGACGACGTCGAGGAACTCACCACGCTGTTCAACGAGGTCAGGTACGGGGACAAGGACGCCTCGGTCCGCGAGGACCCGGCGCTCGACGTCCTGCGCAACATCGAATCCGAGTACGAGACGGACGACACCGTGGAGACAGACGCTACCGGTCCGACCGACCGGAACGACGGGACGAACGGAGGGACTGACCGATGAGCACGAGTTCGGGGTTCGACGCGCTGACCCGCCGCGCGGCGCTGGGACTCGGCGTCCTGACGTTCCTGCTGGGCGCCCTGGCACTGGTCGTGGTCGACCCGCTGGTGAACGTCCTCCCGTCGACGTACACGCTGGTCGGCCTCGCCGGCTTCGTGGCGTTCCTCCTCGGGCTGTGGATGGCCCGCAACCGATACCGGGGCGGCGTCAGTCAGACCGCGGTTCCGAACGTCGAGCGGGTCATCTCGACGCCGCCGCCGGGGCGGGACATCGACGAGGCGCTGTACCGGCTGACCAGGTACCGGCAGGGGACCGTCGAGTACCGCGACCAGATCCAGGAGCGACTGGCCTCGGTCGCGGTCGACGTCATCCGTCAGCGCGACGACTGCTCGCGGGCGGAGGCCATCCACAAACTCGAAGAGGGGACCTGGACGGACAATCGGGTCGCCCAGTCGTTCTTCGCGGGCGGGAGCCCGCCCTCGCGCTCGCTCGGCGAACGCATCTCCGACCGGGTGTTCGGCGGCGGCGAGTCCGGCTACGAGCGGTGGGTCCGTATCACGACCGACACGATCATCCAGCGGGCGGGCATGGAGTCGATGACCGTCAGCTCGCAGGACGACGACGACGACGACGGCGGCATCCTCGCCCGTCTGACGGGCGGGTCCGACGACGGCCGCGTCGCCACCCTCTCTCCGGAGGCCTACCGGGCGGCGACCGAGCGCGACGACGCCGAGAAGCGCGCGGAGGGCGTCTACTACCACGACCTGATCTCCACCGGCCACTGGCGGGGCGCCAGCGCGTTCGCGCTGGTCGCCGCCGGCTGGGGCATCGTCTCCTTCCAGCCCGCCATCCTGCTGATAAGCGTCGTTCCGGTCGCGTTCGTCGCCGTCGCGCGGGCGGCGACCGAGCCCTCGCTCACCGACCTCGCGGTCGAGCGCACCGTCACCGAGGAGGCCCCCCAGCCGGGCGAGCCGGTCCAGGTGACGGTGCGGGTCGAAAACGAGGGCGACTCGTTCATGCCCGACCTGCGGCTGGTCGACCGCGTCCCGGGCTCGATGGAGGTCGTCGAGGGGTCACCGCGTCTCGCCACGGCGCTGGGCTCGGGCGCGACGGCGACGTTCAGCTACACCGTCGTCGCCGAACGCGGCGACCACGAGTGGCCGGTGATCGCGGTCGGTCGCGACTTCACCGGGACGCTGGAGCGGGAAGCCACGGTCGAGGTCGAGCAGGGGCTGACCTGCACGCCGTCGCTCACGTCGCTGACGGACGCGCCGGTGCGCTCGCAGACGTCGCTGTTCTCCGGCGAGGTCGACACCGACGTCGGCGGCTCCGGGCTGGAGTTCTTCTCGGTGCGCGAGTACCGGGAGGGCGACCCGATGAAGCGGATCGACTGGAAGCGCAAGGCCCGGACGGGCGAGCTCGCGACCATCGACTACCGCCTGGAGCGGGCGGCGAAGGTCGTGTTGCTGTTCGACGCCCGGGAGTCGGCGTACGTCTCCGCGGGCCCCAACGAGCGCCACGCCGTCGACCAGGCGGTCGACGCGGGCATGGGCCTGTTCGCGACGCTGTTCGACCGGAGCGACCTCGTCGGCATCGCGGCGTTCGACACGGTGCCGTGCTGGCTCGGCCCGGGCGCGGGCGACGAACACGCCGAACGCGCCCGACAGCTGTTCGCCAGCCACCCGGCAGTGGCGTCGACGCCGCCGGCGCTCAAGGAAGTCGAGAGCCAGTACGTCGACCCGATGACTCACGTCCGGCGACAGCTGTCGCCGGAGGCGCAGATCATGCTGTTCTCGCCGCTGTGTGACGACTACACGGCGGAGGTCGCCCGCCGGCTCGACTCGGTCGGCCACCTCGTGACGGTCGTCAGCCCGGACCCGACGGCCGACCGCACGCCCGGCCAGCGCCTGGCCGCGATCGAACGACAGATGCGGATAACCAATCTCCGCGAACACGGGATCCGCGTCATCGACTGGGACACGGAGCAACCGCTTGGACTCGAAATGGACCGCGCACAACAGAGGTGGGTCGCGTGAGCGCGACCGTCGAGGACGAACCGACCGGCGCCGAGAGCGAACCGACCGGCGCCGAGAGTGAACCGACCGTCGAGGACGAACCGACCGGCGTCGACATCGACCACTCGCCGACGAAGCTCAGCGCGACCGTCGCAGTGGGGGCCGGCCTGATCGCCGCCGTGAGCAGCGCGCCGTTCGCGCTCCTGGCGCTCCCGCTCGGCGTCGGGGGCGTCGGGATGATCGCCGGCGGGCTCTTGCTCCGGGGGAACCGGACGTGGGTGTCGATGGGGGCCGGGACGCTGTTCCTCTCGGTCGTCGTGGCCGGCGGGTTCGGCGCGCCGGTCGAGTTCCTCTTCGTGAGCACCATCGCGACGCTGCTCGCGTGGGACCTCGGACAGAACGCCGTCTCGCTCGGCGAGCAGGTGGGCCGCCACAGCCGGACGCGGCGCAACGAGGTCATCCACGCCTCGTTCAGCACCATCGTCGCGATGGCGGCGATGGCCCTCGGGTACGTCACGTACACGCTGTCGGGCGGCGGACGCCCGGTCGCCGCCCTCGCCATGCTTCTGTTCGGCGTGGTCTTCCTGCTCTGGGCGATCCGGACCTGACGCCCGGGGCCCCACCCTGCGTCCGACGCAACCGCGGTTTCCTTCCGGCCCGACGGTGACGCGTAGCGGCCGCTCGGGGCGGCCGGATCCGCCCCGAAGTTGGGGAAATCGGCACACATAAGGAGGTGTGTGTTAATCGATGCTGTATGGCCGTTGCCGAGTTCACGATCCAGGAAGCCAGCGACCGGTGTGACCAAGTGCTCGACGAGATCGAGAAGGCCGTGATCGCCGACCGGGAGTTCCTCGAACAGGTCCTCCTGGGCGTGCTCGCCGGCGGACACGTCCTGCTCGAAGACGTCCCCGGTACGGGGAAGACGCTCACCGCGAACAGCTTCGCGAACGCGTTCGGCCTCGACTTCTCGCGCATCCAGTTCACGCCGGACCTGCTCCCCAACGACGTCTCCGGGACCAACATCTACAACGAGCGCAGCGGGGAGTTCGACTTCCAGCCCGGACCGATCTTCGGCAACATCGTCCTCGCAGACGAGATCAACCGCGCTCCGCCGAAGACCCAGGCCGCCCTGCTCGAAGCCATGCAGGAGAAACAGGTGACCATCGAGGGCGAGACCCGTCAGCTGCCCGAGCCCTTCTTCGTCATCGCGACCCAGAACCCGGTCGAACAGGAGGGGACCTTCCCCCTGCCGGAGGCGCAGGTCGACCGCTTCTTCGTGAAGACGAGCCTCGGCTATCCGGACGACGACGGGGAAGTGGAGATCCTCCGGCGACGCGTCTCCCGGGACGACTCGACGCCGACGGCGAACCAGGTCATGGACGACCCCAGCGAGGTCGTCGCGCTCCAGAAGGTCCCCGAGACCGTCCAGGTCAAAGAGGACCTGATGGTGTACCTCTCGGAGGTCACCCGGATGACGCGCGAGGACCACCGCGTCCGCGTCGGGGTCTCCCCGCGCGGGACTCAGCGCCTGCTCGAGTGCGCCCGCACCCAGGCCGTCATCGAGGGGCGCGAGTACGTCACGCCCGGCGACATCAAGACCATCGCCGAGCCCGTGCTGGCCCACCGCCTGGTGCTGACCGCGGAGGCGCAGGTCAACGACGTCGAACGGAACGCGGTCATCGAGGACGTCCTCGACGAGGTCCCCGTCCCCACGGTCGAGTAACCGGAGACGGCGAGATCGGACGGGCAGGACGGCCCGGCGGGCGCGTTCCGCTCGCGCATCGACGGAAAAGATTTATTCGATGCACATGAATGCGAAAGCGTGAGCTATCGATCGACAGACGGTCCGGAAGCGCTCGCTCCGTCCGACGTGCTCGGGAGCGTCCACGTGGGCGGACTGTACAACTTCACGGACGACGACTATCTCAACGAAGGCGGCGAAAAGCTCGAAGAGTTCGGGACCGGCGTCGCGCGGATCTGGGACAGCAACAACCAGCCACAGACCTCCTACGGGTTCAACATGGACTGGCCGGAGGCCTTCGACAGCCTCGTCGAGACCTATCGGGACGACCACGTCCGGGAGTTCTTCGACCGGTCGTTCAACACGATCGTGATCACCAGCTACGCCCGGTCGACCCCCGGGATCCAGGACCACTACTGGCGGGAGGGCGTCAGCGACGAGCAGTACCGCGCGACCGTCGAGGAGTTCGAGGAAGCCACCCGCTACCTCCTCGAAACGTACGACGGGACGGGCAAGACGTTCGTCCTCCAGAACTGGGAGGGCGACTGGGCGATCCTGGACGACGTCGACCAGGACCCGCCGGAACCCTCCCAGCGCAACGTCGACGGCATGGTCCGCTGGCTGAGCGCCCGCCAGGAGGGCATCGAGCGCGCCCGCTCCGAGGTCGACTCCGACGCGTCCGTCCTCCACGCGGTGTCGGTCAACCGGGTCCGGTCGGCGATGGCGGGCGACCGCCGGGTCATCAACGCGGTCGTCCCCGAGGTCGACCCGGCGCTCGACATGGTCGCCTACTCCTCCTGGGACGTCCTCGTCGACGCCGCCGAGACCGACGACGACGATGAGGCCGTCGCGATGATCGAGGAGAGCCTCTCGTACATCCACGAGCACGCGCCGGAGCCGTCGCCGTACGTCGAGTCCGTCCTGACGCCGGACACCCGGAACGTCTTCGTCGGCGAGTTCGGCTGGGACCTCGCGGACGACCCGGAACTCGGGATGCGGCTGATCCGACTGATGACCGAGACGGCGATGGACTGGGGGGCGCGCTGGCTGCTGTTCTGGCAGCTGTTCTCGAACGAGCCCAGCGGCGAGTACGAGGGCCGCCCGACGAACGACGACGTCAAAGGCTTCTATCTGGTGAAACCCGACGGACGGAAGTCCGACGCCTGGCACTACTTCCGCGAGGTCCTCGAACGTGACCGCCAGTTCTGAGCCGCCGTCGGCGCCGGCCGCGTCGACTCGGCCGCAAGTCGGGACCGACCACTCCCGCCGCGGAGGCCCGTCCGATGCGTGAGGAGCTCGCGCTGGCGAAGCCGACGCGCTCGCAGCGACGCTGGCACGGGCTCGAACGCGGGGCGTTTTTCCACTTCAACATGTCGACGTTCGTGCCGGAGTACGACCCCTGGGAGACGCCGCCGGCCGACCCGCCGGACCCGGCCGCGTTCGACCCGGGGGCCGTCGACGTCGACCAGTGGCTGCGCGCGGCGGCGGCGTTCGACGCCGAGTACGCCGTCCTCACCGCCAAGCACCACGAGGGGTTTTGCCTCTGGCCGACGGCGACCCACGAGTACGACGTGACGGCGTCGCCGTACGGCGGTCGCGACGCGGACCTCGTCGGGGAGTTCGTCGACGCCTGCCGCCGCCACGGCGTCGAACCGGGGATCTACCTCTCCGGGTGGAGCACGTACACCGGCACCCGCCCCGGGGGCGTCGTCGCGGAGTGGAGCGACCTGAGCCAGGCCGAGTACGACGAGGTGTTCCTCGGCCAGCTGGAGGAGCTGGTGACCGAGTACGGCGACCTCGCCGAGCTGTGGTTCGACGGCAGCCTCGACCCGGAGGCGGGACCGGACCCGCGTCCGGTCATCTACGACCACCAGCCCGACGCGGCGGTGTTCCAGTCGCCGGCGGGGACGGTCCGCTGGGTCGGCAACGAGCGCGGTCACGCCCCGTACCCGTTCTGGAACGCCATCACCCACGAGGACGCGCGGTCGTTCGAGTCTGGCCAGGCGTTCGACGAGCGCGAGACGGGGACTCCCCACGGCAGCGCCACCGGACCCATCTGGCTGCCGGGAGAGTGCGACACCACGGTCCGGGACCACCACTGGTTCTGGAAGCCGGACACCGAGTCGTCACTGAAGTCGCTCGACGAACTCCTCGAGGTGTACTACAGGTCGGTCGGTCGCGGCTGTAACCTCCTGCTCAACGCGAACCCGAACCGGGAGGGGGTCGTCCCCGACCCGGACCTCGAACGGTACCGCGAGTTCGGGGCCGAACTCGACCGGCGGTTCGACGACCCGGTCGCCAGCGTCGCCGGCGAGCGGGGGAACGCGACGCTCGCGTTCGACTCGCCGCGGACCGTCGACCACGCGGTCGTCATGGAGGACGTTCGAGACGGGCAGCGGATCCGCCAGTACGCGGTCGAAGCCCGCCGCGACGGCGAATGGGACCCGGTCGCGTCGGGGTCGTCGGTCGGCTACCGCAAGATCGACCGGTTCGAACCGGTGGAGACGGACGCGCTCCGGGTTCGACCGACGGAGGCGTTCGCGCGGCCGGTCCGGATCCGGCGGTTCGCCGCGTACCGCGCCGGGACGGGACCGGACTGAGCCCGCAGGTCACTCCCGCTCGTCGTCGAGCGACCAGATCCGTTCCATGGTCGGCATCTCCATGTCGTCGGGGTCGACGCCCGACCGCTTGAACTGACTCACGCGCTCCTCCCACTCCCGGTTGTCCGGGTACTGCTCGTAGACGGCCTCGAACTCCGCCAGGTCGGGCGCGGTCATGACGCTCACCGCCACGTCGCCCTCGACGTAGAGTTCGTACTCCTCGACGCCCGCCTCGTTCATGGCCTCGACGACCGAGTCGGGCACGTCGTCGTGGGCCGCCACGTAGTCGTCGACTGCGTCCGGGTCCAGTCGCTGGAGCAGTACCACTCGCTCGCCGTCGGCGTCGTCGGCCGTCATGCCTCGAGCGTCGCCGGTGACGACAATAAGTGTTCGGCGCCGGTCGACGCCCGTCGACCGTGCGGTCACGCCCGGGTCGCGGTCAGCGGCGCTCCGCGACCGCAGGATTCAGGACGACGCCAAGCGACAGTCGGCCCGGAGATACACCCGTGCAAACGTTCGATGTCAGCCGCGACGACGAGATGTACGAGGCGTTCCCGGACGTTGCGGTGACGGAGTCGGGCCGTCTCGTCTGCGTGTTCGCCGAGTGCACCCACCACGCCGACCGGAGCTATACGAACAACGTCGTCGTCACCTCGGACGACAGAGGCCGGTCGTGGTCGGCGAAGCGACCGCTCACCGACCCGCATTACCTGTCGGGCGACGGCGCCTTCTGGGACTGCCCCCGGGTCTCGCGGCTCGGCGACGGCCGCCTCGTCGCCGTGGTCAACGAGATATCGGGGACGATGGGCTCCCGAGACGCCGCGAGGAACCGCCTGTACTTCAGCGCCGACGAGGGCGAGACGTGGGACGGCCCCCGCGAGACGCCGGTCGACGGGATCGTTCCTGACCAGTTGATCGAACTCGAGCGCGGGGCGAACGCCGGACGATGGGTACTCGCGGCTCACCGGACTATCCAGCGGGACGGCGAGGAAGTCTTCGAGGTCCGTGCCTGGACTTCCGACGACGGCGGCGAGTCGTGGGACGGCCCGGTCACGGTGGCGAGGGAGCGGGACCTCGACCTCTGCGAGGCGAGCGTCGTCGAGATGCCGGGTGGCGAACTGGTGTGTTTCATGCGCGAGAACTCCGGACGCGGTCTCGACGCGTTCAAGGCCATCAGCGAGGACGGCGGTGAGACCTGGGACGGCCCCTACGAGATGCCGCTGCCGGGCTGTCACCGACCGGTCGCCGGGACGCTCGACGGAGACCGGGTCCTCGTCACCCACAGGTTCATGCAGGGCGGAAAGGGGTGGCTGGGGACGTGGACGCAGAACGCCTTCGCGGCGCTGACCGACGTGGAGTCCTGTCTGGCCACCGACCGCGACGGGTCCTGGACTCGGATCTTGCCGCTGGAGTTCGACCGGAGTCCGGCCGCCGACACGGGGTACACGGGGTGGGCGCGGTTCGACGACGGCGAGGTATACGTCGTGAACTACGTCGTCGACGACGCGCCGGCCGTCTCGGTCCGGGAACCGCCGGGCTACGACGGCGACCACGACGCGGTGCCGAAAGCGTTCGTCCGCGGGTACTCCCTGGACCTGGACGATTTCGTCACCGACCCCGATCGACTGGGACCGGGCCGGTGAATATCACCGCTCGGCCGGTCGAGAAACGCCGGCGAGGCGGAACGCGTACGCGTGGCCCGGGTGGTCCTCGGGAGGGTTGTCAGCGACGTCGACGCGGACGCCCTCGGAAGTGGTCGACCAGTCGCCTTCGATCCGCCCCGATCCGGTCAGCAGCCCGACCGCGTGGGGCGAGTCGGACTCCTCCAGGCGGACCGTCAGCGAGTCGTCCGGCCAGCCGAACGCGGTGGCGTACAGCGCCCCGTCCGCCCAGGTGTACCGGACCGGCGTCCCGTCGTCGGCCGTCGCCGACGAGTGCGTCCAGGGCGAGGAGCCGAAGATTGCCGCTCCGTTGACGTCGAGCCACGCCCCGAGCCCGGAGAGGCGCTCGCGCTGTATCTCCGGGATGGTCCCGTCCGCCCGCGGACCGACGTTGATCAGCAGGTTCCCGTTCTTGCTCACGACGTCGACGAACGACCGGACGAGCTCCGTCACCGTCAGGTAGTGGTGCTCCGGTTCGTTCCGGTTGTACCCGAACGAGCCCGCGAGCCCCCGCGTCGCCTCCCACTTGTGGTCGACTATCTCGTCGAAGGAGTCGTACTCCGGGGTGTAGAAGTCGCCGCGTTCGCGTTCCTCGCCCGCGCCGAGCCTGTCGTTGACGGCGACCGCTTTCCCCCACCGCTGAGCCTGTTCGTAGTAGTACGCGACGGTCTCTTTCGTCCCGTACTCCTCGGCGGAGGCCTTCCACTCCCCGTCGAGCCAGAGCAGGTCGGGCCTCGTCTCGTCGACGAGTTCCCGCAGTTTCTCGTTCATGAACTCGACGTACTCCTCGCCGGGGTGGCCCTCGTCGTCGATATCTGGGTGGCCGTACAGGCCGGGGTTGTTCGGGTCGTAGAAATTCAACAGCGCGTGGAACGACCCGGCGAACTTCAGCCCGCGGTCGCGGACCGCGCGGCCGAGTTCGCCGACGACGTCCCGCTCCGGACCGCGCTCGACGGTGGTCCAGTCGGTCACGTCGCTGTCCCACTGGGCGATCCCGTCGTGGTGTTCGGCGGTCAGGACGACGTACCGCGCGCCGACCTCGTCGGCGAAGAAGTCCGCCCACCGGTCGGGGTCCCAGTTCTCGGCGTCCCAGCGCTCCAGGAAGTCGCCGTACTCGACGTCCTCGCCGTAGGTCTCGACGTGGTGCTCGTACACCGGACTGTCCCTCTCGTACATCCCTTTGGGGTACCACTCGGCGTACCCGGACTCGCTGACGTCGCCGTCGTCGGTGACCGGGGCCCAGGCGGGCACGGAGTACGCCCCCCAGTGGACGAAGATACCGAGTTTCGCGTCGTCGAACCACTGCGGGAGGTCGTGGCGCTCGAGCGACTCCCAGGTCGGCTCGTACTCGATCACGAGCGTGGGTATCGACGGGGGCGTCGAAAAGGATACCGGTGCCGGCAGGCGCGGCGACTTCTCGACGTCACCGTCGGCGACGGTCCGGGTCGGGCCCCGTCACTGCGGCCGCGCGAGCGTCGCAACGAGCGCGACGAGCGCGACCCCGAGTAGCGCCGCCTGGAGACCGAACGCGACCGCCCAGCCGGCGAGATCGGCGGTCGTTCCGACGACGGTCGTCCCCAGTGCGCCGACGAGGAGATACACCGTGCGGAACACGCCGAATCCGGTTCCCCGTTCGCCCGCAGAGAGCCCGTCCAGCATCCGCGACTGGATCACGGGGGTGCTGGTCATCGCTGCGCCCGCGAACACGACGGCCGGGACGGCCAGCGGACGAGCGACCGGGGCGGCCAGGAGCGCGTACCCGGCGACGCCGAGGGTCAGCTGAACCGCGAGCGTCCGGTCGCGGCCGATCCGGTCGGAGAGCCAGCCACCGAGCGGCTGCAGGACCGCGGAGAAGCCGAAGAACACGGCGAACGCGACGCTCGCCCACGCCTCCGGGAAGCCGCGATGCTCGACGAGGAAGATGGGGAGAAACGCCATCGTCGCCATCCCGACGAACTCGACGACCATCCCGAGGAAGGCGGTGTACTGCGTGTGTCCGCGGGCCAGGAGGTCAGCGATCGGCCTCAGTTCGAACAGGTCGTCGAGCGACGCGGTCGGTCTGGCCGGCGCGGTGGGCGAGGTCGTCCGGAGGAACGCCGCGCCGGCGACGACGGTGAGCGCCGCTCCGATAGCGACGGCGGCGCGCCAGCCGTATCGGACGCCGACCGAGGCCGCCACGAGCGGGGCGACCACTCCGGCGACCTGTCCGCCGATCCGGTGTGCCCCGATCGCCCGTCCGACGCCGTCGAACTCGCGGGTGAGCAGCGTCGTCGCCGGGTTGTAGTAGACGCCCGCGCCGACGCCCAGACCGAGCACTCCGAGTCCGAACACCGGGAACGTCCGCGCGCTCGCCAGCGCGAGCGTCGCACACGCAGTGAGCGCCAGCGCCGCCAGGACGACGGCTCGCTCCCCGAACCGGTCCGCGAACGCGCCGCTCGGGAGTTGCGAGAGCGCGTAGACGACCCACATCCCGGTGAGCGCCGCCCCGAGTTCGCCCCGGGACACCGCGAACGTCTCGACGAGCCTCGGGACGACCGGGCCGACGACGACCTGCGCGAACCGAACGGCGAAGTAAGAACCGGCACAGACCGAGAGCACGGCGTACGGACCGCTCCACGGTGCGCTCGTTCGAAACCAGTCCCGCCAGTCCCTCGCTGTCATGGGCCGTGTCTCCGCCCGCCGACAGTCGCGTCGTCGGACAGTCACCGCTGGCACGCACCGGTTCTTAATACGAACGCATTTTTCGCGGCGTCTTCCCCCACGAGTCGAGCCCTCGGCCGACCGCCGTTCGGTTCCCGGCCCGGGCCACCGGCGTGCGCCCCGTCAGGCTCCCTGGAGGTTCCCGCCGCCGCTGACCCGGACGATGGTCCCGACGACGTACGACGCGGCGTCACTGGCGAGATACAGGACGGCGTCGGCGATGTCCTCCGGTCGCCCCAGACGGCCGATCGGGCGCTCGCGGCCCCACCCGTCGAGGACGTCGTCGGCCGTCCGATCGGGATCGTCCGCGGCTATCTGTTCGGCTTCGTACCGGAGCTGGTAGCTCCGCGTGACGTCGGTCGAGACGGCGTTGACGCGGATCCCCTCCTGGGCGTAGTCGTAGGCCATCCGCCAGGTGAGGCCGTTGACCGCGGTGTTCGAGACGCCGTACAGTCCCCGGTCGCCGCTCCGCCGGTCGCCCGTCTGGCTCGACATGTTGATGATACTCCCACGGACGTCGTTTTCGACCATGTGCTCGGCGACGAGTTTCGAGGCGTAGAACTGCGAACGCACGTTGACGTCGAGTGTGTCGTCCCAGTCGTCGATGGACGCCTCGATCATCGACTCCTCGCGGGGCCACATCGCCGCGTTGTTCACGAGCAGGTCGATCGTTCCGAACTCGTCTATCGTCGTTTCGACGGCGTCGGCGATCTCCCCGGAGTCGCTCACGTCGGCGGGCGCCGCGACGAACGACCCCTCGTACGTCGATTCGAACTCCGCGACGACGTCGCGGACGTCCGCAGGCGTCCGGGAGTTTATCGCCACGTTCGCGCCTGCTGCCGCCAGTCCCTCCGCTATCCCGCGGCCAATCCCTTTCGTCGATCCCGTCACGAGCGCTGATTCGCCGCTGTAGTCGAAACTCGTACGACCAGCCATACGAACCTCTCGCCCCGGCGGGAAATAAAACCAGCAGGCTTCGACCGGAAGGGTTCGAGCGCGGTCGAAAGTACCGTTAGAACTTTTTGCCCGTAGACCGTAGAGCGCTCAAATGGACCATCTCGACGATATCTCCGTCAAGGAACTTCAAGACGCTCTCGACAGCGTGGAGGGAAACAAGCCGACACAGCGGTTGTTAGCGGCGATCGCGTACAAAAATGGCGTCACGCAGACCGAACTTGCCGAATGGCACGGTACCGGTCGAAGAACGATATACAGCTGGCTCAAGCGACTCGACACCGACGAGTCGCTCGAGCAGGCCGTATCTGATGATGAGCGAACTGGTAGAAAAAGGAAGCTCTCAGATATAGAACAACAAGAGTTCAAAGAGACCGTTCACGAACCGCCCGGGAAAGCCGGGATCGACGCGCCGACGTGGACGCCGGCGCTCGTCCAGGACCACCTTGCGGAAACGTACGATGTCGAATACTCGATCCCGAGTTGTCGGCGATTGCTGAAAGAAGCGGGATTGAGGTATCAGAAACCACGCCGCGCAGCCGCCGGGGCCGACGAAGCCGAGCAAGAAGAGCGTCACGACGAACGCGAAAAACGCGGCGGGAGATGGATGCCACCGTAGTCTGTATCGACCAAACGAAGAAGTCTGTGCAGGTCGAGCCACGTGCCGCGTGGGTTCCAGGCGGTACGCGGTCCTCCGTCGAGTTCTCTGGCCGACGCGACTGGATGCGTCTGTTGGGTGCGATCACCGAGGGCGGAGAGCGCCTTTGCTCCCGGTTCGAAGAGTACGTCGGCGCCGATCACGCTGAGCATATAATTTCCCCGATATGCAAAGATTTTGAAAATAATTCGGTTGTAGTACTAGATGGGACGCCGTGCTTCCGGGCGCCGCCCGCCGCGGACCTGACGGCCCGTGACGATCTCGCCTTCGTGACGTCACCGGCGTATTCGTCGGAATTCAATCCCGACGAAGAGTGCTGGTGGCAACGCCAAGACGCTCGTAGCGACCGATTCTTCGACTCGCTCGACGAACTATCCCTGGCTATCGATACCCTCTTCATCAGCCATCACTTCCAAAAGTGAGTGACTTCTTCTAACGCCTATTACAGAGCGAGGGTCCGGGCCATGACAGCGGTTCGAATATAATTCACGACTCCGCAAACGGTTCCTCGAGCGATTCGGCAAGGAATGCAGATCCGGCGAGGACTATCGCGAGGCGATCGAGGCGTTGTTCGAAACACACACGCAGGACTATCCGGTCGTCACCGACGCTATCGACTTCTCGCACTTCTTCGATCTCGCCGAACAGTCCCGAGATCGTGAGCAGTGCCTCGTCGTCGAGACTGTCTACCGCGCGCTGTTCGAGGGCATCGACGAGAATGCGGATCGCGTCAACGTCGCGTACGATCACTACGCGAAGGCGCTACAGCCAGCACTCGACGGAGAGGTCGAGTGTATTCTCGCCGCGGACGCCTCGGACGAGGATTGCGATCGATACGTTTCGGTGGTGAAGAGGCGGATCTCGGAATACGGCGTCAACAGCAAGGCGTCTGAACGCGCATTCGACGAGCTCGACGATCGCTGTGGGAAGGAGGGGTCACAGAGCGCATCGAAGAGTGAAGACTAGCGGAGAGCCGCCGTGAAGGGATAGTGTGAGAGCCAAGGGCCGGATTTGAACCGGCGGGGGTTCCGCTCTGCAGGCGGATGCGTTCGGCCGAACTCTGCCACCTTGGCGCGTTCGCTAGTATCCCGCTTGCTCGCTTAAGCCCATCGGATCCCGGCACGACGACAGCGTCGCCACTCCGCACGGATCTACGAAACCCCTCGGCCAGCGACGGTTGTCACTGGTCGAGAGGTGAGGAACGAGTCGGCCGAGATGGCCGACGATGAATGGAGGCGGCGAACCGAGTTTCCCAGAGGGTCTCCCACTCCAGTACTCACCGGAACGCTGGCGGGCTTAACTTCCGTGTTCGGGATGGGTACGGGTGTAACCCCGCCGCTATGGCCGCCTTAACGCCGATCCGCGGAATCGAACCGCGCGAGGCCAGCGATCGGTTGGTCGATGCGACGACCGTGTGTACGTGCGATCCAGATTGCGCCTGGACTCGTTCGTCCAGTTCAACAATGCGGTATGAATGGTGGCTTCGACCTGTTAGTGCTCGCGGGCTAAACACCTCGTTGCCTCGGTGCGCACACCCCGAGTCTATCGAACTCGTCTTCTACGAGTGGTCTCAGCGGTGCCTCTTTTCCAGGTGGGTTTCCGGCTTAGATGCGTTCAGCCGTTACCCCGTGTGGCGTGGCTACTCGGCAACTGCCCTCTCGGACAACCGATACACCAGTGGCCACCATCCGTAGTTCCTCTCGTACTATACGGACGTTCCCGTCAGGCACCAGACACCCCCAATAGATAGCAGCCGACCTGTCTCGCGACGGTCTAAACCCAGCTCACGACCTCCTTTAATAGGCGAACAACCTCACCCTTGCCCGCTTC
>Ga0207851_100183_pt1 | contig 45815 bp, 48 predicted proteins | sample A23E3SouthBayCA_FD_187747 | JGI IMG/M metagenome (GOLD analysis project Ga0207851, IMG submission 187747) | Aerobic enrichment media microbial communities from Eden Landing Ponds, California, USA - A23 E3 (SPAdes) | ecosystem: Environmental > Aquatic > Marine > Unclassified | place: Emeryville... | reverse complement strand
GGAGGCGCCGCCAGTTGAGGCCGTCGCGGCCATCGCTGGGGCCTCGATTTTTGTCATTATGTCCATTCTCCGGACGGCGCTGTACACGCGATTCGTCGGCGAGGGCGAGAACCGCCCCGGCATCCAGAACACGCTCGGCGCGACGATCATCGCGGCCGCCTATCTCGCCGGTCTGTCCTGGGTGCCGGGATTGCTGGCGGTCACAGTCGTGCTCTCGCTCGCGATGGTCGCGCCCGTCTCGTACCCGAAACTGCTGGCTCGCGACGCCGGAATTTTGGGTATCGTGCAGGCCGGTGCGATCCTGGCCCCGGAAGTCGGTGGGCGCGTCCTGCCGCGATTCCTGCTCGTCGCCGCGCTGGCCTACATGTTTCTGGCACCGCGATACTACTGGGCCGAGTGAAGGTGAGCAGTTGACCAGACGGTCCAACGAGGAGGATCCATCGATGCCAGGCCGGCGGTGCGGGGTCGTCGATGCCGAGCCGGCGGTGCGGGGCCGTCGATGCCGAGCCGGCGGTGCGGGGTCGTTGCGATCGGATGTACGTCGAGCGGAGCGAGGCGTTTCACCGCTCGCGCCGTGCGCGAGCGGCCTTTTTCACCCATGTTTTTGGCCGGGGGGTTCCCGCAGGGAGCGAAGCGACCGAGGAAACCCCCAGGCGAAAAAGATGGTGCCGAAGTTTTTTGGTGGCGTCAACTGTCTGTGTGCGTGTGGTTTACGAGACAGGCAACCGGACGATAGACGAGGCCGTCGAGCGGGTGCTGGCTGGGGAACAACTCGACCGTCGCGACGGACTGGCGCTCGTGGCGCAGCCGGTCGACGAGCTCGCCGCGGCGGCCGACGCGGTGCGGGCCCACTTCGGCGACGGCACCGTCGACGCCTGCTCCATCGTGAACGCGAAGGCCGGCGACTGCGCCGAGGACTGCGGCTTCTGCGCCCAGTCGGTCCACTTCGACACCGGCATCGACACTTACGGCTTCCTCGACCCCGAGGAGATCCTGAAAGCCGCGAAGCGAGCCGAGGCCGACGGCGCCCAGCGCTTCGGCATCGTCGTCGCCGAGAAGGGCGTCTCGAAGGACAACCGGCCCGACGAGTGGGCCGAAGTCCTCCGCGCCATCCGACTCGTGCGCGAGGAGACCGACGTGGAGGTCGACGCCTCGCTCGGCATCCTCACCGAGGAGGAAGCCGCGATTCTCGCCGACGAGGGCATCAACCACTACAATCACAACATCGAGACCTCGCCGCGCTTCTTCCCTGAGATCGTAGACACCCACAGCTTCGAGGACCGCGTGGCGACGCTCGAAGTCGCGAAGGAGGCGGGGATGGACCTGTGTGCCGGCGTCATCCTCGGGATGGGCGAGAGTCCGACCGACCGGGTCGACGCCGCCATCGCGCTCCAGGATATCGGCGTCTCCTCGCTTCCGGTGAACGTCCTCAACCCCGTCGCGGGGACGCCGCTGGGCGAGGAGTTCGGCGGCTCGGCGGATATCACGACCAAAGAGATCATCCGCACCATCGCGGTCTACCGGCTGCTTCACCCCTACGCGAGGGTTCGGCTCACCGGCGGGCGCGAGGCGAATCTCGACGAGGACGAGCAACACCTGCCCTTCGAGGCGGGCGCCGACGGCATCCTCACGGGCGATTACCTGACGACCGAGGGACAGTCCCCGGCCGACGACATCGAAGTGATGGAGCGAGCCGGGATGGAGCCTAACCGGGACGCCAACGCGTTCGACCCCGACGAGGTGAAAGCCCGGCACGCGAGCGGCGGCGGAACCGATTCGAGCGGGTCCGGGTCGGAGGTCGAGACGGCGGCCGGGACGGCCACGAGCAACGCGGAACTGGACGACTGACGAGCGGCTTTCGAAATACACCGACACGGACGACACACCGAGACACACGACACATGGACGACGTGACATTCGCGGTACTCGGCACGGGAGGCATCGGCAGACGAACGCTCGACGTGGCGCGGCACAAAGAGGGTCTGACGGCGGTCGCGGCCTGCGATCGAAACGGCGTGGCCATCGACCACGAGGGCCTCGACGTGGACGAACTCCTCGACGCGACCGAGGGGAACATCGCCTCCGGCCCGGAGGAGGCGTCGGGCTCGACGCCCGCGACGCCCACCGACGACTACGCGTCCGACGGCGGCGCGGCCGCGGTCGAGGGTGGCACGGTCAGCGACGGCGTGAAACAGGCGGGCGAGGACGCCGGCATCGTCGCAAGCGCGCAGGGCGAACCGACCGACTCGCCGATCGACGACGTGATCGCCGAGAGCGAGGGGATCGACGCGGTCCTGATCGCGCTCCCGAACCTCGAACACGACTTCATCCCGCGCGTGGCCGAGCGCTTCGCCGCGGCCGACTACGAGGGCGTCCTCGTGGACGTGCTCAAACGCTCCCGAGTGATCGGGATGCTCGACGACCGCGCGGAGACCCTCGAAGAGAGCGGTATCACCTTCGTCTGCGGCGCGGGCGCGACCCCCGGCTTCCTGACCGGCGCGGCGGCGCTGGCCGCCCAGTCGTTCGTCGAGGTCGAGGAGGTCGAAATCTGGTGGGGCGTCGGACTCAAATCGGGCTACGAGGACAACCGCGGCACCGTCCGCGAGGACATCGCCCACCTCGACGGCTACGACATCGAGACCGCCCGCGAGATGAGCGAGGCGGAGATCGAGCAACTCATCGAGGAACACGACGGCCGACTGGAGTTCCACGACATGGAACACGCCGACGACGTGCTGCTGGAGAGAGCAGGGATCTGCGACGCGGAGGACGTGACCGTCGGCGGCGTGCTCGACGTCCGGCAGGACGAGAAGCCGACGACGACCACCGTGAGCGTGACCGGGAAGACGTTCGACGGCGAGCGCGGGACGAACACCTTCCAGCTCGACGACGCCACCAGCATGGAGGCCAACGTCAACGGCCCGGCGCTGGGCTACCTGAAGGCGGCCGTCCGCCGGAACGAAGCGGGCGACTACGGCGTCTACGGCGCCGCCGAGATCATGCCCGGGTTCTGATGGGCTGCGAGAAGAGACGCCTCGGCTACCATGTCTGACCGCGGGTTCGACCTCGACGCCCGCCTCGCCGAACGCGAACGCGCGGACCTGCGCCGCGACCTCACGCCCGCCGAGCGCGTCGGCGCGCGGACGCGCTTCTCGGCGGATCCGAACGGCGGCGCGCCCGACTACGGCGACGAGGAACTCGTCTTCGCCTCCAACAACTACCTCGGACTCGCCGACGACCGCCGGGTCCTGCAGGCCGCGGAAAACGCCGCCCGCGCCGTGGGTACCGGCGCCGGCGCGTCCCGACTCGTGACGGGCGACACCGGTCTCCACCGCGCGCTGGAGCGAGACATCGCCGACTGCAAGGGAGCCGAGCGCGCGCTCGTCTTCTCGTCGGGGTACGCCGCGAACGTCGGCACCATCGACGCGCTCGCGCCCGACGTGGTCTTCTCGGACGAACTCAACCACGCGAGCATCGTCGACGGCTGTCGCGTCGGCGCGGGCGAGACCGTTATCTACGACCACGCCGACCCGGCCGACCTGCGGGAGCGGATGGAATCTCGTGCGGGCGATGACGACGACGAACAGTGGCTCGTCGTCACGGATTCCGTCTTCTCGATGGACGGCGACATCGCGCCGCTCGACGCTATCTGCGACGCGGCCGAAGAGTTCGGCGCGTGGGTGATGGTCGACGAGGCCCACGCCACGGGGATATACGGCGACGGCGGCGGTGTCGTCCAGCGCGAGGGGTTGGCCGACCGCGTCGACGTGCAACTCGGCACGCTCTCGAAGGCCCTGGCCAGCCAGGGCGGCTACGTCGCCGGCGACGAGGCGCTCGTCGAATATCTGTTGAACGCGGCGCGCTCGTTCGTCTTCTCGACGGGGCTCGCGCCGCCAGCGGCGGGTGCCGCGCGCGAGGCGCTCCGGATCGCCCGCGAGGGTCGCAGGTCGGACGAACTCTGGCACACGGTCGAGCGACTCCGCGACGGGCTGACCGGGATGGGATACGACGTGCTCGGCGAGACGCAGATCCTGCCCGTGCTGGTCGGCGACCGCGAAACCGCGCTCGAACTCGGGGAGCGCGTCCGTGACCGGGGGATCGTCGCCCCGCCGATCCGGCCGCCGACGGTGCCCGAGGGAACCTCGCGGATCCGCGTCGCGCCGATGGCGACCCACACCGACGAGGAGGTACAGCGGTGTCTCGACGCCTTCGAACGGGCGGGCGAGGAGGTCGGCCTGCTGTGAGCGACGACGAGCGACCGAACCGGTACGGAGCGGTGCCGGACGACCCGGCGGACTTCGCCGTCGTCGGCACGGACACGGGCGTCGGGAAGACGGTCGTGACCGCGGCGCTCGTGGCCAGACTCCGCGAGGCGGGCGTCGACGCCCGCGGGATCAAACCGGCCCAGACCGGGTACCCGCCGGACGACGACGCGGGCTTCGTCGCCGACGCGTGTGGTTCGGCCGACGACGCGGGCGACGGACTCGGCGAGGCGTCGACCTGTCTCGAACGGCTCGAACCCGCACTGGCCCCCGAAGTCGCGGCCGATATCGAGGGCGTCGACCTGTCCTACGATCGGATCCGCGACGGCTGCGCGGCGGCTATCGAGGAGGCCGAAGTGGGCGTCGTCGAGGGCATCGGCGGTCTGCGCGTCCCGCTGGCCGAAGGCCACGAGGTGGTCGACCTCGTCGCCGACCTCGGCCTGTCCTGTCTCGTCGTCGCGCGCTCGGGGCTCGGAACGCTCAATCACACCGCCTTAACCGTCGAAGCGCTGGAGCGGCGCGCCTGTCCCGTGCACGGGGTCGTGCTCAACGAGTGGGCGGGCGAGACGGTCGCCGAGCGGACGAACCCCGACGTGATCCGAGAGATGACCGGCTTGCCGGTCTGGACCGTCCCGCCGGTCGCGTTCGAGTCGCCCGCGGAGGCCGCGGCGGCGGTGACCGCCGAACTCCCCGCGGCGGCTGTTCCGAGAGCCGGGGCTCACGGGGAGTGACTCAAAGAGGAACGCGGGGCGTGAGCCCCGGCGTGTGACACTACGGAGCCAACTGGCTCCGTCGGAAACGAGGGCTCTCGCGCATATAAGATCCTAGAATCGTTTTCTCGCGGTGAAACGGGTTGCAGTGCGCGATATCACTCCGCTAAGAGGGCGTCCAGATCGGCGTGGTCCGAGAGTAGGGCGCCCATACGCTCGACAGTCTCGGCGTCGCGGGTGCGGCCCGTGCTGAGGACGTCCTCGATGCGCTCGATGGTCACTTTCGTGTCCGACTGGACGAGCACGACGGGCACGCCCGCCTGTGTAGCCTTGCCAAGGATAGCTCCGGAGGGTCGCATTCCGCCGGTGAGGACGAGACACTTCACGCCGCCGGCCTCGAGCGCGGCGGTCTGGATCTCCGGGCGGTCGCCGCCGGTGACGACCGCGGCGTCGCGCAGGCGACGGAAATGTCTGAGCGCCGAATCCCCGCTCATCGCGCCGACGGCGAACCGCTCGACGAAGCCGTCGGTCTCCACCTCGGGATTGAGCACCTCGGCTTCGAGGGTCTGGACGAGGTCGCCAACGGTGAGCCCGGCGAGTTCCTGGACCCGCGGGACGATGCCGACGACGGGGATCGACCGGCGCTCGAGGAAGGGCACCACGTCGGTGTTGAGTTCCTCGAAGTGCGAGTCCGCGACGGCGTTGAACAGGACGCCGACGAGGCGGTCGTCGAAGCTCTTCGCCGCGGCCAGCACGTCGTCCACGTCGCCCGGCGACTCGTAGCCCGCCACGAGCAGCGTCCGCGCGTCGAGCAGTTCGGCCACGTCGGCGTCAGTCAGGCCGACGATGCCGCCCGTGGTGGGGTCCCCGCCGCCCTCGACCACGACGAGGTCGTACTCGTCGGCGAGGTCCTCGAACCGTTCTTTGACGCGCGCTCTCACCTCGTCGGTCTTGTCGCCCTGGATGGCCTCCTGGATGAACGCGGGCGAGTAGACGACCGGTTCGAGGTCGGCGAGGTCGGCGTCGATGCCCAGCACTTCCTTGGCGAGCATCGGGTCCTCGTCTCTGGTCTTGCCGACGGGGCTGCGCAGTCGGGTGCCCTTGGGCTTGAAGTAGCCCACGTCGAGGTCGCGCTCCGCCGCGAGTTTCGCGACGGCGATCGCGATAGCTGTCTTGCCGGTGCCCTCCGCCGTTGCGGTGACGAATATCGGTTTCATAGTTCCTCCTGGTCGATGGTGAGTCGCACGTCGACGGCCTGTACGCCGTCGGGGCGAGCGACGAGCGGGTTGACGTCCAGTTCCACGATGGCCGGGAAGTCGGTGACGAGTTGCGAGAGCCGCTGGATGGTCTCGACGATGCCCGACTCGTCGACGGGTTCGCGGCCGCGAGCGCCCCGAAGCAGCGGCGCCGCGTCGATCTCGCCGATCATCTCGCGAGCCGAGGGTTCGCTGACCGGTGCGACCCTGAACGTGGCGTCTTCGAGGATCTCGACGAAGATACCGCCGAGGCCGAACATGACGAGCGGGCCGAACTGCGGGTCGCGGTTGGTCCCGACGATGGTCTCGACGGCGTCGTCGGTGTCGAGCAGTTCCTGGACCTGGACGCCCAGGATGGTGGCGTCGGGCTGGTAGTTGCGCGCTCGCGTCACGAGGTCCTCGTAGGTGTCGCCGACTTCGTCGGGCGGGACGCCGACGGCGACGCCGCCGATGTCCGATTTGTGGAGGATGTCGGGGCTGACGATCTTCATCACGACCTCGTCGCCGTCACCGATCCGCTCGGCCGCGCGGACGGCCTCGGTCCGGTCGTCGACGATGTCGCTCGCCGGCGTCGGGATGCCGTAGGCGTCCAGCAGACCCATCGCCTCGACGCCGAGGCGGTTGGTGTCCCGGCGAGCGGCTCGTTCGAGAATCTCCTGTGCGGCCCCGCGGTCCACGTCGAACGTCTCGGGTTCGGCGTACTCGCGGCGGCTGATCGTCCGGTACTCGCGGAGCGCGTCGAGGCTGCGGACCGCACGCGCGGGGTCGAAGTAAGTGGGGATGCCGGCCGCGGAGAGGGTCTCGCTCGCCTCGCGGGTCGACGAGCCGCCCATCAGCGTCGTCGCGACGGGCGTGCCGTACTCGTCGGCCATCGCAACGACGGTGTCGGCCAGCCCCTCGAACGAGAGGGTCGCGGTCGGACAGGCGAGCACGACCGCTGCGTCGACGTTCGGGTCCGCGAGCGCCACGTCCAGCGCGTCTTCGAACCGCTCGACGGGGGCGTCGCCGATGATGTCGACTGGGTTGTAGACGTTGGCCTCGTCGGGGAGCACCTCGCGGAAGGCGTCGATGGTCTCGTCGGTGAACGAGGCGAGCGAGAGCTCCGAGTCGCCGACCGCGTCGGTGGTCATCACGCCCGGGCCGCCGGCGTTCGTGACGATGGCGACGCCGTCGCCGTCGGGTACCGGCTGGCCCGCGAGGATGCTCCCGAAGTCGAAGAGATCCTGGACGGATTCGACGCGGAGGACGCCGGCCTGGTCGAGGGCGGCCTCGTAGGCGCGCTCGCTGCCGGCGATGGCGCCGGTGTGCGACGCCGCCGCGGACGCGCCCGCTTCCGTCCGGCCGGACTTGACGACGACCACGGGGGTATCGCGGGTCACCTCGCGGGCCGCCCGGACGAACTCCCGGCCGTCGACGACGTCTTCGAGGTAGCCGAGGATGACGTCGGTCTCGGGGTCGTCGCCCCACTCGCGGACGAAGTCGCTCTCGTCGAGGACGGCCTTGTTCCCGAGCGAGACGATGTTGTGGAACCCGAGGTTGCGGTCGTTGGCCCAGTCGACGACCGCGGTGACGAACGCGCCGGACTGGCTCATGAAGGAGATCGAGCCGGGCTGTGCGTTCTCGGGGCCGAACGTGGCGTTCAGCCCCAGCGCGGTGTTCATGATCCCGAGGCTGTTCGGGCCGACGACGTTGAGGTGGTACTCGTCGGCGATCTCGCGGAGTTCGCGCTCGCGGGCGGCGCCCTCGCTGCCCGATTCGCCGAATCCGGCCGTGATGACGACGACGTTCCGGACGCCGCTCTCGCCGGCCTCCCGGATGGCGTCGAGGACTATCGAGGGCGGGACGACGACGACGGCCACGTCCACGTCGGGCGCGTCGCCGACCGCGTCGTAGCAGCGCAGCCCGAGAACCTCGTCTTTCGTGGGGTTGACCGCGAGGACCTCGCCGTCGAAGTCCGCGAGCAGGTTGGCCGTGATCGCCCGGCCGACCGAGCCCTCGCGGTCCGTCGCGCCCACGACTGCGACACGCTCGGGTCCGAATAGTGTGGCTAGCTCACCCATTCGTTCGACGGTTCGACGGCCCCGGACTTGTAGGTGTTCGTCGTTCTCGAGAGGTGGAAATCGTCGACAGGAGCGGATAGTCGCCGATGGCTCGTGTGGGCCCGGCGACGCGTGGTGTTTTGGTCCGTCGGTCCGAACGGCGGGTATGAGTGACAGGGACGAACTGGCCGCCTTCGACGCGGCCGTCGTCGAAGCGGTGGCCGACGAGCACGGCGTCGACGCCGACAGACTCGCCGAACTCCTGCGGACCCACCAGTCGAACGTCAGGGGCCTGCCCGGCGTCGAAGACCTCGTCTACGAGTGGCGCAACCACTTCCACCTCGACCCGATGCTCGCCCGGACCGACGCGGCCTACTACCTCGCGCTGCCGAAGCACGTCTGGGACGAGTTCGGCGACGACCTCGCCGTCGACGACGACGAGCGCGCGGCCCTGATCGCCGTCCACGACCGGCAGGCGCGCAGCGATGCCGACATCGCCGGGTTCGAGGCCGCACGTCTCGACGGTGACGCCGCGGTCGTCCTCACTCGCCCGTGACCGGTGCGGACACGACACCGGTTCGGGCCTCCCGGTACGTTCCCCCGTCAGAACCGGTCAGTGAACCGGCAATCGAGTGGGTGCCGACGCGGGATTAAGGCGCCGGGTACCGATCGGGGAACTTACACGTCGATGGCTACTTCGGAAACTTGGTTTTGGGTATCCAAAAAATATCTTCCCGGGAGACAATCTTTATGGGGTAGCCGTCCGTATCGAAAACCGCAATGAGCACTCAGAAGAACGTCCGCAAAGAGGCCGGGACAGTCGAAGAGAACGCGCTCCGTCTGGAGCAGGGCAAGTCCGAACAGATCGTCGACGCGCTGAACACGGATCTCGCGGCGACGTACGTGCTCTACCACCAGTTGAAGAAACACCACTGGAACGTGGAGGGCGCGGAGTTCCGCGACCTGCACCTCTTCCTCGGCGACGCGGCGGGGCACGCCGAGGAGGGCGCCGACGAGATCGCCGAGCGCCTGCAGGCCCTGGGCGGCGCGCCGGTCTCCGGACCGGAGGCGCTCGCCGAGGCCGCGCCCGTCGAGTTCGAGGGTGAGGACGTCTACGACATCCGCACCTCCCTGGAGAACGACCTCGAGATGTACGGCGACATCATCGAGTCGCTCCGCGAGCACATCGAACTCGCGACGGATCTCGGCGACCACGCGACGGCCGAGATCCTCCGCGAGATCCTCGTCGAGACCGAGGAAGACGCCCACCACATCGAACACTACCTCGAGGACGACACGCTGGTCCTCGAGAGCGCGACGAAGTAACGGCTCGCACCTCGACGGAGAGGCGGTCCCGAGATTCGATTTTCCTGCGCCCCACCGAGGACAGAGAGCGACGGGCGAGTCGCTCAGCGTACCGGATCCGAAAAAGTGCCGGGCGGACTTACCGTCGCGGTTCGACCGTGAGGTCGGTCGCGATCCAGCCGTCTCCGTTGTCCGATTCGGTGAAAACGACCCGCGTCTCGTTTGTCGAGTAGGCGGAGATGGTCGGTGCCGTCTCCGTCTCCGGTTCGACCCCGGCGTCGAACTCGTCCGCTCGCGCGTCCGTGGCTTCCATGCGAGGATTTAGGCGAGCCTAAAGAAATAAGCGTTGCGGTCGGCCGCGAGCGGGATCCGCGAGCCGGGCCGGGACGCTACCGCTCGCGATAGCCGGTCCCAAGAAGTTTTACTCAACGGTCACGAAGCGTGCTGGTATCGACACCGACCGCGCATGACAGAGACGTTCTACGACCGCCTCGGCGTGGCGCCGGACGCGACGACCGAGGAGATCGAGACCGCCTACCGGGCGGCGATAAAGGAGGTCCACCCGGACGTCAGCGACGCGGCCGACGCCAGCGAGCGGACCAAGCGACTCAACCGGGCCAAGCGGGTCCTCACCGACGAGGAGGAGCGCGCCCGCTACGACCGGGTCGGCCACGCCGCCTACACCGACGACGGACCGAGTCCGTCGACCCCCGACGGTTCCGCGACGACGGATCGATCGGGAGACGAGCGGACCGACCCTTCGACGAGCGGGCGCCGTTCGTCCGGCCGTCGGTCGCGACATCGGTCGAGACGACGCGCTCGGAGTTCGGACAGAGAGCGGCGCCGACGCGACGCTCGGAACGCGACCGACGATGGTCGGGGTGCGAACGGCGACGATGAGCGGGTGAGTGGTGGAACGGGCGGACCGTCGGAGACGAACGCGTCCGCGGGCGCGAGCGGTGCGACGCGCTCGCGGACCGACTCGCGCGGGCCGTCGTGGCAGTCGGGGTCGGTCGGTCAGTCGCGGTCGGCGCGCCGCCAGGCCGCCGCGAGCGGACCGGACGGTCCGAACGTCGACTGGTCGTGGAACTCGTGGAACCCCCGCGAAGCGTGGGCCGTGCGGCAGGGGGAGGCGACCCGCGGCCTCCACCCCGCGCGGCTGTTCCCGACCGGCCAGTCGCTCGTGCTGGTCGTCTCGACGATCTTCTGTTACCCCTTTTTCGTCGGGAGCGTCCTCTTCCCGCCGTTCCCGCTCGTGGCCCGGCTCACCGTCCTGCTCTGCACGCTGTTCATGTTCGCCTATCTGCTCTCGATCCCGGAAGTCGCCATCCTCGTCTACGGCTTCTGGAGCGTCGTCGGCACGCTCGGGCTCCTGCTCTGGCCGGGCGTGAGTCTCCTGTCGCTGCTCGGCGTCGTCGTCGTGACCGCGACGTGGGTCCCGCTCGGGCTCTCGGTGCTGACTTTCGAAATCTTGCGACCCTGACCGCCTCTCGCCCGCCCCCCTGCCGGAGTTACAGGTCGGCCACTCGCTCGCGGACTCGTTCGTGTAACTCCTCGCGGAAGCGGTGGCTCGCCTCGGCGTCGGTCACCACCTCTATCACCTGCGTTCCGTCGCTCTCGAGCGAGGAGCGATAGGCCGCCGCGAACGGCTCGGCGTCGGCGACGCGCTCGTAGTCGAGGCCGTAGAGGTCGCCCGTGGGTTCGAAGTCGAGACCGTGCGGCGTCTCGAACTGGTCGGTGAAGGGCGGGTCGAACGCCTCGATGGGGAGCAGGTGGAAGATGCCGCCGCCGTCGTTGTTGACGAGGACGACCGTCGCGTCGACGCCGCAGCGCGCCACCGACAGCAGGCCGTTCATGTCGTGGTAGTACGCGAGGTCGCCGAGGACGCAGACCAGCGGGTCGTCGGTCGCGCTCCCCGCGCCGAGCGCCGAGCTGACGATCCCGTCGATCCCGCTCGCGCCGCGGTTGCCCAGCACGGTGAGCTCCGCGTTCCGGGGCCGGCCGAAGCGGTCGGCGTCCCTGACCGGCATGCTGTTCGAGACGAACACCGTCGCCGGATCGGGTGCCTCTTCGAGCGCTGTCGCGAGGACGCCCCCTTCGAAGAACTGTTCGTCGCGTCCCGCCGCGACGATATCCCAGTGTGCGCGCTCGGCGCGTGCGAACCGGTCGCGCCAGTCGGCGATCGCGGCCGCGTGCGACCCGCCGTCGGGTTCGACGCGGTCGGCGAGCCCCCTCGCGACAGCCGTCGGGTCCGCCGCGACGAGGTCCGTCGCCGTGAACTCGGCCTCGGGCCAGCCGCCCGCCGGGTCGACGACGACCTGTCGCTCGGCCGCGTCGCGGAGCGCGCGTCTGAGTACTTTCGAGGTCGGCGACGCGCCGAAGCGGACGACCACGTCCGGTGCGGGCCACTCGCCGCGGTCCGCCGGCGCTCCCGCCGCGCCGTCGGTCGATCCCGCGTTCGCACCACCGGTCGGTCCCGCGTCCGCGAGACCGTACGCGCCGTCGAGATAGGAGTCGTAGCCGCCGCAGACGAGCGGCTTGGTGCCGTCTGAATCGGACTCGTCGGCGACGTGCGACCCGAACCTGAGCCCCGACAGCGGGTCGGCCAGCAGCGGAAACCCAGTCACCGATGCGAGTTCGACCACCGCGTCCGGGTCGACGGCACCGGGATTCAGCGGTCCGGCGACGACGAGGCCCCTGTCGGCGTCTTCGACGGCGTCTGCGAGTTCCGCCAGCGTCGACTCGGACGGCGTCGCGGTTCCCGAAGCGGTCCGAACGAACGGCCCCTCGCGGCCCTCGCTCGCCAGCGGAGCGGACTCGCCGAACGACTCGGGCACGTCTCCCGGCCTTTCGCTCGGCTCCAGCGGCTTCGCGAGCGGGACGTTCAGGTGGACGGGACCGGGCTCCTCTCCCGTCGCCGCCGCGACGGCGCGGTCGACGGCGACTCTGACCGCGCGCAGCCGCCGCGCTTCGGGCGCTGGTTCCGGGAGCGTCCGCTCGAAGCGAACGGCGTCGCCGTAGAGTCCCTGCTGGTCGACAGTCTGGTTCGCCCCGCTGTCGTGCAGTTCGGCAGGACGGTCCGCCGTCAGTACCACCAGCGGCACGCGGGACTGGTGGGCCTCGATCACCGCGGGGTGGTAGTTCGCGGCGGCGGTCCCGGAGGTGCAGACGAGCGCCGTCGGCTCGCCCAGTCGCCGGCTCCGCCCCAGCGCGAAGTACGCCGCCGAGCGCTCGTCGAGCACCGAGAACGTCTCCAGGCCGGGGCGCTCGGCGGCCGCGACGGTCAGCGGCGTCGACCGGCTCCCCGGCGAGAGACAGACCGCGCCGACGCCGCTCGCGACCAGTTCCTCGACGATAGCCCGGCCCCACAGCGTCGCGCGGTTCGGTGCGGTCATCCTTGTCTCTCACCTCGTCGGTCGGGGTTCACTCCAGCACGTCGAGCACGGGCGGGTACTTGAGCTGTACTTCGTCCCACTCGCGGTCGGGGTCGCTGTCGGCGACGATGCCGTTGCCGGCGAACAGCGTCGCCCGGCGCTCGCTCGCGACCGCCGAACGGATCGCGACCGCGAAGGTGCCGTTGCCGGCGGCGTCGAACCAGCCGACCGGCGACGCGTACCAGCCGCGCTCGAACGCCTCCGTCTCGATTATCGTTTTCAGCGCCTCGTCGGGCGGCAGGCCGCCGACTGCGGGCGTCGGATGCAGCGCGCGCACGAGCGAGAGGACGTGGTCGTCCTCCGCGAGGTCGGCCGTGACCGGCGTCTGGAGGTGCTGGACCGTCGCGAGTTTCTTCACCGTCCGGTCGCCGGTCGAGACGGCCGTCGCGAACGGCGCGAGCTGGTCTTTGATCGCCTCGACGACGAGGTCGTGTTCGTGGCGGTCCTTCTCGCTCCCCTGGAGTTCGCGCGCCAGCCACTCGTCTTCGGCCGGCGTGTCGCCCCGCCCCGTCGAACCCGCGAGCGCCTCCGTCCGCACCGTCCGCCCGTCGCGCGTGACGAGTCGCTCCGGCGTCGCGCCGAAGAACTGGCCGCCGTCCTCGGGCGCGACGACGAACTTGAAGCACTCGGGGTACGTCTCGGCCAGGCGCGCGTACGCGGCCGACACCGAGAACTCCCGTTCGAGGTCCACAGTCAGCGCCTGCGCGAGCACGACCTTCTGGAGCGCCCCGTCGGCGATGCGGGCGACTCCCGCCTCGACCTGCCGTCGCCAGCCCGCTTCGTCGGGCGCGTACGTCCGCTTCGCGATGCCGGGTTTCGGCGTCGTCGCCGGGTCGACGTCGCGGAGGTCCCTGACCCGGTCGGTCCAGCGGTCGAGGCGCTCGGTGGCCCGTGCCGCCGCGTTCGCCCCCGTCGCGTTCGCGACCAGCCACGTCGACTCTTCGGGTCCGCCGGTGACGACTTGCACCGCGGGGAGGACGAACTGCGCGTCGGGGAAGCCGCGCCAGCGCGACTGTCCGTTCTCTTTTTCCTCCGCGTGGAAGGCGAAGCCGCCGAACAGCCGGGGGCGTGCGACCCGCGGCAGTTCGCGGTCGACCGTCCGTCCGGCGAACAGCGACTCGCCCGCGCTCTGTATCCGCTCGAAGCGCGCCGGGCCGCTGGCCGTGATCGTCGCCGCCGATCCGCCGCCGGCGACTCGCTCGTCGTCCCCGGTCCAGGCGACGAGCGGTCGCGGGAGCGCCGAGAGCGCCGCCGGGACCGACACGTCGCCCACCGTCCGCCCGCGCGTCGCGAAGGTGGTCTCGGCGGGGTCGACCGTCGCCTCGTCACCACGGGGTGAGTCCATCTACCGGCCGTTAGGACCGGGCGCTTTTCAGCCTAACTACTTCCCGGACGCCCGATTTCACCCGAAGCCGACCGTTACGCCGCGTTCGTGACAGTCCGAGTGACAGTCGGCAGACGTCCGGATCCCGGTTACCGTCCCGGACGTTCGTGAAAAACCACCTGATGCGGGGCCGATGACGACCGACAGAACCCCCGTCAGAGTTAAATACCCCTCTCCCGAACCACGGGTTGATCCGATGCCAAACGTTGAGATCACGATTCCGGAACACCTCGAGATGCGGATCACCCAACTCGTCGAGGACGGGGAGTTCCTCAACAGGGAAGAGGCCATCGAGGACCTCCTCTCGACCGGGATCAAGGCCTACAAGACGAGTGGGCCCGTCGAGGACGACGACGAACCGAGTTACGAGGACGACGGCATGATGGGCCACGACGACGAGTACGTCTTCTGAATCCCACGGGTCCGTCCCCGCGGCCGTGTGACCCTCTCACGGACAATTCTTAAATCGGACGTTACCATAATCAGTGTATGCACAAAGACGAGCTCCTCGAGCTCCACGAGCAGATGGTCACGATCAAGGACTTCTTCGCCGACCTCGAAGACGTGGACGCGACGCTGTTCGACCCCTACGAGGAACTCGACGTGACGCCCGACGACGTCCACAAATCGAAAAGCGAGCACAAACACGCCGTGTTCGTCCTCGGGAACGCGCTCGCCACGGCGATGAGCGAAGACGAGTTCTCCGACGCCGGCCGCGTCGGCAAGCGCATGAAGGAGCTCGCCGAGGACGCCGAGAAGAAGATCTGAGTCGGTCACAGCCGGAGCACTGACCGCGCGCTTCACGACTCGACGGTAGCTCGTCGTCAACGCTGGATGCCCCGGACAACGGTTTCTTTGGACGTGTCGTCCAACACGGACGCATGAACGTTTCCGAGTTCGACAGCGACTGTACCGCCATCGGCTGTGCGCTCGACGACCGCGGCGTGCTCTCGGTCACGCTGGACCGTCCGGACAAACTGAACGCCATCGACGACGCGATGCGGACGGAACTGACCGGCCTCTTCGACGGTGTCGACGGGAGCGACGTGCGCTGTGTGACGGTCGAGGGCGCGGGCGAGCGGGCATTCTGTGCCGGTGCCGACATCGACGCCATCGCCGACCGCGACCCCGCCGAGGCCATCGACGTGACGCCGCTGTTCGACGTTGTCGCGGAGTTCCCGCGCCCAACCGTCGCGGTCGTGGACGGCTACTGCCTCGGCGGCGGACTCGAACTCGCGCTCGCCTGTGACCTGCGCGTGGCCACCACCGACGCGGCCTTCGGCTTCCCGGAGATAGACCTGGGACTCGTGCCCGGCGGCGGTGGAACCCAGCGACTCGTCAGACTGGTCGGCGAGGGACGGGCCAAGGAGCTGGTGTTTCGGGGCAATCGTATCGAGGCCGACCGCGCCGCTCGCTGGGGCCTGGTCAACCGCGCTGTCCACCCGACGGAGTTCGACGAGGTCGTCGAGGCGTACGCCTCCGACCTCGCGTCCGGTCCGCCGGTCGCGCTCAAAGTCGCCAAGTCCGTTTTGAACCACGCCGAGGACACGAGTCTCGCGGCCGGGACGGCGATGGAGAGTCAGGGCTTCGGCTTCCTGACGACGACCGACGACTTCGAGGAGGGACGCCGCGCCTTCCGCGAGGAACGGGACCCGGAGTTCGAGGGCAGGTGACCGGGGGATCGCGCCGCGGGAGAGGCTTCTCGCAGCCGCTGACCGGGCAGGTCCGTGCGGAAGGATTGTTCGAACCAGAAAACTCATGCCGGCGCTAACCGCACGCCACCGTGGGGACCTGGTTGTGGCATGACTTCCAGCGTCCCCGCTTTCTGAACCGGTCGTCGACTCGTTTCGGCACCGAGCGTTCACTCGATGAACAGCGGCTACGCGGTCGAGAACGGGAAACGGGCCGGATGGGAATTGAACCACTGGAAGACGGTGCCCTCGCTTCGCTCGGGCCTGCGACTTCCCTGATTCAATTCCCACGGCGTCTGTCAGCAGACGCTCGCGAGTTGCGAGCGCCAGCGTGAACGGGCCGGATGGGAATTGAACCCATGACCGTCTGATTAAGAGTCAGACGCTCTGCCTAACTGAGCTACCGGCCCACGAGAACGGCTTACCGCGGTCCACTGAAATACGTTACTGTTCGGGCGTCCCGACGGGACCGTCCGGGCGTCGCGAGGCGAACACTGGGAACTTATATGCGTCGTGGCCCACTGACGGGACACGATGAGTACCGGTATCACGATGGCGTCGATGTCCCGCTACGCCATTCTCGGGTGTGGGAGCGTGGGGCACGCCGTCGCCGAGGAACTCGTCGCGGAGGGCAAGGAAGTCGAGATCCTCGACCGCGACGAGGGGCGCGTCGAGGCCCTCCGCGACCAGGACCTCGACGCCAACGTCGCGGACATCCGCGACGAATCTATCGTCGACGAGATCGCCGACTGCGACGTGGTCCTGATCATGTCCTCTGACGTCGAGGCCAACGCCGCGGCCGTCGAGAACATCCGCGCCCGCGACGGCGACCACTTCATCGTCGCCCGCGCTTCCGACCCCGTCTCCGCGGACGAACTCACCGACCTCGGTGCCGACGTCGTCATCAACCCCTCGTCGGTCATCGCCGATTCCGCGCTCCGGGCGCTCGAGACCGGCGAACTCGAGTTCAAGGCCAGGAATCTCGCGGAGGTCATCGACGGCACCGACGAGCGGATGGCGATCCTGATCCACCGCAGCCCCGACCCCGACTCGATCGCCAGCGCCGCCGCGCTGCGCAGCATCGCCGAGAGCCGCGGCGTCGAGGCCGACATCGTCTACGAGGGCGAGATCGGCCACCAGGAGAACCGCGCGTTCGTGAACCTCCTCGGCATCGAACTCGTCTCCGAGGAGGAGGTGGACCTCGACGACTACGACACCATCGCGCTGGTCGACTACGCCAAGGGCGGCGAGCCCGACACCGAGAACATCGACGTTCTGCTCGACCACTACGAACACGAGAGCGGCGAACTCGACGCGCCCTTTACCGACGTCCGACCGAACGTGTCCGCGACCTCGACCATCCTCACGAAGTACATCCAGGAGCTCGACCTCACACTGGGTCAGGAGGTCGCGACCGCCCTCCTCTACGGCATCCGCGCCGAGACGCTGGACTTCAAACGCGACACGACGCCCGCGGACCTGACCGCCGCCGCATACCTCTACCCCTTCGCCGACCACGACACGCTCGAGCAGGTCGAGTCGCCGTCGATGTCGCCCGAGACGCTGGACGTGCTCGCCGAGGCCATCCGGAACCGCGAGGTCAGCGGGAGCCACCTCGTCTCGAACGCGGGGTTCATCCGCGACCGCGACGCGCTGGCCCAGGCTGCACAGCACCTCCTCAACCTCGAAGGTATCACGACGACGGCCGTCTTCGCGATCGCCGACGACACCATCTACCTCGCCGCGCGCTCGAAGGACATCCGGATGAACATCGGGAAGGTCCTCAACGACGCCTTCGGCGAGATGGGCGACGCGAAGGGCCACTCGACCGACGCCTCCGTCGAGATCCCGCTCGGCATCTTCACCGGCATCGAGACCAGCGACGACAACCGCGAGACGCTCCTCCAGCTCACCGAGGAGGCCGTCCGGAAGAAACTGTTCGACGCGATGGGCGTCGAATCCTCGAGCGAGAGCAACGGGAACTAATATGACGGGAGACGATACCGACTCCGACCGCGACGAAACCGGCGAACGAGACGGGAACGCACCGACTGATGTGGGGTCCGGAGACGCGCCGTCCGGAGCGCCGTCCGAAGACGTGCCATCCGAGGACGCTCCGACGGGGATGTCGGGCGACTGGACCGACCGCATCGTCGGCGAGCGGATGCAGGTCGACAAAGAGTTCTCCGAGAAGGTCGCGGCGTCGCACTTCTCGCGGGGCCAGTGGGGCCTGATCATGACCGCCGTCGAGTTCGATATCGAGAATCCGACGGACCCCGAGCGAGCCCGACTCGTCGCCGACACGAGCAAGCTCCCCTCCATCGCCCCGGAACTCGAGCGGATGGAGAGCCGTGGCGCGGGCGGGATGGGCGGGATGGCCGACGCCGCCACGCTCGACGACGGCCCCGAATCGTCGGGGGGCTTCCTCGACGGGGTCAAGGACGCGCTGGGCATCGGTGGCGGTGACGACGAGCGGGAACAGCTCGCGGCCGCAGAAGAGATGGCACAGATGTACGCCGACGACCTGCAGGCGAAACTCGAGGAACGCGGCAAGTGGGAGACCGTCCGGGCCGACGCCCGCGAGTGACCCGGGCGTCCCGCGGTCGGACCGAGAGAGAGACCGCCCTCAGCGACTCGTGAACAGCGTCAGTTCCTCGGCCTCGTAGATGTTGACGAGCTCGGTCACTATCTCGTCGTACGATTCGTCCTCGACCCGAAGCGCATCGAGCCGTTCGACCGTCTCCTCGTCGAGTTCGACGGATGGCATGCGCACGGCACTGAGGCCGCGCGGAAAGGTAAGGTCTGTGCCCGGCGGACCGGGGCTTCCGTCTCGACCGCGACCGGTCAGGGACCGGTCACTTCGATCTCGACCGGTTCGTCGTCATCGGTCCCGTCGGTCTCGCCCTCGCCTTCGGGAACGGCGAGGTCGTCGAACGCGAGTTCGAGGTTGCGCTTGTTCGACTTCCAGAAGGCGTCGAACACCGGGCCGACGTAGGGGACCGAACCGCCCACGAAGTCGATGGTCACGTTCGCGAGCATCCGGACGATGGTCTTCGGCCCGACGCCCAGATACGCCGACTCCGCGATGATGTACAGCGAGAGCCCGGCGCCGATGGCGTCGCCGACGACCGGGATCATCGAGAGTGCAGGGTCGATCCCGACCTCCAGGGGCGTCCCCGGCACGTCGATGCTCTCGTCCAGCAGGTACGCGACGGTCCGGATCCGCTCGAGCGACGCCTCGTCGAGCGTGTCCGGGAGCTCCCCCTCGAACTCGACGTCGAAGTCCTCGGCGTAGTCCGTCATGTGCGAGTACTGGAGCCGCGCGCAGAAAAGTGTCGGGGTGGATCGGTCAGAAGTGCCGGGAGGTCCCCGAACGGTCGCGGACTGCTCCGGCCGTCTCAGAGCCGGTCGACGACGGCCTCGGTGACCTCGGTCGTCGAGGCGTCGCCGCCGAGGTCGGGCGTGCGCGGCCCGTCGGCGAGGACGCCCTCGACGGCCTCGCGGACGCGCGCGGCCTCGTCGCCGAACTCGAGGTGGTCGAGCAACATCGCGGCCGAGAGGATCATCGCGGCGGGGTTGGCGACGCCCTCGCCGGCGATGTCGGGGGCGGAGCCGTGGACGGGCTCGAACAGCGCGTTCTCGGAGCCGACGTTCGCGCTCGGCAGGAGGCCGAGACCTCCCACCAGGCCCGCCGCCAGGTCCGAGAGCATGTCGCCGGCGAGGTTGGGGCAGATGACGACGCCGTAGTCCTCGGGGTGCATCACGAGGTGCATCGCGAGCGCGTCCATCAGCGCGGTGTCGTAGTCGCGGCCGAGTTCGTCGCCGACCGACTCGGCGGTCTCCAGAAAGAGGCCGTCCGTCTCGCGCATGACGTTGGCCTTGTGGGCGATAGTCACGTCGTCGAAGCCGTTGCGCCTGGCGTATTTGAACCCGAACTCGGCGATTTCGCGGGAGGCGTCCTCGGTGATCACGCGGGTCAGCGTCGTCACGCCGTCGGCGATCTCCGATTCGATACCGGAGTAGACGCCTTCGGTGTTCTCGCGGATGAACACGATGTCGGTGTCGGGCTGGACGGCGTCGAGGCCGGGGTACGTGCGAGCGGGGCGGACGTTGGCGAACGAGCCGACGATCTCCCGCAGCGGGAGGATCACGTCCGCCGCGGTTTCGCCGGCCGCGCCGAACAGCGTCGCGTCGGCGTCCGCGGCGAGTTCGCGGGTCTCCCGCGGGAGCGCTTCGCCCGTCTCTTCCTGCACGGCGTCGCCGGCCTCGCCCTCGACGAAGTCGAAGTCGACGTCGAGCGCTTCGAGGACCTCGACCGCGGCCGGAGTGACTTCCTGTCCGATGCCGTCGCCGGGGATCACGGCGATTTCGTGAGTCATGCCAAGACGTGAACCGGGTGTCGAAAAGAGGGTGTCGATGTGGGGCCGGGCGCGGCCGGAACGGGTCGCGTCAGTCCGCGCTCTCGACGTAGGGCAGCGAGGCGGCCGTCTCGCGGATGGCGTTCTCGTTGGCTTTCATCAGCGCCGTCGTGTCCCAGTTGCCCTCGACGAGGGCCTCGCGCTGGGCGCGGTCGACGCTGACGCTGATCTCGTTGTCGCCGTAGGTCACCGTCTCCGCGCGGACGTCGACCTCGATGTCGCCGTCGGGGTTGTCGTCGACCCACTGCTGCAGGGCGTTGATCGTCTCGTGGTCGGCGGTCACGGTGGGGATGCCGAGCGCGAGGCAGTTGCCCGCGAAGATCTCGGCGAAGCCCTCGCCGATGATGGCGTCGATGCCCCAGCGCATCAGCGCCTGCGGGGCGTGTTCGCGCGAGGAGCCACAGCCGAAGTTGTTGTTGACCACCATGACCGAGGCGTCCTGGAAGCGCTCCTCGTTCATCGGGTGCTCTTTCTCGTTGTCGTCGTCGTCGAAGCGCAGGTCGAAAAAGGAGAACTGACCGAGCCCGTCGAACGTGACGACCTTCATGAACCGCGCCGGGATGATCTGGTCGGTGTCGATGTCGTTGCCGCGGATGGGGATGCCCGTCCCTTCGACGTAGTCGACCTCGGGAATGTCCTCGGTGGCGTCGCTCATGCCGTCACCTCCGCTTCCTCCAGGTCGCGAACGTCGGTCACTTCCCCGGTGATCGCCGCGGCGGCGACCATCCGCGGGTTCATCAGGACGGTCCGCCCGTCCTTCGAGCCCTGGCGGCCGACGAAGTTCCGATTGGACGAGGAGGCACACGCCTCGTCGCCCTCCAGCTGGTCCTCGTTCATGCCGAGACACATCGAACAGCCGGCGTTGCGCCAGTCGAAACCGGCCTCGCGGAAGACGTCCGCGAGCCCCTCTTCTTCGGCCGTCTTCTGGACGCGCTGGCTGCCGGGCACGACGAACGCGCGCACGTCGTCGGCGACCTGCCGCCCCTCGACGATGCGAGCGGCGCGTCGCAGGTCCGGCATGCGGGCGTTCGTACACGAGCCCAGGAACGCGACGTCGATGTCGTAGCCTTCCATCGTCTCGCCGGGCTCGACGCGCATGTGCTTCTGGGCGCGCCGGGCTGTGTCCTGCTTGTCCGCGGCCAGGTCCTCGGGCGCCGGGATCGGGTCGTGGATGCCGATTCCCTGTCCGGGGGTGGTGCCCCAGGTGACGACGGGGTCCAGTTCGCTCGCGTCGATGTGGACCACGTCGTCGTACTCGGCGTCCTCGTCGCTGCGGACGGACTCCCAGTAGGGTTTGAGTTCGTCGAACTTCTCGGGATTCTCCCGGAAGTGGTCCGTCTCTTTCATCCACTCGAAGGTGGTCTCGTCGGGGTTGACGTAGCCCGCGCGAGCGCCGCCCTCGATGGACATGTTACAGATGGACATCCGCCCCTCCATGTCGAGGTCCTCGATGGCCTCGCCGGCGTACTCGTAGACGTAGCCGACGCCGCCCTCGGTGCCGAGTCGGCGGATGATCTCCAGGATGACGTCTTTCGCCTCGACGCCCTCGCCGAGTTCGCCGTCGACCTGGATCTTCCGCACTTTCTGTTTCTCCATCGCGATGGTCTGCGTGGCGAGCACGTCGCGGATCTGGCTGGTCCCGATGCCGAAGGCCAGGGCGCCGAAGGCGCCGTGGGTCGAGGTGTGGGAGTCGCCGCAGACGATGGTCTTGCCGGGCTGGGTGATCCCCTGCTCCGGGCCGACGACGTGGACGATGCCCTGGTCGCCGGTGGTGGGGTCGAGGAACTCGATACCCGCGTCGCGGACGTTCTCTTCGAGTTCAGACATCATGTTCTCGGCCGCGTCGTCGGCGTAGGGCCGCGACTGGTCGGCCGTCGGGACGATGTGGTCCACGGTCGCGAGCGTCAGGTCCGGTCGCGCGACCTCGATGTCGCGCTCGCGGAGCATGCCGAACGCCTGCGGGCTCGTGACCTCGTGGATGAGGTGGAGGCCCACGAACAGCTGGTCCTGCCCGTTCGGCAGCGTCGTCACCTTGTGATTCTCCCAGACCTTGTCGTACAGTGTGCCTGAACTCATACCGTATCCGTCCGTTCGTCGGCCCCGCGCTCGAAGACGCGGTTCGCGTCCGCCGCGTCGGCGTCGGGGTGTTCGTGGTCCACGTCTCGCATCGTCTGTTCGTCGGTGTCCGCCGCGGGCTCGTCGCCCGCGGGAGCCGCGGCGTCGCTCGCGTCTCCGCCGTCGGCGGCGACCGCCGGGCCGCGCGCGAAGGCGCTGTCCTGCCCGAATGACTTCCCCGTGTAGGGGTTGGTGTGGCTGAACTCGCCCATGGTCGCGCGCGTGGCCGATTCGTCGACCGTCGCGGTTCGCGTTTCCCGTTCGGTTCCGTCGTCGTTCGTTGTCATTGTCACTCGTCGGTCTCTTCCCACGCGAACAGCTCGCGCAGGCGGGCGCCGACCTCCTCGATCTGGTGGTCCGCTTCGGCCGCCCGGTACTGCTTGTACGCCGGGCGACCGGCCTGGTTCTCGTTGATCCACTCGCGGGCGAACTCGCCCGTCTGCACGCCCTCGAGAATGTCGTCCATCCCGTCGCGGTCGATGACCGATTCGCCGCGGGTGAGGCCGCCGTATTCGGCGGTGTCGGAGACGGAGTTCCACATCCCCATGTGGCCGCCCTCGTACATCAGGTCGACGATGAGCTTGAGCTCGTTGAGGCACTCGAAGTAGGCCATCTCGGGCGCGTAGCCCGCGTCGACCAGCGTCTCGAAGCCGGCCTCGACCATCTCGGTCACGCCGCCACAGAGGACGGCCTGCTCGCCGAACAGGTCGGTCTCGACTTCCTCCTGGAAGGTCGTCTCGATGACGCCGGCGCGGGCACAGCCGATGGCCTGCGCGTAGGCCAGCGCCTCGGCCTTGGCCTCGCCGGTGGCGTCCTGCTCGATGGCGATCAGGCCGGGCGTCCCCTCGCCGCGCTTGTAGGTGCGGCGGACGAGGTGGCCCGGCGACTTCGGCGCGACCATCGTCACGTCGACGCCCTCGGGCGCCTCGATCTGTCCGTAGTGAACGTTAAAGCCGTGGGCGAACTGGAGCGTGTCGCCCTCGTCGAGACCGGGCTTGACGGCCTCGAAGACGGCCGGCTGGACGGTGTCCGGGACGAGCATCACGGTGATGTCCGCCTCGGCGACGGCGTCGTTGGGCGCGGCGACCCGCAGCCCGTCGGCCTCGGCCTCGGTCCGGGAGGCAGAGCCCTCTCGGAGGCCGACGACCACGTCGATGCCGCTGTCGTCCAGGTTCTGGGCCTGTGCGTGGCCCTGGCTCCCATAGCCGAGGACGGCCACGGTCTTGTCCTTGATGTTCGCGCGGTCGGCGTCCGAATCGTCGTACACCGGTGTCGTGAACGCGTCGTCGTCAGTCATCTGTAGCTGTCTCTCCCGTGCTCGCCGCGGGGCTTTCAGTCTGCCGTTCCGCGGTGCGCGCCCGCTCGTCGCGGAGCGTCTCCGCGCCGCGTTCGACCGCGGCCGCGCCCGTTCGGACGACCTCCTTCACGTCGAACTGGTCGAACGCCTCGACGGCAGCCGTGATCTTCTGCTCGCTGCCGGTCAGCTCGACCGTGATCGCGTCGGGCGAGGCGTCGACGACTTTCCCGTCGTACATCTCCGCGACCGCGTGGACGTCGTCGGGCTTGTCGCCGCTGACCTTGATCAGGATCAGTTCGCGCTGGACCGCCCGCGGGTCGAGTTCCTCGACGGAGATGACCGGTACGAGCTTGCGCAGCTGTTTCTTGGCCTGGTCGACGCCCGGTTCGGGCTCCTCGATGACGATGGTCATCCGCGCCACGTCGTCGTCGTCCGTCGCGCCGACGGTGAGGCTCTCGATGTTGAACTGCCGGCGGCTGAAGAGTCCGGACACCTCGGCGAGGACGCCGGGTTCGTGTTTCACGAGGGTCGACAGCACCGCCTTGCGCGGCTGGTGTGTCGCCTCGGCCTCGGGGTCGATGCGAATGCCCTGCGAGTTCCGTCGGCCCGCCGGACGCATCCGGTCGTCCGGGTGCGGGCCCTCCATGCCTTGCGTCATCGTGAATCACCTCGTGCGTGCATCTCAGATGTCCTCCAGCTGGTCGTCGTTCAGCGCGAACAGGCCGTTGTCCCCGCCGCTGGGGACCATCGGGTAGACGTTCTCCGCCGGGTCGATGATCGCGTCGATGACCGCGGGCCCGTCGTAGTTACGTGCCTTTTCGATGACCTCGTCGACGTCGTCGTAGTCCTCCAGGCGGAACCCGCGCGCGCCGAACGCCTCGGCGAGCATGTCGAACTGCGGGATCCACGGATACTCCGAGGCCATCCGGCGCCCCTCGTAGAAGCCGTCCTGCCACTGGCGGACCATCCCGACCGCCTCGTTGTTCAGGATGACGTACGTCACGTCCAGGTCCTCGCGGACCGCGACGGAGAGTTCCTGCACCGTCATCAGGAAGGAGCCGTCGCCGTCGAAGCAGACGACCTCCTGGTCCGGTGCGGCGAGTTTCGCGCCGATGGCCGAGGGGACGCCGTAGCCCATCGTCCCCAGCCCGTGGCTTGAGACCCACGTGCGGGGCTCGGTGTAGGTCCAGTACTGGGAGGCCCACATCTGGTGTTGCCCGACGCCGGTGGTGACGATGGCGTCGTCGTCCGCGATCTCGGAGAACCGCTCGACGACGTACTGCGGTTTCAGCGGCTCGTCGTCGGGCGTGTCGTAGGACATCTCGTACTCCTCTTTCCAGGTCTGGCAGCTCTCGCGCCACGCCGCGTAGGACTCCGGCGAGGTGTCGGCCGCCTCGTAGGCGTCCTCCATCGCGTCGTCCAGCTGGCGCAGGACCTGCTTCGCGTCGCCGATCAGCGGGTGGTCGGCCTCGATGTTCTTGCTGATCTCGGCGGGGTCGATGTCGACGTGGATGACCTCGGCGTCGGGCGCGAACGTCTCGACGTCGCCGGTGAGGCGGTCGTCGAAGCGCGTCCCGACCGCCAGCAGGCAGTCGGTGTTCGTGATCGCCATGTTGGCGTAGCCCGTGCCGTGCATTCCGGCCCACTCCATGCACAGGTCGTGGTCCTCGGGGAACGAGCCGATACCCGGCATCGTCGTGACGACCGGCACTTCGTACTCTTTCGCGAACCCGCGCAGTTCGTCGCTGGCGTCGGCCTTGATGACGCCGCCGCCCGAGAGGATCACCGGGCGCTCGGCCTCGGCGATGGTCCGCGCCGCGTCCGCGACGGCGTCCTCGTCGGCCGTCGTCGGCGGGTCGTACGTGTCCGGCTTTTCCGGCGTGATCGCCTGCACGTCCGTCTCGCCTTTCGTGATGTCCTTGGGCAGGTCGACCAGCGTCGGGCCCTGTCGACCCTCGTCGGCGAGCGCGAACGCCTCGCCCACGTCCGCGCCGATGGTGTCGGCGTCGTCGGCGAAGTAGCTGTGTTTGGTGATCGGCTGGGTGACGCCGACGGTGTCGGTCTCCTGGAAGGCGTCGTTGCCGACCATGTCGGTCGCGACCTGGCCGGTCAGCGCGACCATCGGGTCCGAGTCCATCGACGCGTCGGCGATGCCGGTCACGAGGTTGGTCGCGCCCGGTCCCGAGGTTGCCAGACAGACGCCCGGATCGCCCGAGACGATGCCGTAGGCGTCGGCGGCGTGTGCGGCCCCTTGCTCGTGGGCCATCGTGACGTGGGTCAGCTCCTCGGAGTCGTACAGCGCGTCGTAGACGGGCATGATCGCCCCGCCCTGCACGCCGAAGAGCATGTCGGCCCCGGCGGCTTCGAGGGCGGCGACGACCGCTTCCGCCCCGGTCGTCACCGGGCCGTCCGTCGTTCGCTCGTCGGCCGTCTCGCGTCTCTCGGCCGTCTCGTCGGCTGTCTCGTCCGGCGTTCCCGCCGGCGGCTGTGCGTCGGTCTCTGTCTCGCCGTCCTCCGACGGTGAGATCGGTGTTTGTTCGCTCATGGCTTGTCTGTCGTCTCCAACACGGGACGTCGGTGTCGGGTCCCGTCCGCGATATATCGGTGCGTCCGTCGAGAATGGGGGATAGCGGGGCCTAGACGGCCCGTACGATACGGACGCGAACGCCGCTGCTCGACCGGAGATCGAGTCCGGACGCGACAGCGGGTGTCATCGTAGTAGAATCCTGTACACGCCAGATAATAAGGTTTCTGTGTCGCGGCTGGTCGTCGTGTCGCGATCGGTCTCGCTGATCGTGTCGCGATCGGTCTCGCTGAATGCGTCCGGGCGCGCGCCGCACTCCCGACTACCTGTCGCTGGCGGGGCGGCTGGAACGTGGAGGTCCGCATGGGCCTAAACCCGTACCTCCTCTTCGTCGTCGACCTCGTGGTCGACGCCGACGTCCTGGGCGAACTCCTCCAGGACGTCCATCGTGACGCGGTTTTTCTCCGCGCCGAACTCCTTGACGCGCCGGGTGATGGCGTGGACCTCCTCGTCGGTGGGGTCGTAGCCCGCGTCGACGAGTCGCTCGCGCACGGAGTGTTGCCCCGTGTGCTTCCCGAGCACCAGTTCGCGCTCGGCGCCGACCATCTCGGGGGTCATGACCCCCGGCTCGAACGTGTCCGAGTTCTCGATGACGCCGGCCGCGTGGATCCCGCTCTCGTGGGAGAAGGCGTTGCGGCCGACGATCGGTTTGTTCGCGGGGACGGGAATGTCGCTTTTCCCCTCGATGATCCGCGAGATTTCGGTGATACGCGTCGTGTCGATGCCGGTGTCGACGTCGTACAGCGACTCCAGGGCCATCACGACCTCCTCGTAGGCCGCGTTGCCCGCGCGCTCGCCGATGCCGTTGACCGACACCTGCGCCTGCGCCGCGCCCGCCTCGTAGCCCGAGAGGGCGTTGGCGGTGGCGACGCCGAAGTCGTCGTGCGTGTGGACGTCGACGCGCGCGTCGGTGCGGTCGACGACCTTGGCGATCATCTTCCGGAAGCGCGTCGGCGTCGCGACGCCGACCGTGTCCGGGATGTTGATCCAGTCGGTGCCGGCCTCGGTGACCGCGTCGACGACCTCCATCAGGAACGCCTCGTCCGTTCGCGTGGCGTCCATCGGGGAGAACATGCAGTCGACGCCCGCCTCCTTGACGCGCTCGACCGACTCGACGGCTCGCTCCACGGCCTGCTGCCGGGTGGCGTGCATCGAGTCTTCCAGCTGAACGTCGCTCGTCGAGACGAACACGTGGACCAGCTCGACGCCGGAGTCCAGCGCCGCCTCGACGTCTTTCTCGACGACCCGCGCCAGTCCGCAGGTCGTCGTCCGAGTGGCGTTCGCGATGTCGCGAACGGCCTCGAATTCCGCGTCGGAGTTGACCGGGAACCCCGCCTCGATCACGTGGGTCCCCATGTCGTCCAGCACGGCCGCTATCTCGCGTTTGTCTTCGTACGAGAAGCTCGTGCGTGGTGACTGCTCTCCGTCGCGGAGCGTGGTATCGAAAATGCGTGCCTCGTTGATCTCAGAGGTACTATTCAGAGTACCCTGGAAGAACTCGATCCGCCGGGGATTCCGACGTGCCCTCAGTGTTGGACATGGGTACCTGTACGGTGGTCGCTCTCCGTATATAAACTCTCCGCTCGTGTCAGGGGCGTGTGATTGTCTGTCGTATGACTGTCTGTCGTGTGTCGGGATGGAACAGAGGAACGCCTGACCAGCGGTTCACGACTCGCCTGCGAAGCGGTATCCGTCTCCGCCGCCCGTTGCGAGGCCGAAGACCACGGCCCACTCCAGTAACCGCTCGGTCCGCTCGCGCCACTCTCGCTCCCAGTCGGCGCGGCGCTCGCGTTCCCAGCGCGGGACGTGCTCGCGCAGTCGGTCGAAGGCCTCGTCGGCGGTCAGCTGTCCCGACTCGGCGAGCGCGTCGAGCAGTTCGCTCGTGCCGAAGACCCGGCGCTCGAAGGCGTCGGCCAGCGCCGATCGTTCGGGACCGGCGCGTTCGCGCTCGTAGCCGCGCGGCGTCTCCGCGACGAGTTCGAGGGCTTCGAGGAAAGTCAGGTACTCGCGGGCGTCGTCGCGGGCGGAGATCTCGGTCCGATCGATGAGCCGGGCACAGCAGTCGTCGACGGTCTCGGGGACGAGCGGGACCGCCCGCTGGGCGGCTTCGAGGAACTCGAGATCGCGTGGTTCGGGAGCGACCTTGTAGCGCACTGTCGAAGGAACGACCGCCGGGAAGGTGTACTCTTCGACCGTCCGCGACAGACGCCGACAGAAAACATATACAGGTTGGCGAACTTTCAGTTCGCGTGGCGAACCGTCACGTACTGGTGCTCTGTTTGCTCGTCCTGACCGCCGGCTGCGCGTCGCTCGGTGAAACGGGGTCATCGACCGAGACGGGCGACCCGAGGACTACGGGAGCGACGACGCCGACGGCGACGACGATGTCAACAGGGACACCGTCCGCGTCGCCGTTCGATCTCCCGTCAGGGGTCGACCCCGTCGAAGTCGACAGGCGGGAATCGCTCTCGGACGCACAGCGGGACGCGTTCGACCGAGCGCGGGGGAGCGACGAGTGGGTCCTGATAGACGCGGACGCGGCCCAGCGACTCGACGCGATCACATACGTCCACGCCGACGGTCGCCTCTGGGAGACCAGCGTCCAGCAGGGGACCGACGCCCTCAGTATCGCGGCGGCGGACGACACCGACCACGAGAGCGTGACCGACTTCGGGAACCTCACCGCGGAACAACAGGCGCTGTTCGAGAGCGCGGTCGGGAACAGTCCGCACGTCGAGGGGCCGGACGAGGAGTTCGTCCAGTTGCCGGCCCACGTCGAATATCGGGGACAGGTCTACGCCGTTTCGCGGGGGACCGAGAGCTGGGGACAGCTCGGTCTCGACGTGGATCCGTACGACTCGAACGGGACCGACGGCTGAACGAGTTGGTTGGTCGGTCGGCCGGACGCTACAGTCCGAAACTCTCGACGAGCAGGTCCTCGTTCACGTCGCCGACGACGTGCGTGTCGCCGCCGATCACGTCGATCGTGACCTGTGCGGGCGCGAAGACGGACTCGTCGACCTCGTAGAAGTCCCAGTCGGCATCCTCGAAGATCTCGGCGAAGGGGCGACCGTACTCCGCGGTCGCGGTCGAGGGCACGTCGTCGAACCGGTCGAACGGCTCGTCGACGACGACGTGTGCCTGCCCGCCGTACGCCAGCGCGTCGTTGGTGCGCGCGATCGCCGTCTCCTCGTCGCCGGCGACCGGCGCGACCGGCGCCGACCCGGCGACCGAGCGGATGTCGAGGGGATCGTAGCCCAGTTCCGAGAGCCGGAAGGCCGCGAGTTCGGCCGCGCGGGCGGCCATCGCGGTGCTCCCGGTCGTGCTCGCCGCCGAGAACGCGGGCAGGAAGACGCCGCTCTCGGCGACCTCGGCCAGTTCTGCCACGTGCTCGACGACTCCCTCGTCGGGGAGCGTCTCGGACTCGACGCAGAGCACGGCGAACTCGAAGTCGTCGCGGTAGCCGATCCGCTGGAACTCCTCCTCGCGGGCGACGAGCGCGCGGGCCGGCCCGCTGCCGAGCCCGTCGAACCCGTCGGTTTCGATCTCCCAGCCGGCCTTCTGCGAGCAGAGCAGGGCGAGCGCGGGCTGGTCGGTCGACAGCTCGACGTGGGTCAGCGGCGCCCCGCCGACTTCGTCCATTCGGGTCTGGACCGTTGCGAGGCCGGCCGTCTGGATCTCCGCGAGCATCAGCCCGGCCTCTATCCCCCCCGGCGCGTCGACGCCGAAGTCGACGACCAGCGCCTCGCTGTCCAGCTGGTGGACCCCGACGTTCAACTCGTCGGCGAAGTCGATCGCCTCGTCGACGAGTTCCGTCGCGGTCCGATTGAGACTGTCCATAGTCCCGGTTGGTCCCCCCTCGGCCTTACCTCCTCGGGTCTCTCTCGTGACCACCGAACTCGAGACCCTCGAACTCGTGACCATCTAACCCCGGTGCTACACGACCCACAGCGCGACGAGGAGAACGAGGACGACGAGAACGAGGAACAGCGGTACCAGTTCCCTGACCGTCCGCAGCCACCGGGTTCCGGAATTCGCGGGGTCGTCGTTCGGTCTGTCGACAGCGGTTCGACCGTCGACGGAGTATCCCATCGAATCGAGGGCCGACGCCGCGGGATCGTCCCCTCTATCGCTCTCCCCGTCCTTATCGAGGGGCGTACTACCGAGCCCGACGTTCATCCCGTCAGAGATGTCCAGCCCGTCGCCGCGATCGCCCTCCATAACAGGACGTTAATCTTACACTTTCATAAACCTTCTCCGGCCTCGCGGACACAGGGCCCGGGAGCGCTCACTCCCGCTCGCGGCGCGCTTCGCGGCCGAGATGTTCCTCGACAGCGTCGACCTTGTCACTCGCCGCCTGGTCGACGGTGCGCTTGTCGTCGACCTTCAGAAAGGTGCTCACGCGGTCGGCGTCGACGGCTTCGTGAGCGGCCGCCGCAGCGGCGAACAGTTCTGCGCTGTCGTCGGCCTCGATGATCGTCCCCATCGGCGTGGTCTCGTAGGCCACGTCGAACTCGTCGAGCGCGGCGACGGCCTTTGCGACTTCCTCTGACATGCTCCCCTCGATGACCGGCGCGACGCTGAGGAATCCGATGACTGTCATCGGTCACGATAGGCGTCGACCGAAGTAAGTTCCTGCGGCGGTGACGCGGGTGGTGACGCCGCCGCAACGTCACTCGAGGGTGATGTCCGCCGCCTCCGCGTCGTCGATCCGGCGGTTGTGGAGCGCCTCGCCGGTGGCGGCGTCGAAGACGTGGATGGCGTCCTCGGGGACGTGCGCCATCACCTCGTCGCCCTCGGTGATGCGCCGCATGCCGCTGGTCGTGGCGACGAGCGGTTCGCCGGTCCCCTCGAACTGGAGGTAGACGGTGTTCTCGTTGCCCATCGGTTCGACCACGTCGACGACAGTCGCGTAGCCGTGCTCGCCGTCGGTGTCGCCCCGGATGGCGACGGCCTCCGGTCGAACGCCGAGGACGACGTCCGTCGCGTCGCCCAGTGAATCGCGAACAGTCTCCCCGAGCGGGTACGTGAACGCCTCCGAGACCAGCGCGTCGCCCTCGACGCGCATGTCGAAGAAGTTCATCGACGGTTCGCCGATGAAGCCGGCGACGAACCGGTTTGCGGGGGCGTGATAACACTCGAGCGGCGTCGCGATCTGCTGGAGTTCCCCACCGTCGAGGATAGCGATCCGGTCGCCCATCGTCATCGCCTCGGTCTGGTCGTGGGTGACGTACATCGTCGTGACGTCGAGGTCCTCCTGCAGGCGCTGGAGTTCCGTGCGCATCTGCGAGCGGAGCTTCGCGTCGAGGTTCGAGAGCGGCTCGTCCATCAGGAACACCTCGGGGTCGCGGACGATAGCGCGGCCGAGCGCGACACGCTGTTGCTGGCCGCCGGAGAGCTCGGTCGGTTTCCGGTCGAGCAACTCACCGATGCCCATCATCGTCGCAACGTCCTCGACGCGCTCGCTGATCTCCGCGTCCGGCATGTCCGTCGACTCCTCGAGCCCGAAGGACATGTTGCCTCGCACGCTCATGTGCGGGTACAACGCGTAGGACTGGAAAACCATCGCGATGTCGCGGTCCTGCGGTTTCGCGTCGTTGATGACCCGGTCGCCGAGACGGATCTCGCCCCGCGTGACCGTCTCCAGCCCGGCGACCATCCGCAGGGTCGTCGACTTGCCACAGCCCGAGGGCCCGACGACGACGAGGAACTCGCCGTCACCGATCTCCAGCGAGATGTCGTCGACCGCGACGACCTCGTCGGCACCGTCCTGGAACACTTTCGTCACCTGATCGAGTACGAGTTCTGTCATAGCGTATCCTCCGAGTAGCCGCGAGTTCGGTCGGGCGAGCGGGGGAGCATCACGACGCCACCCCCTCCGCGAACTCCTCGCCGAACATCACGTAGACGGCAAGCGTCGGGAGCGCCGCGATGAACGCGCCCGCCATCCGTAGCGGGAAGTCCGACCCCTCGAGCGACTGGCCGAGGCCCGCGAGGATCAGCGTCACGGGCGCTGCCTCGCTGGACTCCGAGGAGACGAGGATGAGCGCGAACAGCAGGTCGTTCCAGATCTGTGTGAACTGGTAGATCAACACCACCGCGAACATCGGCGTCGAGAGCGGCAGGATGATCCGCCGGTACACGCGCCGCAGCGAGGCGCCGTCGAGGCGCGCGGACTCGACCATCTCGATGCTCATGTTCTTGTAGTACGACCGGAACAACACCGTGCAGATCGGGATGCCGTACGCGATGTGCGTCACCGACAGCTCCACGAGCCCCGCGTAGTCGTTGTCGATACCGAGCACCCAGAGGACGGCGAGCCAGTCCTCGAGCGGTGCGTAGGTCGACCAGAACCGCGAGAGCGGGACCAGCACGGCCTGGTACGGGATGAAGATGCCCGCGACGAACAGCGCGAGCAGGAGCGCCTTGTAGCGGTCTTTCCAGCGGGCCTGGGTGATCCCGTAGGCGGTGAGGCTCCCGGCGAACGCCGAGAGCACCGTCGCGGGGATCGAGTACAGGGCGCTGTTGACCATGCCCTGCCCGAGCCTGTCGAACGCCTGCTCCCACTTGGCGAGCGTGAAGTACTCGGGCGGCGGCGGCAGGTACGGCAGCGTCTCGCTCACGCCGGTGGGGTTGGTCTTGACGGACGTGACCAGGCCCGTCTCGATGGGGACCAGAAACACGCCCATGACCGCGAGCAAAGCGCCGTAGAGCGCCACTCGCGAGAGTGACACCGAACGCGTTCCCGTGTTTGGCGGACCGGGTTCGCGCTCGCTCTCGGCCGACTGTTCGGGCGCGGTCGCGTCGCTCACAGGTTCCCCCTCCGGTACTGGTAGACGAGATACGGCCCGATGATCGACAGCGCCATCGCGAACAGGACCATGGCGATGGCGGACCCGTAGGCCCAGCGGGGCGTCCCGCTGTACACCTCGCGGACCATCTTCGTCGCGAGGATGTCGGACCCGTTGGGCGGGCGGTAGCCCGACACGAGCGAGAACAGGAAGTCGAAGGCCTTCAGCGCGAAGACCATCAGGACGACGGCGGCGCTGATCGTCGCGCCCTTCAGTTGCGGGATGATGACCCGCCAGTACATCTTCAGGGTCGAGGCCCCGTCGACCCGCGCGGCCTCGTAGTGTTCCTGCGGGATCGCTCGCAACCCCGCGAGGTAGACGACCATCGCGTAACCGGAGAACTGCCACATGAGCGCGAGGATGACCGCCCAGAGCACGACCTGCGGGTCGCCGATCCAGTTGACGCGGTCGAGACCGACGAGGACCACCGCCTGGTTGAGGAGGCCGTCGTCGAAGTTGTACAGCCACAGCCAGAACTGCGCGGTGACGACGAACGAGAGGCTCATCGGCAGCAGGTAGATCGTCCGGAACGTGTTCTCGAAGCGGATGTTCCGGTCGACGAGGATCGCGAGACCGAGGCCGATCCCGAGGGTGAGCACCGTGAACGCGATCAGGAGGACGACCGTGTTCTGGGCGGCGTCGATGAACCCCGAGTCGTTGAGCGCCCGGGAGTACATCTCGAAGTCGAGCGACGAGTAACTGGCGTCGCGGAACCCCTCGTAGTCAGTCAGCGAGATGACGAAGTTCCAGACGATCGCCCCGTAGACGAACAGACCCATCAGGAGAAAGGCGGGCAGCCAGAACGGGAGCGACTCGACGAAGTCGTCGCCGAACCGGTCGTCGAGCGCCCCGGTCAATCGGCCGCTGGACGGCGCTGTCCGCTCGTCCACCGTCCCGCCGTCGGGACGTGGGGACCCGGAACCGGGCCCGTGCGAGTGGTCCCCGCTCTCCGGAGACAGGTCGCACTCGGACTCCGCTCGGTCAGACTGCCGACTGCGTCGTCGAAACGGTCTGGGCATCCTGTCGGACCCTCAGTTCGACACGGCGTTGACGAAACCGGTCGCGGCCCTGTTCGCGTTGAACGGCCCCGAGAACCGGCCAGATATCACGTCTTCCATCGTCGTCCGCACGTCGGCGACGACGCCGAGGCCGTGATAGAGGTTCCGCGGCCGCGCCTCCGCGTTCGCGAAGTCCTCCTGGACGTCCTGCAGGTACGGGCCGAACTCGCTCATGTCGGCGTCTGTCCGCGTCGGGATCGACCCCTTGTACTGGTTGAAGGCGATCTGTGCGTCGGTCCCGCCGATGAACCCGAGGAAGTCCTTGGACTTGCTCTCCGTCGGATTGTCCGACGGGTAGAGAAAGGAGTCGAAGTGCAACTCGTATATCCCCTCGGTACCGGGGAACGACGTGGCGCCCCACTCCTCCTCGTAGGCGAAGTCGTCGGCGTTTCTGAAGGCGCCGGCGGCCCAGTTGCCCTGGTGGATGAACGCGGCGTCACCGCTGATTATCTTCTGGTTCGACTCGGTCAGATCGATGGTCGACGCGTCGTCGCTGATGTAGTTCTCCATGATCGTCTTCATCGACTGGAACGTGGTCGTGACCGCGTCCTCGTCGGGGTCCCCGTCGATGAAGTCGTTGTACGCCGACACGCCGTGCTGTCCGATCATCATCGTGCCGAACAGCTGGATCGTCGCCCACGGCGAGCTGAGCAGGTGGGTGAACGGGACGGCGTCCGTCTCGGTGGCGACCGTCTCGAGCGCGTCGACCAGCGTCTCCACGCTGTCGATACCCGAGGGATCGACGCCCGCGCTCTCGACCACTTCGATGTTGTAAAACAGGTTGTTGAGGCGGTGAGAGCCGAGCGGGACCGCCCGATAGGTGCCGTTGGTCTGGTGTAACTCGACGGCCTCGTCGACGTGGGCGTCCGCGAAGTCGTTGTCCTCCCAGACGTCGTTGACGTTCCCGAGCGCGCCGGAGTATTTCTGGAGGTTCTTGCCGGGCCAGTTTGCGAAGGAACTCGGCGGGTCGTCGTCCCCGAGTCGGTTCGTCACCACCGCGTCGAGGTTCGCGTTTCCGCCGCCGCCGATGGCCTCGAAGTCCGCGTCCATGTCGGGGAACTCCTCCTCGAAGGCCTCGACGAGCGCCTCCGCGGCCCGGGCGCCGTCCCCGCCGGTCCATCCGTGAAGCACTTCCAGCGGCGTGCCGCCGCCGAAGAGTCCGGAACAGCCGGCGAGTCCGACCGTCGCTGCCGTCCCGCTCGCCGCGACGAACCGTCGCCGCGTGAGTCGTCCGTCCGTGTCTCGGATCGAGGTCCTGTCGCTCATTCCCTCGTGATGGCGTGAGAACGCTCATTACTATTCATCGCCTACCGCTGGCTTCGCCGAGGACTGCGAACGACTACCAGGATATGGTCCCATTACCGATAGGGTCCGTCGCACAATACGGGACGACCGGAGCACCTACATGTCGAGATACCGACGTACGGAACGGACCCGACCGGGTCGGTTCGGGGTCTTCGGCTACCCGTTCGGGGGTCCGGCCCGCGAGCGGCCGCTGGTCGCCTGCTGGCTGCTCGTCATGCTCGCCGCACTGGTTCCCATCGCTGCGGCCCTGGCTGTCGTCCCGGTTGTCGGCTACCTGGTTCGCGTCCTCGACGCGAGCGCGGCGGGCGGCGAGGCGCCGGAGATGGGCACCGACGTTTCGGGACTGCTCCGGCGGGGTATCGGCGGGATGGCCGTGGCCGTCGGGTACCTCACCGTACCCTGTATCGCCCTTCTCGTGACCGTCTACGGAGCTACCACGACTTCCGTGGGGCCCGAAATCGGGACTTTACAGGGAGTCGTCCTCTTCGCGGGGTCGACGGTCGTCCTCTCGCTGTTCCTGCTCGCCGCCTACCTCGTTCCGGCGGGGGTCGCCGTCTACGTCGAGGGAGACGCCCTCGGGACGGCATTCACGCTCTCGTCGGTCACGCCGGTCGCCGGTCACGCGGCGTACTTCTCACGGTGGATGGCGGGTGCGGTCACCATCACACTCGCGAGTGCCGTCGCCAGCGTCTCGCTCCAGATCCACCGCGTCGGTCCAGTGGTCGCGTCGCTCCTGGCGGTGTACGGCGCGTTCGTGGCCTGTCACGTCTGGGGCCGCGGCGTCGCGCTCTCGCGGGACCGATAACGGGTGCTCGCGACTCAGTCGTACAGCTCGGACACGTCGAAGACGGGCTTGGCCGTCTCGCCGGCGAGGAACGCCTCGAAGGCCTCGTCGGCGTCGAGCAGCGAGAAGCGGTCGTCGACGAACGTCGCCGAGTCCACGTCGCCCGAGGCGATGAGCCGCAGCGAGCGCTCGAAGTCGTCGTAGGTCGAGGCGTAGGAACACTGCAGGTCGATTTCGGCGCGGACCAGCGGCGAGTACTCCATCGTCGTCTCGCCGGTCTGGCCGACGAGGACGATCTGCCCGCCCTTGCGGACCTGCTCGACGGCGGTCGGCAGGCCCGAGGGATGCCCCGTCGTGTCGAAGACCACGTCGAAGCCGACGCCGTCGGTCAGCGCGTCGCGGCGCGCGTCCAGGTCCTCGTCGGCGACGTTGACCGTCTCGAAGCCGAGGTCCTCGGCCAGCGGAAGGCGATAGTTCGCGTCGCTGCCGACGCCGGAGACGACGACTTCGCCGCCCTGTGAGGCGGCGATCTGTGCGGTCAACAGCCCGATGGGACCGGGCCCCTCGACGAGCACGCGGTCGCCGGCGCCGACGCGGGAGTTGCTGATGACTGCGCGCGCGCCGATGCTGGTCGGTTCGACCGTCGCGGCGTGACGGGGTTCGACGCCGTCCGGAACCGGATGCAGCGCGCGCTCGGGAACGGCGACGAACCGCTCGTAGGCGCCGTCGTGGTCGACGCCGGTGATAACGGCGTCCTGACAGACGTTGCCCTCGCCGATCTGGCACTGATAGCACTCGCCACAGCCGCGGATCGGGCGTTCGACGACGCGGTCGCCGACGGAAAACGCCGAGACGCTCTCCCCCACCTCGACGACCCGGCCGGTGTACTCGTGGCCGATGACGGTGGGGAGGTCCATCCGCTCGAAGGCGGATTCGAACTCGTAGATTCCCGCGTCGCTGCCACAGAGGCCGGCGTAGTCCACTTCGACGAGCGCCTCTCGCGTCCCGATTTCGGGCCGGTCGCGCTCGACGAGTTCCATCGCACCCCTGGTCCGTTCGGTCTTCGCGAGTCCGCGCATGCGCCAAGGTCCCGCCGGAGTCTGTATAAGTTCCAGTGGTCCGTTCCGGCCCGCTTGCGCCCGCAGGAACGCTATCGAAATTTCCCCGTTCGGCACGCTTTTGTCGCGGTCGCTCCGGGTTGTGCGCATGATTCACGCGCCAGCGACGACAGCAGACGGAGAGCCTCGATGACCGGCGGTGAGGGCCGGAGCGCCGAACTCACCGCTCTGCTGGACGGCGCGTCCGGTCTCGAACTCGACGTCGAACCGGCCGACCCCGACCTCACCGAGACGGCGCGCGACGCGCTGGCGTTCGTGCGAGCGCTCCCCGGAACGGGGTGGCTCTCGGGCCAGCAGGAAAACGACGACGCCGTCGACGAGGAACAGGCCTACGTCGAGGACGTCACGGGCTCGAAGCCCGCATTGCGGGGCTTCGACGTGGCCGACTACATCGTCGACCCGATCGACGAGGCGATCCGGTCGTGGGACGAGGAGAACCAGCTGATCACCCTCAGCTGGCACGTCGGCGGGCCGCCGAAAGACGACAGCGACTTCGAGCACTGCTTCGCCGACACGCGCGTCGAAGCGGTCCTCACGGAGGGTACCGAGGAACACGAAGTGATGCTCGACAAACTTGAGCGGATGGCCGACCGGCTCGAACCCCTCGCCGACGCGGACGTGCCCGTCTTCTGGCGCCCCTACCACGAGATGGACGGCGAGTGGTTCTGGTGGAGTAACGACGGCCCCGACGCGTACTGCGACCTGTGGGAGTGGACCTTCGAGTACTTCGTGGACGAACGGGGCCTGCACAACCTGGTCTGGGTCTGGTCGGCCTCCCACGAGTTCGCCAGCGGCGACTGGTATCCCGGCGGCGAATACGTAGACGTTGCGGGCGTCGACACCTACCGGGGACAGAAGCCGGACCTCGACTGGGGCGAGCACTACGACGACGTGACCGAGACGGCCCCCGGCAAGCCAGTCGCGCTGGCCGAGTGTGACATCGTTCCCGACCCCGACGACATCGCCGACCGCCACCCGTTCGTCTGGTTTCTCCCGTGGCACACCTCGCTGATCCGCGCGAACGACCAAGACCACCTGCGGGACGTGTACGACCATCCCGACACCGTGACGGCCGCGGACGTGCCCGAGTTCTAAGTCCGATGTACGGCGGAAGGTCGACGAGACGCGGAGACGAGACTCCGTGTCGGTGGATAGTGAGAAAGTGCGACGGGCGAGATTTGAACCTCGTCCAGACGTGCTCGCTCCCGGAGGTCGCTGCGCGCGACTGGTCTGATTCAAATCTCGGAGCACACTCTTCACTATCCGAGGGGACACGGAGACGAGACTCCGTGTCGGTGGATAGTGAGAAAGTGCGACGGGCGAGATTTGAACTCGCGTTAGGACCGTGGCAGGGTCCTGTGATACCACTACACTACCGTCGCCCTGTATTACAATCGTCTCGCCGGTTGGGATAAAAGGCTTCCGAATCGGGCGAAGCATTGCTACCGATCCCCGTGCTGGCTATCGATTTTCGTCGCCGGATCTCGAATGTCCGTCCCGACTCTCCCGCGAGTCAGCGCGGCGAGCGTGGATGGCGGCCGCCGAAACGGAAACGCTGCAGGGTTCCGGTAGCTTAGTTACCCGCCCACCGGTGGCCGTGATATGCCGAGTCCCCCTATCGAGCAGGTCTGGACGCCCCTCGAAATCGGCGTGCGCGCCGACCAGCGATACGCGAACCCCTACACCGACGTCGCCGTCTCCGCGACGTTCGAACACGAGTCCGGGACACGACACGAGGTCCCCGGCTTCTGGGACGGCGACGGCGAGTGGCGCGTCCGGTTCGCACCGACCGAACCGGGCCGCTGGACCTACGAAGTTGACAGCGACAGCGACGATCCGGGACTCGCGGCCGGGGGACGCTTCGAGGCGGTCGCGTCCGCGGGCTCGAACCCGATCCGCAGCCACGGATTCCTCGAACCCGACGGCCGCCAACTCGTCCACGACGACGGGACCCCGTTTTTCTGGCTCGCCGACACTGCGTGGTCGGCCGGCGCGAAAGCGAGCACCGAGGAGTGGGAGCGATACCTCTCTGCGCGCGGCGACCAGGGATTCAACGTGGTCCAGATCAACGCGCTTCCACAGCACGACGCCAGTCGCCCGTGGGACCGCCTTCCCTTCGGCGAGTCGTGGGTCCTCGAAGACCCCGATCCGGCGTACTTCCAAGCCCTCGACGACCTGGTCGCGATGGCCCACGACCGCGGGTTCGTGCCCGCGCTCGTCGCGCTGTGGTTCAACTACGCGCCGGGGACCTGGCCCGACTGGGACGGCGAGCGCGTGCGCCACCCCTTCGACCCCGAGCAGGCCGCCCGGCTCGGCCGCTATCTCGCCGCCCGCTACGGCGCGTTCGGCCCCGCCTGGCTGATCTCCGGCGACACCAACTACGAGGCCGACGACGAGGCGGCGCTCGACGTGTACGACGCCGCCGCGCGGGCCATCGGCGAGGGCGTCACGCACCCGCTCCGGGCCACGCACATGATCGGCGGCCAGTCGACGCCCGAACGGGTCGCCGACCGCGACTGGCTCGACTTCAACTGCTACCAGTCGGGCCACACACCCGATCTCGACGTGCCGGCCGACGTGGCGACGGAGTGTCGCTCTCGCGGCGAGGCGCCGGTGGTCAACGGTGAACCGCCGTACGAACGGATGGAATTCATCGACGGCGACGGCCAGCGGATCGACCGCGAAACCGCTCGGCAGGCGGCGTGGCTCTCGGTGCTCGCCGGCGCGAACGCGGGCGTCACCTACGGCGCTCACGGGGTCTGGCCGTGGCACCGCGACGGCGAGCGCTTCGGCGGCGCCGACTTCTGGGGGATGCCAGACCCGTGGGACGAAGCGCTTCAGTTGCCGGGCGCTCGCGACTACGGCCGGCTCCGCGAGTTCTGCGAGCGGTTCGCGATCGGCGAGTTAGAGCCCCGCCAGGACCTGCTCGCCGGCGACCCCGACCTCGTGCGTGCCGCCGAACTCCCGGCGGACGACGCGGTCGTCGTCTACGCGGCGACCGTCGAGGCGGTCGAACTCGCGGCGGCCGAACTCGAAGCGGCGATCGAGGACGGCGGCAGCGTCTCGTGGATCGACCCGGCCGAGTGGAGCCGCGTCCCCGCGTCGGTCGACACAGCGGACGACCGCGTGACCGTCGCGCCCCCGCCGTGGGAAGGTGACGGCCTGCTCGTCTGTCGGCGGTGAGGCGGGGAGCGGGCCGATCCGGGACGACGAGTTTCGAACCCGGCAAGATATGACCGAATCGCTCGCTCGATACTGATCGGGTCCGGGCCACGTGATCGCGTGGCACGCCGTGCGAGGGGGCCGTCTGCGCGTTCGGGCGGCGACGGTGGGGTGTGTGAACGGTTCTCTCCACGCGCGCGAAACGCGCTTTTTTTAAGGGTGGGCTGGGGATGTACCGGCACAGTCTAGTGGCGCGACGTGGAAGCGTCACGGCATGACGACCAGCGTGCTCGTGCCGGCGTCCCTCACGCGGGAAGCCGAAGACAAACGCGAGGCGACTCGCAAGATAGGTTACGTGGCCCGTGCGGCCGCGGTCTTCCGCGTGGACCGGCTGACGGTCTTTCCCGACCCCGACGGGGCCGGGAAGTGGGGCTCCGGGTTCGTCGAAACGGTGCTGCGGTACGCCGCCACACCCCCCTACCTCCGAAAGGAGGTATGGGACAGGCGGGGCGAACTGGAGTACGCGGGCGTTTTGCCGGCGCTCCGCGTCCGCTCATGGACCGGCTCCGGTTCGGACGAATCGGGGTCGTTAAGACAGGGAATCGTGACCACGGTCGGAGCTGATGGACGCGCTCGGGTCAATTGCGGCCTGCAACACCCGGTCTCGCTTCCGGTGCCGTCCAGCATGGACGTCCGGGAGGGGGAACGCGTCTCCGTCAGAGTCTCTTCGCGAGAACCGGTCCGGGCGAAGCTCGTCGACGAACCCCTTCCGGGGTTCGACGTCGATCGCGCGGACCTCGACGCGGCGCTCGCGCGTTCGGACGCCGGGCTCACCATCGCGGCCTCTCGCTACGGCGAGGAGCTGACCGTCACGAAGCTCGACCAGCTGGTCGGGCGTCTTCGTGGCGGCGGTGGATCCGGAGCCGACGCGCAGGCGGCGGACGCCGACGCGGCGACCGCCGACGAGACGGACCCAGCGGGTACCGAGAGCGACCTCACGGTGGCTTTCGGCGCCCCCGAGCGGGGACTCCCCGCGATACTGGGGATCGACACGCCCGAACGCGGAGAGACGGGCGACGACCGGTTCGACCTGTGGCTGAACACGGTTCCGGACCAGGGGAGCGAGGTCGTGCGAACGGAGGAAGCGGTGTTCGCCACCCTCGCGCCCCTCAGGCTCACGGAGTAAACGATGCCAGACACAAACAGACCACGCAAAGGCTCGCTGGGCTTCGGCCCGCGCACGCGAGCGGTCAGCGAGACGCCGCGGTTCAACAGCTGGCCGGAAGACGACGGCCAGCCGGGCCTCCAGGGGTTCGCCGGGTACAAGGCCGGCATGACCCACGTCGCGCTCATCAACGACGAGCCCGACTCCCCGCGCGAGGGGATGGAGGAGACCGTGCCGGTGACCGTCGTCGAGACGCCGCCGATGCGCGCCGTCGCGCTGCGAGCTTACGAATCGACGCCGTACGGCCAGCGCCCGCTCACGGAGGTCTGGGCCGACGAGTTCCACGGGGAACTCGACCGCGCCCTCGACGTCCCCGACGAGCACGACGCTGACGCCGCAGAAGCAGAGATCAGAGACGCCCTCGACGCCGGCCGGATCGGCGACGTGCGTGCCATCACGCACACCGTCCCCGGCGCCGTCCCGGGCGTCCCGAAGAAGAAACCCGACGTCATGGAGACCCGGATCGGCGGCGGCTCCCCCGCGGAGCGCGTCGACTTCGGGCTCGAACTCGTCGCGGAGGGCGGCGAGCACGCCATGAACGACGTCTTCCGCGCCGGCGAGTACGCCGACGTGGCGGGCGTCACGAAGGGCAAGGGCACCCAGGGCCCCGTCAAGCGCTGGGGCGTCCAGAAGCGGAAGGGCAAACACGCCCGGCAGGGCTGGCGCCGCCGCATCGGGAACCTCGGGCCGTGGAACCCCTCGCGGGTCCGCTCGACGGTCCCCCAGCAGGGCCAGACCGGCTACCACCAGCGGACGGAGCTGAACAAGCGCCTGCTCGACATCGCGTCGGGCGACGAGCCGACGGTCGACGGCGGCTTCGTCAACTACGGCGAGGTCGACGGGCCGTACACGCTCGTCAAGGGCTCGGTGCCCGGGCCGGACCAGCGCGTCGTGCGCTTCCGCCCGGCGGTGCGCCCGAACGACCAGCCCCGTCTGGACCCCGAGATCCGCTACGTCTCGAACCAGTCCAACCAGGGCGGTCGCGGCCGCGCAGCGGCCACACAGGAGGACTAACAGATGGAAACGACAGTCTACGACCTGGACGGCGACGAGTCCGGGAGCGTCGAGCTCCCAGACGCCTTCGAGGAGACGCCCCGACCGGACCTGGTCCGGCGGGCCGTCCTCGCCGCACAGGCCAACAGAAAGCAGGACTACGGCAGCGACGACTACGCGGGCATGCGGACGCCCGCCGAGTCCTTCGGCAGCGGTCGCGGCATGGCCCACGTCCCCCGAGAGGGCGGCAAGGCCCGTCGCGTGCCCCAGGCCGTCAGCGGCCGCCGGGCACACCCGCCGAAAGAGGAGAAAGACCGCGGGCTCGACCTCAACGACAAGGAGCGCAAGCTGGCGACGCGGGCGGCCATCGCGGCCACCGCCGACCCCGAGGTCGTGGCCGAGCGCGGCCACGAGTTCGACGACGACTTCGACCTGCCGCTGGTGGTCTCCGACGCGTTCGAGGACCTCCAGAAGACGCAGGCGGTCGTCGACGTGCTGGAGTCGCTGGGCGTCAGCGACGACATCGCGCGCGCCGACGAGGCGACCGTTCGCGCCGGCCAGGGGACGACCCGCGGCCGCAAGTACAAGCGAGCGAAGTCGATCCTCTTCGTGACGAGCGAGGAGCCCTCGCGGGCCGCGCGGAATCTCGCGGGCGCGGACGTCGCGACCGCACGGGAGGTCAACGCGGAAGACCTCGCGCCGGGCGCCCAGCACGGTCGACTCACGGTCTGGACCGAGAGCGCGCTCGCGGAGGTGAGCGAGCGATGACGGACGTCGTCAAGCACCCGCACATGACGGAGAAGGCGATGGACGACCTGGACTTCCAGAACAAGCTCCAGTTCGTCGTCGCCACGGACGCGGCCAAGCCGGAGATCGCCGAGGCGGTCGGCGAGCAGTTCGACGTGACCGTCATCGACGTGAACACGATGGTCCGGCCGGACGGCTCGAAGAAGGCCGTCGTGGAACTCTCCGAGGACGACGAAGCCGAAGACGTCGCCTCGCGAATCGGGGTGTTCTGAGCATGGGACGACGAATTCAGGGACAACGACGCGGTCGCGGCACGCCCACGTTCCGGGCGCCGTCGCACCGCTACAAGGCCGAACTGTCGCACCGCAAAGTCGAGGACGGCGACGTCGTCGCCGGCACGGTCGTCGACATCGAACACGACCCCGCTCGCTCGGCCCCGGTCGCGGCCATCGAGTTCGAGGACGGCGACCGACGCCTCGTCCTCGCGCCCGAGGGCGTCGGCGTCGGCGAGGAGATCCAGGTCGGCGTCAGCGCCGAGATCGCGCCGGGCAACACGCTCCCGCTCGCGGAGATTCCCGAGGGGGTCCCCGTGTGCAACGTCGAGGCCAACCCCGGCGACGGCGGGAAGTTCGCCCGCGCGTCGGGCGTCAACGCGACGCTGGTCACCCACGACCGCAACGTTGCGGTCGTGCAGTTGCCCAGCGGCGAGACGAAGCGTCTCGACCCCGAGTGCCGCGCGACGATCGGCGTCGTGGCCGGCGGTGGCCGCACGGAGAAGCCGATGGTCAAGGCCGGCAACAAGTATCACAAGATGAAAGCCCGCGGCACGAAGTGGCCGAACGTTCGCGGTGTGGCGATGAACGCCGTCGACCACCCGTTCGGTGGCGGTGGCCGCCAGCACCCGGGCAAGCCGAAGTCGGTCTCCCGGGACGCCCCGCCGGGACGGAAGGTCGGGGACATTTCCTCGCGACGCACCGGTCGCGGTGGTAACGAATGAGTTCTGACTACCAGATCGGTCACGAGGGTGAGTTCACCTACCGTGGCCACACGCTAGAGGAGTTGCAGGACCTGTCGCTGGAGGAAGTCGCGGAACTGCTCCCCGCTCGACAGCGGCGAAGTATCACGCGCGGTCTCTCGGTCGAGAAGCGGAAGCTGCTCGAGGAGGCGCGCGAGGCCGGCGAAGAGGAGACGGCCAACGACCCGATCCGGACGCATCTGCGCGACATGCCGATCGTCCCGGAGATGGTCGACGTCACGTTCGCCGTCTACACCGGACAGAGCTTCGAGCGCGTCAAGGTCGAGCCCGAGATGATCGGGCACTACCTCGGCGAGTTCCAGCTCACGCGAACGTCCGTCGAGCACGGCCAGGCCGGCATCGGGGCCACGCGCTCGTCCAAGTTCGTACCGCTCAAGTAATCATGGGAATCAGCTACTCAGTCGACGCCGACCCGGACACGACGGCGAAAGCGATGCTCCGGGAGCGGCAGATGAGCCACAAGCACAGCAAGGCCCTCGCCCGCGAGATCAAGGGCAAGACGGCCGGCGAGGCCGTCGAGTACCTCGAGGCGGTCGTCGCCGAGGAGCGGTCCGTTCCGTTCCGCCAGCACAACTCGGGCGTCGGACACCGCTCCGACATCGATGGCTGGGACGCGGGCCGCTACCCCGAGAAGGCCGCCGGCGAGTTCCTCGACCTGCTCGAGAACGCCGTCGGCAACGCCGACGAACAGGGGTTCCAGGGCGAGGAGATGACGATCATGCACGTCGCCGCCCACAAGGTCGGCGAGGCACAGGGCCAGAAGGCCCGCGCCATGGGGCGAGCGAGCCCCTGGAACACGCCCCAGGTCGACGTCGAACTCGTCCTGGAGGAGGCCGAATAATGGCGGACGAACAGCAGTTCATCGAGGACGGCCTCCAGCGCACCCAGATCGACGAGTTCTTCGCCGACGAACTGGGCCGCGCGGGCTACGGCGGCATGGAGGTCGCCAAGACCCCGATGGGCACCCAGATCGTCCTGAAAGCCGAGAAGCCCGGCATGGTCATCGGCAAGGGCGGGAAGAACATCCGCAAGATCACGACG